>OIWL01000352.1_pt1 | contig 65936 bp, 55 predicted proteins | sample 1587561 | NCBI WGS metagenome assembly OIWL01 (sample SAMEA3888903, study PRJEB22519) | human gut metagenome | biome: human gut; feature: human-associated habitat; material: faeces | place: Denmark | collected 2010 | reverse complement strand
ACTTCTCTTTCAGTTCTTGAGGCAGATAGTTTTTGATAAACTCGATGGTCTTTTCATCATCGGCATCTGCTAATAAAAAATCGTCTTCCAGTCCCATATATTTTAAGTCTTAAGTATGATCGACTATAAAAGCTTCTTTACTTTTTCTACGAATACAGGTTTGCCGACTGCACCGACCTGCTTGTCCACAATCTCACCATTCTTGAAAAACAGGACGGTAGGGATATTGCGGATGCCGTATTCGGCAGCCATATCGCCATTTTCATCCACATCACACTTACCGATGATTACTTGTCCTTCAAACTCTGCTGCCAATTCTTCAATAATAGGAGCCACCATTTTGCAAGGGCCACACCAAGGAGCCCAAAAATCAACAACAACCGGCTTGCCTTCTGCAAGAACTTCCTTATAGTTGCTGTCTGTAATTTCTAAAGCCATTTCTTATAAGTATTAAGTTTATTATTAATATATATCTTCTCGTTTTTATTGCGCTACAAATATAATCAATTTATGCGGAATCCAAGTTCCGGACGCTCTTTTAAATATGTTATTAAATCTCTTCCCACCGAAAGTTTGATGGGGCGGGAAATCAGATCGACCGACATGTGGTTGGTATCGCTGTCATCCGTCACCTTAAAATAAAGTTCCGTATTGCCCGGAGACTCTTTCGTGAGGGTTGCCAGTTCAGTAACCAGAGCTGTATTCAATACCGACAAAGGAATAATAATCGTGATTTTCTGTACCAGTTCTTCTTTCACATCCGGAAGAAGTTCCATAGAGGTAATCTTGATTTCCAGTTCATCCTGCCGCCACTGTTTGGCTTGGCAACGGGCCTTGATATACAGGAAAGTTCCTTCATTGAGGTACCCTTGATAAGTCACCCAGTCATTTCCCCAAAACGGGATTTCGGTAGAGCCGGAATAGTCCTCAATCTTGGCAATGCCATACGGATTACCATTCTTGCTGACTCCACGACGAACACTGGTCACAATTCCTCCCATGGTTATTTCGCGTCCTGCCAGGGCTGCTTTATCTTCCAGTTCGCTCATACGAGTATTGCAAACGTGTTCCAGCACAATGGAAAATTCATCCAACGGATGAGCGGAAAGATAGATACCAACCAAGTCACGTTCACGGTTCAAGCGGTCGAGATCGCTCCAACGTTCCACTCCCTGCGGAATTTCGGGGGTAGCGACGTCAATTACGTTTTCGCCTCCGAACAGAGAATTGACAGCAGCAGCTTTGTCTGCCTGATAGCGGTTGCCATAACGCATCAATGTTTCCAAGAATAATTCACCTTTCGAGTTAGCGGCAAAATACTGTTCACGTTTCAGCTCTGGGAAACTGTCGAATCCGCCGGCCAATGCCAGGCATTCCATATTTTTCTTGTTACAGGCATTCAGGTTGACGCGTTGCACAAAGTCGAAGATTCCAAGGAAAGGACCGTTCTTCTTACGCTCCTCCATGATGCTTTGTACAGCAGCCTCACCTACTCCTTTCACGGCACCGAGTCCGAAACGGATATTACCATCATGATTTACCGTAAACTTCAGGTTACTCTCATTTACATCCGGTCCCAATGTCTGGATACCCATTGCCTTACATTCGTCCATCAACTTCGTGATGTCCGTGATGTTCGACAAGCTTCGGCTCATTACAGCCGCCATATATTCAGATGGGTAGTTTGCTTTCAGATAAGCTGTCTGGTAAGCGACCCATGAGTAACAGGTAGCGTGTGACTTATTGAAAGCGTAAGACGCAAACTTTTCCCAGTCCGTCCAAATCTTTTCAAGTACTTTCGGGTCGTGTCCGTTCTTACGTCCTCCTTCAATAAATTTAGGTTTCATGTGATCCAGCTTGTCACGCAACTTCTTACCCATTGCTTTACGAAGGGCGTCGGACTCACCACGGGTAAAGTCTGCCAGCAGACGTGACAAAAGCATCACCTGTTCCTGATATACCGTGATTCCGTAGGTATCTTTCAAGTATTTCTCCATAACCGGAATATCATACTCGATAGGCTTGCGTCCATGCTTGCGGTCGATAAAATCAGGAATATAATCCATAGGTCCCGGACGGTACAGAGCATTCATGGCTATCAAATCCTCAAAAGTAGAAGGCTGTAATTCGCGCAGATACTTCTGCATACCGGCAGATTCAAACTGGAATGTACCAATTGTGCGTCCGTCACTATATAGTTTGTAAGTGGCAGGGTCGTTAATATCTATCTGGTCTACATCAATTTCCAAGCTGCGGCTCAGGCGGATATTCTCGACGGCTTCCTTAATAATGGAAAGAGTTTTCAGCCCGAGGAAGTCCATTTTGATTAATCCGGTATCTTCAATCACCGAGCCTTCATATTGGGTGACAAGCATTTTTTCACCTGTCTCCTTATCGTCGGCAGTGCTGACAGGCACCCAGTCGGTAATATCATCACGACAGATAATCGTACCGCAGGCATGCACACCAGTGCCACGAACGTTTCCTTCGAGCATCTTGGCATACTTGATCGTATCCCGTACCAAAGGATCGGAAGAGGCTTCGGCAGCCTGCAACTCCGGGACATATTCTATCGCATTGCGGAGATTCAGTTTCTTATCGGGAATCTTATCGGGTACTAGTTTAGCCAGACGGTCGGATTCCGAGAGAGGGAGTTTCTGCACACGGGCAACGTCCTTGATAGCCAGTTTCGTAGCCATTGTGCCATACGTGATGATATGAGCCACCTTCTCTTGACCATATTTATTCGTTACCCAACGAAGTACCTCGCCACGACCGTCATCATCAAAGTCCACATCAATATCAGGTAATGAGATACGGTCCGGGTTCAGGAAACGCTCGAACAGTAAGTCGTACTGGATAGGGTCGATCTTTGTGATACCCAGACAGTAGGCCACCGCCGAACCGGCAGCCGAACCACGTCCCGGACCTACCGACACTCCGAGCTCTTTGCGAGCGGCGTTGATAAAGTCCTGCACAATCAAGAAGTATCCGGGGAAACCCATCGTCTTCATGATGTACAATTCGAAGTTCATACGCTCCTTCACTTCCTCCGTCAACGGTTCACCATATATTCTTTTTGCTCCGTCGAAAGCCAGTTTAGCCAGATAGTCCCCTTCAAGTTTGATACGATACAATTTATCATATCCGCCTAGACGCTTGATTTTCGCCTTTCCATCTTCTTCACTCAACACCACATTACCATGCTCATCTTGAGTGAACTCATCATAAAGGTCTTTCTCCGTAAACTTCTGCCGGTATTCTTCTTCCGTTCCGAAATCCTCGGGAATGGCAAAAGTAGGCATGATAGGGGCATGGTCGATAGAGTAATATTCTACTTTATCGAGAAGTTCCAATGTATTGCTCAACGCTTCCGGCACATCGGCAAAGAGCTCGTTCATCTCTTCTCGTGTCTTCATCCATTCCTGCTTGGTATAGAGCATACGGGTAGGATCATCCAGATCCTTACCGGTACTCAAACAGATCAGACGGTCATGTGCTTCGGCATTTTCTTCATCCACGAAATGAACGTCATTTGTACAAACCAACTTGACATTGAACTTCTTGGAATATTCCATAAGATATTTGTTCACTTTTACCTGCAAAGGGTAGCACTCGTGATTGGCCCGGGGAACAGTTGCTTTATGGCGCTGCATTTCAAGGTAAAAATCATCGCCGAACAGGTTCTTATACCACTGAATAGCTTCTTCCGCTTCGGCAAACTGGTCATTGGTAATCCGCTTCGGTATCTCGCCACCGAGACAAGCGGAACAAACCATTAATCCTTCGTGATATTTTTCCAGTTCGCTGCGGTCTGTACGCGGACGCATATAATATCCGCGCGTCCATGCGTGCGATACTAACTTTATAAGGTTATGATAGCCAGTCTCATTCTTGGCTAATACAATCAAGTGATAACCGCTTTGGTCCTGTTTGCCTTCTTTCAGATCCATTGTGCGGCGGGCAACATACATTTCGCACCCAATAATCGGTTTGAACAGTTTGTTTTCCGCCTCCACTATCTTTGCTTTACAAGCTGCAACCTCCGCCTCTTTATCTTCACACTCTATGGAGCCGGCTTCAATTCCCACCAACCGTTTTTTCAGGTCCTTGATTTCACCTTTCGGACCACTATTCTTCTTATTGACGTAGTTCGTAAATTCCTTAATACCGAACATATTTCCATGATCGGTCACGGCAATACCCTTCATTCCATTCTGCATTGCTTTATCGACCAGACGAGCGACGCTAGCCTGACCGTCCAAAAGGGAATATTGCGTATGGACGTGTAAATGAACGAAATCCTGCATAATGATAAGTCTTTATTTGAAGGCATAAAATTACTACCTCCCGCGTTATAAACAAAAATAATCCTCAAAAAGTTATCAACATTCACATTTCTATGCTGAATTACTTGCTGATTTTTTAAATTAAGTATATTTTTGCAGACAATATCATTAAACAGCATTCATGGGTCGACTAAAGAAATTAAAAAAGATACGTATTCACCGCGAAGGAACACATATATTATGGGGTAGCTTCTTGCTGCTGCTATTGATTAATGCCGCTCTTTATTGGGGGATCGATTGCAAAATACCTTTTTATGTGGTAGCAGTGGCGAGCATCGTTGTCTATCTGCTAATGGTGAACTTCTTCCGCTGTCCCATCCGCCTTTTCGGACAAGATACGGAAAAAATAGTCGTAGCCCCCGCCGACGGAAAGATTGTCGTCATTGAAGAAGTAGACGAGAATGAATATTTCCACGACCGCCGGTTAATGGTTTCTATCTTTATGAGCATCGTTAATGTGCACGCCAACTGGTATCCGGTGGATGGAACAATCAAGAAGGTCGCCCACCACAACGGTAATTTTATGAAAGCCTGGTTGCCGAAAGCCAGCACGGAAAACGAACGTTCGACAGTCGTTATCGAAACTCCGGAAGGAGTAGAAATACTTACCCGCCAGATAGCCGGGGCTGTGGCACGCCGCATCGTCACCTATGCTGAAGTAGGCGAAGAATGTTATATTGACGAGCACATGGGATTCATCAAATTCGGTTCCCGTGTGGATGTATATTTGCCCCTTGGTACAGAAGTTTGTGTCAGTATGGGACAGTTAACGACCGGTAACCAGACGGTTATCGCCAAACTTAAATAATTCGGTCGCAATGACAAACGTTATTAAAAATAATATTCCCAATACAGTAACCTGCCTGAACCTTTTCTCCGGTTGTATCGCCTGCGTTATGGCTTTTGAAGCCAAATATGAGCTGGCATTACTTTTCATCGTTTTAAGCTCTATCTTCGATTTCTTCGACGGACTGCTGGCACGTGCACTCAACGCTCACTCAATCATCGGAAAGGATCTGGACTCATTGGCAGATGACGTCAGTTTCGGTGTCGCTCCTTCATTGATTGTCTTCTCTCTGTTCAAAGAGATGTACTATCCGGCAACCATGGAGTTTATTGCTCCTTACCTACCCTATGCGGCATTTTTGATTTCCGTATTCTCCGCGCTGCGCTTGGCCAAGTTCAATAATGACACACGGCAGACAAGCTCTTTCGTAGGGCTGCCAGTTCCTGCAAATGCATTGTTCTGGGGTTCTTTAGTGGCAGGCGCGCATGACTTGCTGGTCTCCGAAACCTGTCATCCTGTCTACCTTTTTATATTAGTATGTCTGTTTTCGTGGCTGTTGGTATCCGAGATACCGATGTTTTCCCTGAAATTCAAGAATCTCTCATGGAAGGACAACAAAATAAGTTTTATATTCCTGATTATCTGCATTCCCTTCCTTGTATTTCTGGAAATTGCCAGCTTTGCAGCCATCATTGTATGGTATATTTTACTTTCACTTTTTACAAGAAAAATGAAATAAACAATCTCTTGGCACGTTTGTTGTACTATGAGTTTTATCAAAGTTACAACTAAAAAATCATAGCCCGATGCATATACTTTTATTTATACTCTTTTTTATTATTGCCATTATCGTATTTGGCCTCTCGATTGTAGGATTTCTGTTAAGAACAATTTTCGGGATCGGACGCCGTTCGTCATCGTCACATCACGGGAAGACCGGACAAAGCCAACAAAGCTACAATCAAGGGTCGTACAATTCTAATGATGATGAAGAGGAAATTCTGTCCGAGAATACTTCGGCAAGAAAGCACAAAAAAATATTCACCCAAGATGATGGTGAATATGTAGATTTCGAGGAAATAAAAGAATAAATTTTATTTTCGTTTCGCCGCAAAGAATTCTCTCATAAGAGCAGCACATTCATCAGCCAATATGCCTTTTACAACAACTGTCTTAGGATGCAAAGCGTCTGCCGCATATCTCTGATATCCGCGTTTTTCATCTTCGGCACCAAACACTAGCTTTCCAGTCTGCGCCCAAGCAATGGCACCGGCACACATCACGCAAGGTTCAACAGTAACATAGAGTGTGCATTCACTCAGATACTTACCACCAAGCACATTGGCAGCAGCAGTGATAGCCTGCATTTCGGCATGAGCCGTCACATCATTCAACGTTTCTGTGAGATTATGAGCACGTGCAATAATTCGTTCCTTACAGACAACGACTGCCCCTACCGGAACTTCTCCCCGTTCGGCAGCTTTGCCCGCCTCTATCAGGGCTTGTTTCATGAAGTAAGTATCGTCCAGCATCTTCTTATCGTCTCATATCATGTTCTCCAAAAAGGGTCGGATAATCTTCTTCCATATTCTTGTGAATAAACATGAGAATCGTCTCGCGAAGCCAACGTGACTTGTTCGTTATCTTATACTTCTCAAGATAACGATCAACAATCTGTTGTTCGTCGTCGCTCAACAAAATGCTCATCCGTCGTTCCCGTTTGGTGCATTCGACGTGCATTTTCAGGCACTTTTTACTCCTTTTTCTCATATCTTCTGCAAAATTACTTTTACTTCTGTAAAAACAAAGAATAAAAGCAGTAAATTTGCAAAAAAAGATGGCCAAACATAATGATTTAGGGAAAGCCGGAGAAAACGCAGCAGCGGCTTATCTTGAGAAGGAAGATTATCTCATCCGCCACCGGAACTGGCGTAAAGGACATTTCGAACTGGACATTGTAGCAGCAAAAGATAATGAACTGGTGGTCGTGGAAGTAAAGACTCGCAGTAACACCGAGTTTGCTCAACCGGAAGATGCTGTGGATGTACCGAAAATAAGACGTACAGTACGTGCTGCGGATACGTACATAAAGCTATTTCAGATTGACATTCCGGTTCGCTTCGATATCATTACGGTAGTGGGTGAAAACGGCAATTTCGAGATTGAGCATATCAAGGAAGCATTTCTTCCTCCTTTATTCTAAGAAGTTCCGAGGCTCATCACAGAAAATACAGAGTAACACGGAGTATACAGATTTATTATATAATTATTAGTTATGAACGTAGAAACTGTCAGAGAATACTGCCTCAGCAAGAAAGGAGCAACTGAATCTTTCCCTTTCGATGATGTGTCACTTGTCATAAAAGTGATGAATAAGATGTTTGCCCTTATTGATCTGGAAGGAGCAAACAGTATTGCATTAAAATGTGATCCGGAAAAAGCGATTGAACTGCGCGAACATTATGCCGGCATCGAAGGAGCTTATCATTTCAACAAGAAATACTGGAACAGCGTCCGCTTCGACAGTGATGCAGATGATAAACTTATAAAAGAACTGATCGATCATTCTTATGATGAAGTAATCAAGAAGTTTACTAAAAAGCTACGTACAGAATATGATGCGCTCCCCTAAACGATTTCCGGTCCCATTGGTTCATATCAATGAAACGAACTCTACCAACAATTATTTGCAAGCTCTTTGCGCACGACAACAAACAGAAGAGTTCACCACTGTGGTTGCAGACTTTCAAACGTCCGGACGAGGACAACGTGGCAATTCGTGGGAAGCAGAACCTGATAAGAACCTTCTTTTCAGTTTTGTGATTTTTCCAGTCTTTTTGGAAGCCAGACAACAGTTCCTTATCTCTCAAATTGTATCATTAGCAATCAAGGAAGAACTGGATACTTACACCACCGATATTTCTATTAAATGGCCGAACGATATTTATTGGAAAGATAAGAAAATATGCGGAATGTTGATAGAAAATGACTTAATGGGAAGAAATATCAGCCAAAGCATTGCAGGAGTAGGAATAAATATCAATCAGGAAGTGTTTCACAGCTCTGCTCCCAATCCCGTATCATTATTTCAGATCACAGGAAAACAATATGATATATTCAATATATTAGAGCATATAATGCTACGTATTCAAATTTATTACGACTTACTTCAAAAAAACAATACGGCACTCATAACCGCCCAATATGAAAGGTCGCTTTTTAGAAAAGAGGGAATGTACCGGTATAAAGACGTCAATGGCGAATTTATGGCTAATATTGTTTGTGTTGAACCTGAAGGAAGACTCATTTTAGAGGACGAAACACAAACAAAAAGAGGTTATATGTTTAAAGAAGTGGAATATTTATTGAAATAAGTAGTCCACGAACTGATTTAAACATTATCTTTGGAACCAATGTTTTATATGAAAAACTCCCTTATTTATGAAAACAAGATTAATTTTCCTGCTTCCATTATTATGGTTGCTTATTGGCTGTGAAGATTCCGAACCGGAGTCAAAACAGGATTCCACCGATCCTCCACTAATAGAATATCATTATGAACTTCCAGTTGTCTTTCATGTTCTCTATCAGAATGAACAACAGAATATTAAAAAAGGACGAATTCAGGAGATCATAACAGCCTGCAATAAATATTATCAAAATCGTTTGGGCAGTAACAGCGTAGATATGAACCTTGAATTTGTTCTCGCCACAGAAAATCCTCAAGGGGTAAAACTTGATGAGCCCGGTGTACATCCAATTCAAGTAAGCAATCCTGTGCAAGACTGTGAGGTTTTTATGACAGACAAAGCTAATCTTAAATATTTGTGGGATACCGACAAATACATAAATATCATGCTTTACCCTTTCAAGCAAGATGAGAATTCTGAAGGTGTAATTTTAGGTATATCTCATTTACCATATACAATCAAGCCCGATTATCTAGAAGGACTAAATCAATTAAATGGTATTCCCAGCCACAGTTCGCTCAAATATCCTCATTGTATTTCTATTAATAATACATATATAAACAGTACACCAAGTAATGAATCTAAAAAAATATACAGTTCTACTGATATAGTGGCAACAATCGCCCATGAATTAGCCCATTATCTCGGATTATTCCATACATTCTCCGAATCGGATGATGAAGGACTTAATACATGTATGGACACAGACTATTGCGATGACACTCCAACCTATGATAGAGAAGCATATAGCAATTGGATGCAAAGTTATATCGAATCAAAGAACGGCATAAAGAACATGAGTCTTAGCGAATTTAACAAATTGTTTGAACGAAAAGACTGCGTCACTAATCTAACATCCACTCCAAACAACATAATGGACTATGATATATCTTGGGTAAACCGTTTCACTCCCAATCAGCAAGAACGTATTCGCTATGTGTTGATGCATAGTCCTCTCGTTCCCGGTCCCAAAGTAGAAAGAACAACTACTCGTACGCTATCCGGGGAACAGGAACTTCCGATGAGAATGATAAAATAGCATTTATAATAGAAAAAGAGGTGAACCGCTTAGCGCTTCACCTCTTTTTCTATTATAAATATCTTGTCCAACGTCTTTTGCGCCTCCGTAGAAGGAAACCTTAAAACAACCTTCTGCAAAGAATTTCTTGCCTTTTCATATCCCGTAGCAAATAATTTCGATAATCCATCGCGGTATCGTGCGTACTGCATCTTTGTAGGGGAAGAAATTTTCTTATAATCGGTTTCCAACTTCTTTTTCTCCTGTTCCGCCATTAGATAATAATAATTACCCAAGAAGATGTTAGCAGCTAAGTTGTCCGCATCCAGTTGCAATATCATCTCATACATTCGCAAAGCATCCTTTTCCTGCCCACGACATACCTGCATTTCTGCACAAGATTCCAGATAAGCTACATTATTGGGAGCCTTTTGAAGTAATTCTTTATAGAACAGATAAGCTTTGTCGTAATTTCGTTTCTTTCTAAATGCAATAGCCAGCTCGTTAGCCAACTTCACACTAATCTCACTGCTCTTATCAATATTTGTCCAATAATACATTTCCGTACGATCTATATTCAAGCTAATCGTTTGACGGAAATAGCTCATAGCCTGCCCTTGCTGCCCGGCTTCAATAGCGGCAGACACTTTCTGCAACATCTCATCAACCGACTGTGCATTCAGCATCAGCGGCAGTGAAAACAGAGACAAAAAAAATATAGTTAAGGTTCTCATAATCCGTTACATTGCTATTTAGTTCGTGACACACAAAGATACAACAAAAAAATAAAAAACGTACCTTTGTTCACGAAAAGAACAATCATTTAGATAAAAGTGTTTCTACAAGATGATAAATATAAAATTGTACTCCGAAAACAGACGCATATTACAGATTGCCATACCGTCCATTATATCGAATATCACCGTCCCTTTACTGGGATTGATTGACGTAACTATCGTCGGTCACCTCGGTTCTCCGGCCTATATCGGAGCCATTGCCGTAGGAGGAATGTTATTCAACATCATCTACTGGATTTTCGGTTTCCTCCGTATGGGGACGAGCGGCATGACCTCGCAGGCTTACGGGCAACATGACTTGAATGAAATCACCCGGTTATTACTCCGCTCCGTCGGCGTCGGTCTATCCATTGCAATCTGTCTGTTAATACTCCAGTATCCTATCCTAAAACTTGCATTTACTTTTATACAGACGACTCCGGAAGTTGAACAACTGGCAACCACCTATTTCTATATCTGTATCTGGGGAGCACCTGCCATGTTAGGGTTGTATGGATTTGCAGGCTGGTCTATCGGAATGCAAAATTCACGTTTCCCGATGTATATCGCCATTACGCAAAATATCGTCAATATCACAGCCAGCTTATGCCTTGTCTATCTGCTGGACATGAAAGTGGCAGGAGTAGCTACCGGAACCCTTATCGCCCAATATGCAGGGTTCATAATGGCAATATTACTATATATCCGTTATTACAGCAAACTCCGCAAACGAATTGCCTGGCGGGAGATATGGCAGAAACAAGCTATGTACCGCTTCTTTCAGGTCAACCGGGATATATTCTTCCGTACACTTTGCTTGGTTATCGTCACTATGTTTTTCACTTCAGCCGGAGCCGCACAAGGCGAGATCGTATTAGCCGTAAACACATTGCTCATGCAATTATTCACTCTCTTTTCTTATATCATGGACGGTTTTGCTTATGCCGGTGAAGCGTTAGCAGGACGTTATATAGGCGCAAGAAACCAACCGGCTCTCCGTAACACAGTCAATCACCTGTTCTATTGGGGCGTCGGTCTTTCTGCAGCATTCACCCTTTTGTATGCAATAGGCGGAAAAGGCTTTCTCGAATTACTGACTAATGACACTTCAGTAATAAACGCTTCCGACACCTACTTCTATTGGGCACTCGCCATTCCGTTGGCCGGTTTTTCCGCTTTTCTGTGGGACGGAGTTTTTATCGGTGCCACTGCCACCCGTTCCATGCTTTATTCAATGCTGATTGCTTCTGCCAGCTTTTTCCTCGTCTACTATGCTTTCCATGACTTTTTAGGCAATCATGCTTTGTGGCTCGCTTTCCTCATTTATCTTTCATTGAGAGGAATTGTACAAACCTTTATCGGAAGGCAAATCGTGAGAAAAGTAATCGTACCGCAATGAGGCTATCCAATAAATTATCTCTATATTTGCGGCAAATAATAAAATAAAAAAGGTATGGCAAAGTATAAAAGAGTCTTGCTGAAATTAAGCGGAGAAAGCCTTATGGGCGAAAAGCAATATGGCATTGATGAAAAAAGACTGGCAGAATATGCTGCACAAATCAAAGAAATTCATGAACAAGGCGTACAGATCGGCATCGTGATTGGCGGAGGAAACATTTTCCGTGGTTTGAGTGGAGCCAATAAAGGATTCGACCGTGTGAAAGGCGACCAAATGGGGATGCTCGCAACTGTTATCAATAGTCTGGCATTGAGTTCGGCCTTGGTAGCTGCCGGGGTGAAAGCCCGTGTGCTTACAGCAGTCCGCATGGAACCGATCGGCGAATTTTATAGTAAGTGGAAAGCGATCGAACACATGGAAAACGGTGAAATCGTCATCATGTCTGCAGGAACGGGAAATCCTTTCTTTACTACCGATACAGGATCTTCATTGAGAGGAATCGAAATCGAGGCAGACGTGATGCTGAAAGGGACTCGTGTGGACGGCATTTATACAGCCGACCCGGAGAAAGACCCTACGGCAACCAAGTTCCACGACATCACTTACGATGAAGTGCTGAAACGTGGCCTGAAAGTAATGGATCTGACGGCTACTTGTATGTGCAAAGAAAACAACCTGCCCATTGTCGTTTTCGACATGGATACGGTAGGCAATCTGAAAAAAGTAATCAGCGGAGAAGAAATAGGTACAATTGTACACAACTAATTATAAAAAGAGGACGTTCCCGGTAAATAAGGGAATTAGGATTTATTATAGCGATGAGCGATAGACAGAGCATATATACTCTCCTATCGCATTATCGCTATTAATTTCTATAAATTTCTTCAACAAATCCGAGAAGCCGGATTTTACCTGCCCCCTGTTTATCTGTACAAGACGAGAAACTCCCAAGCATTGGATAGGATACAATGAAAAAGGCGATTTGGTTCTAAGGGTACAATTTCTTCCGTGCATATAGTTTCCCTATTTGCCTAAGAATTATTCTTCCGGCTACACTTATTTAATCTTCCGATCGCATAAACAGGATTAGTTTTATGCAGCCGAAATAATAGTTTTTAGCACACGAAAGATTAAATTATACTATCAACAGGCTAAACACTTGTTTATCATCAGTGAACTGTGTACTTTTGCACGCCATTTTAAAGACTTAAAGCAATGAACAGCAAAACCAAAGGTTTTATTTATGGAGCGATTGCCGCCGCAAGTTACGGTATGAATCCTCTTTTTACACTCCCGCTCTATGCAGCCGGCATGAGCGTCGATACTGTTTTATTTTATCGTTACTTTTTTGCTGTCATCGTACTAGGGATACTGATGAAGATGCAGCATCAATCTTTCGCCCTTCGTAAAGCGGATATTCTTCCGCTGGTTATTATGGGATTGTTGTTTTCGTTTTCTTCCTTACTACTGTTCATGAGCTACAACTATATGGATGCAGGAATCGCGTCAACGATCCTGTTCGTTTATCCGGTAATGGTAGCGGTCATTATGGGAGCGTTCTTTAAAGAGAAGATTTCAGCAATCACCGTCTTTTCCATTCTACTGGCTCTCGCCGGCATTGCCCTGCTTTATCAGGGAGACGGAGGCAAACCGTTGTCTACCATTGGAATCATCTTTGTCCTGCTATCATCGCTATCTTATGCCATATATATAGTAGGTGTCAACCGCTCGACACTGAAAAACCTATCGACAACAAAACTCACTTTTTACGCTATTTTGTTCGGTCTGTCGGTCTACATCGTCCGTCTGAACTTCCTGACGGATTTGCAAGTGATACCTACCGCGTGGCTCTGGGGAGATGTATTGGCACTGGCTATCCTGCCTACTGCCGTATCACTGGTTTGCACAGCATTGGCTATCCATTACATAGGTTCCACTCCGACCGCCATACTGGGGGCTCTGGAACCTGTGACCGCTTTATTTTTCGGTGTCCTTCTGTTTCACGAAAAGCTGACACCCCGCTTAATGGTCGGTATTCTGATGATTATTACAGCAGTTACCCTAATCATCATCGGTAAGTCACTCATAAAAAAGATGAGTATGCTGTTGCAGGTGAACAAAAAATAATATACTTTTGCTACTTAATCAATCGAATAGCAACTTTAATTATCAAAAAATATGGTAGACGTAAAGACTTGCCTTGACAATGCACAAGAGAAAATGGATATGGCCATTATGTATCTGGAAGAAGCGCTGGCACATATCCGCGCCGGAAAAGCGAGTACCCGACTGTTGGACGGTATCCGCGTAGATTCTTACGGAAGCATGGTTCCTATCAGCAATGTAGCAGCCGTAACGACTCCTGATGCACGCAGCATCACTATCAAGCCGTGGGACAAAAGTATGTTCCGTGTAATCGAAAAAGCCATTATCGACTCTGATCTCGGCATCATGCCCGAAAACAATGGTGAAATAATCCGTATCGGTATTCCCCCATTGACCGAAGAACGTCGTAAACAACTGGCCAAACAGTGTAAAGGAGAAGGTGAAACTGCCAAAGTGAGCGTACGCAACGCCCGCCGTGACGGTATCGACGCACTGAAAAAAGCTGTAAAAGACGGATTGGCAGAAGATGAACAGAAGAATGCGGAAGCCAAACTGCAAAAAATCCACGATAAGTATATCAAGCAAATAGATGATATGCTGGCTGAAAAGGATAAAGAAATCATGACCGTTTAAAAAACAAAAAGCAAGTGCACGGATTAGTAATCAAAAACACGGGCAGTTGGTACCAGGTGAAAACCGACGACGGACAATTTATTGAATGTAAGATCAAAGGTAATTTCCGGTTAAAAGGGATTCGCAGTACCAATCCGATAGCCGTGGGCGACCGTGTTCAGATTATAACCAATCAAGAGGGCACTGCTTTTATCAACGAAATAGAAGATAGGAAGAACTACATCATCCGTCGTTCTTCCAATCTTTCTAAACAATCGCATATACTTGCCGCCAACCTCGACCAATGTATGTTGGTGGTAACTGTCAACTATCCCGAGACTTCCACCATTTTTATCGACCGTTTTCTTGCGTCCGCAGAAGCCTATCGGGTTCCCGTCAAATTAGTATTTAATAAGGTAGACGTTTACAACGAAGAAGAATTGCATTATCTGGACGCACTTATTAACCTGTATACGCATATCGGCTACCCTTGTTTCAAGGTTTCCGCAAAGAACGGTGACGGACTAGACGAAATCAAAAAGGCGCTCGAAGGTAAGATTACTCTTTTCTCCGGACATTCGGGAGTAGGGAAATCGACTCTTATCAATGCTATACTGCCGGGAATTGAAACAAAAACCGGCGAAATCTCCACTTATCACAATAAGGGAATGCATACCACCACTTTCTCCGAAATGTTCCCGGTAGACGGAGACGGATATATTATTGATACTCCGGGCATCAAAGGTTTCGGAACATTCGATATGGAGGAAGAAGAAATTGGTCATTATTTTCCTGAAATATTCAAAGTTTCCGCCGAGTGCAAATATGGCAACTGCACGCATCGTCACGAACCGGGATGTGCTGTGCGCAAAGCGGTAGAGGAGCATTTAATCAGCGAATCCCGCTATACTTCTTATCTGAATATGCTGGAGGATAAAGAAGAAGGAAAGTACCGGGCTGCTTACTAGCACTCTTTTTTTCTTTCGATTGATTAACTCTTTTTTACCATTTCTCTCATTAAACCTTTCCTTTCAGAGAGTGTCTAAGTTTGTGAAGATATTATATAACATGCTATACATACGATACTAAACCATGAATAAGAAAACTAAATGGGGCATCATTATCCTCGTTGGTGCCGGAATTATCGGAGGAGGAATCTACTCACAATTACCAAAGAAAAACGACGAACTGGCAGCCGCCGACAAAGTAATGGGTGGTAATCAAAAAAAAGGAAAACAAATCTTAAACGTAAATGCCAAAGTCATAAAACCACAATTATTGACGGATGAATTTACGACTACCGGTGTACTTCTACCAGATGAAGAAGTAGATTTGTCTTTCGAAACTTCCGGAAAAATAGTCGAAATCAACTTTGAAGAAGGTACGCCTGTCAAGAAAGGCCAGTTACTAGCCAAGGTAAACGACCGACAGTTACAGGCACAACTACAACGACTGGTTTCACAACTGAAACTGGCAGAAGACCGTGTTTTCCGTCAGGACGCCCTGCTGAAACGGGATGCAGTCAGCAAGGAAGCCTACGAACAAGTTAAGACAGATTTAGCAACGCTGAATGCCGATATTGAAATAGTGAAAGCGAATATCGAATTGACCGAGCTCCGTGCCCCGTTTGACGGGATTATCGGACTCCGACAGGTCAGTGTCGGCACGTACGCCTCTCCGACCACTGTCGTTGCGAAGCTGACTAAAATCGCCCCGCTGAAAGTAGAGTTCTCCGTACCGGAACGTTATGCCAAGCAGATTAAAAAAGGAACCAACCTGAATTTCAGCGTTGAAGGTAAACTAGATGCCTTCGGCGCACAAGTATATGCAGTAGAATCGGCAATCGACCCGAATCTGCACCAATTCACAGCCCGCGCACTTTATCCGAATGTAAACCACATCCTGCTGCCGGGACGCTATACCAGTGTTTTATTGAAAAAGGAAGAGATTCCCGATGCAATCGCTATCCCTACGGAAGCTATTGTGCCGGAAATGGGGAAAGATAAAGTCTACCTGTATAAATCGGGGAAAGCCGAACCGGTGGATATTATTACCGGTATCCGTACAGCATCCGAAGTGCAAGTGATAAGAGGACTACACATGGGAGATACAATCATTACTTCAGGAACACTGCAGCTCCGCACCGGACTGGTTGTGAAACTTGATAACATTGATTAATACCAGCGCCTTATGAATATATCCGAATTAAGTATACGCCGCCCGGTATTAGCCACTGTATTGACAATCATTATTCTCCTGTTCGGATTTATCGGGTACAATTATCTGGGTGTCCGCGAATATCCGTCAGTAGATAATCCGATTATCTCTGTTAGTTGCTCATATCCGGGAGCTAATGCCGATGTTATCGAAAATCAGATAACCGAACCATTGGAACAGAATATCAATGGTATCCCCGGTATCCGTTCTTTATCCAGTGTCAGCCAGCAAGGACAAAGTCGTATTACCGTAGAGTTTGAATTGTCTGTCGACCTGGAAACCGCCGCAAACGACGTTCGTGATAAAGTTTCACGTGCACAACGTTATTTACCTCGCGACTGTGACCCTCCTACCGTATCAAAAGCGGATGCGGACGCCATGCCTATCTTAATGGTTGCTCTTCAAAGTGACAAACGTTCGCTGCTGGAGTTGAGTGAAATCGCAGATTTGACAGTCAAAGAACAGTTGCAAACAATTTCCGATGTAAGTAGTGTGTCTATCTGGGGAGAGAAACGTTACTCCATGCGTCTCTGGCTCGACCCTGTGAAAATGGCAGGTTACGGAATTACTCCTATCGATGTAAAAAATGCAGTTGACAATGAAAACGTAGAACTTCCTTCCGGTAGTATCGAAGGAAATACTACCGAGTTGACGATCCGTACATTAGGACTGATGCACACGGCAGATGAATTCAATGACCTGATTATCAAGGAGGAGAACAACCGAATTGTACGTTTCAGTGACATCGGACGTGCCGAGTTGGGGCCAGCCGACATCAAGAGCTACATGAAGATGAACGGCGTACCCATGGTCGGCGTGGTAGTAATTCCACAGCCGGGTGCAAACCATATTGAAATCGCCGACGCTGTATACCAGCGTATGGAACAAATGAAAAAAGACTTGCCGGAAGACGTGCACTATAATTATGGGTTTGATAACACCAAATTTATTCGTGCGTCTATCAATGAGGTTAAGTCTACTGTATATGAGGCTTTTGTACTCGTTATCATCATCATCTTCCTTTTCCTGCGCGACTGGCGTGTGACACTGGTACCATGTATCGTGATTCCCGTTTCCCTTATCGGAGCATTCTTCGTTATGTATCTGGCGGGATTCTCTATTAATGTACTTTCCATGCTTGCCATTGTGTTGTCCGTGGGACTGGTGGTGGACGATGCGATTGTTATGACGGAGAATATCTACATCCGCATTGAAAAGGGAATGAGCCCGAAAGAGGCAGGGATCGAAGGAGCGAAAGAGATTTTCTTTGCTGTTATTTCAACGACGATCACACTGGTTGCCGTATTCTTCCCGATTGTCTTCATGGACGGTATGACGGGACGGTTATTCCGAGAGTTCAGTATCGTAATTTCGGGTTCGGTTATCATTTCTTCGTTCGCGGCACTGACTTTCACTCCGATGTTGGCAACCAAACTACTGATCAAACGGGAAAAGCAAAGCTGGTTCTATGCAAAGACCGAACCGTTCTTTGAAGGCATGAACCGGCTATACAGCCGTTCGCTAGCTGCTTTCTTGAACAAACGTTGGATTGCCCTTCCTTTCACTTTTATTACTATTTGCCTGATTGGAGTTCTATGGAATGCTATTCCTGCGGAAATGGCTCCTCTTGAAGACCGTTCTCAAATCAGTATCAACACACGAGGTGCAGAGGGTGTCACTTATGAATATATTCGGGATTATACGGAAGATATCAACCAGCTTGTCGATTCCATTCTTCCTGACGCAGAATCTGTTACTGCCCGTGTATCCAGTGGTAGCGGAAACGTGCGTATCACGCTGAAAGACATGAAAGATCGTAACTACACGCAAATGGAAGTTGCCGAAAAGATTTCGAAAGAAATACGGAGCAAGACAATGGCACGTTCGTTTGTGCAACAGCAGTCTTCTTTCGGAGGACGTCGTGGAAGTATGCCTGTCCAGTATGTGCTTCAAGCTACTAATCTGGAGAAGCTGGAAGAAGTACTGCCCAAGTTTATGGCTAAAGTATATGAGAATCCGGTCTTTCAGATGGCAGACGTAGACTTGAAGTTCAGTAAGCCGGAAGCCCGTATTCAGATTAACCGTGACAAGTCCAGTATCATGGGAGTTAGTACCAAGAATATTGCTCAAACATTGCAATACGGATTGAGTGGCCAGCGTATGGGATATTTCTATATGAACGGAAAGCAATACGAGATTCTCGGCGAGATCAATCGTCAGCAGAGGAATAAGCCGGCCGATTTGAAAGCCATTTATGTTCGCAGCAGCAATGGGGATATGATTCAGTTGGATAACTTGATTGAGTTGGAAAGTGGTATCGCTCCTCCAAAGTTATACCGGTATAACCGATTTGTATCAGCTACTATTTCCGCAGGATTGGCAGACGGAAAAACGATCGGACAAGGACTGGACGAAATGGATAAGATTGCCAAGGAAACATTGGACGACACGTTCCGAACAGCTTTGGCGGGTGACTCCAAAGAATATCGTGAGAGTTCTTCCAGTCTGATGTTTGCCTTTGTCTTGGCTATTCTTCTGATTTACCTGATTCTGGCTGCGCAATTCGAGAGTTTTAAAGATCCATTGATTATCATGTTGACAGTACCGTTGGCTATTGCCGGAGCATTGGTATTCATGTATTTCGGAGATATAACAATGAATATTTTCAGTCAGATTGGTATTATTATGCTGATTGGTCTAGTGGCAAAGAACGGTATCCTGATTGTGGAATTTGCCAATCAGAAACAGGAGGCCGGAGAGGATAAAATGAGTGCTATCAAAGATGCCGCCCTGCAACGTCTCCGCCCGATTCTTATGACAAGCGCTTCTACAGTTCTGGGACTTATCCCGTTGGCATTCGCCACCGGAGAAGGCTGTAATCAGCGTATTGCCATGGGTACGGCAGTAGTAGGTGGTATGGTCGTTTCTACCCTACTTACCATGTATATCGTACCGGCTATTTACAGTTATATCTCGACCAACCGAATCAAAAAACTAACCGAATGAAACAGAAAGGAATTTGCATGAAACGTATCATATATATAGTTACCGCATGTGCCTTCTTGTCAGTTTCTACTGCGAAGGCGCAACAAGTCCTCACACTGAAAGAGTGTTTGGAGGAAGGACTGCAAAACAATTACTCGTTGCGCATCGTCCATAACGAGGAACAAATCAGCAAGAACAATGCAACGTTAGGGAATGCAGGATACTTCCCTACATTGGATTTCTCTGCCGGATATACCGGAAACCTGGATAATATTGAAAGTAAGGCCCGTGCCACCGGAGAGATTACAAAAAACAATGGGGTCTATGACCAGACCGTCAACGTCGGGCTTAACCTCAACTGGACTATTTTCGACGGATTCAATATCAGTACAACGTACAAACAGTTGAAGGAATTGGAACGTCAGGGAGAAACTAACACCCGTATCGCCATTGAGGATTTCATTGCGGACCTGACCTCGGAATATTACAACTTTATCCAACAGAAGATCCGTCTGAAAAACTTTCATTATGCAATGTCGCTCTCCAAAGAACGCCTGCGTATAGCAGAAGCGAGTCATCTTGTCGGAAAGTTCTCAGGATTGGATTATCAACAGGCGAAAGTAGACTTCAATGCAGACAGTGCTCAATATATCAAACAACAGGAATTGCTGCACTCATCGCGTATCCAGTTAAATGAGCTAATGGCTAACAAGAATGTTAATCAGGCTATTATAATCAAAGACTCCACGATCGACGTACATGGGGATTTGAAATTTGAGGAGTTATGGAATGGCACACTGGCAACGAACGCTTCTTTACTGAAAGCAGATCAGAATACGGTACTTGCGCAATTGGATTATAAAAAGGTAAATTCACGTAACTATCCGTACCTTAAACTGAATACGGGATATGGATATACCTTTAATAAGTACGATATTAATGCAACCAGCCGGAGGGGAAACTTGGGCTTCAATGCCGGAGTAACTGTCGGATTTAATATATTCGACGGCAACCGCCGCCGTGAAAAGCGGAATGCAACCCTTGCCTTCAAGAACCGCCGTCTGGAACGTCAGGAATTGGAGCTTGCCCTTCGCTCCGACCTTAGTAATTTATGGCAGGCTTATCGCAACAACCTTCAATTACTGAATCTGGAACGTCAGAACCTCGTAACTGCCAAAGATAATCACGATATTGCCATGGATCGTTATATACAGGGAGACCTTTCCGGTTTTGAGGTACGTGAAGCACAAAAGAGTTTGCTGGATGCAGAAGAACGCATCCTCTCCGCAGAATATAACACCAAACTTTGCGAGATCTCTTTGCTGCAAATCAGCGGAAAGATTACAAAATACCTGGAAGAATAGAAAAACTACGTGAATAATAAACGATGAACGGTGAACACAACTGGCAGCATATTGCACAGTTTGTTCACCGTTTATCGCGTTTATAGTATATCGTTTTACAGATTATCCCATGATGTATTTAGCAGGTTTACCGATACGATTCACCAAGTTTACAATCAACCAGGACACCAGAAAAGCGACTATCGCAGCTATCGGTATCTGTAAAGGAATAGGTATATTGAGTGTTCTTACCAATACCACTGACGGACCGGTAAAGAAGTAATGTATCATATAGACACCGAAACCACATACGGTCAGGTTAGCCAATGCCTTCCGTACTCTTTCCGAACGGACATTGACTTTCTTAGCCAACATAAATACAGGAATTGTCATCATCACCACATTGAGAGAACAATAGGTAAAAAAGAGTTCCAACATTTCGTCCGTACAATCCGGCAAAGCTGTCATGTAACGGAAACCAAAGAACGTCACGACATACCCCACCACAAACATCGGAATACCGATTGCCAATGTTTTCTTCAGGCTCCAATCGAGATCTTTCAGATAATGTCCTAACAATAAGTATCCGTTGAAACCGGCAAATGCATATAACATTCCAAAAGAATTCCAAGAGCAAGAGCCCCATAAGTAAGAGGAAACAAACTGATAATAATAAGGTAGCAACAATGTCACTCCCCAAGCCAGCAGGAACATTAACTTAGCCCGTTGCGAAGCTTTTTCCACCCATGCCGAAAAAACAGGCAGGTAAAGATAGAGTCCGATAAGCAGATAGATATACCACATGTGCACTGCCAAAAGGGAGAAGTTAAAAGGAATTGTCAGAATGTATTGTATAGCTACTGAAAGGGATTGCTGCATCACTTCTTCACCGGAATAAGGAAAGAAATCAAGGATAATCTTTGGGTCTAACCCCAATAAGCCGGTAATCCAAGGGAAAAGATTATAGATAATAGACCAAATTAAGAACGGATAAAAAACACGGGGAATACGTTTTTTATAAAAAGTAGAAGCGTCACCCCGGACAGGCAAGAGCAATGCGCCTGTAATCATTACAAACAGAGGCACACACGGACGAAGTACAGCACCGTAAATGGCTCCCCACAATTTTATTTCCCCAATATTGGGAGCTGTGCCCGGATAGAAGTTGAATGGGTCGGTACAATGGCAGCAAACAACTGTAAACATGGCAATAAGGCGTACTACATCCAACCAGACGATATGTTGGTTCTTCGGATTGTTTAATTCGATTGTCGGTGGTTTCATAATAGTTAGTGATTAGAAAAAGAGAGTTAGTAAAAAAGGGATGCCTATACGAATTTGACAGGTATCCCTTAAATAAATCATTTATTGAATCAGAACTGCAAACAAATTATTTAGTGCAATTCCACGGTTTTAACTGTTTGAAGAAGTCATTGCCCTTATCATCTACCAGAATGAATGCCGGGAAATCTTCTACTTCAATCTTCCAGATAGCTTCCATGCCCAGTTCCGGATATTCCACACATTCGATGCTCTTGATATTATTTTGAGCAAGGATAGCTGCCGGACCACCGATAGAGCCCAGATAGAAACCACCATATTTCTGACAAGCATCCGTCACTTGCTGGCTACGGTTACCTTTCGCCAGCATAACCATGCTGCCACCGTGACTCTGGAACAGTTCCACATACGAATCCATACGTCCTGCAGTAGTCGGGCCCATTGAACCACAAGCCATGCCTTCCGGAGTTTTTGCCGGACCTGCATAGTAGATAGGATGATCCTTAATGTATTGAGGCAGGTCCTCGCCACGGTCCAAACGTTCTTTCAGCTTGGCGTGAGCAATATCACGACCTACGATAATCGTACCATTCAATGACAAACGGGTAGATACCGGATATTTAGTCAACTCTTTCAGTATTTCGGACATCGGACGGTTCAGGTCAATCTTCACAACATCGCCTTCGCCTGCCTTACGTAATTCTGCCGGGATAAGTTCGCCCGGATTTGAATCCAGTTTCTCAATCCAGATACCTTCTTTATTGATTTTACATTTGATGTTACGGTCGGCAGAGCAAGATACTCCCAAACCTACCGGGCAAGAAGCACCATGGCGGGGCAAACGAATGATACGTACGTCATGAGCCAGATATTTACCACCGAATTGAGCGCCAAGGCCAATCTTGTGAGCTTCTGCCAATACTTCTTTCTCCAGTTCGACATCACGGAATGCACGACCATATTCGTTTCCTGTTGTCGGCAGGTTATCATAGAAATGAGTAGAAGCCAGCTTCACTGTCAGCAAATTCTTTTCGGCAGAAGTACCGCCGATAACGAAAGCGATATGGTAAGGAGGGCAAGCAGCAGTTCCCAATGTTTTCATCTTTTCAACCAGGAACGGAACCAATGTACCCGGATTCAGAATTGCCTTTGTTTCCTGATACAAATATGTTTTGTTGGCAGAACCACCTCCTTTTGTTACACAAAGAAATTCATACTCCATACCTTCAGTAGCCTCAATGTCAATCTGTGCAGGAAGGTTACATTTTGTATTTACCTCATCATACATATTCAGAGGTGCATTCTGAGAGTAACGCAGATTTTCTTCAGTATATGTTTTGTAAACACCCAGCGAAAGAGCCTCTTCGTCAGAATACCCTGTCCATACCTGCTGTCCTTTTTCACCGTGAATAATAGCAGTACCGGTATCCTGGCAGAATGGAAGTATACCTTTCGATGCCACTTCTGCATTACGCAGGAAAGTCAGTGCCACGTACTTGTCATTCTCGCTGGCTTCCGGATCGTTCAAGATTTTTGCTACCTGTTCGTTGTGCGAACGACGAAGCATAAATGATACATCACGGAAAGCAGCATTGGCCATTGCAGTCAGACCTTCTTTCTCAATTTTCAGGATAGGGTTTCCTTCAAACTCACTTACCGACACATAGTCTTTCGTAAGCAGATAATACTCAGTTGTATCTTTTCCCTTTTCAAACATGGGTTGATACTTAAACGGAGGTGTTGCCATAAGTTTCTTATTTTATTACGTAATGTTAGTTAGTGAGGCAAAGGTAATAATTAAGAATGAAGAATGAGAAAGGAAAGAAGAAGAATTAAGAATGAATAACGGAGAATGACGAGGTACAAATGAAGACGGTGAACGAATTGTACTTTATTGTACAATGTCCACCGCTCATCGATTCATAGTTTGGTTCACTTATTGTATATGTTCGATTCGTTTAATCAGTTCATTTCCTAAAGCAGTTTTGTCCTCGATGTGTTTCAAAACTGCAGTCACGAATGTATTGCTTTCAAAGTCACCACGTACTTGTTCGAAATCCTGTTTCATATCATCGCGAGAACCATCAACACCGAATCCGGTCATTGAAGAAAGCGAGAACTCTTTCTTTGCGTCTTCATAAACCATTTTATCCAACCCTACCACAGCTTTCTGCCATGCTTTCACGATAGTAACCACGTCCTGAGCAGTTACCGTTTCCGGATTCAAGCCATAAAATTCCTGAATCTTATTATATGCCCAGGTCCATTCATACGTGTAATAGTTTTCATGCATTTCCGCAAAACTGGCATTAATAGATTTCAGGCGGTTAATAGAGCCGTTTTCGATACCGTCCAACAATCGGTCTATTTCACTCTTGGGAGCAATCAGTCCGGAGATGTCCACCCATTCGCCGACACCGATTTCCGTATCCGGTTTCAGGTGCTGGCGGATTTCGTCATTACTTTGGAAATTAATGCCTTCCAACCGTTTTATGATAGAGTTCCCCAAGAATTTGTTGATGGCAATTTCATAGAAACGAATCCCGTTATTCAAAGAAGAATTCTTGATCTTTGCACTCTGGTAAGAGTAGATTTCAGAGGTTTCGCCGGATACCCGTTTCAATTCCTTCAAAATAGAACGTCCCTTGAACATCTTTTGAATGGTATATGGACTCAAAAGGTTATAATTGATATAATCAAGCCGGTTCGGATCTTTCCGTTTGTCACGTTTCGGCCATTTCTGGGCGTCACGGATTGTCCCGACACTTCTCAGATTCACTCCGGGAACCAGATAAGTGGTATTCCGTTGTTCTATCAAATAGGAGAAAGGAAGATTGGAAGTGTCGGCATGGTTTACATGACGTCCCATTACCAAAGAAAAAGCTCCGACACGTGCCGGCCATAAGATATATGAATCAGAAGTCGTTTTTGCCCCTCTTTCCATGGTCCCCTGATGAATCGGTCCCAACTTATACATATGATTACTCTGATTAGATCCCGAACCTGCATTCATGAATGAGAACATTCCGGCAATCAACAAAGTCGATTTATGGTGAGTCACCGTGAAAGGGCCTGCGAAGATAGCGCACGCTTCTCCATTTTCTCCCTGGCAGTTGCTGAAGAATAACGAGTCGGAAGCAGAATAATTGTGTCCCAGTTTACAAGCTTGTCCGACAAAGCAACGGCTTAGCATCGTTCCGTCGTCCACGTCTGAACCGGAAGAGATAATAAAGTCGTCGCAGATCACCCCGTGACCGATATGCACAGGTGCCGTCACATTACTATTGATACTGCCATTGGTCAGCCGACAGGTTCCACAGATGTGGCAATAATCACCAATCCTGACATTTCTGATTGAACCTGTATTAAGAATCATCACATGATCACCAATACTGCCGACAGTAGAAGCGTGCTTATTGGAATAGTAATCCGTAATCGCTTTCATGCGATTGATTAGTTCAGGACGATGACGGTACAACGCCAATATGTAGGCCTGATGCGCTGACAACTTGTCGTTAATGAGTACTTCACGCCCTCCTGTTTCATTAAGAACTGTCGCCTCTACCCCATTACCGAAAGTAGTAAGCCTGTCCACCAGAATGATATCCACATTCTCAATGAAGGTATCATTACCGATCTCATAATTAGCAATGTAGTTCTGAATGTTTTCAATGCAGCAGTTATCCCCTACTGTCACATTGTGCAAAGTTACATGACGCAATCCGGAATGTTTCCTGATGCCTCCCGGCAATGTAAATTCAGCATCAAATACACCCAGTTTCACTTCTCCCGAAAAACGGGTGTGATGAACGTACTCACAATTAAACCCCTCTGCAACTGATACATTTCCCCAATCATCAGCCAGACACGACTGGCTCTTTAACTGAAGCACTTCATCTTCAGTTAGTCTACGATAATCTTTCATATTAATAAATATAAGTAATGTGCCGCTTCCCCCAATCAGCAAAGCAGCACATTGATTAATTATTCCTCCTCTTCGTAGATCTGATAAAGAAAATCGTTATAGGGGTATTTCTGAACGTGTAATTCTTTCACTCGTTGATAAACTACGCTTTTCAGTTCGTCCATATTGATTCTTTCGCGGGCGGAAATAAAGAGACAGTTGTCTTCCATTTTTGCCATCCACGTCTTCATCAGTTCTTCGAGTGTTAAGTTTTCTTTCGTTCGGGGGGTAAGGTCATCCGGCGCTTTCTCCACATAGGTGTAAGCGTCTATTTTATTGAATACAAGTATCATGGGTTTGCCACCGCCGCCAATTTCGGCAAGTGTCTTGTTTACCACTTCGATCTGTTCTTCAAATCCGGGGTGAGAAATATCGACTACATGCACAAGCAAATCCGCTTCACGCACCTCGTCGAGCGTCGACTTGAACGAATCGACCAAATCAGTCGGCAATTTACGGATAAATCCTACCGTATCGGATAACAAGAACGGCAGGTTATCGATAATCACTTTACGCACAGTGGTATCCAGAGTAGCAAATAGTTTGTTCTCGGCAAACACTTCGCTCTTCGAGAGAAGGTTCATCATGGTTGATTTTCCGACATTAGTGTAACCTACTAATGCAACGCGTATCATGCGTCCACGATTTTTGCGCTGGGTAGCTTTCTGCTTGTCAATCTCTGCCAAACGTTCTTTCAGTAACGACATACGGTTCAAGATGATACGGCGGTCCATTTCGAGTTGCGTTTCTCCCGGTCCGCGAAGCCCCACGGAACCTTTACCGCCACCGGCTCCGGAACCGCCTCCCTGGCGTTCCAAGTGAGTCCAGAGTCGTTGCAGGCGTGGCAACATATATTTATACTGGGCAAGTTCCACCTGCGTCTTTGCATTAGCAGTCTGAGCACGCATCGCGAATATATCGAGAATCAGTGATGTACGGTCAAGTATTTTAATTTTCAGCTCAGCTTCAATATTACGTATCTGTTTCGCAGAAAGTTCATCATCAAAGATAACCATTCCCACTTCACGTTCTTCTTCCTCCTCGTTCCGGATATATTGTTTAATCTCCTCCAATTTTCCTTTACCGACATAGGTCACCGAGTTAGCTGTCGGCAACTTCTGCGTAAATCGTTTCACTACTTCCGCCCCAGCCGTCTCGGCAAGGAACGCCAATTCATCCAGATACTCGTTCGTTTTACGCTCATCCTGCGTCTGAGTGATGAGTCCCACAAGCACTGCTATTTCTACTTTGGCTTCGGATATTACAAATTCTTTCATTCTTTACTTTTTTCTTTCCTATATAACACGGGGACAAAGATAATGATTTCAATGAGATAATAAAAGAGAGTATGCTTACGTTTTTTTAAAACGCGAACATACTCTCTATTTATTCTTGTCAAGAAGAAATGATCTATTTCTTCATGTTAATCGTCTTTCAAATATTGATTAGATTCGAATCACTCATCCTCAAGTATCAATTTAAAGTCATCCGGCACTGTAAGCACAGATTCTTTTTGTCCAATCAGACCATCCCCGTAATAATAGACATTGAGAGTCACCTTATGGCTTGTCGGATCATATTTAGAATCCACATCATCTACCCCTAAATAGTCCAATGAGCTAAATCCTAGGATATCTGATCCTTCTTCTGTCAAGTACCCAGTATTATAACTATCGAAAGCGACTCCATTGTTTTTCGGATTAATCGTGAAGAACAAATATTCATCCGGTTCACCAACTTCTTCTCCTGACTCTGCCAAAGCTTGCGAGAACGGATCAACAATGCGATAACGATTCTCGCCATCTACACGTTGTACTTTTACATTATATTCTTTACCAGCATTATATTCATCAAATACCCAGTCTTTGAAAGCAAATGTTCCCGAAACATCCACCCATTTCAAACATTGAACAGTGAAACTAGCATGTCCGTTTCCTTTATATGGATTAACGGCAGCAGCTTCCAATGAGATTTGAAACGAATACTCCTCTTTTAGCTGTGCATTTTCAAAAGTTATAACCAGATCAGCCGTTGCCTGTCCGGCTGCAAAACTAACACTCTGAGGGATGTTGAAAATATTTTCCGTATTAGCCTGTACCTCAATTGCAACAGTTGCAGCCGCCTCTGTCTTATCCCGGCTAATTGTCAACGTCAGTTCTTTAGGATCAGTATCTTCCAACTCTTCATATCCAATATTATCTCCCACAAAAGAAGCACCAATACAATTGGGATCAACTGCCGGAGAAGGAGTACGTCCATCATCATCAGAGCAAGCAGCCATGCTTAGCAATGCTATTCCTCCAATTAATAAAGCTATATATTTTGTTACTTTTTTCATTGTAGTATTCATTTTAATCAGTTGCACCATCTTTTAAATTCGGATTCTGCCCTGCTACGGGAAGGTTACCTCCGGTATTATTCACGATACCGGCATTGTTATTGCTTTCTTTCTGCGGGATACGCAACAGCAACCAAGGGTCATCAGCAGCAATATTGAAACAGAAAGCATCCGGCCAGTTTCCCTTGTCACTTCCCTGGAAGCGAACAACAGGTTTACCCAAACGCATAATATCTGCCATAGAGAAGCCTTCACCCCATAATTCAATACGACGTTGCAACCAAACATCATCAACAGTTACAGAACTTTTGTTCCAACTCGCATCACGCTCATCCATCAATACCTTAAGCTCTTTAGCAGCATTACCTTCGTCATTCTGTTGTGCCAAAGCTTCCGCTTTGATAAGAATCATCTCCTCGGCACGCATGATACACCAGTCATTGTCATTATTGGAGCTTCCTATACCACTTTTCATTCCGAACTTCACATTGGTATATTTGATAAATTTCATTTTTACATCTTCTATTTCCAATGTCGAAATATCATTTCCAATTGCAGAGCCCCAGCTAAGTCCAGATAATGCGTCTGATTTCAGGTTTTCATCGACCCACCATTGTTTGCGGACATCTGATGTTGATATTTTCTTATAAAGCAAGGAGTTTATAGTCTTATACATGGCTACTCCCGCCGTGTAAGCATAACTGGAGAATGACCCTAATTGTCCTGCCGGAGTTGCATACGCATTCTTATTCACCATAGGTACAGAAACGTTAATTCCCCACATCCAGTTATGATCGGATATATCATAAAAAGCAGGTTTGGACACTTCTTCCTTAGTATAAGGAGTATAGCCTTCCATTGCCTTATCAGCATCATTGTATGCTTCTTGCCACATTCCCATATACAAGTGAGCACGTGCACGTAACCCATAAGCAACCTGTTGGTCGATACGAGTCTTATCTCCCTGACGGTTATATCCTTCCAACAAATCAATAGCACTATTCAAGTCACTTATAATTTGTTCGTAGACCTTACCTACCGTAGCACGAGGATTATTGACAAAATTAGTCGTTTCTTCCGTTATCAACGGCACACATGGAAGGTCTTTACTGGTAGCATAGCGGAACTGATAATAAGGTGCCAGACATAAATAATCAAACGCACGAACCGCCTTAGCTTGTCCTAAATAATACTTTTCAGTCTCACTCGCCGTCGCCGGATCAATAGAAAGAATAATATCATTAGCCGCTTTTATCTGATTATAAAAGATAGCATAACGTGCAAAGGGATTGGCATACGTAGCATAACGGTCACTATATTCACTGCTGACAGAAAACCAGTTATAACCATTATTGGCACAGATCATATCCGGACCATTCAAATCCTGAGAAAGACAAACTGTCGGATAACCACCGTCATCATCTCTGGTATCAGAAGGAAATGCAGCACACACTGTCCCCATGCTGCTATACATACCTGCAATTTTAGCCTCCACACGGGAAGGGATGACAGATGTAGCATCATCTATCTGTTCACCTGTAATTCGGTAGCCCTCACTCTCAATATCATTGATGTCAGAGCAGGAAGCAAACGATAATGCTCCCAATATAAAAAGTGCAAACTTATTTATTCGTTTCATAGTTCTTTCTTTTTTAATTAAAACGTAAGAGAAATTCCTCCTGTGATAGTACGCATCGCAGAATATGAACTGGTAGTATTGGCACCACTTTCAGCAGTCGAGCTTCCCAGACCTAATCCCAAACGCGGGTCAAGACCTTTGCGTGCCGATAAAAGAGCTACATTGTCAGCCGTCAAATAAACCCTACAATGAGATAGTCCCAGTTTGCTGGTCAAACGTTTCGGTATTGTATATCCCAATGTAATATTGTTAAGGCTGAGATAATCCGAGCTAACAAGGAAACGGCTGGAATCCTGTTGGTAGCTTGCATCACTTGCACTTAAACGAGGTACGTCAGTATAACGATTGTCCGGTGTCCACGCTTTACGGATGTCCGTAGACCAGTTTGTACCTTGCATACCACTATTTCCATTGTGCATATATGCCTGATAAGCCCCGTCGTAATATTTGCCGCCCAACTGATAAGAAAGCTGCAATGAGAAATCAAAACCGTAGAATCGCACTGAAGTCCCCAAACCACCATATACTTTTGGCAACGTAGTACCCTGATCCGCTTGTTGGGCTTCTTCATAGTTAGAAGTCTTTGTATAATCACCATTATCCGGATCCACATAATACAATGCCTTTCCCGTATCCGGATCTACTCCGGCGTATGTTTTCAAATAAGACTGGTAAAGAGATCCTCCTACCCGGTAAATATAATAAGAACCTTTTTGACCGCCATTTTTCTCCAAATCCGGATCCAATGCAGTAATTTTATTGGTATAGTGCGTCAGGTTGAAGTTCATAGCCCATTCATAATCCTTTCCGCGAAGGATAATGCCATTCAAATCTAATTCAACACCCTTATTCATAATATCGCCCACGTTGGTCGGCTCATAGCCTGTACTGATACCGGATGATACAGGGATCGGTTTGTTATACAACAAATCGACAGTTTTTCTGCTGAAATATTCAATAGTACCATTCAAACGGTTGTTGAATAATTCAAAGTCAGTACCGATATTGAAAGCATAAGACGTTTCCCAAGTCAGATCTTTCGTTCCTTTATATTTGAGAATCAGTGAATATTGCCCGTTAGCGTAGTTCACATCATACTGGTCTTGATAAGCATACCAGTTGTCACGCTGTACACCGTTTACAGTAATCAGCAGTCTGTCATTACCCTGCACACCCCAACTAGCTTTCAATTTCAACATATTCACCCATTTCACGTTTTCCATGAACTTTTCGTGGTTAATCAGCCAAGCTCCACCTACACTTCCGAAGTTACCCCAACGGTGATCTTTATGGAAACGTGAAGAAGCGTCACGACGATAAGAAGCACTGAGGAAGTATTTTCCGTCATAGTTATATTGCAAACGGCTCAAAATACCTTCGGTCATATAATTGTCCGTATATGATTTCGCATTCTTCTTGTCTATACCTCCGGCATTATTCAACTCACCGATATATGGGTTGTACAGATTGGTGTTTTCTCCGTAGAGTACTTGATTCTTATAACGGTATTGTTCATAACCGACCAATAAATCTGCATTATGCTTATCGGCAAACGTACGTGCATAGGTTGCCAGATACTGGTTATTCACTCCCATCATTCTGGTATGCTGTACAAAAACAGAACCATCATCTGCCGATGCAGATCCGAAAGCACTGCTCAACTGGTTCAAACGGCTGTTCTGTACATTCGCAGAAATATTGGCAGTCAGCGTCAAACCTTCAATCGGAGTGATGTTAGCATACCATTTTCCACTTAACAAATCGGTATATTCATGCTGACGGTTCAGTTCGATGTCTCTAGCCGCATTTCCAGTTACCGAAGGACGAGAAAAGCCGCTGTTATTACCCGAGTCATAGATTTTATACCCTGTGTTGGGATTGATAGCAATACTTCCGTCAGCATTACGTACATATAAAGGATAGATCGGTGCAATTGTATTGGATACATAAAATAAGTTAGCAGAACTTCCCCAAGAATCACCATCCTGATAGTCAGGAGCTTGTGAATCCGAATAAGTGTATGCAATGTTGGTTCCTACTTTTAACCATTCTTTAGCTTGATAATCAACTTTTGCACGACCGGTATAACGTTTGTAAGCAGAATTTTGAATAATACCGGAATCATTCAGGTAACCGACACTTGCATAGTAATTCAATTTGTCAGAACGGCCTGAGATATTAACATTGTATTCCTGACGGAAATTTGAACTGAATACTTCGTCATACCAATCGTCAGGAGTATAATAATATTTACCATCAGAATACCCTAACTTAGCATTCGGATTAAGCTTGAAATTGTTACCAATCAATTTTTCACCATCAGGCACGGTATAAACAAGGTATCCCAATCCACCATTTTTTGCGTCCAACAAAGTTTTATCTGCATAATTATAAGCTTCGGCCTTAGAGGAACCGGTATAGATCTTGGAATTGTACAAAGTCTTGTACTGCGTTTCGTAATATTCTGCCGTTCCAATTACATCATATTGAGGAACCATGCGCGAATTGGACCCCCATTTGGCATCAAATGTGACCTTTGCTTTTTCTGTTTTAGCAGATTTAGTTGTAATCAAGATAACTCCATTCGCTCCGCGTGCTCCATAAATAGAGTTAGCAGCCGCATCCTTCAATACAGAAAGGGATTCTATATCTTGAGGGTTAATGGAAGACATATCACCATCATAAGGTACTCCGTCTACTACATACAACGGAGCATTGCTTGAACTCATAGAACCGATACCACGGATACGAACTGTCGCAGACGCTCCCGGAGCTCCGTTAGCATTTACTGTCTGAATACCGGCCACCTGTCCGGAGAGGGCATTGGTGATATTCGACACAATTCTCTCTTCCAATTTATCAGCTTTAATAGTTGAAGCAGAACCGGTAAATGCTGATTTCTTAGCAGTACCATAAGCAACAACTATAATCTCATCTAATTGTTTAGCATCCGGCTTCAATGTGATTTTTAAATGGGGTTTAATTGCCACTTCTTGCGCCTGCATTCCAATATACGAAATCTGCAAAGTCTTTGCAGAACTTGGTACATTTGCCAAATTAAAATTACCATCCACATCTGTGATTGTACCTTGAGTAGTACCTTTTACTAACACAGAGGCGCCAACAACTGGCTGCCCGTCTTCTTCAGAAATCACAACACCTGTGATCTTCTGAGTTTGGGCAGTTACCAGACTTATGCCCACAAAAAGGCATGCCAATAACAGCATCAATTTTCTTTTCATAAATTCTCTCTTAAAGTTTAACTTTACATTAATTGTTTCTTTACTCTAACAATTTGCAAATATATTAATAAATATGAAACTAACAATTCATTTAATAAAAAAAGGTTGCAAATATGGCATTCTGTTATTCAATTGCTAATATTTATGCTAATAAGCATAGATATTGGCTGCAAAAGTTTTGATTTCAAAACTCAGAAGCGACACTTTGCAAAAGCAAAATGCTCATTTTAATATTTCACATACTCATTTTTAGTCACAAAACACCTCTATTAACAAACCTTTTTGCTTATTTTGAAAAAACATCAATAAAAAAGTGGCATTTAATTTAAAGTTTTGTGAATACTTCATTTTTGAGGATTTATTTTTTTAGAGATATTAATGCATATTCAACCCTGGCGTAGCACAGAACTACGTCTAATTTGTTCTATTATTAATTAAAAAACTGAAGTATGGAAAAGATTAGTTACAACCTTGTGTTTAACAGAAAAAAAAGATTGAATAAAAAGGGAATGGCATTAGTACAGGTAGAAGCTTATTTAAATAGAAGAAAAATATATTTCTCTACTAAGATATACCTTAAACCTGAACAGTGGGATACGAAACGTAGAATGGTAAAGGGACATCCTAATGCAGACGTATTGAATCGTATGTTATACGAGCACATTGCGGCTATTGAACAAATAGAACTTGGATTATGGCAACAGGGGAAGAGTATTTCTTTGGAGTTATTAAAGGATTCCATCGATAAACCTGTAAGCAACGGTAGATCGTTCTTAACTTTCTTCAGAGAAGAAGTCGCTAATTCTTCTTTGAAAGAAAGCACCAGACAGAATCACCTGTCTACTCTGGAGCTACTCCAAGAATTTAAGAAGGAAGTACAGTTCACGGACCTGACATTTGAATTTGTGTCTTCATTTGACAATTATCTGCAATCCAAGGGATATCACCTGAATACGATTGCCAAACATATGAAACATTTGAAACGTTATGTTAACGTCGCTATAAATAAGGATTATATGGACGTGCAGAAATATGCATTCAGAAAATATAAAATAAAAAGTGTAGAAGGCAGACATAGTCATCTATCACCGGAAGAATTGCATAAATTGGAGGATTTACAGCTAGGAGGAAAATATGCTAAATTGCAAAAGACAAAAGATTCCTTTTTATTTTGCTGTTACGCCGGATTACGATACTCCGACTTTACCAATTTGACATCTGCAAATATTGTTGAGTTTCAACAGGAAACGTGGCTTATTTACAAATCAGTCAAAACTGGTATTGAGGTACGTCTACCATTATATCTATTGTTTGAAGGGAAAGGTATTCATATATTGCAGCGCTATAAGGATGATCTTAATCGTTTTTTCAAATTGAAAGATAATTCGAATATTAATAAGGAACTGAATATATTAGGGAAACTGGCAGAAATTGATAAACGTATATCATTTCACACCGCCCGCCATACAAATGCTACCTTATTAATATATAGTGGTGCTAATATCACTACTGTACAAAAGTTGTTAGGACATAAAAGTGTAAAAACGACTCAGGTATATGCGAATATTATGGATATAACTCTTGTACGGGATCTTGAAAAAGCAATCTACTCAAAAGCCGGTGGCAAACATAAAGGAAACTAATCCTAAATCTTCCAGGATTAAGCTCTCCGGATACTATTAGTTAGTACTCGTTATGCATAGCTTTATTCGTCTAACAACTGTTAAACTTTCGTCTGACAGTTGTTTCTCTTTCGTCTAACAGTTGTCAGACGAAAAAACAACTATAGTGAGATGTTTTTTTATATTATTTCGGAGATAAACTATTGATTATCAGTATGTGGTTATCGTAGATTCCTCCAAATCCTACATACAGCCCTACATGAGTAGAGTTTATACTGATTTTTTAGTAAGTGCAAATATAGACAATAAAATTGAATGTAAAAGGCTTATTATGAGGAAAATTCGGGAGGGTTGGCATTTATAGAGGTATTGATGCCCCATGTAGGGTACATTAGAGGGTACAGAAACATCCGTGTAGCCCGATTTTAGGGTAGCACGGATGTAGTCTATTGGCTATTATTCAGAGACTTACAAAGTGAGACGAAGTAAGTTGAAGTGATGCCATGTAGGGTGAAGTAAGTGTAAGTCATTTTTCGGAAGATTTTCTTTCCGGCTGGGAATTATGGAGAGGATTCTCGGAATAATACCGGTTGATATGTGGTGAAGGGTTGAACTTAATGCATCTCTTCTCCGGTACGGTAAGAACAACCTTGTCGCCGCCTTTTCCGGGACCTTTGCCGTTGTTAGGCAATATCCTTTTCGTTGGTGCTCTTTTCTTTACCTGAAAGGTACCCAATCCCGTTATCGCTACGTTGGTGTCACTTTCAAATGCTTCCACCAATACTTCGATTATATCATTCAAACAGTTCCTGACTACCTTATATGGTGTCCGACGTTTTTGGGCGACTTTAGTAATTAGTTGCTCTTTGTTCATGGAAGTTTACGGTTATGGTTCTATATTTCTCTAATATATCATCCCCTTCCACTATGAACTCCAAAAGAAGACAAGGCAAAGTGGTAACGCAGAGTAGCAGGATCATGGATACCTTCATTAGAAGAAGGAAGGCTTGGAATAATATATTCAGGCAGATAGCTCTAAATTTACCCAACAATTGATTTAGAATTTTTCTCATCATCTTTTTTATTTCAATTTATTGATTTTCCTGTTGTCCTTGCTGGCTCATTGCCAAATACCGGATAATTTGATCTAAAGTTGCATCCTTCAATATCACCTTCTTTTGTTTGTCCAGCAAGAATAGTGTCGGTGTAGCACGTATTTCGTAGAGCATCTTGCTACGTATATCTCCCTGTTTGTTCCAGCCTACTATCCAATTTCGAGGCATCTGCGAGGACTTCAACAACCACTCATTTTCGTCCTCGTCGGGATAAACGGCAAGGACTCGTAATGTGCCCTTTTCCTGCATTTCAAGAAAGGCTGGAATTTCTGAAAGTATATGCTCGTACTCCCGACAGTTTGAGCAATCAGGATCGTAGAAGAAAAGCATAGTATAGTCGGCTTTTATGCCGCTCATCCTTCCGGCTTTACCTTTCGGAGTGACATAACTAAAGTCGGTTGCTGTCATTCCAGGACGGTTCTTCTTTGCCTGTTTCAACTGATCTGCCGGACGAATTTTATCCACTTCGGACAATCTTTTTGAGAGCATTACCTGTTCCAGCACCGGGATATAATAATCCTCATTACGCATAGGCGAATTGGGAGCATATAGGTACTTCTCACTCAGAAAGCAAAAGTGGATATAGGCTGTGCTATCCGCCTCCATGAGGTTCATCATATTCCGCAATGCCGTTTCGCTCTCTTGCGGACTGACGTATTTCAACGCATCTATGAAGTCTGCAAAAAGTTGTTCGGTGTCAGTGCTGTGGATAAAGGCAGTGTCTACCAGCGAATACTCATCCCAGTAATGCTTCACGTAATAGAATGCGCGCTGCTGCGGGTCGGTCATCATTTGCGGGATGTCGGGACGGCGGTAACGTGTATTACATAATGTATCGCTTGCCACCATCTCTTTCCCGATGTTTCTATCATTAGTACCCATTTGCTTACAAGCGCTGAATATGAACAATGCAACTGAGCCTGAAACTATCAATATCAGACATCCCGAAATGGCTGCCGATACCATCATGGGGTCATGTCGGGACAACCAATAGTACAACTTCTTTTTCATTTTACTCTTTGCATGAAGTAATTTTCTGTTCATTCTATTCTTTTCTTTCATTATTATTTTCATCTATTTATGTCACTTCTCTGACTTCGTAAACTATCTATGATACCGAAACGATATATATCTGTCTATTCTCAATCTGACTGTTTATTAAAAACTTTAGTCTGGAAAATACTTTCCTGATCCTTGCTCACTAAAATTTGATACAGCCTGTGATCGTTTTTGCATTCATACTTTCCTAGTTTTATTCATGGATGTAAAGTTTTCACATTCTTCACGTCATCTTTCGATACTTCGTCGGAGATTCACTTACGTTCAGCTCTTTAATACGTTCATCTAATAGTTCTATCACTACCTTTTTTGCCTACCGTTCAATACCTCGTCCTTTCGGATACAAAGCACCGGGCAATGATTTGACTGGTGGTATTCGGAGACATCCCAGCCGACAGTGCACTCTACTTTCCTACAAATGAACGAAGAGTTCTGTCATCTCAACTAAAGTTTGTCACACCTCAAAGAGGGGACGACGGACACACATGAATAGAATGCGTGCGTTATACTCACGGGATATGACTTCGGACACACCGTACACTCAGACCAGCATGTTCTCCGAATGATATATCATAACCTTCCCACGGTGGAAAACAATAACCTCCAATTGTGGTGATCTGCCTGTAATGGCCGCGAACACCATTGTGGGTGTTCGGACTATCGGAATAACCTGGGTCGCTCGTTAGGTGGGGGACGTTCGCCCCAGCAGCAGGAAGGATTAAACCACCTGGGTACTTCATGAACCGAAAACAACCTGCATAATTTATGCGGTCGCTGCACTTGTATAGACTTCGGAAAACGTCGAGAGAGGGTGTGGTCCAACCGGTACCATAAACTAACGGATCTAATTGACTACACGGGTCTACACCGTCTTGATAATTGGACCTGTAAAACCTACTTAAGTATTGATAGTAAAGTCCATATGTGCGCTGACTGGGTCCCCATTCGTATGGTTTACTGTTATCCATACTTATGAGGTTGCTGCCTGCAAAGTCTAGTGATGAAAGAAGCTCCTTATCGGCTGAAGTGCATTCGGTTCCGCCGAGGTTGATTTCAGACGCTGGTACGTGTATTATCAATGGGGAGGTAGAGAAACTTATATTAAGTGTATAACTCGTGCCGGGAGATAGCTTGACGCTCATTGTGCTGGTTACATCATAGTTTTCCAATTTAATTGATGAATAGCTGAGTGTCTTGAAGTGGACCGTTATAGGACGGCTGCTCGCATACGGGACAATACGTGTGGTGAAGCTAGAGGGGTTTGACAGGAGGTCGATTGGTGTGGGATTTTCTGTGTTCGATTCTACGTCGGTTTTCCCTATTTTCCACGATGAACGGTTGCCGGCGTTTTTTATATATACGCCTGTACAGTTACTTATTGTATGGTCACTTGAACCTCTCCCTGATATTGTAACTTTCATTTCACACAATTTGTGACGAAAGGTGACTGGAAGAGAGTATTGCGTATTGTTTATTGTTACATCACCGCTATCGAAGGTCAGGAAATCATTTGTTAGATCAGGTATTGATATAGAAGTGATCTGCCATTGATAATCGTCCGAGAGGGTCCCTAACGGGCTTTTATTGTTAAACGAATAACCTATAATGCGGTATGTGAGACCAAAGGGAGCAACCATTGCCCCCTGATTACACAAGGGGGTAGATGTACCGTTAGAAGTATAGTCGGCAGCTGTCTGGAATACGTAGGTAGTGCCGACTTTTCTAAACATTATCAGACGGAATTGATTTCCGTTGGCCATTATGCTGCGTGTCTGGGGAGAAGGGGGAACGGTATCTGCGGACAACTCCATTGACCCGATCTTCTTCGAATTTACAACTTCCTCGGGTGAACGCGTTAAGCTGAAAGTTTTCAATTCAACATATTCGGATATTAACGGCTTTTCGTTACGGGTAGCGGCTGTGCTTTTGTCCGTTGGATTATATTCGGAGAAGTTCTGCAAACTGATGTTTATAGCGACTGGTTCGCCGATAGGGTTGTCATTGCTACCGGGGAAAGTGTATTCAACATTTGTCTGGTCGCATCCAGATAGGAGTATGATAGCAAAACATGTTGACATCATACTTTTAATGATTGACAAGTTATTTGTTGTTTTCATTTTTAATTTCCATTTTTATTTATTTTTCACCGGCTTCGCCGGAAGTAAATTCTCGCGCTGTAACGCGAGAATAATAATCAAGTCGAGTAAGCTGGAGGAATTTCACCTCCAGCTCCTCACAGAACCGTGCGTGAAAGTCTCCCTTCACACGGCTCTTCTCAGCAAACTCAGCCGGTCAGTCCATATTGCCAATGGATAAACAGCGTGGGGTAGCAATGAGCAAGAAACCAGTACCGGCGTTTGGCTTTGCGGTATCCTTCATGATGTTTGTGCATCAGCCATTTGATAAGCTGAAAGTTCACATAATGAAAGAGGGCACGAAGACTTGAAGGTACTACTTTCTTGTAATACTGTATCCAACCCAATACTTTGGGGCGCAACAACTCACTTATTTTCTGGATATCAAAGATGATATTCTTCGTGATTTGTTTCACCTGACTCAGAACGTGTGTTACCCCACGGGTACAGATACGAGTTCCAAAATTCCAAAAGCTTGACTTTCCTTTACGGGGAATACTAATGGGACAGAACTTATATCCTAAAAAGTCAAACGTCACAGGGACAGACTTCTCAGCTGCCCAATGACGGGCACTGGTAAAGCACAAGACAATCTTCGTTTTCGTGGGATGCAATTCAAGCTTGAACTGCCGGAGTCGCTCACGAATTTTTTCAAGCAGAAACCGGGATTGCTTCAATGTTATGGTATGAACCACAATGTCGTCGGCAAACCGTTCGTACTTGATAGAAGGATATTCACGCTCCATCCACATGTCAAAAGCCACATGTAAATAAAGGTTGGACAACAGGGGACTTATTACCCCACCCTGCGGGGTACCCTTGGTTCGGTCGTCGGTGATGCTACCGTCACTATGCATGACACGTGCTTTAAGCCAACGTTCGCAGTTCATGAGGATATATTTCTTGTCGGTGAACCGACGAAGAACGGTCATCATATTGTGATGGTCGATGTTATCAAAATAACCCTTGATATCAAGATCTATCACAAAATTGAACTTTTTCACTTGCTGCTTACACGCTTCAAGAGCATCGTGAGCACTACGGTTGGGGCGGAAGGCATACGAATTTTCACTGAACAAAGGTTCAACTATTTTCGTTAGCTCTTCACGTATCACATCCTGAGCAACACGGTCGCAGATGGTGGGAATACCCAATGTACGCCACGAACGTGGGCTTTTGGGTATGCGCATCTCCTTCACCGGTGGAGCCATATAGCTACCGCTGGCGAGGCGATTCCAAACCGGGTACAAGTATTTGCGGGGATTCTGTTCAATCATTTCCAAACTGACTTCATCCGCACCGCTACCTTTCGTATGGTGGCTGCGAACACGCAACCATGCCGCCCATACTTGCTCTTTGCTGATGGGCTGAGTTTTTGTCTTTTCACTAAAAATCATCCTAACTTCATTTTTACACTTTTCAGTTGTTATACAATAAAAGACCGCTGAGTAGACCCCTTCGCTACATCACGAATTACCGTGACATCAAACACTACTACGGATCTATCCGCCACTGCAACAGGCATCTCTAATTTTGACCTAACGGACCATCGCTTGTGTCGTTTCGATTGACATCCTGCTGCAACTTCTCCGTTTCCTTAATCAAGCTGCTTGTAGCAAAGTCTTGCCTCCTTCATACCGGAATGTGATACGACCTATAACCGGGTAATTGTATTCGTACTTGTCCTCGCTTTATTAATGCACAGCAAGTTTTCACATTCTTCACGTCATCTTTCGATACCTCGTCGGAGATTCACTTTCGTTCAACTCCTTGCTACTTTCACCTGAGAGTTCTATCACTCCCTTTTCTGCCTTCCGTTCAATACCTTAACCTTTCGATATAAAGCACCGGGCAGCGGTTTGACTGGTGAACACCGAATTCTCCCAGACGATGGCGCACCTATTGGTCTTACAACTGAACGGAAGGCTCAATCATCTTGATTAAAGTTTTAACCCACATACTTATCTGGGCCGACGGACACACATGAATCGAATACGATCGGTATAATCATTTTTCAGGACCTCTTACACAACGCACGCTCAGTCCTTTCGGTGACGCATGATTTGCGAAGGACACATCACCGGTGTCTGATATGCGAAGGGATACTGGTCCGGGGGCGCCTAAGTTGTCTGAGGCCCAATAATAACCAACAACACCGTTCTCGACAGTTGGTTCGTATCCACCGTCTTTGTCCCTGTGGCCTGCGAATGGTAAATATAATCCTTTTGTGGAGTTCAGAAACAATATCCCGTTTCCCTTGACCTGTTTGTCTGTACAACGGGACAGCATTTCTAGCTCTATTTTTGTTGGAAGACGCCATTCATAACCGTATTGTTCGGGAATTAATTCTGAACATGGATCTGTTGCATTGTTTGCTGATCCACTTGGCACACTACTCATCCATACGTAATAATTACCGTTACCGCTCCCGTTTGGGCCCCAATAGTTTTGTCCAGTAGGTAGGGATTGTATGTTTGCACCGGCCCACGACAGACTACCAAGGTATATTTTATCGGAACTGGTACAACCGGCTCCCCCTAGATTTATTTCGGACGACGGTACTTTGATTACGCTACCTTTTGGAGGCATATATTTTTCTACTACGTCAATTGGAATCTTGTCCGAAACCCAGTCTTCTATATTCACATTGCCTTGCGGAATCACCTCTATGTCTGATAACACCAAACTGATACTATACTGCGATCCCGCAGTCAGATTACTACTGAAAGAGGCTGCGGGAATGGTTGCCGAACGTTCCGAACCGTCTACGACCAACGTTATTGTCAAACCGCTATTCACTGGCTGCGGTGGCACTAATACATCGTATTCGTTATTAGTACTTCCGACATCCATATTCCCACTGTCTAAGGTATAGGTCCATCCGCCTCCTGAGACGCTACCACCATAACTACCTGTGCTGATATTTAAAGTCCTGTTAGCATAGAAATTCTTATTATTCCTGAGATTCACCGTCGAAATATTACAGTTACCAATAAAATTGATTTCAGACCGCTTGATAGCCAGCTTAATGCGGGCATACGCGTGGTTCATGGCAAAGGTAGTCTCTGGGTTCTGATTGGTAACCGTAGTACCTGCACTTGAGGCGTAACTCATGTCCTTTCCTGCTTCATACTTAGTCGCCTCCAGCGTAGCGGTCGGTCCGGTGGTGAATGTTACGGAATTATATGGGTAGTAAGCGCACAGATTGGCTGCCTGGTAACCTACAAGAATAGGTGTGGTACTCGTCCACTTATTTGTAGACGAACTGTAAGTGTACTCAACATTGTCCGTTGCGTCAAACCCAGATCCTTTGATACGAAATACCCCAATCTTCTCACCATCTGTGGAGATGGGAGACCCTGCTCTCGATTCGGTTATGTCCGCATCGACGGACAGCACATTCTTTACCTCTACGGGCACCATGCCGTCAACGGACTGCATTTCGAGCATATCCCCGTTGCACCCGGACACCGCTATGGCTATTAGCACCGCCATACTGTTTTTTGTTATTACTCTCATATTCATAGTTTTTTTATATTCGTTTTATGATCGTTTCTTTTAGATTCTTTCAAGCTTTACACATGAAAGATGCGTTGCCAATTCTGTTTGTTTCCATCTGTCGAATATTACATGACTCTGCCAATCGAGAGGTATCTCTATAAACGTATCGTTAACAAGTAGCCCCGGAGAGAAAGCCATAAATTCCTCCAGTTCATTCTTCAGGCATTTATCACTAATTTGGGCGCGTATCAACACGACCTCGTAGGTGAGGCTGATTACCTGCTGAATACGACATTCACCTACAACTTGCTTCAACCGGCATGCTGATTGCTCGTATGCATACCAATTATTGCCCTCTGAGTAAAGATAGAGACGGTCGGGATTATCGGCTTCACGGCTGAGTATTTTCAAAAAAAAGTCTTTCATACGCCTTTCGTTTTTTATTATTCGCTATCCAATATACACCGTATCGGGAAACCGTATTTTTTCATATCATGCATAATGTACATCTGTCTGCTCGGCTCCACACACAGCGAGTACCCGTATACGGGACTTTGCGATGTACCCGTCCAGTACCTGTGTCCATGCGGGATGACAATCCTGCATCCGTTGATATGGCTCAAATGCCCGCAAAGCGGCAGATATACTGGAACGCCGTCATCACTGAGAATACAGATGTTCGTCCGGTCTTCCTCTCGTTGCAATTCCATCGGAGCGGCGGGACGGTTGATAAACGTCTCCATTTCAATACGCGAAGGTATTCGCCACCCCTTCGGAGAAGGATCATGTTCCGGTAGGCAAACCGGACTTTCTTGCGTACCCTCATACCAGTTGTCGCTGCATGGAGTGAAATTATCCAACCATTCACTACTTTTTCTTCCAAACTGGAAATACCCTCCATGATTCAATCTGTTCCTCTCACCCAGCCCCAATGGTATGGCGACCTGCACCGGCTTGCCATTGGGAGCAAGATTACGATCCAGCCAATATTTGCCACGGATACACACATATCCACCTTGGTAGATCAAGATATCTTTCACGATACCCGTATCATTTACTAAAGACAGGATGGTATGACGGGCAGCCGGAAAACCGTTTTTCACTTTGTTACTGGCATTAGAACTGACTAATACAGTGAAACGACCGCCATACAAACCTTGTAAAAGTTCCGGTTCGCTGACAGCTATCCAGTCCACTTTTTCATTCTGGACAATGCGCCATAACTGGTTACTATCCACACAAATGGTATACCGCTTCAATGGCTCATCCTTTCCATAGTCCAAAGGAGTTTCTATCACGCTGCTATGGCGGGCGCACGGGTCATTTTGCGGATATTCAATATAGTAATCAAAGCAAACACCTTGCATCAACGTGATTTCTGTGGCCTGGCTGAAAGGATACGTACCTGCTTCCAGTGTGAGGACGATTGAGCGTGAACGTATATTGGCTGGTTTTGCTTCCATGTGTACTTTCAGGGTTTTCGTTCCTTGCTGAAAAGTTCCTATAGGAGGATAGACTGTGTACCAGCATCCACCGTCATTCGCATTGGCGCTTTTAATTCGCCACCGGGTTTCTTCAGTGTCCGGGGTGACGGTTATGGGGATTGCTTCATTCTTAGCGCCTGAAGTGACATACAGATGCCGGCTGACAGTTAGTTTGGGAGAAACGCCCATTACTTGCTGACACACACTAAGCATATAGGTTTGTTCTTCCGTATATAGTTCCGCTTGGGCTTCACGTTCGGTTACATTAAAATTTGTACGGAGTTGCAGCATCAACCTTTCGCCTTCGCGGTGGATAGACAACCAATTATCCAATTCCCCCTTTTTATAGCGTACACTACCCGTACTCCAGTTCTCGCTACAATGCTTCAAATCTATTGACAATTCCTTGGCCATAGCATCTGTGATAACTTGCGGAGGGAGCAACATGGAAAGTGAACTAGAGGGGACATAAGCATGTTCATCAGATTCAGGCAATTGACTTTCAGACAGTGTCAGTTCCAATGTTACGTTATGATTAATTTCCCGTATACCCGATTCGGCTATAATAAGACCTTTTACATCTGCAAATTGACTAAGAATGTCTTCTTTATGACGAATAGCTGTTATATTCAGTAGTTTCGGAGAAAAAACTACGCAGAAATTCATGCTTCCCTCCGATACATTGCATTGTAAGGTCGCTTTGTTTTTTCGTATGACAACCTCTTTTTCCGGGAACTTCCGTATCAGGCATCCCCGCTGGTCAAAAACGACAACGACAACATGATTCAAATCATCCGATAATGTCATCCCGTCAAGCGTCAGCTTAACAAGATATTCCCGCTTCAACTGCATTTGCCTGTTGATACGCAAATGCCTTACCCCCTGGTATGTCAATCCATAGACGACAAAACCAATCGTTGCTAAATCTGAAAATTCTATCATACGCTTATCGTTTTATTTTAAAAAAAGTTCCGAATAGCATTCAAGCCAAGAAATATAACTGATAAAGTTAGACAGCAAACGCTATTGTTGTTGTTATTCCTTCTTCGGAACTTCTTTTTTATGATTATATCTTATATACCATTTTCATTCTTTCGATGACATGACACACCAATGAAATAGTTCAAACGCACTTGATAAACTCGCTAAGAGCCTTTGACGCATCTAACTGACCTACTGGTAGGACGATCATACCCCTTGGCGTGGACGTAAGTAGAGCCGAGCCCAAGACCGTAAGCGTTGCTACCACTAGGAGTACTACTCCAATACCGTCCGTAGCTTCCTCTGCCGCTCAAAGAACCGCTACTGAACCGATCACCGGCAGCAGGCAGAAATACCCCAGTGTTAACACCGCCGAACCAATAACCGTTTTTACTGTTTAATGTACCCCATGATTTGGTAGTAAGAGTTTCCAATTTCTGTATCTGGGCTTGACTAGGAGTTACCCAACCACCACCATTTTGTGTCACTTTTGTACATGGGTCATTATTTTTATTATAACTACCTGAATTGTATTTGCCTTTTGTGAAATCTGTCGTATTCCAACCCACATAATCCCCGTAATCAGATTGACTTGATACAAATGTAAAATTTGATTTCAGATTACCTTTTGCCCATTTAACTCCCGCCACTTCTATATAATCGTTTTGTTTCACCTTCACTGTTATCTTACAATCCTTTCCTGCATCGTACTTCTGACTTGTCGCCTTCGCCGAAACCCTAGTCTGATACGATGTTCCGTCAATAGTCAGCGACGTAAATTTGACAGACACTTCGCGGCTGCTTTGCGGTAACACCGGATAATAATAGCTGTTGACAGTCGATGAATTTTGAGAGCTCCAACCGATGCTTAAACTACCACTCGTACCGGAAACCGACAATGAAGACTGCCCTGCTGTCCAGCTGGCTGTAGTACTCAGACCGGAAATGGTAGCACCGCCAGAGGTTATCTTGTTGTTCGTGAAGCCTTCTGCCGTGACGGACATCTGAAAACGGGCGCACAACCGGGTAAAAGTGATATTTCCCAGTGTAAAATTGCCGGTACTGTTAAGACTTACCGCAACTCCCGTCCTGTTGCATACCATGAAATCTTGATTATGATATACAGTCATTGTGAGATTATTGCTCAGAGTAGGAGGATTAGAATTCGAATTGTAACAATAGAGAACAAATGCATACGTGCCGGGAGGAAGTATCAACTGTCCCGCATTGTTGGCAGGAGTTGCAGTGCCTGATACCACACTTGCCGTTCCGGAGTTGTTTACGCTGAATACCGCCGTTCCGGCATAATTCGCGGTCGATATGGAATTCTTATAGGCTATTAATCGGAAGCGAACATTTTTCAATGTCTCACGTGTTTGTACGCCGCCAAAGAAATCGTCCGTTCCATCAACACTGACGTTGATTGCCACAAGATCGCCACCGCATGCATTGTCTTCCGGCTGCGCCGGGGTGGAAATATCTGAAATTTCAGGAAGGAGTTCTTCTGCATCGCATCCCGTCAGACAAACGAGGAAAAAAAACAGAACAATCCCGGATGACTTCCAATATAAATACCCCACGCGGGATAATAGATTGTGACAGAAAATTTGTTTTATCAGTTGTTTCTTCATTTATTTCTTATTTTACTTTTCCTTCATGGAGCTATTATAAATTCCTTTTTTATCTTAATCCCAAGAGGCGTCTGTATTTGTGTTACTACCTGATGAAAAATCTGAAACGGTGACACTCCCTGTAAAGCTAATCTCTGCATCGGAGATCGTTAACTTTATCCTATACTGCTTGCCTGCCGTTATGTATCCGGCAGATAATCGAGATGGAGGAACAGTGACTGCCCGGACTTTGCCGTCAATCGTAAGTGTGACAGTCAGTCCACTTTCTACCTGCTGTGGAGGCAGCAGTACATCATAATTACTATCTGCGCTACCTTCGGCTATCGTAGTGCTATAAGGAAGTGACCATCCGCCGGACACCGTACTTCCCGTAATGGTTCCATCAGCGATGTTGAGTGTACGCTCTTTAGAGAATGTGCTTCCGTTTTTCAAGTTGATGTTTGAGATTACTCCGGCTCCTTTGTATCGCCCGGCATCTCTGCCGATAGAAAGTTTAAGCCGTGCGTACGCACGCTTCATGTTAAAGATAGCCGTGGGTGTGGCATTACATAGATTACCGCCGCTGGTTGCGTAAAAGATTTCCTTCTCTTCGCCATACGGCTGCGCCACCAGCGTAACAGTACTGTTTTCGGCATTCGTCACTTTTCCGTAGGGATAATAAGCAAATACCTTTGCAGTCTGATGCCCCAACATGATCGATTCTTTAGCCACTGTTGGTACCCACTTGTCAGTCCGGTACTCATATTGTATATCAGATTTAGGTGTATAACCATTCGCATTCGTGAGAAACACTCCGATAGAGCCTTCAGTCAACGTCCCCCTGCTTTGTGCCGTGCCGCCTATGGTACTACCTGCTATCGTCAAAGGCACTACCCAGCCTTCGGAAACAGAGGCATCTAAGTCGCTGCAACCGGACACGCTAATCAATATCCACAGTACAGCGACAAAAGTAAGCCATTGTTTGCTTGTCGTTACAGGTTTCAAGAATATGTTCTTCTTCATGATAGTTCACATTTTTCTATGCTTTTTTATACTTCCACGTATTCGCCTTACAAGCGACTACCGCATCGTGCACACTTTTGCTAGGACGATAGGCAAACGACCATACTATAAAAGATTGAATGGATTCCATTCTAATTCCTTATATTGCTTGTTCAATACAGCATTGTTCTGTGTAGGCACATACATTGACAACCCACTACTTGTCCAGACAGATTCTCCAAATGAATAAGGAGTATGAGCTTCATACAACACAGTTGTGGAAAGGACATTATTGAAACGGACTTTCTTTTCTGCTGCGATCCGGCAGGTTGTTACCATACTTTCCACCACCTCTTCCAAGTCGTACATAAAGTGGCGGCTATATCTGTCATAATGTTGAATGCTCTGAACATCCATTTCGTTAAATACTTCCGGATTATATTCCAATGCTTCCTGTGATATTTCATTTACTATCTGCCATAGTTGATGCAGCCCGGCTGTTCGTACCAGCGAGACGGTAGCCGAATGATATCGTTCATCTCCATGCTCCGCGTAAAAGTTGAAGAATCCACTGCACACAGACGTGAGATCCGGGTTGCGAGCCAGCATAGCCGGAAGAATTTGTTCGTAAGGAAACCCGTCCGCTACTATTTCCGCGGGAGAACTGATGATATAGTCAGCCTTATTCCTTAGTGCATAAGCCACTTCGACAGCTCCCATATAGCAAGCGTCAAAGAGTATATACTCAAATAACTTATCGGGAAGCGCACCCGCCAATTCATTTAGATCCATGTAACCGACAGGATTGGCAGATACATCTTCACCGAAGAAACGTGTCTCCGGCCAGTCATCAGGCTTAATCCTGTTGGAACGTGTCAGTTCACCAATGGCTGACGCAGGAATCCATCCGGTGCCGTGAGAACCTAACACTAATCCGTAATGGCGTGCAGGAGACAGTTGGAGCATGTCTTCCACTACCTGCCCAAGAGTAGTGCCCGAAGCAGAGTTCAGTTCGGGATATTCTTTCAGAACTTTTTCACCTGCGGTAGTTATTTCCGTCAGACGGGGGAGTTCATAAGGAGTATCATAATAAATCACCACCTTGGTGGCGGCAGATATTCCTTCCGCTTTCATGCCGGTTCTGATTCCGGCAATATTCTTATCCATATAATGCCACAGATTATTATCTCCTGCCAAGTACACCAACAATGTGCGGTCTGCCACGGTTGTGGCTGAAGGAGAGTGAACCAACTCTTCCTTGACACAACCGGTCTGTATAATAATGATTGCCAGTATTAATAATATTCTACTCTTCATATTCGTATTTTTTCTATCCGTTCCATTTGAACCGGATTCTTATATCGGATATTCAGTATCATTGGGTACTTCCACCCAATCCTCGATAGTAACCTGGCTTACTGTCAGTTCGTGCTTTCCTTCTACCTTGATCGTTACTTTATATCTTGTACCGGCTTTCAATGCCAGCGCATTTATGTCTATGGTACTGGTAATATCATCAATAGTCAGAGAAATGGTGAACTTACCTGTAGGGGCGGACACCGGAGGAACCATCAACACGCTTGATGTCAGCGTTTTCTCTTTTTCGCCACCGATTCCCGTTCCGTTAGCAGGATTATAAGAAAAATCACTATTTATAGTGTTGTTATAAGTTCCTTTTTCTACGTCCAAAGTCCCTGTCCCCACTATCCCGCTGTTTTTAATTCCGATTTTTGTTATTTTAAAGGAACCTGTATAGGTGTCGGCTCTGTTCAGCGTAAACTCGATTTGTGAATATGCCCGGAGCATCGTAAAGTCTATCGCTGCTGATGCTATGCTCGTGCTGTTTCGGTTCTGTGCCTTCGCATAACTAATGTCGGCTTCTGCACTGTATTCCTGGCTTGCCAATGATAATACAGTAGTACTCATGTCTCCCGCTTTGTAAGGGTGATAAGCCGATATGGCAGCATTTTCGACTCCCAATACCACAGGATTGGAAGAACTCCAGCTAGTACCATCACTTGTGTATTGTACGTTATACCTTGGCCTGTATGCGGACACTCCACTGGCATTCGTCGCAAAAATTCCAATCACGGCATCTTTTCCCAATTCAGTCACTGAACGTGAATGAGTCTCATCCATATCTAGGGTGACCGAACCGATTGCCAACGGGCAGTACTTCTCCACTTCATAATGGTTATTTTCCTCGTTGGTACATCCTGTGATACACAAGAGACTCAAGCAGCTATAGATATATACACATATCTCCTGTATTTTCATATTTTTATCCGTTTTCATACTTTTCAAACTTTAGGGGGTTGGGTTATCCACATCGACTGTTACATCTCCACCAATTACATCCGCCCAATCGGTAGTACTTACTTTATTTACTTTTAAACCTAAAGGAGATACCGTCAAAACAATCGTCTGGACTTTTCCGGGAGTAAACTTTCCTTCTGACAGCTTGTCTGCGAGGATTTCTGCCTTTAATATCCGTTTGTCTACTGTCAAAGTAATCGTTACAGGTCCTGTCATGCTTACATTGGGAATTATCAGAACATCAGCACTCGCTACATCTGAGGCTGTCGGATCAGTTCCCAGTTTCTTGTTTGGAGAGAAGATGTCAGTCGAAAATGTACCTTTTGTTCCTGTATAACTCTCATTTATCGGATCAAATGTACCTTTGACATAAATATCGTTTCCTTCCAACGTCATGAGAGTCCACGTTCCCGGACTCATATAATCTGCGCTTTTTACAACCTTAACCAGTAACCTGCTATATCGTTGATTCATAGTAATTGCGTTCAATGTTGTTTTGTTATCAGCAGTAAACTTCGCACTACAAAGATCCTTTGATGCATCGATACGCAAAGCCGGAACCATGGAAATGGTCGAGGCAGTACTTGCAGTATATGGATAATACACCGCCAAAGTGGCTGTCAGACTACTCAACCAAAGTTGTTCATTGGGCGACCATGATCCATTCTGATATTTCCCCTGATGATTATTTGCAGCTGTATATCCGCTGCTAGCTCCCATAAAAAAGCCGACTTGCTTATCAGTAGGCAATTCTTGTGGCACTCTGCTACTAACCACTCTGTCTGTCCCTAGTGAAAATATCCTTACCGGAACAGGAATGTCGCTTGCCTGGCAGTTGCTATCCAATATCGTTTCCTGGTTACAAGATAACAATATGCCTGAACATACCACCATTACTGCTATATATCCTATGTATATCATATATACTTTTCTTTTCATTCTAACCTCCATTCTTATTACCAGATTTGTTATTAGCTTTGGGAGGTTCCACTCTCTATGATCTTGGCAGTATTCTCCCATTCATTAAATTGCAACGATTGGATTATCACACCGATTGTACTGACTTTGACCGCCAGTTCATAATAGGTACCTCGTTCCATTTTTGTTCTATTGAATTGATCTTTCGGCACTTTCACCGACATATCTTTTCCGTCCACCGTCAGTACAAGCGTCATATCCTCTGTTAAGGCATCAACAGGCAATAATCTCAAATCAATCACTCCACCGTCAATACTCTTTTCGGGCGAGATTTCTTTGGTATATCCAACACCAGTTTGAGCGTCCACTTTTTCCGTCAGTGGATTATAGTTTCCCTGTTGATGGATGTTGGCTCCCGAAAGAGAGATTTTAGACCATTTTCCGGGTCCCTTGTAAGTATCAACTTTATTAACTGTCAGTTTCAACCGCGTATATACGGGTTTCAGATTATCAAAAGTCAGCGTGGCTCCGTTTTGGTTGTTTACATCCGTACGCTTGCCGGAAAAAATATCCTCTGATGAGTTCCATTCTTTCGCTTGTAATCCGAACGTAGCGTTTCCTGATTGCTTGGGCCATACTACAGCCACCTCCGCATTCTTGTTATTCAGCCAGATTGCTGACGCAGGAGTCCATTTGCTCGAACTATACGCTCCTTCTCTATTCGTTATCGAAGGATAAAAGTCAGATTTAGTTACATAGATTCCTATTTTTCCTGTCGTAACTCCCGCACGGGTCGACGGTTGGTCGGGCACATCAATCGTCCCGATACCTAGTGCAACGGGCTCGGAAGACAACCCGATCGTGCCTTCCGTATCGTTGCAGGATGCCATCGTCAGGCAAAGCCCGACGAGAGGGATAACCCGGCTAAACCTGTTCATTCGTTTCTTAATCTCTATATATTGCATCATACCTATTAATTTGTTTCATACTCGCCTGTCACCTTAGAAGATGTCCAGTCAACTGTTTCGATCGACGTTATTTCCAATGCGGTAGGATTCACTGTAATGGTCAGGTTATATTGGGTGCCACGCTTCATTTCATCTCTATCTATAGCGGTTTCTACACTCATCGCTTTGTCTCCTACCGTTATGGTAATCTTCAGTTTTTTCTCTCCTGTCAGCTTGAAAGGGATGATACGCAGGTCGGTTGTCGGATTGGGAGTGCTCCCCAGTACTTTATCTTTCATGTCGGTAACTTCAAAATAGTTGTCTCCTGAAACAGACGGGTACGTATTTGTTAAGGGATTATATGTGCCGGAAATATTCATTCCGTCATTTTGCACTTTCAGCGTGGTCCAATCAGGCTTGGCATTGACGTTATAGTCGGTCCCACGCGCCAAGGTTACCACCAAACGGGCGTAAACATGCTCTAATTCCAAATTGATTTTATTAGTTCCATAGATACTTTGATTTGTCGCCTCGAATTGCTTGCAACACAGGAACATTGATTCGTCTTTGTCACAACAAGCCGCAGAAAGAGGAATTGTTCCCCCCGAAGCAGAAGAATTGTAGGGGTAATACACCGCCAGTTTGGCTATGTTTTGTCCCAAATTTATGGCGGGTGCCGGAATCCATTTGTCGGTTGAATATGTTCCTTTTATGTTATTGAGAGCAGCATAACCATTATCATTGGTTCTGCAAAAGCCGATACTTTTCTTCGTATCTACTGTTCCCCGGGTGACAAGTTTGTGCGGAAGGTTTAGCTGCCCTATTGCCAAAGGCAACTCATCCGGTATAGATGCCTGCTGCCCTGTGTCTGTGTCGTTCCTTTCACAGGAAAGAAAACTTATCCCTATGAGAATGGTGAGCATACAGCACATTATATATTGTTTTATCCGTTTCATTATCTTCCTCCGATAAATTTAATGGGTACTTTGTCCCGTCAGATTTACGTTTGTCCAATCTTTCGTTTGAAGTGATGCTACTTCAAGATCGGTTGGATTGACAGTGATTGTCAGGTTGTATTGCTTACCAGGGGCGAACTCTCCGTTAAATTCAGAAGTAGCTGGATCTATGGAGATAGGCATTTCTTTTCCTCCCAATGTAATAATTATGGTCAGTTTCCCTTTAAGAGATCCAGGAATGAGCAATAACTCTACCGGGGTACTTGTTTCTCCTGAAAATGTGATTGTGGATTTAAGTGGGATTGACAGCCCATTTGCACCGGCTCCAGTTCTACCATAATCTTCTATATGCACATCGCTATGTTTATTAAACATATAGTAATGAGCCCCCTGTGATATATCATTGTAATTAGTACTAGTAATTTTCACATTTGTCCATTCAGGCTTTCCCACAAATCCTGTTCCTCGTTTTAATTCAATCTTAAGTTTGGAATACAACTGTTGTAGTTCGACATGCATTGTCTTACTATAAGAACTTAAACTGTTGTATTGAAACTCCTTATACCATCTCTCACAGACCAGATCGTTATCTGGGACTCCACCGGCTGGTCCTCCTTTCTCTCCGGGAAACAGAAGTATACTATTGGAAGTATTATACCTCTCATCGTAAGGATAATAGATACCCATAGTAGCATCATCGGTTCCAACTTTAATCATTGGATCAGGAATCCATGCGTTGTTGCCGGGCTTAAGCTTTGATTCTTTCCATGTTCCTTTTACGTGCTTCAATGCACCGTAACCGTTTGCTTCTTTTCGAAAAAAGCCGATTGTTCCAGTAGTCGGTACATCTGTTGTTGCTGGTGTTGCTCTGGAAAGCACATTCCCTTCTACTCCAATTTGGTCCAACTCCAAATATGCCGTTTCGGGACCATCCGTTCTTTGTTCCGCTTCTGCTTCATTGCGGTCACATGCTGCCAGTATAGCCACTAGAGCAAAAGCAGCCAGGCAAAGAGGAATGAATATATTATTCTTATTTGATTTCATCAGATATGTATTTATTTTCATAAATTAATTGGTTGTTTCGAATTTACCCGATAAGTCGACCGGTTTCCAGTCTATCGTTTTTAGACTACTAACTTCCAGATCCGTAGGACGAAGGATAATAGTCAGATTATACTGTTTTTCCGGAACCAGGCGATATTTGCCTGGTTCATATTCCGTAAACATTGTCTTCGGAATCGTAACCTCCATCGCCTTGCCGCTTACGGTGACAGTGATTTTTAGGTCAGTGCTCATATCCCCGGTGGGAACCAGCAACAGGTCAGTTGTAGGAGATATATCTTTACTAACAGTTTTCTCATCGAAGGTACATGCAAAATTCGGGGCACCATATCCCGAATAAGCCTTCAGTTTGGTTTCTTCCAGCGGATCGAACGAAGCGTTTGTATAGATTCCTCCTCCTTCCAGTTTTACTCCCGTCCATTTACCATCTCCTATGAAAGTATCGTCTTTCTTCAGGGTTATGAACATACGAGTATATACATGGGTCAAATTTCGTTCTATCTTATTTGTCCCAAAACAACTCAATAGATTTGCAGTAAATCGGTCCGACCAAATATCCATATCAGTGCGAGAAGTGTGATCCGAATATTCGCGAAGGATAGAGGTTAACTTAAGTTTTCCTGAAGTTGTACTTTGCCCATTATCGTAAGGATAATAGATAGCCAGTGTGGCAGTATTACTACCCAGGTAAATTACCGTAGAGGGGACCCACTTCGATTTTGTGGTATTATAAGCCCCCTCCCGGTTATAGACATGGTTATATCCTTGATCGCCCTTGAGGTAGAATCCGATTTTACTATCAGTAGGAACCGCCGATGCTGTTAGAGCCCGGTTGGCTACAGTATTGTCCAGACCTATTCCAGTAACTTCCAATGCCACTTGTTCTCCTGGCAGAATACTTTCTGCCGGAAGCTGTTCGTTCCGGTCACAGGAAGCGAAAACGGTCAGCAATGCATAACTTGCGATGTATAACATCTGATATTTCAATCTTCTCCGTTCCATTTTTTTGTTCATTAATCGTTCTGTTGACATATCTTGTTGTTTTTTATTTTTCAGGTTTAAAAGAACCATCCGTGGGGCCTTTGATTGTAACCACTTCCCAATCTACCACTTGTAGGGAAGAAACTTCGAGAGCAGTCGGGTTGACCGTCACGGTAAGTTTGTATTGTACCCCTGCTTTCAGTTGCTTACCGGCTCCGCATAGGGTTGCTGCATCAACAGTACCCTTCATGGCTTTCTCGTCAACCGTGGCCTCGAAGGTAAGTGTTCCGTCAAGAGTAGAAGGCACGATCAGGCAATCCATTGTTTTCTTCGTCGCATGCTCCGCCTGATAATCAATTTTCTTAAATTCTATCGGCTGGTCGGGTGCTTTCAACTGTATTCCCGTAAAAAGGTCATAGAATGCTTCGGCATTGACACCCGTTCCTTTCAATGAAAAAGAAGTCACTTTAGCATCGCCATGATATTCTTTGACTCCTGTCGCTTTTACAAAAGTGACCACCAGGCGTGAATAGATGCGCTTCATCTTCAGATTGATTTTATTATTCAGGTTGTTGGCTGTAAATGCTACTGCACTGACATCTTCTATGCCTGTATATTCCTGACAGACCATAGGTATAGGTTGTGTCCGGGTCGATTTCCAAGGATAATATGCCCCTAGCGTAGCTACGGGAGTGCGCAGGAGCACCGCATCATCGCTTTCCCATAGTGATTTTGCTTTATCATAAGTGAACAGCCTGTTTGAGACCAGTTTATATTCAGCGTCTTCCTTGACAAACACTCCGATTTGCTCTCCGCCTTTATTGAGCGTTTGGTCCGCCCGCGAAACGACTGTTTCCAGTCCGGTGCTTCCTATCAGCAGGGGAGCCGGTTCCCGAACGGGCTCCTGAATAGGAGTATCTTCCGTCAAAAGGTTTTCTTTGAGAAAACTTTCCGTGCAGGAAGTCAGGACAGTAGACGCCGAAGCCGTCAACGCTCCCCAAACCAGCCATATCCGATAATTTATTCGCATTATTTTCATTACTATACAGTTATTTATCATCCAATTAATCAATATCCACATTCGGCGGTGTCACTCCGCTATTTTCCCAGTCCGCTACGGTCACAGTCGTGATAGCGAGTTGTGAAGCTCCGTTATAAGCATCTTCCCCGTTCTCCTGCCCCGGTGAAAGGACATCGGTGATATATACCGTATAGGCATTATTACGTTGCAAATATTGCGCATTGTCCGCAAAGTTCAGATTCGTGCGGTACCACAGCAATTTCTGTGTGTCGGCGTCCGTATGTACCTTGGTGCTTCTTACTTTAAGAATCAGACAAAAGGCCCTTTTCCGGGTATCATCCTTGTCGCCGACGAAATAGCGGAGACATTCGCCGGCATACAATTTCCCCTTTATCAGGCTGGAAGATGCCGCCGCCGATTGGGAGCGGATATAAGTGTCGCCAGCATCCCAGGTTTCGTACAAAGGTATTTGAGGCATCACATTTGCCAGATAGGCTTCATAGAGTGTTATTTCCGATGCTTTATCCGGTGCCACTTTCACATCGACACGCACTACCGCCCTATAGAGGTCGAGTGTGATATCCTCTCCCGCACGCTTTACGGTAGAGCCGCTCATCGGAAGGATACCGCTTGCAAAGCTATAGACTCCGTTAGCGTCGTGTGCCAGTTGCAGGGCAAGGTTACGGTGCACTTTCCCGTATGTCTTTCCGGCACAGTTCTTTGTCAGAAAATCCGTAGGATTCCCAGTAAAATTTTCCAAATTGGCGATGACAAGCACCTGATAGTCGGTCGCATTATCTATCCCGCCCGAGAGCGTCAGTGCAAGGCGGTTGATGCGGAGGCTGGAACTCTCCATACTGCCTTTCAATGCAGTGATATAGTTTCCGTTACCATGAACGTCATATTGAAAGAATAGGAAATAAAGACTGTTTACCGTGCTTTCAGCTCCTTCAGCGAGCACATATCCCGCACGGTCGGCAAGCACATGATCCGGAATGGTGTAGGACACAGCTATTTTTTCACCGGACGGAATATTGACGGGCAGTCGGTCTTCCTGAGCGCAGGAATTCAATCCCGCTACCGAGAAAGCACCCGCCAGCCACATCAATATGTACACACAATTAAATTTCATATTTCTTCTTTTCATTACTGTTTTCTATTTTCTTCTATTCTCCCGCCAGGCCGGAATCAATATTGCCGCCATCTCCCCAGTCATCGGGAGAAATGTCCAGTTGATTCAGATTGACGCGTAAAGTCAGATTCTTTGCCTGCAATACCAATATATCACTCCGTGATTCACCGGCGGGAAGATCTTTGAAATCTTTCAGCGCAGTGATAATGAGTTCCGTTTCTTTCTTCTCCACTTTGTAACGGCTGTTCTGCAACGTGTTGCTGGTGGTCGGTACCGTCTCGCCTTTGGCATTAACAGTTGAGGGAGTAGTCGCTCCGTTCACCGCGGTAGCGAAATTCATTTTCCAGAATTTGGCCTCTATGTTACTTTCTACTCTGACAATTCTGTACGAGTTGCGGGCACGGTGCAGGTCGACCCGTTTGGTTTCCACATAAAAATGGTTCTCGCGGTCAAAAAGGACATACCCGAAATTGTTATCCCACTCAATGACATTCACTGTGATATTGATAGGCACTCCGGTAGCTGCCTGCTCGGGAGTATCGTATCCGGGGCCGGATACGCTTTCAATACTAAAGATGTGCTTATTGTTTCTCAATATATCAATGATATTATCGTCTTTCGCAAAGTCTATCCTGTAATAGGTTACTTTGGGATCTCCCTTGCTGTCAAGCATATTGTCATACACGCCTCCTACCACGAGCCTGGTCGTGGCATAATTATTTGCTTCTGTGGGCAAGTCATATCCTGTGGGAGTCCATGCCTTGTTCTCATAAAAATAAAGAGGCGGCAACGTTGTAACAGGGGTTTTGTTGAAAACGGAGTCCGGATGTTTCACATCTATTACCTGCGGTTTTTCAAGCAGACTGATATCTTTGACGGAACGGGTGATATTCAGATCACTTTTATCGGGCAGGGGTGCCTTATAACTTTCAAGCTTCGGAGCTACCCGCCCGCCATCTGCCTGAAAGAATACATAAAACGAACGCAGGTCGAAGTTCGACAGGGCGCTTGTGGTAAAATCATCATCCTTTTGGACTGCTTTCACCATGATTTGCGCAGCAGACACCGAACGGAGCACGGGGATAGTTATCTCCGAATTGGCGGATTCTTTCCGGATGTTTACATCGTTCATAAAGCCATGCATCGGAAGGTCAATCTGCGTGTCCTTGTTGAGCGACTCGCCAACGACCAATTGTTGAAGCATGGCATTCATTTCTTTCCCCGGGCTATTGAAGAAATTTTTCTTTTTGAGCTGTTCGTGACAGTTGATAAAAAGATGAACGCGCAAGCCCTCACCAATAGGCATGAGCACTTGGAAACGAGTTTTGGAAGTAACGGGATCGATCAAATGCCCTTCACCGGCTGATTTGACAAAATACTTATCATCATTGTCTCCTACACCCCGTTCGAACACGAGCATATCAAGGGTGTTTATCACGGTTTCTTTATCATCCAGGACATCTCCTGTTCCGGAATATGTATTCGGAATGGATACGCGGAGATACATCGGAGTCTCGTCGGTATTTGCCACCTGTGTCCGGGTGGTACTCACCAAATTCTCGTCAAGGCAGGAAAAGAAAAACGCAGGGAAAAGACACAGAAGCAGACACAAGGCCGCTTGCGCCAACCTCCCTCGTCTTTTCAGAGCCTTTATCCGTATATAATATTTATTTTGTCCCATTATCTTTTTATATAGTTATGTATGAAATACGTGCCTTACATTTCGCATTGCACAATTCCCAGTTTCCATCCGTTGACATAGATACTCATTTCGGGGCGCACATAACGTCCGTCTATCACAATGTCGATAAAACGGTTGGGTACGGAAGTCAGCTCCAGCGGAGTACAGTCAAAGGTGGTGACTTTCGTTCCTTTCAGGTAGACATCGACAGAAAGATATTTTTCCGTTCCGTCTTCATTTTTGACCGATGGCAACGCTCCGAACCAGTTGGTGTCGATGTTGCGGGTCGCTTCATTATAGTGTACCTCGGGGGAGATCCTGATTTCCCTGCCTCCCGGCTGATTGGTATAATCCAGGCAATCATACGTTCCCCTGAGATGAAATTCATAATCCTTGAGGTCGGGCAAAAGCCCTGCTTCTCCGTCAGGTTGCACGGTAGAAGGTATAAGTGTGATATGTACCCGACTCACGGCCCTGTCAAAATCGAGTGCCACTTCGCTGCGGCGGAGCCTGTCGGAAACAAAATTGGTGCGAACATAGAACAGATCGTCCACCGGACGGCAGATGTCACTGCCGGGCATAATTTCTTTTAAGCGGACATACCCTTCCTTGGATGTCAGGTTGTCTGCATAATGATAGGTGAGCGCGTCGTCATGACTCCATACGACGGTCTCTATTTTACCTTCATGGATAGATTTCTCTAACCGGACAGGTTGTTTGGGGCCATGTGTCCCCACAGGTATTTTATCATAACGATATTGAACGTCCTGGTAAAAGTGAAAATGGAGATCGGTATTCACATAGTCGTAGAAACAGTTCTTACCGCCGTACTGGTAACTGCAATAGAAATAGGCAAAACCCGGACATTGAGAAATGTCGTCCCGGACACAGCCTGAAAAAAGGATGACCAATATGGCTGTTAATATCGTCGTTAGATTCTTCATGATTTATTTTATCAAACTTTTTTAGAGAGAGAGAGAAATACCGGAAGAGGAAGACAAGGGGGCGCCTCCCCCTCCCGGCATTATCATCCAAACTACGGATTTTTAGATATTTACCTTGTTCATAGAAAGTGTCCAGTCCTTAACAATTACATTTACATGCAATGTGTTCTCGTTTGACTGAATAGCATCTTCGATGGATGTAGAACCTAAAGAAGTAATCGTAGCAATGGTCTGATAGTACATATTCCGCTCGGTAATCCGCTTGGAAACATTGTTTTCATAATCAGATACGTCACAACGATAGTAGAGTTTCATACCATTCTTGATATCATACATATCCTCTGCGGAAGATATTGCATTCTCTGGATATAAATCTGTGACTTTCTTATACTGGGTGTCATTAAGCAGACTTAGTTTTTTCATCACATCATCTTTATTGGCGACATTTGTCATGTACCCGCGGAATGCTTCCAATGTTGCTTGCGTCCATTTTACATCCTTGAAGTTAGTTACACCAGTAAAAGCAGCATCTGACTTATAGTTATCCCAAAACAATTCAGCCTGATATAATTTTTCAGAGCTCATAGAACCCGGTCCGATATAAGTAGCTTGAGTACAGATTACTGTAGCACAGTTGGCATCGTTGCTATAGTTCGGAGTTACATACAGCATTGGAGTATATAGCATCGGATTAGAAGCTGTTGACAAATAAACAGGTTTTTCACTGTTAGTCATCGCTGCATCGGCTCCTAAAGCCCATGTATAGCGGTATTCGCTAATGTTAGATGCAGGTTCAGTGGTGTTGAATGCAGCTGTTCCGTCAAACACTGTCTCCAGAGTATTCGGCCAGTTCTTCAGGAAATTAGTTGCAGGAATATAGAAATCAGCTTCTCTCTGTGTGAAAGGAGAGATAGAGCGGGCAGCACGAACCAGAATGATACCGTCACCGGATTGGAAAGCTACATTACCGAAAGCGGCATCAGCAGAGCTGGTTGTCACAATAGCACGATAATTCACCTTGGCTACTTCACGGTCCAATGGAACCACTACAGTAGTAGTACCGTTAGCAGGCACATTCGGATTTACCGGAATCTGTGTGCAACCAGCCATTACTATTTTCCCGCTAGGCAGTTCTTTTCCAGTCAAACTTTTAACATCTGTTTTTTCCGGACTATAGAACAAGCTATTAATGTATTTCTTATTCAAAGCAGCCACATAATCTTTGATTGCTTTTTCCGAGTTAGGTCCTTGGTGGCACAATGCTTCTGCCTTATCCAAAGTCAGTTCCGGGTCATTAGCAACTACATACACATAGTCGCTCTGTCTCACGCCGTGGAAAGTAGCCACATTCTTCACCAGCCATTGGCTCTCTGATCCGTCATTATCAAGAGCCTCCATGTCGGCTTTCGGAGTTTGGTCCGTATTACGTCCCATATCATCCAATGAAGCTTTTTTTGTCACACGAACAACGCTCCAGTCTCCCTCCAACGGGCGAACATGAGTGGGTTTTTCTTCCTTGGCAAAGACGAAAGCTTCATAAATATTATTTTCCGTACCTTCACCCGGAGTCGTTCCCTCAACAGTACGTCCCGCAACAGGCGCACCAAAAGAAATAGACATATCGTTGAGCAGTTTCCCAGCGGATTGCCCATTTTCGCTGTAGTTGTCATCATTACTACAAGCTGCAAATGCCATACCAGCAAATGCCATCACTAAATACTTACATGTATTCATACTTAAAAAAAATTAATTATTAAATTAAAAAATATAGTTTTCTTTCTTGTTTTATTCCTTTTTCCCCCTGAATATCTGATATTCGAGGGGAAGCCTCGGCACTGCGGCTATTGTCTTTTTGTTTCCGTTTTTATAGTTTCATTTTTTAGTTAGACATTTATTTAATTTCATTTTCAATATTATTGATGTAACTTCAACTCTTTTCTCTTTTCATTGAGCCACGGGAAACGCCCGCTGGGAATGTAGATCGTCATGCCCGAATTTTGCCTGATCGCAAACCCGCCATTATCCGGCAGGAATTCCGGTGTGGCAGCCTTGAATATCACCGCACGCCCCAGTGCCGCGTCGAAAGCGGCTGACTCCTCCGGAGTACCGATTAGCCGGATGTAGGCGGAGGCATCATAGAAAAGATGATAGCCTACGTTACGGTCGAAATGCTGGACTTGGTTCCGGTCTACATATTCCCACTGTTTCACACGCTTTTCGGCAACATTCAATATTTTTTTCAACGGCACCAGTTCGGAGGTGTTGATAATGCTTATTGTCGCCGCCCTGTCTGCTCCTGGCATCAGATTCCGGTAGTTGAAATAACTTTGGGCAGCTCCGGACAGATCGAAAGGATTGCTCATCATCGATTGCAGCATAGCGGCATAGACTCCGGCAAATCCGGGCGACAGTATTTCAGCCGGTGAGGCCAGGATATAATCGGTCTTATCCTTGAGTTCGTAAGCTACTTCAAGCCCTGCCATCAGCGATGATTCGAAAGCGATGAACCGGCAGGCTCCCGTGGGAATCGCCGCGGCAAAGTCTTTAAGTTCCAATACATCTTTTCTGTCGCTGCCTACCGTACGGGGATGCATAAAAGAGTTTTCGGGCATCCAGCCGTTGGATTCGGCCGTCATCACCAGTCCGAAGTCATGGGTAGGATAAATAGTGGTGACTTTGTCTATCACTCTGCGAAAAACGACAATTGAAGCAGAATTCTCCTGTCCGTAAGTTTCGAGAGTATCCAGGCGATTGCCGCCTTCCTCCCGGACGACTTCGAGCAAGCAAGGCTCGAACTCTTCACCCCGGTCCTGATAGATGAACAGGTGTCCTACCGGATGATTCCAGGCATTGAGCAAAATGTCGGTTTTCACGGCTATCTCGTCAGAGAGTCCGTTGCCGTCTCCTGCCATGTAGAAGAGAAGATTGCGCTCTGCATACACTATCGGAGGACCATCCGCACTGCTTGCCACGCATGAAGTAACCAAAGCTGCTACCAATGACATCAAGACTGCCAACTTTATTCCGTTTTTGAACATTCCGTTTATCGCTTTATTTTTATTTCGTTTTTCGTACACTCATATTTCTATTTTTCGCTCTGCTTGAGATAGCCGATCCGACAGGAAGCACACCGCAACTTCGGGAAAAACTCTTTCAGCATATATCGCCAGGGAGCACCTCCCGCAAGGGTTTTCAGCCGGGTTTCCCTGCCTTTGAAGATGTCTACGTTATCGATGATAGACAATACTTTCTCTTTATCAATCATGGCGGAAGCGCGTACCATATCCGCCAGGCGATCCCAGTCTTCCGCTACCCACTCGGTACGTATTTCCACCAAGGCGGGATCATAGACGGTCTCCAGGTATTTTCTCAATGCAAGCGCACGTCGCTTGGCAATAATATCATTGGCTCCGTAACTGCCTTCTGGCGAGGAGTAACCTGTGACGGTAATACCCAGCACTGTATTGGCATTGTTGGAACGCAAAGAGTCGATCTCATTGACAAAGCTATGCCATGCTTCCCGGTTAAGGTCATGCTCGGGCAATATCTTCATACCGCTGACAGGAAAGTAGATGTTCGCCCGGTAACCGGCGTGTTCCACCACTATTTCTTTCTTCTTCTCTACCACAGGGACTGCGGCTATTATCGGGCGGTCTATCTTCACTGTGTCATGTATGATAAAGGTATCAGTGCGTATCACCATGAGCGGGGCTATTCTTTCCACTTGCATGGAGAAGGGGATCAGCCGGGAGTCACAATTGCAATTCTCGTCACGCAGAACGATCATTGCACTGTCCATCCATTGCTCATAAGGAATGTCAGCCTTGCGATAATTGACACGGGGCAACTGATGTTCGCCTTCACGTATCGATATGTGAGGAGGGACACCGTTTATCATCCCCAATGACTTGCGGCGACGGTACATCATGTCACTTTGCGGACCGTTGAGCATGACAGCCGGCAACAACAACGAATCTGTGTCACAACGGAGCCAGGGATGCAGATAGATCATGCAATCGGGTATCAGGTGTACTTCTGAGAGGTCTATATTCATATCCAGCCGCATACAGGAATCCAGCCGTTCAAGACGGTTGACTTCTACGCGAATGGTCTGAAATTCCTTCTCTACTTTAATAACGGAAGGAGCTGCAACCTGCTGCGCAATGCCCGTAGCAATTGATAACCAGATAAATACTATGACAGACAATTCTTTCATCACACTTTTTTTATTTTATCAGATATATAATGCTCACACCAATCTTGGTGGGACCGAAATAATCACTTTTATAATGATCTATCTTTTCACCGCAGGCAGGGCAATAGTATTTATCATAATTAAAATGTGCATAACCAAACCCGATGTCAGCACCTATATTCACTCTGTTACTTACAATCCACTGATAACCATAAGTGAAACCGCCACCATAAACACCGCCTTCAAGACGATATTTCTTCATAACTCCGAAAGGTAGATTGCCGAAATTATAGATACCGCCGGTGACGTGAGCACCAAAATAATGCCCTTTATACGACTCACTCAGCCAATAACGGTACTCGGCTTGAACGAGCCAGTGCTTCATTTTACGGTTGTTCTTGAAATTAAACGGATTATAACTACCGCTCAAAGCGGCGGTCATTTTTTTATGGAAGCTATATTCCACACCTATATTGGGTGAGGCGGTAAGCCAGTAAAGCCCGTTTGTACTGACAGCCCACTGCTGGGCATCGGCTTTCGTTGCGTATATAAATAAGGTAAGCAACGATACAAGACATAAAAGCAGTCTTTTATTCATTTCAATTATATGTTTGTTTTCAATCCTAATTTATTTTGTACCCCTCTTGGTGAAATGTACTCTCTCTTTATATAAAAGAGTATGCCGGAAACGAAGAAGATAAACAGCTGGAATATAGAGGGTTATAAAGCTGTTGATTCGGCAGATGTTTCTGCATCCGGCAGATTCAGAAACAATGTACACCCGGTAGCCGGTAAGCCTTTATCTATCAGCGGCATAGCCCTTTCCTTTGCCGAAACATTTGCCGAAACAAATGGCTGTATGATGAAAGCAGGGCTAACGGCGATTATTGGATGCGAAGGGGCGTAATGGATTTACGACTGAATTTCAGCGAGTTAGAACAGGTGGTGCCATGAATAAATAGCAGCCGGACAGATATTATATATAAGATAGGTGGAAACGTTTCAGAAACTTTTCTGATATACGGGCTCTGATACCATAGCGAAGAGTAGCGTATAAGTGCTTCCCTATTGATAAGACCGATTCACCGGATTTCTTGAATCAAGAACTCCGGTGCAGGGAGTTTGCACTTAAAAATGATGAAAAAATGCAGAAAAATCTTCTTCGAATTTATTAAAATATATGTATATTGTAATATTTTAGTAGTTTTATTTGGATATACCGTTTATTCGGCTTACATTTGCAGCATCCTTTCCAAATAATTAGGAAGTTAGCTATAATATTGAAAAGATAGATAAGGGAGAGGAAGTGAAGAAAAATACTCTTTTATATAAAGAAAGGGTATGAATTATACTTATATTCTACGAAAGATATTTGATTACATTACTGCCGGGTGTGCAGATTCCAACTACCGATTACTTTCCTGTTTGCTTTATCAATAATCCCATGATTCAAGTCGGCCAGATAAATACGGGTTGTTTTCTCTGAAGTATGCCCCATGCCTTCGCTGATAACAGACATGGCAATGCCGTTTTCGTACGCCAGCGTCGCCCAAGTGTGGCGCGCCGTATAAGTAATATTTAGAAATGCAATAAAAAACAGAATGACGATAATTAAACGTAAAACGTTTATAATTAAGCATTTTGCGAGAATTGCAGAACAGACAGACCTGCAAAAGAAAACAAAATATTGCGACGTTTCAGTTACCAGACTGTTAGCCGCCTGTTTCGGAAACAACGGCAGGTAACCA
>OIWL01000323.1_pt1 | contig 68771 bp, 66 predicted proteins | sample 1587561 | NCBI WGS metagenome assembly OIWL01 (sample SAMEA3888903, study PRJEB22519) | human gut metagenome | biome: human gut; feature: human-associated habitat; material: faeces | place: Denmark | collected 2010 | reverse complement strand
CAAGATAGAAGATACATGTCCAACAATAGTTTTATTGTGATTATACTAGCAAAAACAAGATTAAATGTTAATATATGTAAAATAAGATGAACGTAAATAAAATGATAAATGTAATGAAAAAGAGCTAGGAATAAAAACCTAACTCTTTTGTTATCACCAGTATAAAATTATGAATGATTTGGATGGGAGCTATCGGCCGCTTCAATACGTCCATAATGATTCCAACCTCTTTGGCCATTGTTTCTGGTTGTATGCCAATAAACAGTTGTTCCAGGTTCCAGAGGACCGCTTTTCCAGTCAAATCCACCAGCCATCCAACCGTTACGCCCATTTGCACCGCCACCGTATTCACTATATTCTTCTACTTTAAAGCTACCATCACTGTTAACGAGAATTCGGTTTAAATTAGGGTTTTTACATCCACTGTCTCCATTACCTAGGTGATCCTTTTGTCTACTGCTATATAAAGAATTTCGCCACTTATCACTACCATACGTCGGTTCCGGATTTGAGTGGATTGCACATGCAATTTTATAACATGCTGTCGTGCAATAATTCTCAGCTGCGAACACTTCTTCAAACGCCATAGGCTTTTCGTATTTTCTTTTCATAGAAATTCCCCCTTTATTTAATTTATACTCATTATAAAAAATCCCTCTAATGATATTTACACACAGATATTATAGCTGTAACATTGGTAGAATGCAAGAAAAAAGTTGTAGTTGAGAAAGTTTATATAAAAATAAAGTTGTCACTAAAATGATAGTTTTGGGTGATTATGTAGTATGTACAGGTCTCTTGGGTAATGATGTCAATAAGATTCTGAAAATTAGGGAATGATGATGGCAGATTGTATACAAATAATTTGTTTGGAGTGTGATATTTCAGAAGAAGCAGTTGAAATGTTGGTAGAAGCGATAGGAATAGAAGAGAGGTAAGTATAAAAAGCTGAGATACAAATGTGAATCTCAGCTTAAGAACAATGTTATTTATTTGAATTAGGAATGGTTTGGACGACTTGGATCTTGCATAGCTCCAGTGATTTTTGCAAGCCCGTAATGCTTATAATTAAGACCATCAGCAGAACTTTTCCAACTGGCTTTATAGTAACCATCCTTCATAGAAGTGTTGGAACCAATATTTTGGTTAATATAAACTCTGTTTATACCATTTGAAACATCGACAGATGCACCAATAGAAATATCGGTAATAGGATTTCCTGTTTTATCTGCGGTTTCATAAGCTTTAGAACCTTCAACATTAAAAAGTGTTGATTCAGCACAAGCTGCACCATGTTGATAGCCATCAAATCCCCAATTAGTCGTTGTTCCATCTCCGCAGTGATTCTTATCTTTTCCAGGTGCGGAACAATATAAAATAGCTTTATAGTCATAACAAGCGGCTACATATTCATTTGCCATAAATTTTTCTTCTAATGCCATAGGGCTTTCATACATCTTCTTCATAAAAATTCCCCCCTTCGAATCATTTTATGTTGATAGTGTGCTAAAACACCATTTACAATCATATATAACTATATAATTTTATTATATATTGGATTTGTTAGTAGCACAAGAAAAATTTAAAAGAAATTTGTATAAATACCAGAATTATGTAAATTGAAATAAAAGATTACGCGGGAGTTTGACAGTTATAAAATAAAAAATTTGCTTCAACTCCTTATAAATTAAAGCTTGGCGATGTCAAATATTTTGTTTTACTCAAAGCACTGTACCCCTATAAACTGCGGTTTTTAGCGGCTTTTAGCGCTTTTTAACTTTTCTAACTGTTAAAGACAGGATTATATAAGGAATCAGCTGTTAGAACAAAAAAATAAAAATAGCCATAGAATTAAGTACATAAAAATAGCAGATTACGAAAAAAAGATGCCTTTTACAGATGGTTTATTGCGTTAAATGGAAGATTCTAGTATAATATAGTCATGAAAAAAGATGTTGCAGAATGTGCAATATAAGATGAAGATAGAATTTGTATAGAAGGAAAGGGGAAAAGATTATGAAAAGAAGATATGAAAGACCAAGTGCTTATATAGAAGAATTTACACCGAATGAGTATGTGGCAGCTTGTGGAGAGAGTGGAAAGGTTTATAATTTTCAATGTAATGCAGGAAGTCATGATTATTATGGTAATGTTTATTTGGAGACAAATAAAAAAGCAGGGTTACAAACACAAGGGGGAATGGAATGGGTTAATGGAAAGCCAAAGTTTTATTCTGCAGACAAACATTTAACTAATAGATATCATGCATGTGACACGACACATAAAGCTAATTCAAAGGATGAATTTAGGGATGGATATTATTTGAGAGGAGATACTTTTTTAAATGTTATTGTTTGGAGAGGGGAGAATGGAAATAACGTGCATTGTACAACCAATTTAAATCAGGAAACATGGGGAACAGCTAAATCATAAAAAATACAAAAAGAACCGAGCTACCGGTTCTTTTTTATTACAGGGAGAGTGATCATGGACCTATTTGACACTAATACTACCTTCGAACGACAACTTTTTGCAAAGGCAGAAAGGAACCGTATTCCGCTTTATGGAGTACTGGAGTTATTGCCTCTCTGCAACTTAAACTGTGACATGTGTTATGTCCATTTATCCAAACAAGAAATGCAGTCGCAAGGCAGATTGCGGAGTGTGGATGAGTGGATTTCTTTTGCTCATCAGATGAAGGATGCAGGGACATTATTCTTGTTGTTAACGGGTGGAGAGCCTTTATTATTCCCTCAATTTAAAGAATTATACTGTGCATTAAAAGATATGGGTATGATTCTCACGCTCAATACCAACGGGACGTTGATCAATGAGGAATGGGCGGAATTTTTTGCGAAGAATAAACCAAGAAGGATAAATATAACTTTATATGGATCAAAGAATGAGACATACGAGAATCTATGCCATATGAAGGATGGATTTGACAAAACGATCAGAGGGATTGAATTATTAAAAAAATATGAGATCGATGTCAAGATCAATGGAAGTCTTGTGAAGAAGAATTTTCATGACAGGATGGAGATCATAGATATCGGAGAAAAGTATGATATCCCAGTCCGGATCGACACTTATATGTATCCATCCGTGCGTGAGCGGACAACTCCTTTTAATTTTCATGAGAGATTAAACCCAGAGGATGCTGCAAAGGCAAGGGTTGAAATCTTACACCGAGAAATGGGAGATGAACTTTTTGAGCAATATGCGAAGCAGACTATTTATCTGGCAGAACATACAGAAGAAGGAGATGCCTGTCCTGGGCATATGACATGCCGGGCTGGGCAGAGTTCGTTTGTTGTTAATTGGCAAGGCATGATACGTTCATGTATCGTGTTAGATCAGCCAAGTTATGATGCCTTTGACACAACGGATGATTTTATGACATTGTGGAATAAGATTGTGAAAGAAACAGAAGAGATCAAAACAAGCATGGAATGTAATCAATGTAAATTAAGACATGTATGTAATACATGTGCAGCGGCAGCGATTGCAGAATGTGGAGATTCTGAGGGCGTATCAAAATATTTATGTGAATATACGAAGGAAACAGTTAGGAATTTAAAAGAGTTTTATTAAGAAGCAAAATATGGAGAAAGAAGTTGCATAAAGGACTTCTTTCTCCATATTTCATACATAATAAGTTATTTAATATTCTCAAGATACTTCTGAACCATTTCATCCTCGCCCAAATCTATATGCTTCAATATAAAATCATACAAAGGCTGCACAACATCCGCATCTTCTTCCAATTCATCTACAATTTGGTCAAAAGATTTATTTTTATGGATTTTTTTAATGATTAGTTTGAGTTTGGTTTTTAACTCACCTTCCTGGCGGCCTTTTTCCTCTAATTTCTCGAGAGCTTTACACATATTAACATTCCCTCCTTCTTGTTGAGCGTTTACAGCAGTGTTGATCAATTTTTGTGATTCTGTGATACAGCCAATAACCATAGCTAATTCTGAAGATATATTTTCCTCTTTAAATATATCAGTGATTTTATCATACTTTTCGTCGAAAATAAACCTACTGATATTGAATATTTTATCAACATCGTCATTATGAAATTTTAAATGTTCACTATTCCTAAGTTCAATCAAGTTAAATTTATAATCGGAAATCAGAGGCTTAAAAGCATCAGGAATTTCTAACATATCAATTAAGGAACGAGGACCATCCCACGGAGTTTCACCGTAATAGATACAAATAGTAAGTACGCTATGCAATCGGTCAGTTTTCTTCATCTTAGATAGAAATTCGTCTGGTGTTCCATGAGGTTTTTCATCTTTATATTTTTTTGCAATTTCATTGTATTCTTTGAGATATGAAAAAGCATCTCCAAGCATATGTCGAAGTGGCATTGCATAGTGGATCTTTGCTTGATTTTCAATTCCAAGGATTACAAAATCAACGCCATAAGCAGATTTTTTGACAACATCAACAATCTTTTTTACAGTCTCAGCATAACCATGAAATTGTAATAAAGAAGAAATATCAGTATCGACTTCTGTAAGATCATCTGGATTCAATTCTGGATTTCCATCAAAGAAACATGCATTGAAAAGATCTGCAAAGCGATTATTATCTTTCCAGAAGTTTTTCAGAATGGTATCGGGTGTTATGTTGCTCTTTACTTTTGTCATATGTGTATTGTGCCTCCTTTAAGTGATACAAATGGACAGGTATTGATCTGATTATGTGGAAATGAAAAATTAGAATTGCAATATAGAATATACATGCCCAATGATAGATAGTTTGTAAAATGATATTAACAAGAATAATCTGTAATGTCAATATATGGAAAACAAAAACGTAAATAAAAACTTTCTTTTTCTGCGATCTCATCATATAATAAAACAGAATGTACAAGAAAGAAGGGGAGCCATATGAAAGACCTAGATGCAATGGATTCCATGGAAAAGATGCTGGTCCAGAAAGCATATCAAAGACAAGCTCCAGTAAATGGCAGTCTGGAATTATTACCACTTTGCAATATGAACTGCGATATGTGTTATGTTCGTTTATCCAAGGCAGAGATGGAACAAAAAGGCCGTTTAAGAACCAAAGAAGAATGGATCAGACTGGCTCATCAGATGAAGGATGCAGGAACATTATTTCTGTTATTGACAGGAGGAGAGCCGTTATTATTTCCGGGATTTAAGGAACTATATATTGAATTGCAGAATATGGGAATGATTCTTACGATCAATACAAATGGAACACTGATCGATGAAGAATGGGCAGATTTCTTCCAGAAATATAAGCCAAGAAGAATGAATATTACTTTATATGGAGCAGATGACCAGGCGTATGAGCAGTTATGTCATTATCCAGGTGGATTTCAGAAGACGGTCAATGCAGTCAGGCTGCTAAGGGACAGGGAGATTGATGTAAAGATTAATGGAAGCATCACCTCAAAGAATGAAGAGGATATCAGGAAGATTTTAGATATTGCAGATGATCTGGATGTAGCCGTGAATCTTGATACCTATATGTATCCGGCAAGCAGAGAAAGAAGTAAACCATTTGATGAACAAAGCCGAATGAATCCAAAGGATGCAGCGATGGCGAAGAAGTTGATCTTTCAACATCAATGGGGTGAAGAAGCTCTTAGAGAATATCAGGATCATGTGATCAGCATGGTCGAAGATCATCCGCAAAATATGCAATACAGCAGGCACATTTCATGCCTGGCAGGCAATTGCTCTTTTACGATCAATTGGCAGGGGATGATGCGTCCATGTGTGATGCAAAGTCAACCAGAAGTGAATGTATTTGCAGAAGGTTTTCAAAGAAGCTGGGAAATGATATCAGCACAGACGAAAGAGATCTTGATCAATGAAAGGTGTATAGAATGCAAATATCGTCCAATCTGTAACACCTGTGCGGCAGCAGCCTTATTAGAAACAGGAGATTATGAAGGAATTCCAGAATATATCTGTGAGTATACAAAAGAATTTTACAAAATTATGAAGGAAAGAAGGTGATGATCACATGATGGACAATGAAAATCAAAATCAACCAAATCAGAAGATATCGTTTGAATCATTAGATATACTGATCGGAAAATGGAGAGATGGAACATTTTCCGAGATCATTGACGACTGGAAATGGATCTTTTCCTACAGCAAACGATATAAAGGAGCGATCGCTTTCTACACGATCCTTGGTATTTTCAGCACATCCATGGGATTGGTTGGAAGTGTGGCAAGTAAATATATGATCGATATCATCACAGGATATCAGATGAGTAAGTTGTGGATCATGGTCTTGATCACACTTGGAAGTGCATTTTTTAGTCTGACGATCGGAAATGTGATCGGACGTATTTCTACAAAGTTGAGTATCTATATCAATAATGATATTCAGGCAGATATTTTTGATAAGATCATCGATGCCGACTGGATGGAGATTAATCAATATAGTAATGGAGATGTTTTGAATCGTTTTAACAGCGATGTCAATACGATCAGTGGAAATGCGATCAGCTGGCTGCCGACGATCATCATAGCAGTTTACGACTTTGTCGCAACATTTGCGGTTATCTGGCATTACGATAAGATCATGTCATTACTGGCATTTGCAAGTGCACCATTTATGCTTTTGATGTCGAAGTTCCTTATTTCCAAGCAGAGAGAATATGGGAAGAAAGTGCGAGAAATGAGTAGTGAGATGATGACATTTGAAGTCGAGACATTCTATAATTTTGATACGATCAAGTCCTTTGGGATCTCTTCTTTATATGGAAAGAAGATGAGAAACTGGCAGGAGAAGTTTAAAGATATCAGTTTAAAGTATAACATGTTTACGATCAAAACGAATATCGTTATGTCGATCATAGGAATGGTTGTTCAGTATGCAGCATTTGGATATTGTCTGTTCCGGCTTTGGACAAGAGATATTTCTTATGGAACGATGACTTTATTTTTACAACAGAGAAGTAACTTAAATGGGGCATTTAACAATCTGGTATCGATCATACCAAACTTTTTGAACAGTTCGATCTCTGCACATCGTATCAGAGAGCTTGCACAGCTTAAGAAAGAAGTTCATATTCCAGAAAGCTCTGAGATGGATGCTTATGTGGAAGATGGGTTCGAGGTGAAGATGCGGGATGTGGATTTTTCTTATATCGAAGGAAACCGTGTTATTACAGATTCTGCATTTATGGCTAATCCGGGCGAGATCGTTGCGTTGGTTGGTCCTTCTGGAGAGGGAAAGACAACGATGATCCGTTTGATCTTAGGTTTGATCCATCCGGAAAAAGGAGAAGCATATTTAAGGGCTTCAAATGGGAAACAGGTGGAGATGAATGCAGATACCAGACATTTATTCGCTTATGTACCACAGGGAAATACAATTCTTTCTGGTACGATCGCGGAAAATTTAAAGATGGTTAAACAGGATGCAACAGAAGAAGAGATGATCGAGGCATTGAAGATTTCCTGTGCATGGGATTTCGTAAAGAATATGGAAGAAACGATCTATACCAAGATCGGAGAGCGAGGACGAGGATTTTCGGAAGGACAGGCACAAAGAATTGCGATTGCAAGGGCTGTTTTAAGAGATGCACCGATCTTATTGTTAGATGAAGCAACATCGGCACTTGATGTAACAACGGAACGTAAAGTTTTAAGAAATATCATAAAACAACGCCCAAATAAAACATGCATCGTGACAACCCATCGTCCGAGTGTTTTAAATATGTGTCAGAGAGTTTATCGTGTTATGGAAACACAGGTTACAGAATTGTCAGAAGAAGAGTCAAGCAAAATGGCGATGGATTTTTAGGACACAGGTCGTCCGAAGATGCAGGATTCATTGACCGCAGATAGAAAAAAAGATATAATAAGACAAGAATAACGGCATAAGGGGGAAGCTGAATGAAGAAGAGTGGATGGAAAATCATTCTTGGAGTCGCAGTACTAGTCTGTGTGATCTGTCTTGGAAGATTCGGATGGGTCAAGTATCAGGACTATAAGACAGAACAGGCAAGAAAAGCAACATTAAAAGAGATCGCAAGCACAGAATTTACTGGCGAGAACGAAGGAAAAGAGCCGGAGAAAGTTCCAGCTGGAGTTAAACATGGACAGAAGATCAACTTTAAGAAGTTGATCAAGATCAACAGTGATATCTATGCATGGATTTACGTTCCAGGAACAAGAATTGATTATCCGGTAGCACAAAGTCAGGAATCAGACGATCATTATTTAAAATATAACTTTAAAAATGAGCCAGAGTTTGCAGGATGTATTTATACAGAGAAAGCGAATAAGAAGGATTTTTCAGATCCAAACACAGTATTTTATGGACATAATATGAGAAATGGATCTATGTTCCAGAATCTTCACAAGTTTGAAGATGAAGCATTTTTTAAGAAACACAAAGAAGTATATGTTTACACACCAAAGAAAACATACACATACACGATCTTTGCGGCATATAAGTTTGACGACAGGCATTTACTTAAGACATTTAATTTTAAGAATAAGAAGAAGTTTGAGAATTATTTAAGAAATGTCAAGAACATAAGAGACATGGGAAGTCATGTAAGGAAAGATCAGGAAGTTACAAGCAACGATAAGATTATCACGCTGAGTACCTGCGTAGGAGGCCAGCCCAATAATCGTTATTTAGTACAGGCGGTGTTGACGGATGAAAGAAGTGCAAAATAAGAACCATACGGATGAGGCTAAGAGATTAAATGAAGAATTGGATCAGAATCTGAAGGATCTTCAGCCAGAATCCAAGGAAGCATTTCAAGGCTTTGAAGTAAAAGAAGAAAAGAACGAGAAAAAGAAGAAAGCAAAGAAGAAAAAGACACCAAAGCAGATCATAAAAAGAGTTATAATCGTATTAGCGGTGATCATTTTGCTTCCATGTGCAGCCATTGTTGGAATGTGGGCACTTGGAAAAGGCTCATTATTTGGAGGCAAGATGAAGATGTCAAAGAACGTAGATGGCGTAAAAGTCCAGAATCAGGGAGATTTGGTTATTTACAATGGACATAAATATCAGTATAATAAAGATATAACGAGTATCTTATTTATGGGTGTTGACCGAGATAAGATCAATACAGATGAAGAATACTTAAAGAAACACGGAGCAGGACAGTCAGATACCTTGTTTCTGGCAGCTGTGAATACTTCTACAGGGAAGATTTCACTGATCAATGTTCCTCGAGATATCATGGCGTACGTTAAGACATATGATGAGAATGGAAAGTATTCAGGAAGGAAACTTCGACAGTTATGTTTAGCCTATGCCTATGGGGATGGGAAAGCCAAGAGCTGTAAGAATGCTGTGGATGCAGTTTCCAAAGTGTTATATGGAATTCCTATCGATTCATATATGTCAATCAACCTCTCTGCGATCAGTGTACTGAATGATGCAGTAGGTGGAGTGAACGTTCAAGTGATCGGGGATCTGACAAGCGTTGATCCAACTCTGAAGGAAGGTGCGAATGTGACATTGCTGGGTGGTCAGGCAGAGACTTATGTAAGATCCAGAGAATTTGATCCACTGGATGCGAACATGGCACGTATGCAGAGACAACAGCAGTATATTACAGCATTTGCCCAGAAAGCATTACAGGAGATGAAGGGAGATCTTACATTGCCATTAGATCTTCTGAATCTTGTATCAGAGAATTCAGTAACGAATCTTTCAGCACCGAAGATCACATATCTTGCAACGAAGGTTTCAGGAAGCAGTTTTTCATCTGACAATATCTACAGCATTGACTGTGACATCAAAGAAGGTGTGACAGGATATGCAGAATATTATCCGGATGAGACAAAATTATTTGAGATGATATTGAAGGTATTTTATACACAAATCAGTTAAAATCCAGTAAGGGGGGATTTAGCATGAAAAAGTTGATTATGATGGCAGCAACATTGATTATGTGTTTTGCTTTTTCACTAAGTGTTATGGCAGCACCAAGTCCTGAAGATGAGTATGATAGAGAGTCTCCAGAACAGACTAATGTGGATAAGAAAACCCAGATTGATGATGATGAATTCGACAAGGATGAAAAACCAGCTAAGACGAGCACAACAACGACATCAACATCATCAACATCTGCATCACCAAAGACTAGTGATCAGGGAGCGCCAGTTACATTAGTATATGTATCACTCGCTGCAGCAGCATTAGCTGTATATGCAGCAAAACACGTCAAAGAACAGTATTAATCAAAAAACAAGGTGGATTCCTCCAGTCTTGATGGACTGGAGGAATTCTTTTTGCATATGGGATTTCTGAAAGGAAAATAAAATAGATGATCGATATACATACGCATATTTTGCCAGGATTGGATGATGGAGCGAGAGATATGGAAGATTCTCTATCTATGGCAGCATTGGCATTGAAAAGTGGTGTTCATACATTAGTTGCAACATCGCATGCCAATACAGGGGGATTTTTCAAAGAATATTCGATCGAAGAATATCTGCAAAGATTAGAAGCGTTTAGAAAAGCACTGGATGAAGTAAAGCTGCCATTAAGAGTATTCTCTGGAATGGAAATTTATATGACAAGAGAAGTTCCTCGGATGATCCGTGAAGGCAGATTGCTTTCATTGAATCAGACGGGATATTTTTTGACTGAATTTTCGTTTGGGATCGAGCAGGAAGAGATGGATGAGATGCTTCATGATCTGATGGAACTTGGAGTTACGCCAGTGATCGCACACCCAGAGAGATACCGGTGTGTACAGGAATCAGAAAGCGGTATCGCAAAGTGGAAAAACAGGGGATGTTTGTTGCAGGTAAACAGAGGGAGCATCTTTGGCAGATTTGGATCAGGAGCAAAACAATGTGTAGATCGTCTGCTGGATCAACATATGGTAACTTGTATCGCAAGTGATGCACACAAACCATATGAGCGGACAACCTATATGGCAGATATCAAAGAATATATGGAACAAGAATATTCTTTTGAATATTCAAAGAAATTGTTATATGATAATCCTAAGAGAATTCTTGAAGGAGAAAAGGTGGTACAATGAAGAAATTAAAATTGGTAAGTTTTGTGATATTTTGTATATCACTGGCAGCAAGTCTGATCTTCTGGTTTACACAGGTCAGAAAAGGAGACCGGATCGGACCGGTCATTACAATGGATCAGCAGGAATTGACAGTAGGGCTCAATGCTACCGATGAAGATTTTTTGCAAGGAGTAAAAGCAGTTGATGAGAATGATGGGGATGTTACGGATTCTCTTGTAGTAGAAAGTGTTTCAAACTTTCTGGGAGGTGGACGGCGTCTGGTTGTATATGCAGCAGTGGACAGACATAATAACGTCAGTCGTGCAAACCGTATTGTACAGTATGAGGGTTATACATCACCAAAGTTTTATTTGAAGGAACCATTATGTTTTGAATCTGGAGGAGCTTCTAAGAATGAAGAATTATTAAAGAATCTTACGGTGAAAGATAAGATTGATGGTGATTTATCAAATCAGATAAAGATTTTGACAAACTCAGTAGTTGATCTGTATACACCAGGAGAATATCCGGTCAAACTTCAGGTAAGCAATAGTGCAGGAGACACGGTATCATTTCAGGCAACGATACAGGTTTATGATGCAACGGACAGATCAGAGATTCCTTTTATTCATTTGAAGAAGTATCTGGTTTATACGAAGAAAGGTGACAAACTAGATGCAGCATCTTACATATCTAAAGTGTGCATGGGAGGAGATTATGACTCGGATGTACCAGGAGATATTGGTAAGAGCAAAGTGAAGATCAAAGATGAAGTAGATTACGATACCCCAGGTTCTTATGAGATCACTTATTCAGTAAAAAGTGGAAAGAGCCGTACAGGAACGGTAAGACTGATCGTGATCGTTACAGAATAGGAGGCCGGCAAATGAGCAGTGATAAACGAAATATATCAGTCAACGATTATGAAATGAATATTGATTTGTATAGTATCTTAAGAGATATCTGGAAATATGCAATAGTGATCCTGCTTCTGGCAGCATCTATGAGCTTGCTCTCTTATGTTTATGTCGGACGAAACTATCACAAACAGTATGAATCAACCAGTACATTTATCGTAAGCAGCAAAGGAAGCAACAATAGTGTCTATTCGGATCTGAGTGCAACATCTGAGATGGCGACAAAGTTTTCTGAGATTCTAAACAGTTCGATTTTACAAAAGAAAGTCGCAAAAGAGATGGATATGGATTATTTTCCAGGAAGTGCATCTGCAGAGGTAGTAAATGAAACCAATCTTTTAGTTTTGAAAGTTCAGGCAGATTCCCCAGAGATGGCGTTTCGTTTGAATAAGGCAATCATGAATAATTATTCTGTTGTGACAGATCAGCTGATCGGAAATGTTGTGCTGGATGTATTGCAGAAACCAACAGTGCCAAGTGGTCCGGTAAATAAATTTCAGCCAACAGCACTTATGAAGAAAACATTTTTTACGACGATCGTTGCGTTATGTGGATTGATCGCAATCTTGTCATTCTTAAAGGATACAGTGAGAAAACCAAAAGAAGTTTCAAGGAAACTTGATGCAAAGCTTTTGCAGACGTTATATCATGAGAAGATCTATAAGACATGGAAAGCAAGAATCCACCGCAAAAAGAGTCCGGTATTGTTGACAAATCCAGGAACAAGCTTTCAATATGTGGAGGATATGAAGAAACTTGCTCGTAAAGTCAGCAGTAAGATGAAAGAGAAGAATGCAAAAACACTTCTGGTTGCAAGTGTGGAAGAAAATGAAGGTAAATCAACAGTTGCAGCCAATTTAGCATTGGCACTTGCGGAAGAATCAGAGAAAGTATTGTTGATCGATGCGGATCTTCGCAAACCTTCACAATACAAGATTTTTGGATTGGATCAGGAAGAAATACAGCAGTTTGGAGAAGTATTGAATGGAAATGAACAGATAGATAATCTGGTAACAGATCTTCCAAAATCAGAATTGTTATTGATCGCAGGTTCTATGATCTATCCAAATTCTACAGAGATGATCGCATCACCGATCTTCCAGAAAATCGTAGAGTTCTTTAAGACAAAGCTGGATTACATTATTATTGATACACCACCAATGTCACAGGCGGCCGATGCAGAAGAGTTAGTAGACCTTGCAGATGCATCGATCCTTGTTGTAAGACAACATACAGCATTAGTAAAAGATATCAATGAGACGATCAGTATCCTAAATTCAGCAGAAGGAACGATGCTTGGATGCGTTTATAACGATGTATTCCATGGAGTTGCTCAGACAGCAAGAAATTATGGATACAAATATGCATATGGAAGCGGTTATGGTTACGGAAGTAAATACGGTTATGGAAACCATGGATATGGCTATGGTTATGGTTACGGCTATGGCTATGGTTATGGAAGCAGAACGAAAAAGGGCAATGAAGATAAAACACAAGAATCAAAAACAGAACGGCAGGTGAAGAAAGATCATGAGTAAAGAATATGAATCAAAAACAGAACATAAAGAGAATCTGATCGATATTGCTGGATTGTTTGATGACTTGATCAAAGGCATCATTCAAATGAAATGGAGATTTTTGATCATTCTTGTGATTTGTGGTGCAGTGTTCTGTGGATACAAGAGACTTACCTATTCCCCATACTATGTAGCATCTTCCACATTTACGATCAATTCCAGTATTACATCAGAGAATTCCAATTCATATATTGAGAATGCAACAGCCAACCAAATGGCAAAATCTTTTCCATATATTTTGAAAAGTGGAGCATTTAAAGAAGTATTGGCACAGGATCTTGGCCTTCAGTCTGTTCCTGGAACGATCGAGGCAGAAGTCATGGAGAATACAAACCTGTTTACGTTGAAAGTGACTGCAAATAATCCGAAGATGGCTGAGAAGATTTTAAAAGCAGTCGTTAAAAATTACCCATCGGTAGCAGAGTTTGTCATTGGAAGCTCACAGCTGACACTCATGGATGAAAGTGGGGTTCCGACTACACCTGCCAATCCATTTAGTTATAGACATGAGATACAGATCGGCGTTTTGATCGGAATCTTACTATGTATCTTGCTCGATGTCCTGTTAGCACTTGGTAAGAATACAGTTAAGAAAGAAGAAGATTTCAAACGACTCTTCCATGCAAAAAGTCTTGGAATCATGCCTCGTGCCAAATTCCATAAGAAACGTACGCAAACACAGGAATTGATCGTGCTAGATAATCCAAGAATCCCAAGAAGCTTCCTGGAAGCAGCAAGAACGGTACGACGAAGGATCGAGCGTACACAAAAAGAGACAGGCATGAAATCTTTTCTTGTAACAAGTGCTATGCCAGGAGAAGGAAAATCAACAGTTTCAGCCAATATTGCAATATCACTTGCGATGAAAGGGTATAAAGTAATTCTGGTAGATGCGGATTTAAGAAACCCATCCACCGCCAAAGTACTTGGAATGAATGAACAAGAATTAGGAACTCTGGAAGTAATGAAAGGCGAAGTTAACATAGACGATGCAGTACAGCAGTACAAAAATACAAGCGTTAAGGTACTTGCAGGTTCTACACCGATCCAGGATACATCTACTGTTTTAAGTGGTAAAAATATGAGACAGTTTGTAAAAGAACTGGAGGCAGAAGCCGATTTCGTGATCATAGATACACCACCAAGTGGACTATTATCAGATGCAGCGATCGTCGCCCAGTATGTAGACGGAGCAGTATTTGTGATCCGTCAGGACTATACAGATGTAGATCGAATTCTGGAAGGTATGGAAATTCTTTCAGGGTCAGGAGCTGAAATTACAGGATGCATCTTAAATGATGTGAATGTACGAACTAGTGAATCACAGCACTATATGAACAGCTATCGTACAAAAGGAGAGACACTATAGAATCCGATTTGAAGGTAGCTTGCATGTATGTGAGAGAAATAAAAGAAAGATAGAGGTACGAAATGATAGAATTCCATAGGATTCTTTGCAAAATCGCAGCCAACACGGGCACTGTTTGAACGCAGTGAGTTGTGCAGGAGTGTTGGCGGATCAGCGTTTTGCAAAAAATCCGTCAATGGAATTCGTTTTTCGTACCTCTATCTTTCTTTATGTTTTTATGAATACTCGATACATTTCCGTGATACAACTCAAAACTTCGCCCTACCAGTGCTTTTTCGTTTCACGATAAATGGTTCAAATTCCAACTTTGTAACAAAGCTTCGAGGCTGGTTCTTGGTCTTTGAGTCGCGGATGCGTACAATGATATCAACGGCTTCTCTTCCTTTTGCTTCGATAGAATGTTCCACTGTTGTAAGTGAAATACGATTCATATCGGCCATTGGGATATTATCGAAACCACAGACAGAGAAGTCATTTGGTACTTTGTATTTTAATTCATATAATGCATCTAGGATTCCAAATGCAACCATATCATTGTATCCAACGAAGGCGGTAGAATCCGTTCCCTCTTCGAGAATCTGTTTTGTAAGATTGTATCCGGAAGAATATTCCAGCATATTTGGAGACAGCAGATTATACTCTCCGGGTGAGAGGGAACGAATACTGACGCAGTCATCTCCAAAGCCGTGTTCTTTGAAGGTTGCAACCAGTGCATCGTAACGTTTTGATCTGGAACGTTCAATATCACTGATCGGTGTTGATATGTAAGTGATCTTGCGGTGTCCAAGGGAGATCAAATGTTCTGCGACGAGTCTGGCAGGTTTGGAGCTGCTGACATGGATCGAGTCAAAAGTAATCTCGTCATTTTTATCCCCGATATTGACGATTGGAATTTGTTTTGACATATCATTAACTTCTGGAAGAAAAGAAGTTGGATACAGATAAACGATTCCAGCAGTATCCAGATCATTTTTCATAAGATCCAGATAATATTGTTCGGTGCTCGGGTTTCGCAGTGTTGGTGCAACAAAGGTAAGATATCCATAATCATGTGCTCGTTCTGTGATCGAATGAACCAGAGTTGTATAATAATGGTTAGATAAGAACGGACACATGATCAGAATGATTTTCGATAAAGGCTTCGATGTCTGTTCAATGGATTTTTTCTTTTTTTGATAGCCAAGTTCTTTTGCAGCGTCCAAAACTTTCTGTCTGGTGCTGTCTGAAAAAGAGACATTAGTCTTATTATTTAAGATCATGGAGACTGCAGACTGGGAAAGACCGACGTGATCTGCAATGTCTTTGGTCGTTACTTTCTTCTTTAAACCCATAAAATCCTCCTTAATCAAAATTATTTTAATTAATTAATAACAACTAATAAAAAAACAAAAATATTAGTAATAAAATAATAATTATTAATTAAAACTACATTTATCATAGCATATTTTTTTACGGAAAAACAAGGAAAAACGAGGTTTTTTTAATTGAAAAAAATTGAAGAAAGCATCTTGAAAAAAAACGAAAAACCATGTACTATTAATAAAGTTGAAAAATATTAATAAATTCAATGAATATTGCTGAAATCTGACAGTTTTTCGAGTTTGACAAGACATTTTATCCATGTTTAAATAAAGCCATAAACAAAACAACGAACAAAACAACAAATAATGTTTTAGGAGGAAGTAAGTTATGAGATTTTTCGTGGATACAGCAGATGTAGATCAGATTCGTAAAGCAAATGATATGGGAGTTATCTGTGGAGTTACAACAAACCCTTCACTGATCGCTAAATCAGGAAGACAGTTTGAAGATGTGATCAAAGAGATCACTTCTATTGTAGATGGAGCTATCAGTGGTGAAGTAAAAGCTACAACAACTGATGCAGAAGGAATGATCAAAGAAGGAAGAGAAATCGCTAAGATTCATCCAAACATGGTAGTTAAGATTCCTACAACGATCGAAGGATTAAAAGCTACAAAGGTATTATCTTCTGAAGGGATCAAAACAAATTTGACATTGATCTTCAATCCAAACCAGGCTTTATTAGCAGCAAGAGCTGGAGCAACATATGTATCTCCATTCTTAGGAAGACTGGATGACATTTCTCAGAACGGATTAGATTTAATTGCAGACATCAGAGAGATCTTTGATGCAGCAGGAGATATCGATACACAGATCATTTGTGCAAGTGTACGTAACCCAATCCACGTAACAGAATGTGCTAAGATGGGAGCAGACATTGCAACAGTACCTTACAACGTATTTGAACAGATGATGAAACACCCATTAACAGATCAGGGAATCGAAAAATTCCAGGCAGATTACAAGGCTGTATTCGGCGAATAAAAGGAGGATTTTTATTATGACTCAGATTATGGAACTCATGGAAAAGAGAGCGAAGGCATGGGAGGCCGCTAAGGCTTTTCTCAACTCTCACTCCCAGAACGGCGGCATGGTCTCTGCTGAGGATGCCGCAACCTACGACAAAATGGAGAAGGAAGTCACAGACCTCACGCATGATATCGAGCGCCTGCAGCGTCAGGAGCAGATCGACAAGATGATGAGCGCTCCCACTTCTGCTCCGCTCACCGGAAAGCCCGGTGCAAAGGATGAACCGGAGGACAAGCCCGGCATCGCCTCCAAGGCGTACAAGGCTGCTTTCTGGAACAACATCCGCAAGCGCAACTACTATGACGTGAAGAACGTGCTGGAGGTCGGCACCGATGCCAACGGCGGCTACCTTGTGCCTGATGAATACGAGAAGCAGCTGATTGATGCCCTTCAGGACGAGAATTTCTTCCGTTCCCTTGCCACTGTCATCCAGACCCAGTCCGGCACTCATACCATTCCGGTCGTAGCTTCTCATGGTACGGCTGCTTGGATGGACGAGAACGGTCTCTATCCGGAATCCGACGACACCTTCGACCAGATCAGCCTCTCCGCTTACAAACTGGGAACGGCGATCAAGGTTTCCGAGGAGCTCATGAACGATTCCGTTTTCGACCTTGAAAAGTATATCTCCGCAGAGTTTGCCCGCAGGATCGGTGCTGCCGAGGAAGAGGCTTTCCTTACCGGCGACGGCAATAAGAAGCCCGAAGGCGTGTTCACCAAGGTCGCTGCCACCACTGGTGCAACAACAGAGATCACCGGAACCACGGTTTCCTTCGATGACATCATGGACGTGTTCCACTCCCTTCGCTCGGTCTACAGAAGCAAGGCTATCTGGATCTTGAACGATACCACTATCAAAGCGCTCAGAAAGCTCAAGGACAACAACGGCAATTATATCTGGCAGCCTTCCGTAGTGGCCGGTCAGCCCGATACGATCCTGAACCGCCCTTACAAGACCAGCATTTATGCACCGGAGCTTGCGGCAGGCAACGTGCCTATCCTCTTCGGCGACTTCAGCTACTACTGGATTGCTGACCGTCAGGGACGTTCCTTCAAGCGTCTCTCTGAGCTCTATGCGGCAAACGGCCAGATCGGTTTCCTTGCATCCGAGCGTGTGGATGGCAAGCTCATCCTGCCGGAGGCTGTAAAGGGTCTCGCAGTTAAGGCTGCCGGATCGAAGTCCTGATAACACAATTTAACCAGCCGTCCGCAGGGAGCAACCTCTCTGTGGGCGGTTTCTTTTAAGGAGGCGGACATGGAAATAACACTTGAAGAAGCAAAATCATATCTTCGCGTCACATCTTCTGATGAGGACGCCTTGATTGAAAGCCTGATTGCTGCCGCGACAGAGCAGGTTCAGGACATTACAAGGCAGTCTGATGAGGAGTTTATGGCAAATGAAGAACGCGCCCTGATCCGCATCCGGATAGCCATTCTTTTCACCGTAGCTTATCTGTATGAACACCGTGAGGAAGCAGACCACCACGCGCTGAACCTGACGCTCCGTGATCTCCTCTTCGGTACCCGGAAGGAGGGCTTCTGATGAACATAGCTGCGATGCGGGTGCGAGTCACTCTTCAGAAGAACACAGTCACGGTCGACAAGTACGGAAATCACAAAACCGGCTGGGTGGATTATTTCTCCTGCTGGGCGACTGTCGGCACGAGCTCCGGTTCGGAATCTTCCGGTGTCGTAATAAATCCGGAGGAGTCGCTGGATTTTACCTGCCGCTACTGCTCAGAGCTTGCCGCTGTGGAATCCACAAAGTACCGGATCATCACTGAAGGCAAGACCTACAACATCACCTATGTCAATCCGATGGGCTACAAGCACAACAGCATTAAATTCAACTGCAAGCTGGAGAAGAAGTCATGAACAGAACCGTATCAATCGATGAAATGGACTCCGCCATCATGGAGGAGCTGGAGAAATATGCGGAGCTTGCCTCTGATGACTTAAAGGCTGCTGTCAAGGAAACGGCTGCGTCCGTCCGGAAAGATATACAGGCCGGTGCTCCCGTGGATACCGGAAAGTACAAGAAAAGCTGGTCGGTCAAAAATGTCCATGAAGACTCCGAGAGCATCGATCTGGTGGTGCATTCGAGGAATCGCTATCAGATTGCCCACCTCTTAGAGCATGGGCACGCCAAGCGCGGCGGCGGACGTGTCGCTGCCAAACCACATATCGCAGCAGCCGAACAGCGCGGGAACGAAAAACTGGTAACTACCATTGAGCAGAAACTGAAAGGCGGCTGATATGACATACGAAAATGTAATTGAAATGCTGGAGGAAGCCGGACTCCCACTCGCCTACGACCACTTTGCCGAGGGTGAGTCGCCGGAGCCGCCCTTCCTCATTTTTCTGTTTCCCGGAACGGATAACGTGTTCGCTGATGACACGGTCTACCAGAAGATAGACGAGCTGAACATCGAGCTTTATACGGACAAGAAAGACCCTGAAACAGAAAACTTAATCGAGGACATCCTTATCGCCCACGAGCTTCCTTATGAGAAGTCGGAGGTCTGGATCGAATCGGAAAAGATGTACGAGGTTCTTTACCAAACACAGATGATAGGAGGATAAACCACTATGGCTAACAAGAAAAACAAGGTCAAGTTCGGCCTTAAGAACTGCCACTACGCTATCGCAACGCTGGCCGAAGACGGTACCGTTTCATTCGGCACGCCTGTTGCGATGCCCGGCGCTGTATCCCTTTCGCTTGACGCGGAGGGAGAAAATGACCCGTTCTATGCGGATGATTCTGTATATTACATGGTCTCAAACAACAACGGCTATTCCGGCGACTTTGAACTGGCGCTGATTCCGGAGAGCTTTCTCACGGATGTCATGCACGAAACCGAAGATGCCAATGGTGTCATTGCCGAGAACAAGGATGTGGAACCTGAGCACTTTGCACTGCTCTTTGAGTTCTCCGGCGATCAGAGAAAGATCCGTCACTGCATGTATTACTGCAGCGCAACCCGTCCCTCTGTCTCCGGCAGCACGAAGGAAGACTCAACTGAGGTGCAGACGGAAACGCTCTCCATCACGGCGACTCCTTTGCCTTCCGGTCTCGTAAAGGTCAAGACCGGCACAAATACCAGCGAGGAGACCTACAACAACTGGTACAACGCAGTTTATCAGCCGCAGGCCGCTGTCAGTGTTCCTGAGACGCCTGTGGAAGATACGGCTGAGTAAGGAGGCGCGAAATGGCTGTTACGAAATCCGTCGAGATTGACGGCAAGGAGGTCACCTTCCGTGCCTCTGCCGCCATCCCTCGTTTATACAGAAACAAGTTCCACCGGGATATCTACAAGGACTTAAACGAGCTGCAGAAAGGCATCGATGAGAACGATCCGGATAATTCCAATCTGGACACCTTCTCTCTTGAGCTTTTTGAGAACATCGCGTGGCTCATGGCAAAGCACCAGAATCTGGATGTCCCGGATACTCCGGAGGACTGGCTCGACCAGTTCAATACCTTCTCGATCTACGAGATTCTACCTCAGATCATTGAGCTCTGGGGACTGAACGTGGAACAGCAGGTCACCTCTAAAAAAAACATCCCCAGACTGAGCGGGAAATGACAACCCCGCTTTTTTTACTCCGGTGTGTGCAGATCGGGCTTCATATCTCGGAGCTCGATTTGCTCACTATCGGGACTGTCAACGATATGTATTCAGAAATGGACATGGACGACTATCCGTTCGCCGAGGTCGCTACGCAGGCGCAGATGGATCGATTTTAACAGGAAGGAGGTCATCGTATGGCTGACAGAGTAAAAGGCATAACCGTGGAAATCGGCGGCGATACGACCGGCCTTTCCAAGGCGCTCTCCGGCGTCAACAAAGAAATCAAAAATACACAGGCGCAGCTGAAAGACGTAAACAAGCTCTTAAAGCTCGATCCGACGAACACCACGCTGCTTGAGCAGAAACAGAAGCTCTTAAAACAGGCTGTCTCAGAAACAAAGGATAAGCTCACACAGCTGAAGTCCGTGCAAGACCAGATGGATGCTGGACTTAAAAACGGTACCGTCACCCAGCAGCAATATGATGCATGGCAGCGTGAGATTATAGAGACAGAAAACGAGCTCAAAAACCTCGAACAGCAGTGCCGGGAAACCGACTCTCATATATCTGCCACATTAAAGCAGGCAGGAAGCAAGCTGCAGGAGGTCGGCGGCAAGATATCCAGCGTAGGGACAGGACTTACTACTCACGTCACAGCTCCTATTATGGCTATCGGCGCGGCCTCCCTTGCAGCCTTCAATGAAGTGGACGCAGGGCTTGATATCGTTGCTCAAAAAACCGGTGCGACAGGAAAAGCTCTGGAAGATATGAACCAGATCGTCAAAGACCTCGCCACAGAGATACCGACGGACTTCGAAACCGCCGGTGCCGCTGTCGGCGAGGTCAACACCCGCTTTGGATTAACCGGGCAGGCACTTGATGATCTTTCCGCAAAATTCATAAAGTTCGCCCAGCTCAACAATACCGATGTCTCGACATCCATCGACAATGTGTCATCCGTCATGAACGCCTTCGGTATGGATGCCTCCGAGGCGGACTCCCTTCTTGATGCTTTAAACGCAACCGGACAGGCCACCGGCATCGACATGGATACCCTTGCTGGTGCTCTTTCCTCCAACGCCATCCAGCTAAAGGAAATGGGACTGACCGCCCAGCAGGCTGCAGGTTTCATGGGCATGGTAGAAATGTCCGGTCTTGATACTTCATCTGCCATGATGGGTCTTAAGACCGCCATGAAAAATGCGACGAAGGACGGAAAGACACTGGATCAGGCGCTGGCCGGATTCTCCGAGACCATGAAGGGAAACGGTTCTGAAACAGAAAAGCTGCAAGCAGCCTATGACCTTTTCGGAAGCAAGGCAGGCGCGGCCATCTATAACGCTGTCCAAAGCGGGAAGCTGAGTCTTGATGACCTTGCCGGTTCCCTCGGTGATTTTGAGGGAAGTGTCGAGAACACCTTCAACGAGACTCTCGATCCGATTGACCAGTTCAAGATGACAATGAACTCCCTGAAGGAGACAGGTGCAGAAATCGGAAACACCCTCGCTACCGTTCTTGCTCCTGTCTTAAAGGACATCTCCGCAGCACTAAAAGGTTTTGCTGAAATGTGGAGCAAGATTCCGGCTCCAGTGCAACAGACGATTGTAAAGATCGCTCTTGTGGCGGCAGCTATCGGCCCGATTCTGGTCGTGATTGGAAAAATCATATCCGCCGTCGGCACAATCATGACGATCATACCGCAGGTTTCCGCTGCTATCGGTGTGGTAAAAGGAGCGATGGCAGCACTGAACGCTACCATGCTGGCAAATCCTATCGTCCTGATTATCGCTGCGATTACTGCGCTGGTGGCTGCCTTCATCTATCTGTGGAATACGAACGAGGGCTTCCGACAGTTTTGGATTGACCTCTGGGAAAACATCAAGCAGGCGGTCATTACCGCTTGGGAAGCGATCAAGAGCTTCTTCTCCACGGTCTGGGAAACCATAAAAGGCATCTTCGAGACGGCAGTTAACGGAATCAGCACCTTCCTTACAAATGCATGGACAGCAATCACCACCACGGTGCAGACGGTTTTTAATGCCATAAAGACCTTCTTTGAAACAATCTGGAATGCCATAAAGACCGTTTTCGAGACCGTATTTAATGTGATTAAAATCATCGTCACCACCTATTTCAATATTTACAAGACGATCATCGAGACCGTCCTGAATGTGATAAAAACAGTGGTCACGACGGTATGGAACGCCATAAAGACTGTAATCACCACAGTCGTCACGGCAATCCAGACCTTTATCACCACGGCTTGGAATGCAATAAAGACAGCTGTCAGCACGGTAATGAATGCCATAAAGACTGTGGTTTCCACCGTCTGGAACAGCATCAAAACAACAATCACGACCGTGATAAATACCGTGAAAAATGGTATCTCCACCGCCTTCAATGCCATAAAGAGCACTATCACAAACGTCTTAAACGGCATCAAAAACACAGTATCAAATGTATTCAACGGGATATGGAACTTCATCTCTGGCATCGTAAACAAGTTGAAAAACGTGTTTAATTTCCACTGGGAGCTCCCGAAGATCAAGCTGCCGCACTTTTCTATTTCCGGTAGTTTCTCTTTAAATCCGCCTTCCATCCCGCACTTCTCTGTGGAATGGTACAAGAAGGCTATGGGAAACGGAATGATCCTCGATTCACCGACTATCTTCGGCATGAGCGGAAACACTCTCCTCGGCGGAGGAGAAGCCGGTGCAGAAGCTATCGTCGGTGTAGACTCCCTACGCGGCATGATTCAGGATGCCGTGGCCGGACAGACCTCTGCTATCGTTACGGCTCTATCCGGCGTCGGCGGCGGAGGCGATATCACCATTCCGGTTTATCTTGGAGGCACGCTGCTTGACGAGACAATTGTCACAGCCCAGCAGCGCATGGCGCTCCGGTCAGGAGGCAGATGATGGCTTTTTCTCACTATTTGAATATTGACGGCGTGGAAATGCCGCTCCCTGCCTCCTATGACCTGTCCCTCTCTGATGTGGAGGCGGACAGCTCAGGTGAAACGGAGGCCGGAACCACCCAGCGGGATATCGTCCGCTCCGGCGTGGTAAAAATCTCTGTGTCCTTTCAGGTTTCTCCCGCATGGCTTAAGAAACTATCACTCATGCGGGCAAAGCCGAAGCTCACAGTCGCCTTCTTTAATACGGACACAATGATTCGTGAAACACGAGAAATGTATATAGACGGCTTCAAGACTTCCCTTGCCCACGACACCAGTAAAAAAGGCCTGTGGAAGGTCAGCTTTGATTTGAACGAATACTAACAGAAAGGAGCGGCGCGATGTACAGCGTATCTGATTCATATAAAACGGCGATACAGAACAACACCCGCTCCTTTTCATGGTCGGGCACGATTACTACTGCAAACGGAAGGGTCTATCCCTTCGAGAATAAAGATATCGTAAAAGGTTCCGGTTATGTTTCACGGCAGTGCTCCGGATCTTCCGAGATAGAGCTTGGCTCCGTTTATGCTGCGGAGCTTGGGATATCGCTGTTTTCCGACATTGACCGATATTCCTTGGAAAATGCCGAGGTGAAGCTCGTCTTTCACATGACCCTCCCGAACGATACCGTTGAGGATGTCCCGATGGGCATCTTCTACGTTGCTGAGGCAAACCGGAAGATAAAAACGCTTGAGATTAAAGCCTATGACTCGATGCTGAATTTCGATAAGGCATATAGCGAGGCGCAATCCAGTGGATATCCTTATGATTTTCTCGCCGCGATGTGTACAACATGCCATGTGGAGCTTGCTCATACGCAGGAAGAAATCAAAGCCCTGCCAAACGGTGCAGAGCTCCTTGGTATCTATCCGGATAATGATATCGAAACTTGGCGTGACTTCCTGCATTATCTCGCACAGGCGCTCTGTTCGTTTGCCTTTATCAACCGCGATGGAAAGTTGCAGCTGGTTCAGTACGGTGAAAGCCCAGTATGCACGGTAAATAACACCCACCGCTATTCCAGCAGCTTTTCGGATTTCGTGACAAGGTATACGGCGATCAGCTCCACAAACCGGCGTACTAATACCGCAGAATATTATTCTCTCGATCCTGACGACGGCCTCACCATGAATCTGGAGACAAACCCCCTTTTGCAGTTCGGTCTTGATGAGACCAGAAGCCGTATTCTCAACAACATCCTGAATGCAATCTCGGTCATTCGGTATGTTCCGTTTGATTCCGAGACCATAGGCGATCCTGCTCTGGAACCCGGCGATGTGCTCACTTTTACCGGCGGGCAGGCGGACTCCTCCCAGATGGCTGCGATTACCTCCATCACGACAAAGATAAACGGAAAATGCTCCTTAAAATGCGTCGGTAAGAATCCTCGCCTCGCGGAAGCAAAAAGCAAAAATGATAAGGACATCACCGGCCTTATCAATTCTGTTGAGAGCACAAAAATGGCGACCTATTCCTATATGAATGCCATGCCCTACGCCCTTGGCGAGGAGCCGGTATTCATCGTCAGCTTAGAGTTTGCCACGCAGGAAGAAACAGACTGCGAGTTCAAAGCTGCTGTCCTTATAAATGTGACGGCAGAGCCAGTGGATCGTTCCGTTACAGCCGAGGGCACAGGAACAACTATTCTTCCTGAAGAGACCAAGGATGAGAACGATAATCCCATCACCAATGACAGAGAGCTTGAAACCACTGTTACCGTTCCTGTGGAATGGCAGGAGGACGGCCAGTCTGTCATCAGAGTCGGGTATGTTATTGACGGCCATGAGGTGGAGGAATTCCATCCGATGGAGACTTGGCACACCGGTGCTCATATCCTGAACCTGTTTTATCCTCTGTTGGATATGGCAGAAAAGACACTGCACACCTTTGCCGTATGGATCACTATCGCTCCCGGCAGCGCAACGATAAATGCTCAAAATATCATTGCTTCCATCACCGGTCAAGGCTTGGGTGCTCAGGACAGATGGAATGGCCGCATTGATGCCAGTGACGACTATATTCCGCTTGTGCTTTCCAGCCTTCAGCATCTTCCCTTTGAAGAAGCCGTGGAGACCATTCTCCATACACCGGAACCGACCGGAGCTTCCGACGCTGTGTCGCCAGTGCTCTTATCCGGCATGACGCTTTATGCCCTTTCCGATAACGTGCGCACCTTTGCTCCGATTGTTCATGACATCGTGGACGTAAGCGATCAACGGAAGATGTCATACAGGCAGGAATATGTCGAAGATAATACACAGTTTTCTCTCCGGAAGTCTTACACGATTTCTGGCGGCACCGAGCGGAACCTGAACCGTGGCCGTATGGACTCGCTGACTATTTCAACAGCAGACTTTGATTCGCTGACGAGCATTGTCATCAATCCATTTGTTACGGAACCATTCATTAATGGAAGAATCCTCCCGGCACGTGTACTCAAAGATACCGCCTATACTATTCATGAAAATGGCAGTATGAAGCTGAAGACCGAGTATGCGGAAATCATCGAGGGCGAGGCCGCAGAAATCGACCGAGGCAGACTTGCGGTTTATCCACTTGGACTTACCGCATTTGAAACGATAACAGAACTGGAGGTGCAAAGTGGCTGATTATTTTTCTATCCAAGAGCTTTTTCAAAGCACGGATAATATGACCTATATACGTAATAACGTCGGAAATGACAGTGGCACGGACACCGTTCCCGGTGTCAGCTGGTTTACCTACAACTCCGTAACCGCTGCGAATATCTATGTAAATGGAAACTCGTGGATGGGGATTGGAGCAAACGCAGAACAGGTAAAAGTCCATCGGCGCGACGCAATGAGCTGGACAATCCGTCGAGAGGAAGGGACGATCTACAACTACTATAGGTTTTTGCGCGTCCGCTGGGAGGGATACTCACAGTACAGCATGACGAGTGCTGATGTAAAGCTGGTCTGGGATCTGCTGCTTTTGGATACCGGCGATATCGTTCTTCATTTTGAAACGATACCCACAAACCCTTCCTACCTTGGCGAGTGCACCCTTGTAACCGGTACCGGGAATATTTCCTTCACGCCTGTTGCAGGAGAATGTGTGACTTTTTTGCACCAGAATGACAGTGGGACAGCCTTCGTCCGTTCAGATGAGCTTCCTGTGCTTCTCGATCCATACAACCGACGCTATCTGATAACAGACGCCACAGGAGCCCTTTATACCGTAGAGGAAGGAAGCCTTTTAAAGCTCAGTGAAACCGAGCTGACCGCAGAAGTGTTTGAAACTTACGGCGTGCAGGATATCCCGGACGGAGCCCTGCTTCTTACGCTCGTAGATCCGACCATCCTCTACTGGCACGATTCCCAGAACAGGTTCCCGCCCTTCACGGCGAGTTATACCGGCGTGCCGAAACCGCAGGTAATCTACTCGGAAAATATCGACATGTCCGATTCATCTATTATTGGCATTGAGAAGGTCACAGTAGACTGCGATGATTCAGCGCTCTTTGCCGTTTCCTTTGATGCCGGAGAAAGCTGGTGGACTTATACCGGCTCCTCGTGGGCAAGGTTATCGGAGGAAGCATCCGGTATGTCGAAAGCCGCACTGGAAGCTATCTCTACAAATGCATGGGCAGAGAAAGCCATCACCGGCCAGCTGATGTACCGCTTTGTGATTAGCGGCGAGAACGGATATGTACGTTCAATCACCACAGACTATCTGAACACGGAGGAATAACTATGCTCAAAGGAAAAAGTATTATAGAGCTCACAGATGTCCATACCGGTAAAAAGGAAATCTATGAAGATGAAAACCTTGTAACGGAAGCCATCTTTGATATTCTCAACACAAATATTCAAGGCGCGATGTATAACAGTCCCAGCTTTGACAGCCAGAGCGGTGAAGCATGGCTTCTACCTATATATCAGCGGCTCACTGGCGGCATTCTTCTTTATCAGGACGAGGTTGAGGAAGATCCATCCGTTATATACGCTCCCCTCAATAATCCACTGATCGGGTATGCCTCAAATGATGCTAACAATACGGAGGATATCCAGCGCGGCAGCCGCAACCTGACAGAGAGCAAGGCTGTGGACGGCGGCTTCAAATATGTATGGGACTTTGCCACTTCGCAGGCCAATGGCACCATCTCCTGCATTTGCCTGACAAATGTTCTCGCCGGACGCGGCTGTAAGTATGGTGCAAACTATTTTGTTCGTCTGAAAGGCGACACCCCTATCAGCGGAGAGATTGATAATAACAGCTATCGGCATAACCATCGGACTTTTATTGCTGATGGATACCGACTGGAGATGATTGCTGTCCGCAACAGCACTTCTGTGAATCTTAGAAAGGTTCCGGAGGACTACATCCACGCACGCCTGATGGTCAGAACTTATACTCAGATGGCGACAGAGGCCATCGAGGAAACAAACATCGAAATGAACCACTACCCTTATTGGACGCACTACACAGGAGGCGGGAGCAAAGACGATACCGACGCTCCTTACTGGAATGATGAAAACCGAATGGATTATCTTTTCCACGCTTCGGATGGCAACTGGTACGGCATTGCCCGAAAAGAAATCCGCACCTACACTGGCGTGCGATACGGTTCTGAAGTATACGACCGCACTGGCTTTGAGTGGTATATGGATAAGATCAGTGGTGACAGATGCACGACCCAAAGGATCATCCTGCCTTCCGACACTACTGACATTTCCAATATCGGCATGAGCGGCAAATGGCTGATGTTTGCTATCGGAAGCACCGTCTATCGCCTCGATACGACGAATGTGGCAAACATAGAGGTCGTGGCAAACGCCAGCTATAACAATAACCAGCAGTACACCTTCTGTATCGATGATGAAGTTGTCATCAATGGCTGGTACTACTACGACGGCAGACCTGCCCTCTACGTAAGAAATAAGGACACTTATACGGACGGTGAGCAGTGGGGACATCGTATGGTCTCTATGTATAAGACCTACGCCTATCAGGAATTTTTCTACAGCTACTACGGATATCATTTCCGTAAGGAGCTGTATTTGTATACGCCGTACCTCGCCACCATCAACAATCTCTCCACACCCGTTATCAAGACGGCGGATAAAACTATGAAAGTCACCTATACGCTGACAGAAACGGAGGAAGCATGATAAAGTTTGAAATCCCATATAACCTTGATCCGGCCTATCCGGAAAAGCTCCTGCAGAGGCCTGCTCTGATTCCGTACATTGATTGCATCTATGCCGCTGCGTGGAAGGATGACTGCGATAATACCCGCTTTGACATTACCTTCCGGAGCGACTATCCGAAAACCTACGAGGAATATGTCGAGCGCATCAAAAGCCTTCTCGCCCTCGGCATCCCTGTCTGCATACTCGCCCAGAAGAAGACAACCATCACCATGATCCGAAAATACCGCGCCCTTGGCATCCACCAGTTTATTCTGAATGATGACAAGCTGGCGGCAAGGATCAAGCAGGAATATCCGGAAGTGCGGCTTACGTTATCCATCACGCGGGCGCTGACCCTATCCGAGCTTCAAACCGGTGATTATTCCATGTATGACCGGATTGTATTGTTCCACTGGTTTGCCCGGCATCTGGAAGCTCTGCAACAGCTCCCGACCGGCTATCAGTACACCATGATTGCAAACAGCGCCTGCTACCATGACTGCAAATGGCATGACGAGCACTGGTTCCTTAAAGGCGATACACCGGAAAACTACGCCAAGGAATCTGAACGCGTCTGTTCAAGCTGCACAGCGCTTCTGTCAAAAGGGAAACAGCAGTCAGCATATATCGAGCCAGAAGACCTGAGATACTTTGACCCGTATGTCTCGTGCTATAAGCTGGTTGACCGCTATGATGATACGGACACCATTTTCAACACTTTATATTCCTACTCCGCACGCATCGGTAGCGGCGGGAAGCCAAAAGAATACTATAACCTGTAACTCGGAATTAGGCAGCGCCAAGGCGGCAGCTGCTTTTTTCATGCCAAGAAAAAGGAGGAATCACAACATGAAAGAATTCTGGAACTCTATTCAATTAGCTTTTGCCGCTGTCGGAGGATGGCTGGGCTACTTCCTTGGAGGATGTGACGGGCTGCTGATTGCCCTGATTATCTTTGCTGTCTGCGACTATATCACTGGTGTTATGTGCGCCATCGTCGATAAGAAGCTGTCCAGCGAAGTGGGCTTCAAAGGCATCTGCCGCAAAGTGCTCATCTTCGTGCTTGTCGGCATTGGAAACGTCGTTGATGTTCAGGTGCTCGGCCAGCCGGGAGTGCTCAGAACGGCGATCATCTTTTTCTATTTGTCCAATGAGGGTCTGTCTCTGACAGAAAACTCCGCTCATCTCGGACTACCTATCCCTGAGAAATTGAAAGCGGTTTTAGAGCAGCTCCACGACCGCGACAGTGAGGAGGAACACAAGCATGATGAATAAAGGAATTGACGTATCCCATTGGCAGGGAAACATTGACTGGAACAAGGTCAAAAAGGCCGGTATCGAGTTTGCCATCATCAAAGCTGGCGGCTCCGATGCCGGTTTTTATACGGATAGTAAGTGGGAAGCAAATTACAAAGGTGCGAAAGCAGCCGGTATTCCTATCGGCGCATATTATTTTGTCGGTAAAGACTGCGTGACCGCTGCCGCCGGAAAAGCTGATGCAGAGCGCTTTCTGAAAATCCTGAAGGGAAAACAGCTTGAATACCCGGTCTACATGGATAATGAAGCACAACCTGCTTCTGCCAAGGTCGGTATCACGGAGGCCACCATTGCTTTCTGCGAGACAATGGAATCCGCCGGATACTTCGTCGGCATTTACGGCTCCGCTGTTTCTGGCTTCAAAGAGCGCATGGACGACACGAAGCTCACGCCTTACGCTCACTGGGTAGCACAATATGCCAGCAAGTGTTCCTATAAGGGCAACTACGGCATCTGGCAGTATTCTTCCAAAGGCTCTGTCGATGGCATCAGCGGCAACGTAGATCTGAACTATGGCTATGTGGATTATCCCGCCATCATCAAGAGCGGCGGCTTCAACGGCTATACGAAGGATGCCTTTGACGACAACACCCCTGCTCCAGCGACAAACTCCCAGCGTGACCAGATCATCGCACAAGCAAGAGCATGGCTTGGAAAGAAGGAATCCGACGGCAGCCATAGAGAAATTATTGATGTCTATAACAGCCACAAGCCGCTCGCCAGAGGATATGCCGTGAAATACACGGATGCATGGTGTGCTACCTTTGTCTCAGCCCTCGCCATCAAGTGCGGCCTGATCGATATCATTCCGACCGAATGCGGCTGCGGCCAGATGGTCACCCTTTTCCAGAAACTCGGTGAGTGGGTGGAAGATGATGCCTATCTCCCTTCTCCCGGTGATGTCATCTTCTATGACTGGCAGGATTCTGGTTCCGGAGACAACACCGGCTGGCCAGATCACGTCGGTATCGTCGAGGAGGTTTCCGGCAAGACCATCACCATCATCGAAGGAAATAAGAGCGATTCTGTCAGCAGACGCACGCTGCAGGTCAACGGCAAATACATCCGTGGCTATGGCGTACCGAAGTACAATACCGGCTCCGTCACTCCTGATCCGGTCGCTCCGGGAAAGACCGTGGACGAGCTCGCCAAGGAAGTGCTGGACGGCAAATGGGGAAACGGTACCGACCGCAAAAACCGCCTCACTGCTGCCAGATATGACTATTCTGCCGTGCAGGCCAAAGTCAACGCTCTGGTGAAAGCAAAGAGTGAATCTGCTGTTTTCTATACCGTGAAAAACGGCGATACCCTCTCTTCCATCGCCCAAAAGTATGACACCAGTGTTTCTGCGATTCAAAAACTCAATCCAACGCTCATCAAAAACGTAAACCTGATCCTGACCGGCTGGAAGATTAGAGTGAAATAACCGAATATCCCATCTGCTATGCCTGCGAGTGTTCTTCGGAATGCCCGCAGGTTTTTTTTATTTTCCTCCGCTCAAAACAGCCTGCAATCTCCAGTGGAAACTGGAGGTGGATATGTTATGCCAAACGAAAATACAAATGTTCAATCTGGATATTTTACACAGGAGCGGATTCAAGGCGATCTGGACTATAGCCGGGCGCAGGATATCTCCAAAAAGATGCTCGATGACGGCCTAATTTCTGTGGCTGAATTCAACAAATTAACCGCCATCAATCGGGAAACTTTCTCTCCCTTGTTCGCGGAAATAATGCCAGAAATACCTTGATATGTAGCGGCTTTAGAGTGATGTATAGACGTACGGAAAGGAGGGACTTCCCTTGAAAAAAGTAACAAAAATCGCGGAAGCAGCGAACACAAAAGTCAAGCTCAAGAAGATCAGGGTAGCCGCCTACTGCCGTGTCTCCACAGATTCCGATGCACAGCTTGAAAGCCTTGAGGCTCAGAAGACGCACTACGAGAACTACATCACTTCCCGTGATGACTGGGAGTTCGCAGGCCTCTACTACGACGAGGGTATCACCGGTACTAAGAAAGATAAGCGTCCGGAGCTCATGCGGCTCATCGGTGACTGCAAAGCCGGTAGGATAGATTTCATTGTTACGAAGTCTATCAGCCGCTTCAGCAGAAATACAACGGACTGCTTAGAGTTGGTCAGAAAGCTGCTTGATCTGAACATTCCGATCTTCTTCGAGAAGGAGAACATCAACACCGGCTCGATGGAGAGCGAGCTTTTTCTGGCAATCCTCTCCGGCATGGCCGAAAGTGAATCTGTTTCCATATCAGAAAACAGCAAGTGGTCAATTCAGAAACGCTTCGAAAACGGAACCTTCAAATGCAGCTACCCACCCTACGGATATGATTGGGACGGCGAACAGATGGTAATCAACCCTGAGCAGGCAGCTGTGGTAAAAGAAATCTTCGCAGCTCTGCTCTCCGGAAAAGGCACACACGCCATCGCGGATGACTTGAACCGTCGCGGCGTTTCTTCCAAGCGAGGCGGACGCTGGACGGCCACAACTATACGCGGCATGCTTTCAAATGAGAAATACGTCGGCGACTGCCTTTTCCAGAAAACCTATTCTGATTCACAATTTGTCCGACACAACAACCACGGTGAGCAGACGCAATACATGGTCACGGATCATCACGAACCGATCATCAGTCGTGAGGATTTTGAAGCTGCAAGGATTTTTATAAGTCAGCGGGCTTCCGAAAAAGGCGTGACAAAAGGCACCGATAAATACCAAAACCGATATGCTTTCTCCGGCAAGATCATCTGCGGTGAGTGCGGCGACACCTTCAAGCGCCGGATTCATAGCTGCACCGATCACAAATACATCGCGTGGTGCTGCAACACCCATATCAAAGACAAGGATAGGTGCCACATGCTTTTTGTAAGAGACGATGCGCTGAAGCAGTCATTCACCACGATGCTGAACAAGCTGATTTTTTCGCACCGTCAAATCCTGAAGCCTTACTTAGAATCATTGAAAACATCATCGTCAGATGATTCTCTTCATCGTATTCAGCAGATTCAAACCCTTCTGGCGCAAAATACCGAAAAGCGCGAGACTCTTACAATGCTCATGACGCAGGGCATCATTGATCCGGTGCTCTACAGTCAAGAAACAAACGAACTGCTTTCTCAGGCGGACAGCTTCCGGGATGAGATTGAAGCCCTGAAGAATGAAGTCTCCGGAGATGTAAACAAAGTCACCGAAACCACAGCACTGATTCATTTCGCAGAAAAGAGCGCCATGCTTCAGGAGTTCGACAAAGACTTATTTGACAGATATGTAAAACGCATCATCGTTCATTCCAGAAACGATATCCGGTTTGAACTGAAGTGCGGTCTAACGCTCAGGGAAAGGAAGTGAGGGCATGGGACATACACCATACGGATACAGAATTGAAAACGGCTGCGCTGTGATTAACGAAGATGAAGCCGCCAAAATCAGGAACCTATACGAGAATTACCTCGCCGGAATGGCACAGTCAAAAGCTGCCATCGAGGCAGGTATCGAGGCCTACCACAGCTCAGCAAAGCGTCTGATGCAAAACAGGCACTACCTCGGCGATGACTTCTACCCGGCAATCATCGATCAGGAGACCTTCGACAAGGCAGAAGCGATTCGTCTGGAACGTGCCGGTAAGCTCGGAAGGCTGAACCTTCTGAAAAGCTCAAAGCCTATAAAGGTTCCGACACACTTCTGGTTTGCAGAAGCGGAGAAAGAATACGAAGATCCGAGGCTACAGGCAGAGTATCTGTACAGCCTCATTGAAAGCGAGGCGATCTAATGGGAAATGTTATGGTCATCCCGGCCAAAAGGCAGGTCGGGAACACGGTAAAACAATCCGAGCAGAAAAAGCTCCGCGTCGCAGCCTATTGCCGCGTCAGCACGGATTCCGACGAACAGGAAACCAGCTATGAGGCGCAGGTCACGCATTACACGGAGTACATCCAGAAGAATCCCGACTGGGAACTGGCAGGCATATTTGCGGACGATGGCATATCCGGTACCAACACCAAAAAGCGTGACGAGTTCAACCGCATGATTGACGAGTGCATGTCCGGAAACATTGACATGATCATCACCAAGTCCATCAGCCGATTTGCCCGAAACACTCTCGACTGCCTCCAATACATCCGGCAGCTCAAGGGCAAGAACATTCCGGTCTATTTCGAGAAGGAATCCATAAACACGCTGGATGCCAAAGGCGAGGTGCTCCTTACGATCATGGCGAGCCTTGCTCAGCAGGAAAGCCAATCAATGAGCGAGAACATAAAGCTCGGCCTTCAATACCGCTATCAGCAGGGCAAGGTTCAGGTTAACCACAACCGCTTCCTCGGCTATACCAAGGATGAGAACGGCAACCTTGTCATTGATCCGGAACAGGCCGAGATCGTAAAACGCATCTACCGGGAATACCTCGAAGGCTCCAGCATGGACAAGATTGCTTCCGGTCTTATGGCTGACGGCATTTTAACCGGCGCAGGAAAAGAAAAATGGCACACAAGCACCATCAACAAGATTCTCCGAAACGAGAAGTATATGGGTGACGCGCTGCTTCAAAAGACCTACACCACAGACTTCCTGACGAAGAAGCGCATCAAGAACAACGGCACCGTACCTCAATACTACGTTGAAGGCGACCACGAAGCGATCATTCCGAAAGACCTCTTCATGCAGGTGCAGGCCGAGCTTGTCCGTCGTCGGGCAGTTCACATCAGCCCGACCGGAAAGAAACGAGGCTTCTCCTGCAATCACTGTTTTGCCCAGATGATTTTCTGCGGTGACTGCGGTGAGCTTTACCGACGTGTCCACTGGAACAATCACGGCTGCAAGTCTATCGTCTGGCGCTGCATCAGCCGCTTGGAGCCGAGCTCGGCAGAAATGAACTGCACCAACCGGACGGTAAATGAGCTCCTGCTTCAGGAAGTCACGGTCAAAGCCATCAATCAGATTCTGACTGAGAGCGATACCTTCCTAAAACAGTTGCAAGCCAATATCGCCAAGGCTGTAGTCAGCGCTGACACCCTCTCGCCGGACGGCATCCAAGCTCGGCTGGAAGAACTGCAAAAAGAGCTTATCAAGAAGGCAAACAACAAGCAGGACTACGACGCCATCGCCGATGAGATTTTCCGCCTCCGGGAGCAGAAGGAACAGTCCGAAGTTGACAGCCACCACCGGGAAGAGACCATGAACCGAATCAAAGAGCTGCAAAGCTTCATCGCCAAACAGAAAACTGACATCACGGAGTTTGATGAGGCTCTGGTAAAAAAGCTCATCGAGAAGATCACCGTCTTTGCCGACCACTTCACTGTGAAATTCAAGTCCGGGATCATAATCGACATCGAAGCATAAGAAAAGGCTCTCTTACTACCGATAACGGCAGTGTGGGAGCCGTATTTTGCTTACTTTCCAAACTTGATATTCAAATCTTCATTCAATGTCACTGCCAATCCTTTTTTTATAATACCATCGCCGATCTTATAGGTGAACTCGTCAGGGATGATCTCGCTGGACAACTCATACAGCATGATTTCGACCAATCCTGCAAGAACACAGTTTGCCACATCATTTTTTACATCATTGCCGGTTTTGTAATCCAAGCCGATATCTTCCGCAAAATGCTCTTTGATATATTCCCGATAGTTTACGGCGAACTCTCCGCCGCGCTGCTCCAAAACCAATGGTACGAGGTACTTTCGATTCTCCTGAAACATCTTCCGCATTTCGACCATGACCTGCTGAAAGTCGCCCCTATCCCGGTTCTTACTCTCTATAGTAGAAACCAGCAGATTCATCATACGTTCTTTGATCTCCGTCAGAACGTCGTCGACCCATTCATAGTAAAAATAAAATGTGGATTTGTGAATACCGGCGTTCTCTATGATTTTCTTTACCGTTATCCGCTCGTTGTTTATCATCAAATCCCAGTAAGCGTCTTCGATCTTTGCCTTCGTGCGCTCTCTGGCTTCTTTATATTGACTCATGGAAGAAACTCCTTATGTGTAGTTGTGCTTATTATACCACAAAATCCGACTCTTAGTCTGTATTTGACCAGTGCTTTTATTCTGGCATCCCGGTAAAATATAAGCATAATCATTGAAAGGAGGAAAACGCCATGTTTGACGAAAAGGTTGCAAGCACCGCTTGTGGAACTGCAGATCCGACTCCGGCACCCGCCTGCGGAACTGCTGATCCGACTCCGGCGCCTGCTTGTGGAACAAAAGATCCGGAACCCGCACCTGCTTGCGGAGCAAAAGACCCGGAAGCAAAGTAAAAAGCAAGGCGTCAATTTCAACCGAGTTGACGCCTTCGTTTTTATCAAGAGGCGTTTTTAGTATGAAGAGTTATTTTGCGATCCAATGGCACATCACTGATACCTGCGACCAGCGGTGTAAGCATTGCTATATTTTTTCCGAAGGACACCCCGCATTAATAACAATGCCCTTCGACGATATGGTTCATGTCACAGATCAGATTATCGACTTCTGCGACAGAATAGGCAGAACACCATATATCTATCTCACGGGAGGCGACCCGATCCTTCACCCGGATTTTTGGAGATTGCTTGAATACTTTCATGAGAGAAATTTACGTTTCTGCATCATGGGAAATCCATTCCACCTGACTGTGGACGTCTGCAAGAGAATGCATGACCTTGGCTGCGTCAAATATCAGGTCTCCTTGGATGGCTTGGAAGAAACGCACGATATGTTCCGCAAGCCGGGCAGCTTCAAATCGACACTCGAGGCAATCAAACTCATTAAAGCGTCGGGCATGTGGGCAGCGGTCATGTCCACTGTTTCCAAGAAAAATCACGAAGAGATCCCTGCCCTAATAGATCTGGTCGACGAACTCGGTGTTGATGTATATGCGGTTGGTCGATACTGTCCGACGAGCATTGAAAAGGCGTATGACCCTGATATCCACATGACCCCACAGGAGTATAAGGCATATATGGATGCTTGCTACGAGCGTTATATAGCCCACAAAGACTCCAAAACTACTTATCAGCTAAAGGATCATCTGTGGACTTTATATCAATACGAAAAAGGATTGTTTTGCCCGGATGAGAGCCTTCCTTCCAATGCCATTGTGGATGGATGTAATTGCGGGCGTAACCACGTGACGATCCTGCCAACGGGAGCGGTCTATGCCTGTCGAAGAATGGAATCAGAGATCGGATCGGTGATGGAAGAAAGCCTGTATGACCTGTGGACTTCCACAAAGTTTGATGAATACAGGCAGTATGATAAATTTGTAAAATGCAGCAAATGTAAGCTGAAAGCATACTGTCGCGGCTGTCCGTCCGTCACCTACGGATACACACATAATGTGTATGATGCAGATCCGCAGTGCTGGATGGAGGTTGAAGAATGAAAGCAGTAGTCTTAAAAGATGTCACCAACAGTGACGATATTGTTCTTGAAGAACTTGAAGTGCCGAAAGCCCAAAAGGGCTGGGTGCTTGTGAAGATAATATCCTTTGGCATGAACCACTCGGAGCTTGTCCTTCGCGTCAATGAAATTCGTGCGGATTATATCAGGAAGCCGATCGTACCGGGTATTGAATGCGTCGGCATTGTTGAGGACTCCCTTGACGATGGCTTTGCAAAAGGTGATCTGGTCTGTTCTCTGATGGGCGGCCTCGGAAGGAATTTTAACGGTTCGTATGAAGAATATGCCATCCTGCCTGTGCAGAAGCTGTTTCACATTTCTTCAAATCTCGATGCAAAACACCTTGCAGCGATTCCGGAGACCTTTTTTACGGCATGGGGTTCCTTGTTTGAGTGCCTGAACTTGCAGCCATCCGATATACTTCTTATCAGAGGCGCCACATCCGCGCTGGGCTATGCCGCCATGCAAATCGCTGCCGCTCTCGGATGCAAGGTGTACGGCACAACGCATAAAAAAGAAAAAATGCATCTGATCACCGATCTCGGCTGTGAAGCGATCTTTGATCCTGCAAACAAACTTCAGGACGGGTTTTATGCAAATAAGGTATTAGAGCTGATCGGGCCAAAGACAATTAGAAACTCCTTAAATCACCTTTACCACGGAGGAATCGTTTGTAACACCGGGATTTTAGGCGGAGAATATTATCTGAACGGTTTTGATCCGATCAAGGAAATCCCGAACGGCTGTTATCTCACCGGTTTTTTCTCGAACTACCCGACGCAGGAAACGATAGACAAGATTTTTACCTTTATTGACGAGCACAATATTACGCCTTTTATAGGAGCCTCCTTTAAGTTTTCTGATATAAAGCAGGCCATCAAAGCGCAAGAAAAAGGTGTGGACGGAAAGATCGTTGTAGTGATGGATTGATTTCACAAGTAAGGCTCCCCGCCGACTATGATGGCCGTGTGGGAGCCTTGTACATATTGTATTCTCTGATATAGTCATTCTGACATCTATCTCACAGCCACAACTACCCCAACATCTAACTCGGCAACTCAACTTATTGACATCTATCGAGGCAACTCAACTCTCACACTTTTTGAGCCGGATTGCCCTTGGATAAGTTACCGAGAAGCGTTTGTCCTGTCTGATGCCAAATTTGCCCGATTGTCCGAAAACCGCAGTATTACTGGGCTTTCGCGGCTATTATTCTTTAACCTTTGACATCAATACTACCGTCTCCACATGCTCGGTGAACGGGAACATGTCCACGCCCACGCCCTTCGCCACACGGTAACCCTTCTTCTTAAAGTACTTCAGGTCCCTGACCAGCGTCTCGGGATTACAGGAGACGTAGACGATCCGCTCGGGGCCGATCTGGGCTACGGAATTCATGAATTCTTCGGTGCTGCCGCTTCTGGGGGGATCCATCAGGACCACATCGACCTTCGCGCCCTGTCCGGCCATCTCCACGAGGAATTTCCCGGCATCGTTCTGGTAGAACTGGATGTTGCGGATCTGGTTCGCCTTGGCATTGTTGCGGGCATCCCGGACAGCATCGGCGTTTAACTCCACACCGATGACCTTGGCGGCCTTGTCGCTAGCGATCATGCCGATCGTTCCGGTTCCGCAGTAGGCATCCACCACAGTCTCTTTGCCGGTAAGTCCAGCATACTCCAGTGCTTTCCCATAGAGTATCTCGGTCTGTACCGGATTCACCTGATAGAAGGATTTGGGAGAAATACGGAACCTCTTTCCGCACAGTTCATCCTCAATGTATCCCTTGCCGTAGATCACATGCTCCTTGTCGCCCAGTACCATGCTGGTATTTCGATTGTTGACATTGATGACCACGGTAGTGATCTCCGGGTGTAGCTTCAGCAGTGCCTTCACAAAATTATTCTTGGAGGGCAGGATTGGGGAAGCCAGTACCAGCACCACCATGATCTGTCCGGTAACATGGCCGGTCCGGATCAGCACATGGCGCAGCAACCCATACCCGGTGTCCTCATTATAAGGGCGGATATGAAAAGATTTCAGCAGCCCTCTTATAGAGACAATGATCTCATCCGCCTTGGCATTCTCGATCAGGCAGCTGTCCACGGGAACGATCCGGTGGCTCTTCTGTTCATAAATGCCGGAGATGGCATCGTGATACCGGTTCTCGCCGAATACCGCATGTACCTTGTTCCGGTAATGCTCCGGGTGCTCCATGGGGATGACACCCTCGACCTTGCAAAAAGGAGCCAGAAGCTCCTTTAATTGCTTTTCCTTATTCTTCAACTGTTCCACATAGGGCTTGTTGATCCAACTGCACCCGCCGCATTTATCAGCCACCGGGCAGAGACCACTCTTCTTTTTAACAGCCATCTTTTCCCGGCCCTGTCCTACGGGCACCCGGTTTTCCTTGCCTGCCGTCACTTTAGTTTTTCCCGCCGCATTGGCTTTTCCCGTTGCTTTGGTCTTTCCCGTCCCTTTCGCAGGTCCGGATGTTCTTCTGTCATTTCTGTTATCGTTCTTCATCATTCCGCCTGACTTCATTTAGTCATCCAGTCTTCTCATTTCTGTGTAAGCCAAAAGCAACGGTCCCACACCCTTGGCATCGTCTTCTACGATGGGCTCGGACATATAATACTCGAAGCTGCCGTCACGCCGACGGTTATCTTCAGGTCCCAGTCCTGCCACGAGGCAGATACCGCCGAGGCTTAAATGTCCGTCCTTCTCCTTCAGATAACGGTCACAGATTCCCTGAAATGCCTTTAATCCATAAGCTCTGTAAGACTCCGGTAAAAATCCAAGTCTCGCACCCTTCAGCAGAGAGTATGCCATGATCGCACTTCCGCTGGTCTCTAAATAATTCGGCTCCTGACCACCCAGTGCTGGAAGCTGGTACCACATACCGCTCTCGTCCTGGAATTTTAACATGGAATCGATCAGATCCACGAATACCTTCTTCAGATTGTCATACTCTGCCTTGTACTCTTCCCCCGGCTCACATTTGCTCAGAGTGTCCAACAATGCCATGGAATACCAGCCCAGTGCTCTCAGCCAGAAATTCTGGGACAGACCGGTCTCCTTGTTACACCAGAATGCCTTTTTGGAAGCATCATAACCGTGATAGTACAATCCGGTCTTGGGATCTCTCATATATTTTACAACATTGGCAAACTGATGAAAAATGTCATCATAGTGCTTCTTGTCATCGAATTTGGTCTCATACTCCATGTAGAAAGGCTGTCCCATGTACATGCCGTCCAGCCATACCTGGTTGGGATAGATCTTCTTGTGCCAGAAGTTGCCTTCCTCGGTGCGGGGCTGGGTCTCCACCTGGCTGTAGATCAGGTCGATCGCCTTGCGGTATTTTTCCTTGCCATTTAAGGCATACAATGCGAACAGGGTCTTGCCCGCATTGACATTGTCAATATTATATTCTTCCACGGAATACTTCGTAATCGTACCGTCTTCCTGTACTCTGTGGTCAATAAATGCATCTGCGAATTCGTAATACTTCTTCTCCCCGGTAGCGCTGTAGATCTCTAAAAGTGCCAGGATCATGCAACCGTCAATGTAATTCCAGCCGGCAGCTTTCCCCTCTCTGGCCTTCTCAATGTTCCATGCGGGAACATCCAGAGTGCTTTTCTCGATCAGTTCATCAATGTATTTCTCAAAAATAGGCAGTTGCATGTATTATTTCCTCCAAATTTCTATTTTACGGCATATAGCTTTATTTTACACTTTATTCCCTGCCTAGTCAATGGGGCTGACAGGGCTCGTACCCGGCAATGGATCAATATTTTCAAATTCCACGATCCATTGTCCGTCATCCGGGAACCCCGGTGTCTGCCTGTCACAACCATCATATCCTGCCGCCATGATTGCTGCTGCCAATAACAGTGATCCATTTCCCGGCAGATACAACGGCAGGTCCTTTCGTCCTGTCTGCCGGTTATTGCCGCTTGTGACATAACAGTTCTTTGGAGATTCCTTCAATAGTAACTCTATTGCTTTCTCCGGCTTTCCTAATCTTACCGCCGTCATCGCCATCATGGCAAAATCCCATCCCCACAGGGTAGGATATTTCCAGCATTCCTCCACCAACTGCAATGTGTTGTCCATAACCGTCCTGTCTATCCGGTCACTGTCGATCAGACCAAAAGCTCCCAGCATAGAGGGGTGATCTCTGTTATACTCCGTAAATGTCGTCGGACAATTTTCATGTGCCAGGTACACGCCGTCTTTTTCCGCCAGTTTTGCTATATGCTCTGCTACCTGTTCCCAGAGTTCTTCCTTTTCCCTGCCGAGTCGTTCTGCCCACCATCCGGCGATCCGCAAGGTATCCCGGAAATACTCCACTTCAAAAGCCGGATTGCACACATCCATTGCCTTATGACATTCCTGTACCGGTATTACCGGAGCACAGATACTGTAGACTTTTTTCACCGGATCCCATCCCACAAAATCTACCATGAAATCAGCGGTTTCCTTCACCAGTTCCCAGTTCTCCTCTAAGAATCTGCGATTTCTTTTTCTGCGATATGCCATTTCCAGCATATAGATAATGTGCGGCTGCTGCCACACCAGCAAGGGCGCAATATTGGAAGGGCAGTCCACTCCTTCCGTGGCGATCATTTTCGGCCATCTTGCTCCTTTGTAGCCGTTTCTTGCCGCATTTTCTCTTGCCTGCTGCAGATGTTCCCTATACCATGCCAGGCTTCTGTCCAGCAGCTCCTCCTGATGCCACAGCGGAAGCCATGCACAATGCCACAGATACATCTCCAGATGCATTTTACCGTACCAGCTGTTACATGTCAGTCCCGTCTCCTGCGGAGGTGTCGAACCACTGGAATTGATTGCCATAAGATACTGTGACAAAATAATCCGCCGTTCCAGTTCCCTTGCTCTGGGGTCAGCGCTTTTATTCAGCTGAATGATACCGCCCCGCTCCCAGAAACGCCTACCCCCTCTTTGGGATGCGTTCATTACTTCCTGTGCAGATAAACATTCTGCCTGCTCTTTTTGTTTTCCTAACGCTATGGAGATGTCCAGTTTTTCTCCATTGGCGAAAATACGAAGGGTATGGCTGCCTTCCTTTCGGATCTTTCCTCCCTGCGCATAGATACCTGCATAATACTCATCCCTGTCCAGTTGTCTCCACAGAAGCATTTTTTCATCACTCGTCTGCAGTATCGTGGTACGGTGTCTGTCGTTCTGTGTCCAATCCGATGCGGTAATATCCGAAGCTCCATAGGGGAAATCCAGCACTATACTAATCTTTTTCTCCTTCAGTGCCTCGCTCTCCAGAGAAAAGGCCAGGATGTCTCTCCCTTCATTGTGACAGGCGGTCCGCACTCTGCAGGCATTGTTCCGTATCTGGAATTCACTGTACAGAATCCCTTCATACAGAACCAGTTCCTGCCGCACCCCGGTGATATCTTCTGCAGAAATGCTCTCCTCTTCCCACTGCAGGCGGACCCTTACCAGATTCAGTCTGTGGGGATTTTCCCGCAGCCAGTTATAGACATCTTCATTGCCCACCTTTTTATCCTGCGGATATTTTAACAGACGTCCTTCTCTGTTTACATATTCCGTCATCACCAGATCATCCAGTGTATAATTGTACTTTTCCCTGCTTACCGGTTTCGTGTGCCATCCCCATTGTGACATTGTACACAACGGGAGTTCCTGATATTCCTCGTATAGAGTCTGCATTCCGGTGATATCCGCCGTAAAAGCAAGTTCTCCGTTTCCTACCGTAAGCGGGGAGTCCGTTGCTATCTCCGTCAGCACCGGATTATGTCCCGAAATCAGTTCCTGCCTGTCTATTTTATGTTCTGCGACCATACAAATGCTCCTTATCCTTTTACTGAACCGATCATAACACCCTTTACAAAATGTTTCTGTACAAAAGGATATAAAATAATCAGTGGAATACTACCAAATACAATAATAGCATATTTTAATACTTCAATGTTCGCTGCACGCATACTTTGTTCTGCTGTAGTTGCCATTTCCTCCAAAGCTGCTACCGAATTCATGATATTACGCAGGACTACCTGCAGTGTAAATTTATTCTCTGAAGACAAATAAATAAATGCATCAAAATAGGAATTCCAATGAGCAATGGCATAATAAAGTACCAATACTGCCAAAATAGATTTTGACAACGGTAATACCATATTAACCAGAACCCGGATATCATCGCATCCATCCAGTCTTGCAGATTCCAACATTTCTCCCGGAATGCTGTTCTGGAAATAGGTTCTTGCAATGATCATGTTATATACCGAAATTGCTCCCGGTAAGATCAATGCCCACATACTATCCAGCAGTCCGAGGTTTTTGACATTCAGATAAGTAGGAATCAACGGTGCTGTGAAGATCATAACGAAAATAAACAGAGCGCTGATCACCTTTCTTCCAATAAAATCCTTTACGGACAATGGATATGCCGCCATAATTGTCAATACAATATTTACGCATGTTCCCACTATAGTATATATAATGGAATTTTTATAACCGGTCAGAAGAGACCTGTTGGAAAATATCTCCTTATATGCATCAATATTCCATCCCTTCGGCCAGAAAGATACCTGTCCTCTTATGACAGCGCTTGGCGAAGACAAAGACGAAGCTACCACATTGAGAATTGGCATCGCTACCAACAGAAGACATATCATCAGGAGCACAGTATTTACTATATAAAATATACGATTACTTTTGCTCATAACTTTTCTTTTCATCTTATGTTCCTCCCTATATCAGACTGGTATCGGCAACCTTATCCGCTATTTTGTTTACAACCAGCAATAATATCAGAGATACCACTGACTGGAATATACCAATCGCTGTCGAATAGCTATACTGCATTCCGCTCAGACCGATACGATAAACATACGTTGAGATAATGTCTGAAGTTGCCATGTTTAAATCATTTTGCAAGAGCAGTACTTTTTCATATCCTATTGTCAAAATATGCCCACAGGACATGATCAACAGAATTACTGCTGTCGGCATGATACTGGGAATGTCAATATATCTGATTCTTTGCCAGATATTCGCACCGTCCACGGTTGCTGCCTCATGTAATTCCTGGTCTACCGCAGCAAGCGCAGAGATATAAATTACGGCATTGTAACCCGTTTTCTGCCATACGTCAGAGAAAACATATAATGTTTTGAACAATTTAGGCTCTCCCATAAAATGAATGGCCTGTCCTCCCAGATTCTCGATCAGGTGATTCACCGGACCCGTCAGAGATAACATCTGTGACAGAATACCTACGATCAAAACGGTAGAAATAAAATAAGGCATATACGTTACCATCTGTACCGTCTTTCCGAACCATCGCACTCTGACATAGTTCAATGCAATCGCAAGAATGATCGGTGGAAAAACTCCCAATACAATACCGTACACAGACAAGCCCAATGTATTACCCATCAGTCTCCAGAACTGTGGTGACTGGAAAAACATCTTGAAATACTTAAGCCCTACAAACGGGCTGTGCCAGATACCTCCTTTGAAATTGTAATCCCGGAATGCGATCTGCGATCCAATAATAGGCATATATTTAAAAATGATCAGATAAACCAGAGGCAGTACTACGATCAGATATAACTGCCAATGCCTTTTTATGCTGCGTATTGTATTTTTTGCATGCTGTTTTTTATGTTCCGGACGAATTGTTTTCTTAGGCTTCATTTTCTTCCTTCTTTCTATAAAAGGAGGGCTGCCTTAATGCAGTCCCCCTTGCAAATGTTTCAAAAGGCTTTCCCGATCTCCTATTTTGCAAAAGAAGATTCATCATATGCCTTCTGTAATAACTCCAAATATCTCTCCAGTCCTACATTATTCAGGGCACTGATATAGCCATCCCATTCTGCATCAATATCCTTTGCTCCGGTAATAAACTGCACCATATATTCTTTCTGAACATCCATAACATTGGTCTTAAGCAAAGACATTTCGCTGGAGTCTTCCTGGCTCATATATAAATCCGGCATTACCGACTCTCTGGACTGTCGCACCTTTTCATGTTCAAGAGACGCTCTGTAAATAACCACATTTCGACCATTGACCGGCTTAACATCCTCCGCATACGGATCCGGGTTCGTAGCTTCTGCAAGCAGGAAATCCGGTGTACGCACCAATGCCGTAACCTGATTCAAAGTTACATTGGCTGTGGAAGCATCCAGTTTCTTATAGAGTGCTTTTGTCACACCATCCATGCCTACTTCTGTCGTATCATCATCCAGCATGACATAATTCACACCTTCTTTTCCAAGAATAGCTCTGTATGTCTGCGTCTCAATATAATCCAGCAGACGGAATGCTGCTTCGGGATTACTGCAGCTGCTCGAAATAAATGTCATACCTGTCTGGAACATAACATAAGGATTCCAGGATGCCACGCATTGACCACTCGGTCCTGTCAAAGGTGCCAGTGACTGATACTGCTGCCATTTATCGGAATACGGTTCTGTCGTCAGATCACAGGCATATCCCGGTCTCTGGGCCAGAAATGCTCCGATGACACATTCATCCCCTGCTTCATTTATGTTTACCTGATTATTCTTATCCTGCGTAAAAGATTCTGGGTTTAATAATCCTTCACTATACAGCTGTTTTAAATATTTCAGGCCTTCTTTGTAGTCTTCCTGAACCGGCGCAAACGTCACTTTTCCGTTATCTAAATACAATTTATTTGTCTCAGAAGTCAGTTGGAACGGATTCATTAGAAATCCATCAATCTGTGTACCCGCTCCGGAAGTCACTGTTGACAAAGGAATTTCGTCATTGAGATCTCCATTGCCATTGGCATCCTGCTCCTTAAAAGCTTTCATGACCTGATAAAACTCTTCCGTAGTTGTCGGCATCTCTAATCCCAGATTATCCAGCCACTGCGTATTGATCCACAATTTCATATTGTATTGTACATGCAGGGATCCATCTACATTCGGTAAAGAATAAATATTACCGTTCGGAGTTGTTATATAGTCTCTCAGCCCCTCTATTTCATCCAGTGCCTGCTTATAACCTACTGAAACAGTGTCCAGATAATCGTTTAAAGGTAAAATCAGTCCCTGCTCTCCCAGCGCCTGTTCTGTTGCTTTGTCATAGCGGTTACTACTGCCTACACCAGTTAAAATAATATCCGGAAGATCTCCCGAAGCGAACATGGTGCTCAGCTTTTCCTGTACATTATCTGAAGCCGCACAGGTCTGCCACTCCAAATGGATTCCCGTTGTCTCTTCAAGTTCTTTTACCATTTCATTATCTTCCCAGCTGCCATCCGGATTTGCAGGTGCAAACACCGTCAGAGTCACGGGCTCATTTACAATGGGAAGTTGTCCCGGTTCATTAAACAATGAATTATCCCCTGTTTGTGTCTGACCTGCTTCTGCTCCTGATGATCCTGCTGCCTGTTGGGATGATCCGCACCCGGTAAACATTCCTGTCATAAGCATGCATGCTGTTAAAAGTGCTACAATTTTTTTCTTCTTCATTTTGTGCCCTCGCCTTCTTTTTTTGCTCAGCCCACAGCTTACCGATTTGATTTTTTGTATTTGTACTGTGGCTGCCTTACGCATTTCACAATACAGGCCGAGCACTGAAACAACAACTTGAAATTCCTGATGCAACGTACAAAATCTAAGAAAATGCGCCGTACACTTTCTTAGGTACCGCGCATTTTCTTAGATTTTTATTCTTTCCATGCCGAAGGTGCTATCCCGTAGGCACGTTTAAAGGCCCGTCGGAAGGTTGCGCTGCTTCCGTAACCCACCATCTGAGCAATGGTCTCCATATCCCATTTTCCTTCGGCAATTAATTTTTTTGCCTTTTCCAGTCTTAATTTTTCCAAATAGCTGCTAAAAGATTTTCCCATCGTCTCCTTGAAAAAGATAGAAAAATAGTTTTCTGATAGTCCAAACTCTTCTGCCACCATGGGGACGCCCAGAGATGGATTGCCATAATTTTTCTCCAGATATTCTTCCAGTTTCTGATAGTATATCTCGCTCTTTCTGCTCCTGCTGTGATAATTTTCTTCGCATAGACGCAGGAACTGTGTTTCCAATACTTCCAATGCTTTGGGAAACGACTGTTCCGTCTGTACTTTTTCCAGCAGCTGCTCCGTTTCCATACTTTCTGCCATATTATTACACATTCTTATCAAAGTAGAGGTGATTCCCGATATAACGACTTTCCCTCCATTAGCCGACAGATGTATTTTTCCCAGATTTTCTTCTCTTATTTTTATAAAAATTTCTTTTACCTGCTCTGAATTACCGTTTTTTGTAGCAACCTGTAATTTTTCTTCCATTTCCAGCGGATACCAAGGCATATTCCTTTTCCACAGCTCTCTGCTGTATTCCACTACATTCTGTTTTTCTATTTTTCCCTTATCAGAGCAATATAACGCCTGTTGATAAGAAAATACAATTTCTCGCTTTTCTGTATAACAGCTGCCGATTCCGACATAAACCTCCTCCGCTCCAAGCTGTTTCAGTTTCTCTGCTGTCTGCTCTCCTACAAGCAGAGGTTCCATAGGATTTTCCTCTGTACAATATTGCAGCAATGCTACATGGGTCGGATCTACCGGATACCATATCTGTTCTGTTTCCGTCTCCGCACATTTTTTTGCCGCTGACAACAGTTTTTCTCCCTCCTCACTGCCAAACACCAGTACATAGTAATCCTTCTGCACTAACCGGATTCCGGCATGGGCAGCTTCCTCTATAATATTAAGTTCTGTGTCAAATTCTCCGTTCATTAGTAATGTCAGAAAATTTCTTCTCTCTTTCACGGTCTTTTCCTGTAGCATCGCATTCAAAGACTGATAATCATCCAACAGGGCATGAACTCCCTTCTCCAGATATTCATACTCTGAAATATTTTCCGTTTTATGAATTTCTCTGTCTTCCAGCATAAAAAATCCCTGCATATTGTCAATCAGGTTATGAATCGGTTTGCTGTACCTTAATGCAAAACAACACCCAAGGCCAATTTCCAGTACTGCCCCTGTGAAAAGAATCAACCATGCTGCTCTACGAATTCTTTGAAAATCCTGCATTACTACCGCCATCGGAAGAACGGCCGCAAAATGCATTCCATTTTCTTCCGATGTCTGATTTACCACCAGACAATCTGTTCCATTCCATTTTATCTGCCGGATATCTTCCCCTGTTGCTTCACTTAGAAACAGATCCGTGTTCTCCGGATCATCACCATCCGCATTGATTTTCCCCAGACTTGCAAGCAGTCTGTCCTCTGCATCATAAATCAGAATTCCTCCCTGGCGGCTCAACAGTTGTCCAAACATTTGCTCCAGATTTTCTTTTGAAAGCAAAAATTGTACTACAGCATTTGCTTCCTGCTCCTGTTGAATATAATTCCGCACAGGGTAGGAAAATGTCATTGCCTGCAAAGTTTCTTCCCCTGTATCTATCTCTTCCAGAGGAAACAACTGCCATGTATCCGCCTCAAAACTCTGTTTTCTCCAGGTCTCGAAATCCGTATTTTGATAGGTACAATAATTGTCATAGAAAAACTTATCCCCGACTACCATTCCGCTTTTTCGAAATATCAATTCATTTTTCATAATCACACTGTAATTCTGATAGTGCTCTGAATCCGCAAAGGTCTGGCGAAGCATGTCATTGCATCTGATTAATGCTGCGATATTATTGTCCCCATCCTTCAATCCGTCCAGAAAATAGACCCACTTTAAATCACTGTCGTTTGATACAGAAAAAGCTCCTGCACACATAATATCCAGTTGCTTTTCAAATGCCATGCGGCCTTCCGTTAAGTCATTTTTCATAATTTCACTGTAATAGTTCTCTGTACTATTTTTCCAAAATGAAAGTAGCAAAAATACTGCTATAAACGGTGCAGCCAACAGCGCACCATAAGAAAGCAGCAATGTAGAGTATATTCTCTTCACATGAAAACGTTTTAATTTCTGTTGTGTCATTCGTATGGTTATGCTCCTCATTTTTCTCATGGTCCAAAAAATATCCGGACTTTCGAACATAAAATGTACTTATCTGCAAAAAAACAGCAAACACGTACATTATATTACGCATTTGCTGCATTGTCATCATGAATATATAATTTTCTCACTCTGGAACGCTCTGGTCAGTCCGAATACCAGCACTCCCGCCGCGCACAGATTTACGATCACCGTCACGATAATTTCTGCCGGCTGATAACTAAAGGAAAAAATGCCGTTCATACACTGCACACTGTTGTATACCGGGATCAGATACCGGTATAGCGGGATCTCCTTTCCCTGACTGAGCATGGGGCTCAATCCGATAAATGTCACCACAATGGTAAACGGAGACACTGTTGTAGCTGCCTCTTTCACACTTTTGGCAAAAGCGGAGACCAGTGCGATCATGGATACCAGCACCATTACCGTTGACAGAATGATCAGAAGCAGCATCGCATAATCCATAGGTACGTACACCGAGGAATCCACGCCGGTCAGTTCTCCGCCCATCATTTTCGGCAATGCCGCAAAAGTTCCGATAAAACTGGAACAGCCTGCCAGAAGCGCTATGATACTTAAGGAAAACACTTTTCCCAGAGCCAGGGAACTTCTCTTCATGGGTGTCACCAGTAATGTCGCTATGGTACCCCGCTCCTTTTCCCCAGCAATGGACTCCGGTGCCACAGACATACATCCACTGTACAAAAACATCATAAGCAACAACGGCATCATCATGGAAAACATCTGCCCCGTAGTATCTTTGCTGGTGGCACAGTCATAGTATACCGAATCTCCGGCATTGATATCCAGTTTATTAGCTAAGGAAGTCTCATACTGCTCCAGCACCTCCGATACCTCATTGTAAAAATGAGCGGATTCCGGTTCCGCGGAATTGTAATAAATTTCTACATTGGGCGCAGATTCCCCACTACTGACCTGGTAGTTTTCCACCACTGTATCAAAATCCGCCGGAAATACCACCAGACCATCCACCTGTTTCTCCTGGATCTCCTGCCGTATCTCCGTCAGCTGCCCTCTGTCCGCCTGCTGCCAGTCCACCCGCAGTTCCCGCATCTCTTCTCTTACGGAATCCGGCATGTCCACCACATAAGCCTTCGCCACATAAGTATCTTCCGGAAGCATGGTCTTCATCATGACACTGCCCAAAAAGCTGTACACCACATAAATCATAATTCCGGGAAGCAGCAGTGTGGTGATCACCAGTCTTCTGTCTCCGAAAAATCTGGCCAGCTCTTTTTTCATTACTGTGATCGTATTATTTGTCATGGTCCGTTTCCTCCCCACTTACCGCTTCATAGATCTCAAAAAAACGATCCTCCAGACTCTTCTCTCCACAGAGTGTCTGCAGATTTTCACAAACCGTCATCTGCCCATTAATAATAATCCCCACACGGTCACAGATCTTCTCCACCAGACTAAAGATATGGGTGGATACAATGATGGTCTTCCCCTGCTCCCTCAGATCCAGCAGGAAATCCGTCACCACCTTCGCTGTGAGAATATCCAGCCCATTGGTGGGCTCATCGAAAATTATGATCTCCGGATCCTGCACCAGTGAGATCACCAGGGATACCTTCTGCTTCATTCCCGTGGACAAATCCCTGACGCGCACCTGTGCAAACTCCTGAATGCCGAACCGTGCAAACAGCATGCGTTTTCTGGCGTCCCGTCTGTCTGTCGGAATACCGTACAATTCAGAGAAAAAGTCATACAGATAATCCGGGGTAAAAAAATCCTCCAGCTTCAGTTCACTGGTAAGGAAGCCGATCTTGCGCCGTACCTCCTCCGGCTGTGTCACTACGCTGCTGCCGGATAACACCGCATCCCCGCTGTCCGGCCGGATCAGCGTTGCCAGCATCCGAAGCGTTGTGGTCTTACCGGCACCGTTAGGTCCCAAAAGTCCGAACACTTCCCCCCTTTTTACGCAAAAGCTCACTTGATCCACCGCTGTTTTGGTCTTCGATGCACTGTGCTCCATTTTTCGTTGTTTTGCAGACAGATGAAATGTCTTGCTGATCTCCTGTACACGGATCAACTCTTCGCTGTCCCCTGTCTCCCATTTTTTCTCTTCCATATACGCCATATCCTCCATGTCACTGTCTTCCCCGTCTTCCACTTTACTATTTACAGAGCATCCTGCGGTTCGTCAGATTGCAGGAATTCCCGCAATTCCCATTGCCACACATACCAGCCACAAGAGCAGCAGATGCGCAGGATAGAATAAGTAAAAGAAATATTTATTCTGCCGCCCTCTCGTTCCGTTGTAGAACCAGATCAGAATAAAGGAAAGTGCTGCAAACATCTCCAGGCTGTCCATCAATAAAAAAATGATGACACCGGCCCACATCTGTGCTTTCTTTCGGTTACGGAACAGATAAAGTACAGTGATTGCCAAAATCCCCTTAAAATCATAATCCGTCTTAAGAACCAAGCCCAGTACACATCCTGTCAGAATAATAACGGCATTCAGTCCCACGCGCAGAATCGTTTTTCCAACCGTTGTACCCACAAAATGCTGTTCCACCAGATGAAGTCCCGCGATCACCAGCAGCCCCAATAACAATGTAAAAAATACATTTTGATATGCCGGATACCATGCCTTGCCGCTGAATGCCAGATCAAAGGGTACCTCTGAAATCAGTGCAAATAAAAACATCCTGCCCAGATACTTTTTCACATTGTGGGTCTTTTGAAATCCCTCTACCAGTAAAAAACAGTAAATGGGGAACGCAAATCTGCCGATGATACGCATTGCCATGTAGATGCCGTACATTCGGCCGTTCTGCCCCATCCAGGCAGTATAGGCCTCCTGATTCGCCATAGCTTCATACAGCCCGTTCCGGATCAACAGCCTTGTCACAATCACAGCCCCGATGTGATCGATCAACATAGTCACTACCGCGATATTTTTCAGCACTGCACTGCTGATTCCACGTTTTTCCTGTATTTTCCCTTCCGATATTACTTCTGTCTGCATCCTTATATTCCATCCTCGGTTTTTGTATTATTTAATTAGTACAATAATGTATTTGTTCTGCTTTGTCAAGCAACCCATTTGTCAGACTCCTACAAAAATGTCCCCTGCTGACGCAGAGGACACACTTATTAACAATCTTTTTTCATCCTACCTTATATCCGGTTCCCCATACCACCTTCAGGTATCTGGGCTCCTTGGGATTGCTCTCGATCTTCTCACGGATGTGGCGGATATGCACCGCAATAGTATTATCCGCTCCGATAGCCTGCATATGCCAGATGGATTCGTAGATCTGGCTGATGGACAGTACCTTGCCGCGCTCCTGCACTAGGAGCCTTAAAATCTTATACTCGATGGGAGTCATCTTCACTTCCCGTCCCTCTACCGTCACTGTGCGGTTCCTGTCGTTGATCTCCAGTCCATCCACGCGGTAAATACTATCAATACTTTCGCACAGATTGACCAGCTGTGTATATCTGCGAAGCTGGGATTTCACTCTGGCTAACAGCTCCAGCGGATTATATCCCACTGTCACATAATCATCTGCCCCGGCATTCAGTGCCATGATCTTGGCAGTCTCCGCATCCTGTGCGGAAATGATGATAATGGGGATCGTGGTCATATTCCGGATATCATGAATCATCTCAATCCCCTCTCCCCAACCTTTGCCATCCAGTTCCACATCCAGCAGCAGAAGCTGGATCTCCTGTGCACGCAGTAATTCTTGTAACTGTGCTCTCCCCGTCACTGCCACCATTTTTAAGCCTTCTCCTGCGAGAAGGGAACTCATTGTCTCTATCACACCCGTATTATTATTGTATACTGCAACCCTTTTTTCCATGCTCCACACCTTACACCTTTCGTATCGGAAAAGACCCCTCCGCCTTATCTACGTTTATCGTATCCTGTCAATGCATATTTTCTGCAACATAATTATTAAAATTCTATAAACATTTCGTTTTGCTCTTATCCATTCATAAAAGCGTCTGCTTCGCAGCCGACGCCGCTACCGCGGCTCATCTTTTATTTCATGAATAAGACGCTTCGCTCATGGAATCGTAAATACACTGCTTTGCGTGCAAGCACTCACGCAGCTTATTTACGATTTCATGGCAAAACGAAACCCTACAACTACATAGACGCAATTGTAGGGCAAAAAGTTGCAGTATTTTTATTTTTCAGGTGTAAAGGTTTCAGGTGTAAAAAACTTCTTCCAGTACCAGTCCTTTGGCAGGTACTAACGCTCCCGCCTTCGCTCTGTCTCCGGACTCCAGTACATCCGTCACACTCTCCGGTGTCCGGATTCCCTTTCCGACCTCGAGGAGGGTTCCCATGAGAATACGGATCATGTGATGCAAAAATCCATTTCCGGTAAATACAAACTCCACACGGTTCTCTATCCGCTCGATCCGGATCTCATCGATCCGGCGGACGGTGGATTTCTTACTTTTCTTCGCAGAGGTAAATGCCTTGAAATCGTGTTCTCCAAGCAATAGCTCCGCCGCCTTTCGCATAGCATCCAAATCTAATGCTTCCGGTTCCTCTGTCGCATAGCGTCTCCAGAACACATCCGGGATCTGACTGTTGATGATGCGGTAACGGTAACGCTTCCCGGTGGCATTTAGTCTGCTGTGGAATCTGGGTGCCGCCTCCGACACCTCCACCACGGCAATATCCTCTGGCAGATACCGGTTACAATAGGCCATGATCTCTTCTGTACTCATGTCAGATTCCGTATGGAAATTCGCCACCTGTCCCAACGCATGCACTCCTGCATCCGTTCTGCCGCTGGCTGCGATCTCCACAGGCTCCCCGCACATTTTCGTCAAAAGAACTTCCATTTTTCCCTGAATCGTATTGTCTGTGGATGTCTGTTTCTGCCACCCCTGATATCTGGTTCCTTCATATTGCAGTCGCAGTCTGATATTTCTCATGATTTCTTTTCTTTCTGTTTTTTCGCAAAAGCTTCTTTTCGAGCTTCTTTTTGGGCTTCTTTTTGAGCCTCTTCCTCTGCTGCCTGTCTGGCCAGTTCCTCGCTCAGCCTCTGGTCTCTCTCCTGCATCTGCCGCACTTCGTCCATATCCTCTGGCTTCAGTCTGCGGAAATGATTGATTCCGGCTGTCAGGATCTTCACACTGTCCTTAGTCGTCTGTAAAGCTCCCTCCTGATACATGGTCAGAGCGATCAGACCAATGGGCACTGCCACGATCATTCCTACGACACCGCCCAGCTTATATCCTATGTACAGAAGAAACAGGGTCGGCAGAGGCGGCATTCCCACAGAATCTCCCACGATCTTCGGCTGGATCAGCTGACGTGCCAACTGTCCGATGCCCCAGATGATCAGCAGCCCTATAGCCATTTTATAATCAGAGCTTAAGATCTTGATAATTGCCCAGGGGACCATGACGGTTCCGGTTCCAAAGAAAGGCAGGAAATCCAAAAATGCGATTCCCAGTGCGATCAGCAACGCATAGTCTACCTGCAGAACAGCAAATCCGATGACTAATAGTAGATACATCCACACTTCAATCTTAAGCTGTGCCTTAAGATATCCGCCTACTGCTTTGACCAGTCCACGCTTCAGCATATAATACCAAGACAGTACTTCCGCCGGTGTATGCTTACGGAACCAGACTGCCAGCTGGTCTCTCTCAGCCACAAAGAAATAGGAAGAAAGCAGTGCCATGATCAGTCCGATCAGGATCGAAGGAACCTGCTTGGCGAAATTGCCCACGGCATTGATCGTAGGGGTGCCGATCTTACCCAGAAGATCTCCCACATAGCTTCCGATCTGATTGATGACATCCATGATGCTTTGCTGTACATCCGCGGGAAAACGGTTATAGATAACACTCAGGTTCTGTCCGATATCGGCAAAATCATTCTCCGCACTGTCCCAGATGTCCGGCAGTGCACCGATCAATCCCATGATCTCATCGGTTAACTTCGCCCCTACCAGATAAATGATCAATATCACCAGCGCGATGACCGCCACGATGACAAATGCACTTCCCGCTTTTCGCTTGATCTTTACCTTTTCCTCAAAAAACCTCACCAGGGGACTGGCGATCAACGCAATGATCCAGCCTGCCACAAACGGTGCGAAAAATACTAACAGCTTCGGCACCAGGAAAACGATCAACAGCAATATAATAAATGCCACACCCAGATTCACTAAGGCTTTACAATATTTTTTCATATACTCTCACTCTTTCACGCATTCTGCTTTTACACCTATTCATCCTTCCTGCTGTCTATTCCTGTGCAGGAGCCTCTGCTGCCAGCACTCCGTCCAGGATCTCATAGATTTCTTCTCTTCCCTGCTTGGTCTGTGCAGAGTAAGGGATGATCTGTGTATCCGCTCCGGCCTGCAGGGTGGTGCGGATCAGCTTCACCTGCTTCTGTATCTGACTGCGGTTGATCTTGTCCAGCTTGGTGGCAATGATGATGGGATCGTAGCCATTGCGACGGATCCAGTCATACATGATCCGGTCGTTCTCTGAGGGAGCATGCCGGATATCGATCAGCAGAAATACCAGCTTCAGCTGTTTGGATTTATGCAGATAATCTTCGATCATCTTACCCCACTGGGCTTTCACATGCTCATTGGCCTGTGCATAGCCGTAGCCAGGCAGATCTACAAAGTAGATTTCATCGTTAATGTTGTAATAATTGATGGTCTGTGTCTTGCCCGGTTGGGAACTGGTCCTGGCCAGAGACTTACGGTTCATCAATCCGTTGATCAGAGAGGATTTGCCGACATTACTTTTCCCGGCGAATGCCACTTCGGGATGTATATTCTCCGGAAGCTTGCTGGTAATACCACAGACCGTTTCCAGACTTACATTCTTTATGATCATAAAAACTCCATTTCTGCGCTGCTTTTGCGCATCTTAGGTTTGTACTTTTTGCACAAAACGCTGCCCTGTGTGACCACAAGGCAGCGCCCGGATTATTTTGCCTTTTTCAGAGATTCATCATGTATGGTGAGGGGCTCGCTCTCTCCATCCACTGCCGCCTTGGTGACAACACATTCTTCGATGGTGTCATCCGAAGGAATCTCATACATGGTATCCATCATTACGGATTCCATAATGGAGCGTAAGCCTCTGGCTCCGGTCTTGCGTTCCAGTGCCTTGTCAGCAATAGCCTCTATGGCATCCTGCTCAAAGCTCAATTCTACGTTATCCATCTGGAACAGCTTCTGGTACTGTTTTACCAGAGCGTTCTTCGGCTCTTGAAGAATACGGATCAGTGCTTCTCTGTCCAGTCCTCTTAAGGAGACACAGATAGGCACACGTCCTACGAACTCGGGAATCAGACCGAACTTCACCAGATCATGAGGAGTTACTTCCTGCAGCAGTTCGCTGATATCCTTATCCTCTCTTCTGCCCAGCTCCGTATTGAAACCGATGGCCTTACGATCCAGTCTGGACTCTACGATCTTCTCCAGTCCATCGAAAGCACCTCCGCAGATAAACAGAATGTTGGTGGTATCGATCTGAATCAGCTCCTGATGAGGATGCTTTCTGCCTCCCTGGGGAGGTACGCTTGCCACAGTACCCTCGATGATTTTTAACAGAGCCTGCTGTACACCTTCTCCGGATACATCACGGGTAATGGATACATTCTCGCTCTTTTTCGTGATCTTATCGATCTCGTCAATATATACGATACCGTACTGTGCACGCTCTACATCATAATCTGCCGCCTGGATCAGCTTTAACAGGATGTTCTCCACATCCTCACCTACATAACCCGCTTCGGTCAGTGTGGTGGCATCCGCTATGGCAAACGGTACATTGATGATCTTGGCCAGTGTCTGGGCCAGGTAAGTCTTACCGGAACCGGTAGGGCCTACCATGATAATATTACTCTTTTGCAGCTCCACATCATTCAGATCCTTGGGAGCCGTTACTCTTTTGTAATGATTGTACACCGCAACGGAGAGGACTTTTTTGGCCTCCTCCTGTCCGATGACGTATTCATCCAGGAAGTTCTTGATCTCCTTGGGTTTCAGAAGGTTAATGTCGGGACTCGCAGTCTCTTCCACTTCTTCATCTTCCAGTTCTTCCTCCAGGATGTCTGCGCAGATGTCTACGCACTCATCACAGATATATACCCCTGCAGGTCCCGCGATCAGCTTGCGGACCTGACTCTGGGTCTTGTTACAAAATGAACATCTGATGTCATTTCCGGAATTTTTTCCTGCCATTATTATACTCCTGTTGTTTTATGCCTCGTGGAAGGTGATCACCTTATCGATCAGACCATACTCACAAGCTTCCTCAGCGCTTTTCCAGTTATCTCTCTCGGTGTCTGCGCAGATGGTCTCATAATCCTTGCCGGTGTTCTCAGCCAGCATACGGTTCAACTTCTCCTTGGTACGGAGAATATGCTTTGCTGCGATCTCAATCTCGGTAGCCTGACCCTGTGTTCCACCCAGTGGCTGATGAATCATAATTTCTGCATTGGGCAGTGCAAAACGCTTGCCCTTGGCACCGCCTGCTAAAAGGAAAGCTCCCATGCTGGCTGCCATACCAATACATACGGTGGACACATCGCACTTGATATATTTCATGGTATCATAAATTGCCATACCTGCAGTAACGCTTCCGCCCGGGCTGTTGATATACAAATGGATATCCTTATCCGGATCCTCTGCTTCCAGGAACAGCAGCTGTGCTACAATGATGCTGGCAGAAGTCTCATTGACTTCCTCTCCCAGAAAAATGATTCTGTCCTTCAACAGTCTGGAATAAATATCATAAGACCGCTCACCTTTGCTGGTCTGTTCAATGACGTAAGGTACTAAACTCATATTCTAAAACCTCCATTACTTCTGATTAATATTACTATCGTATCCTACTTAGCAGGCTTTTTCAACGAGATTCCAAAGATTTAATAAAAATTTAAAAGAAAGCGTATCCCCACCTCCCTGCGGACGTGGGAATCCGCTTTCTCTTCCTATCGTATCTTAAAGCATAAATTATGCTTCTTCAGGCTTCTCTTCTGCTGCCTTTTCCTTCTTGGTGGTCTTCTTGGCTGCAGTCTTTGCTTCCTTAGCGTTGTCTACGATGAAATCAGCTGCCTTTCTTACGCAGATATCTTCCTTCACCTGCTTAGCGCCCTGCTCACCCAGAAGCTCTTTTACCTTGTCAGCTTCCATCTGGTAAGCTTCTGCCATGCTCTTAACTTCAGCTTCGAAGTCTTCCTCGGTAGCTTCCATCTTCTCAGCAGCTGCTACAGCTTCCAGAACCAGACGGGACTGGATTCTCTTCAGTGCTTCGGGCTTCAGCTGCTCCATCATGGTCTGAGCGGTCAGACCGGTGAACTGCATGTACTGCTCCAGAGTGATTCCCTGTGCCTGGATTCTCTGTGCAAAGTTCTCTAACAGCTGTCTCTGCTGGGTCTCTAACATAGCATCGGGGATCTCCATCTGAGCGTCTGCGATCACTGCATCCAGAACTGCCTCTTCCTTGGCAATCTTAGCTTCCTCTTCCTTCTTGGAAGTCAGCTTCTTCTGTACATCTTCTCTATACTCAGCCATAGTATCGAAATCGGATACCTCGCTTGCGAACTCGTCATCCAGATCAGGAAGCTGCTTCTCCTTGATCTCCTTAACGGTGCACTTGAATACTGCAGGCTTGCCTGCCAGCTCGGTTGCATGATAATCCTCAGGGAAGGTTACGTTTACTTCGGTCTCCTTGTTCAGTTCAGCACCAACCAGTGCCTCTTCAAAACCGGGAATGAAGGAACCGGAACCGATGGTCAGGGGATAGTTCTCCCCCTTGCCGCCCTCAAATGCAACACCGTCTACAAAACCTTCGAAATCGATAACGGTCATATCGCCGTCCTTAACAGCACGGTCTTCCACGCTGATGGTTCTTGCATTGCTCTCACGCTCTCTGTTGATCTCAGCGTCGATATCCTCATCGCTTACCTTAACGTCGATCTTGTCAACCTTCACACCCTTGTATTTGCCAAGAGTAACTTCAGGCTTCAGAGCAACCTCTGCGGTAAAGATGAAAGGCTTGCCGGCCTCTAACTGGGTCACATCGATCTTCGGAGAAGATACGATCTGCTCCTCACACTCTTCCAGAGCCTTATCGTAAGCATCGGGAATCAGTGCGTTTGCTGCATCCTCATAGAATACGGACTTGCCGTACATCTGCTCGATCATCTTACGGGGAGCTTTGCCCTTACGGAAACCGGGAATGCTGATCTTGTTCTTATTCTTCTGGTAAGCACCTTCGATTGCCTTCTCCAGTTCTTCAGCAGATACTTCGATGGTCAGCTTGGCCATGTTTTTCTCTAACTTTTCAACCTGTAAACTCATTATAACATTTCCTCCTTTATACCCTTACGGGTCTGTATCCAGTCGCAGTCATTTTACAATTATAGCATAAGTTGGAGGAATTGACAACCTTTTTATTTTGGGGCTTTTTGCGCGTCCGGGGCATACAGACACTTCGTGCTGACTCCGGGGATCATTCCCAGCTTCCCCGACAGGGCACTGACTTTTTCCTGGGGGGCATCCATGACCACACTGATGATGTTCATCTGCTTTTCATGATAAGGTATCCCCATTCTGCCGATGATATATTCCCCATATTCGTGTAAAAGTCCGTTGATCCTTATCGCCGCCTCCGGATCCTCCACAATAATGCCGATCAGGGTCACTCTTGTATTTTCCGTACCTTTTTCCATATCGGTCTTCCTCCTGTGGTTTCTATATCTGCATCTGCGTCATTTCCGAAAATTCTTCTCCGGTTCTGATATGAGTAGCTATCATCACGATCCGGCCTCTCGTCTTCCTCCGGATATAGTCTTCGGCCTTTTTGCGGTTTTCTTCATCCAGTCCGGTAAAAGGCTCATCCAGCAGAACACACTGCGCTCCCGCCTCCATGGCCCGTACCAGAGACACTCTCCGTTTCATGCCTCCCGATAGTTCGTGGCAGGGCTGATCCAACGCTTCTTCCGGCAACAACTGCGTCAATGCCGTTCTCGCCTGTGAAGCATCTCCCAGGATCATTTCCAGATTCTTCACGGCACTACAGTCTTCACACAAACGATCCTCCTGGAATTGCATGGCAAAAGCATCCATTTCCGACACTTCTCCCTCCTCCGGCCGCTCCAGTCCGCACAGACACCGGAAAAAAGTGGTCTTGCCACTGCCGGAAGGGTTATCCAGTACATACGGTTCCCCGCTGTGAAATTCGTGATCCACATGTCGGAAGATCCATTGATTGTGAAAACTTTTTCCAAGATTCCTTACACACAGGGTGCGCTGTTCTCTGCCAGTGATTTTCTGTGGCATGGAGGGATCCTTACAGGCAGGCTCCCACCGGAAAAAGACTTCAATCCCGTAGAATATTATTTTTTCAAAAAATACACTGAGTACTACGATCACCGCTGTCCAGGCAAACAGATCCGCCGTATCCAGATAAATCTTCGCCAGATACAGTGCTCCACCGATGGAATGACTGGGAGTGCCAATCACTTCCGCCGCCACTCCGGACTTCCAGCACATTCCCAGAGATAGCTGAAACGCGCTGAGCAAAAAAGGCTTTAACGCCGGACGGTAAATGTAGAAGAACTGAGTACCAAGGGGAAGGCGGAATACCTCCGCCATCTCTAACAGCCCTCTGTCCGCGCTCTTTAGTCCTTCCAGCGTATTCAGGTAAATATTCGGAAATACTACCAGAAAACAGATAGCCACCGCCAGCATGGAAGAACCCCACCAGATCAGCAAAAGCACTGCAAATACCGCTACCGGTACTGCCTTGCAGAATACCATGAAAGGACGCAGGACTTCTTCCGCCAACGGATAACGGTAACTGATGGCCGCCAGAAGAAGTGCCAATACCGCCCCCAGCAAAAAGCCGAAGGCGATCCGCCACAGCGAATCAAAGGCACTCCGCCAGAACTCCACCTGCCCGGCCAGAGTAAGCAGTGCCCGCAATGCCTGCAAAGGTGTCACCACCAGCAGGAAATTGTCCACACACATTGCCAGAATCTGCCATACTCCCAGCCAGAATAACAGTATTATAAATTTTTTAACGTATATTTTACCCTTATTCTGCATCATAATAGAAATCGGATTCCGGAAGTCCGCCACCTATGGACAGGGAATCCTGGTGGAACAGTACGTCAAGGTATCCGGAAAGTGCCTGCTTCATTTCAGCTTTGTCAATATAGGTAATGTTGCAGTTCGGAATTGCTTTCTGAGCAATGGGCTCTTTGGCTACGATCTGGGCTTCCACTGCCAGTGCAGCACCGGTGGCAGGGTCTGCATTGATGTCTTCCGCACTTGCCTTATGATCTTCCATAAAGGATTTCACTGCTTCTTCGTTCTCCTCGAGGAATTCCTTGCGAACCACCGTTACACCGGTGACCATGCTGCTGCCGTCCTCTCCCTGTACCTTATTCCACTCTTCGTTTAAGTCGAAGATCACCTTCAGTGCATCATTCTGCATGCAGGCTGCGGTAACAAAAGGCTGGGGCAACAGGCCGATGGCTGTGGGATCTTCTGCCAGTACAGATGCCACCTCTGTTGCTTCGGATTTATACTCCAGTATCACGTCATCCGCAGACATACCATTTGCTGTCAGCAGGTACTGCAATACATAGTCCGGTGTGGTTCCTTTTCCAGTCAGATAAATGGTCTTACCCTTTAGATCGGTAAAGTTTGTCAGACCGTCTTCTCCGGATACCATATAAAGTACACCCAGAGTATTGATATCAATGACTTCCACACCGCCCTGTGTCTTATGATAGAGAACGCTTGCCACATTGGCGGGTACCAGTGCAATGTCCAGATCTCCCTTTACCATCAGCGGCAGGATCTCATCTGCACCAGTAGCCATCTGGAATTCATAGGTATTGGCAGTCTCACCCTTGTCTGCTTTATTCATTAAAAATAAAAGTCCTAATGAGGTCGGTCCCTTTAAGGATGCCACACGTACCAACGTGCCATCCGCGGTCTCCGTATTTTCTGCTGTGGCTTCTGTGCCTTCCGCAACGGTTTCCGTACTCTCCACCGTTTCAGTGGGCTGTACGCTCTCCGCTGCCAGATCTTCCGACACTGTTTCCACACTCTGTGCCTGTCCGCATCCGGCAAGACCGCTGCACAACAGTCCAAGAGTCAGTGCAAGTGCCAGAGTTTTTGTGATTTTTGTTTTCTTTTTCATTGTTTTTTCGCCTTTCTGTCATAAAATGATGTCGGGGTCAAAAGCCCCCGACTTTGATGCCTACGGATTGTTCCGTGCTACGCACTCCCACGTCTCCGCTCCGCTTCGGTCCGTGCTAGACATGTGCCACTGGCACATAGCACCCTACCCAATATTCGCATATCGTGGGATTATCATCCCACTTTTATGCTCATATCGGGGCGGGTCCTAAGGTCTTTCACCCACCTATGAGCAAGCTCATGTGGGCTTAGACCTTTTGACCCTGGCATCATAAAATAGTTACAATGTAACTATTCAGCCCACCCCAGCATTCACAAAACCGCGCGATAAATCGTGCTTTCTTGCTGCAAGGCAGCTAATTTTGCTCATGTACGGGGCAGTGACTCTATTCAAGCCACCTTGCGAATAAGAAAACTGCTACTTGCATGCAAGCATGAAGTATCAGCCTTCTTATTCGAAGGGGTTCTGAATAGTTACATTTTGACAACAAAAAAACACCTTCTCTTCTCAGCTTCCGCAGTTACGACGTAGCTTCAAAGGTCAGTCACTTCTGTGGGATTCCGGTCAGTGGATCGTTGGTCACGCTTTCCGGTCTCCGTATCCTTCGTTGCTGTTTGAGTGTAACATAAAAATGAAAAACTTACCAGCATGAAAAAAAAGCCGATGCTCATACTAATACCAAGATAAGTGATCACAAAAAGCGCTTATCTGAAACAAGAAAACCCAAATCCAAACGGAGGTGAACGAAATGGCAAGTAAAACCAATAGAGTAGAAGTTCCCGAAGCAAAGGCTGCAATGGACCGTTTCAAGACTGAGGTAGCATCTGAGCTGGGTGTTAACCTGAAAGAGGGTTACAACGGCGACCTTACTTCTAAGGAAGCAGGAAGCATCGGCGGTGAGATGGTCCGTCGTATGATCAAGAAACAGGAAGAGCAGATGAAATAAGCTCTGCCGGAATCGACAGAACCCAAAAGAAGCTGTACAGAGATATTCTCTGTACAGCTTCTTACTGTGTCAGTATCTTTGATGAATCACGCGCTTCTCCGTGCTTCGCACTCTCGAACCGCTACAGACATTCGCATTCCGGGCTGTCGCCCTACTTGCTCATGTCTGTTTGTCCGTCTAATGCATAGGCGTTCCTGACTGCAAGCAGTCGTCCCGCCTATGCATTGACAGACTATTCACCAAAGACTGCCTTATAATCTGCCTGGAACTTGGCGATACCGGCATCAGTCAGAGGATGCTTTACCATCTGCTCGATAACGGAGTAAGGAACGGTAGCAATATCCGCACCTGCCAGTGCACAATCGGTTACATGGATGGGATTACGCACGCTTGCTGCGATGATCTGGGTATCCAGATCGGTCACTGCGAAAATATCAGCGATATCACGGATCAGATCTACACCTCTGGTGCTGATATCATCCAGTCTGCCCAGGAAAGGAGATACATAGGTAGCACCTGCGCGGGCAGCCAACAGAGCCTGGTTCGCAGAGAAGATCAGGGTCACATTGGTCTTGATTCCCTCAGAGCTTAATACCTTACATGCTTTTAAACCTTCTACAGTCATAGGGATCTTAACGACCATATTCGGATGGATCGCTGCAATCTCTCTTCCTTCTTTGATCATACCCTCTGCATCTACGGTGGTAGCCTTTACCTCACCGCTGATAGGTCCGTCCACGATGGATGCAATCTCTTTGATCACTTCTACGAAATCTCTGCCCTCTTTTGCGATCAGGGAGGGATTGGTAGTTACTCCGCAAATAACCCCCATGTCATTTGCTTTCTTAATGTCTTCTACTTTTGCAGTGTCAATAAAAAAACGCATAACTCTTCTCCTTTTTGCTATGTAAATTTAATTGCTTCCGGTCCTCATACGCTTCTTTGAACCTTTAGTTACAGTATACTCATTTCTCTCCAAAACAGCAAGCACTTTTTTGTAAAATTTCTTGATTGTGTTCGAGCACGGAACGTACAACTATGGGCAGTACAACTTCCGGACATAGTAAAAATCAGCTGCCCTACATGCACGTTTCCTCTCCCTCCCGGAATCATCCGTCACCATCAAAAGAGTACGCAGCATTTTGATCTCCGGGATACGATCCTTACGCTCTTCACAGGTTGCCATGGCGATCACTTTGCGAAGCCATTTTTCCTGTCTTTGGTCTTTTCGTCCGCAACGTTTTTCCGCATTACGCCTCCTTATTCCCCCAGATTGTCTGACTGTGCCGTCTGTGTCATCTCCCAACATAACTGCCAGCAGTCTGCCCACTGCATAGACATCACTCTCTTCCCCGGGAATCTCCCCCGGCACGAACTGCTCCGGAGCGCTGAAGCTTCGGTTTCCCGCTCCCGACCAGTCCTGCTCCCGGTTCCACAGACATCCCAGATCCAGAATCCCCGCTCTGCCATCCACGCGGATGCGGATATTTTCCGGCTTCAGATCCCGGTAGAGAAACGGATGCGGCCGTTCATGCAGATATTGCAATCCCTCTGTAATCTGCAAAGCTATCCGGGCCGCCTGTCCCGGTGACAGTCTCCCCCTCCTGTCCAACATTTTCCGCAAGTCACAGCCATCCCAGAATTCCATGACCAGATACCCCCATTCCCCGTCTGTCCAGTGTTCTCTGTAGGCCGGAAACAGAGGATGACAGATCTCTCTGCTGTTACGACACTCCTGTTCCCACTGTTCTGTAACTTTCGATATCTTACATGCCTGAAAGTCCCTTTTTTCGTCCCGGACGCGGTAAACCTTCGCGAAACTCCCCTTGCCCACAAATACCGGATCCAGATAGCCATGTTCCTTTAATGATCTGCCCATATTTTCTGTTATTCTCTGCTCCATCCTTTTCCTCCCATAACCGGCAGGATCCACACCGCTCCCATGTGTGTTCCTCCGTGTCTCTCCGCCTTTTCTCCCAGTTCCTTCAGCCGTCTTGCAGCGCCTTCCACGCGTTCCTGTGCATCCGGTCTTCCTGCAATCTGCGGTTGCAGACATGCTGTCAGTTCCTCTTCACAGAAATTCAGGAACCCATTGTCCGCCATCAACATGGCCGTCCCCGGTTCCACTTCTCCCGCCATGCAGGATTCCTGCATCGTCCTCCATTGTGTCCTGCCGAATCTCTGAAAACATCCACAGATCCGCATTCTCCCGTGACTGAAAAACAATACTCTGCTCCCCACGCATAAGATTCCCGCATAACTGTCATCCTGCTTTTGCTGCCTTATAATGTCCATCCATTTCTCCTGCAATATTTCTTCCCGAAACGGCCTCCAGACATTCTCTTCTTCCAGTTCCTCCTCCATTTTGTTTTGCAGACTTCTTACCAGTTCCCCGTTGTCCGAGATACAGGCGCATACCACGGAAATCCCCAGCCTACGGTATTTTCGTTGCTGCAAAGATAAAAACAGCTCTGCAGGTGTTTCCTTTTGCCAATAACAGGCTGTCACATGCTCCATACGCATTCCTCCTTTTTTATTCTGTTTTGTCCGTACTGTTTCTTACTTCAGTGTTACATTGCTACATCAGGAATTTTTTGCCGATCGGCATGAAATTTTTCAAAGAAATGTGCCTTGCACAAATATAAAAAGAGCATACCATGCGGTATGCCCTTTGTCAACGGATCTTACTTATTGAACGTCTTGAATTATCCGGCTTATCCAAAGATATTAACCAGATCATTAAATAACAGGAACACCATCAGTACCATGAAGAACATCAGTCCAATAAAGTGTACCATGCCTTCTTTTTCGGGAGGCACCGGCTTGTGTGTGATGGCTTCCCAGATCAGGAATACCAGTCGGCCGCCGTCCAGCGCGGGGATCGGCAGAAGATTCAGAATTCCCAGGTTAACAGTAAGCATCAGGGTGATGTTCAACATATTCACCAGTACATTCTGCCAGCCGTAATCCTTGGTACTTTCGTAGGTCTTGCCAACAACATTTACCGCGATGCCTACAGGGCCTGCCACATCCTGCCTGGAGACCTGCCCCTGCACCAGCATCGCCAGACTCTTCCAGGTCATGTTCACGCAGTAGCGCATCTCATACCAGGAATACCGGAAGCTGTCCAATCCGGACAGTTCTACGAAATCCGCATTACTGATGCCGATCAGATAGCGGCCTTCGCTCTCATCGTACTTCGGTGTCAGCGTTGTAGTTCCTTTTACACCATCCCTTTCATATTCCACCGCTACTTCTCCGCCACGGTAAGTCAGAGTAAATAACTGTATTTCTTCATACAGGTGTATTTTACTGCCATTTAAGGAAAGTATCCTGTCTCCGGCCTCCAGTCCCGCTTCCTGTGCGGCGCCGCCATCCACGATCTCCGTGGCTACCGGATCACGGATCACAATCAGATTCACCATAATAAAGGCAATGATAAAGCCCAGAATAAAGTTAAATATCGGTCCTGCCAACACGGTGGAAATCCTCGCCCACACATTGGCATTCAGGAAAGATCCGCTGTGATCTTCACCGTCCTCCTTCTCATTCAGACCGTCTTCCCCCTCAAACATACAGGCTCCGCCGATGGGAAGAAGCTTCAGGGAATATTTCGTGTCTCCTTTCTGGAAAGAAAACAGATTCGGGCCCATACCCACGGAAAATTCTATCACATGAATTCCATTGGCCTTCGCCAGCAGAAAATGTCCGAATTCATGTGAGATTACCACCACCCCAAAGATCAATACAAACAAGATCAAAGTAACCATTTATTGCCTCTCAGAATACACTTTTTCAATAAAATCATAGACAGATGCCTCTGTCTCCAGGATCTCCTCCACATTCGGATTCTCGATCACCTTATGCTGCTCCATGGCCTCACGAATCAGCTCCGGGATCTGAAGATAAGCGATCTTACGGTCTAAGAACAGTCCTACTGCTTTCTCGTTGGCTGCATTATACACCGTAGGCATACTGCCGCCGATGCGCTGTGCATCATAAGCCAGCTTCAGGCCAAAGAATGTCTCCATATCCGGCTTTTCAAATGTGATCTGTGCCAGTTCATAGAAGTCCAGACGTTTTCCCGGCATTGGACGCCGATCCGGATAAAACAGCGCATACTGGATCGGCAGTTTCATATCCGGTGTTCCCAACTGTGCGATCACCGCTCCGTCCACATACTGTACTGCGGAATGGATAATGCTCTGGGGATGCACAATGACCTGGATCTGATCCAGATCCACACCGAACAGCCACTTTACTTCCATGACTTCCAGACCTTTGTTCACCAGTGTGGAAGAATCAATGGTGATCTTCCGTCCCATGGACCAGTTGGGATGCTTCAAAGCATCCTCCACCTGAATATTTTGCAGCTGCTCTCTGGTCCTGCCGCGGAACGGTCCACCGGATGCCGTAAGCAGGATCTTCTCGATTCTTCCGGCCGGTTCTCCGTTCAGTGACTGGAAGATTGCGCTATGTTCACTGTCCACCGGCAGGATCTTCACACCCATTTTCGCCGCTAACGGCATAATGATATGACCTGCCGTTACCAGCGTCTCCTTGTTAGCCAGGGCAATATCTTTCCCTGCTTCAATGGCCGCGATCGTCGGTCTGATACCAATCATTCCCACAATCGCCGTCACTAATACCTGGGACTGAGGCATTGTTGCGATCTCCAACAGACCATCCATGCCACTGACGACTTTCACAGGTAAATCCGCCACACGGCTCCGCAGGTCTGCTGCCGCTTCCTCACTCCACATGCCTGCGATCAGAGGATGGAATTCTCTGATCTGCTGTTCCATCTGTTCTACGCTTTTTCCGGCAGCCAGTGCTACCACCTGCAATTCCGGATTATTGCGAACGACTTCCAGAGTCTGGGTTCCGATGGAGCCGGTAGACCCCAGAATTGCTATTTTTTTCATAGTTTTTGTCATTCCTTTCGCTTCGCTCAAGGCACAAACAAGTTATGAAAAA
>OIWL01000310.1_pt1 | contig 70112 bp, 51 predicted proteins | sample 1587561 | NCBI WGS metagenome assembly OIWL01 (sample SAMEA3888903, study PRJEB22519) | human gut metagenome | biome: human gut; feature: human-associated habitat; material: faeces | place: Denmark | collected 2010 | reverse complement strand
TTTGCTGCTATACCAATTGAAGATATTAGTGAAAGCATCCAAAACAATATTGTAGCTATTCTCCAAGGTTTAGAGAGGAAAATCGCTATCAATCGTCAGATAAATCAGAATTTACCAACACTTGACCATTCAGCAGAAGTGGGAGAAGTTCGTCTCGCTGCTTAATCAAAGTATCAATCTCTTCACCTAAAAGCATTTGTCTATCAAACATAGGTGAGCAAATCTTGTCAAAAGCACTTATAACCTCTTTTGCGGGAATAACAATTGGTAGGTTGTATAGATCTTCTTTAGTAATAGAGCCAAATGTTGTACCAGCAGCATTCCTTTGATCAAATGCAATTCTCAAATCATTGAGTATATAATACAAGTGCGTTGTAGAACCTATTTTTGAATTAAGTGCTGATAAACCTCGTCCAATACAGCAGTCATTGTTTGCTATATTAACGGCGCCAACAGGTGCTCGCACACTCATTAGTATGTCACCTTTCTTTGCAAATCGAGATGGTGCCGTTGTATATTGTCTGACTGATGGGAATCTCATCCCAAAATCTGTACTTCCTTGATAAAAGAGCACCCCTTCCCCTATTTCATTGTAACTGGTACCGTCTGGTGATTGCCCCATTGTTATATTGGCGATGTCTATAAGTGTGCCATTATTCCATCCTATTGGTATATTTCGTTTCAGTTTTTCATTCCAAACCATATTCCCTCCACTTGATTTATAAGGCTTACCCTCCTCATTCGGAAAGTCAAACTGCACAAACCAGTAATCGTAGAGTTGTTTCGCCATTGCCTCTAAATTCTGATTTATCGCACAATTAAGTTCTATTTTGCGGTCTATTTTTGATAATATTGCAGCAATACGTTTTTGACAATCTATGTCTTTATGACATGGAACATTCAAAGAATGAACAACTTTCCTATCAAGTGAAGGGACAACACTACTTCCTTTATCAAACATCTTATCTAAATGTAAATTCTTAAGGAAGTAATATAAATACTTAGGGTCATTTCCTTTGAAATCTTTCACAAACAAAGCAGTATTATGCGCCCATGTTGCCTGTTCATAATAATGAACTTTTCCCACACTGCCACTTCGCCCTACTGTAATACAAGGATGATTACTACGAGCTTCGTTATGATAACCAATAACACCATTAGAACCAGCAACAAGGATATCTCCTTTTTTCATTTGAGAAGAGGGCAAATCATATCCTCTCTGCAACTCAAGAATTTCTCCCAATTTATATCTCGTAAGTTTCATAATAATCTATTTTGGCTTTTAAGATACACATTGATTTGTTCTTCAATGGATTTCAGAATAAGCTCTCGAATATTCTTTTCCACTTCTTTTTGTTCAGTGGTAGCATAACGGTTCTCTTCTATTTCCTTTTTATGACGAGCAATTATATACTCAAAGCCATCATGCAAATCCTTTTCCGATATAACCAGATTTCCTGCTCCAAATAAATCATTGAAAGCCACACCTGTTAACTGCGCACATCCACCTGACTTTGAAATCATAGTGGCTATATATTCATTTATTTTATCGTAATCAATCATTCAAATCCATATTACTTTACACCACAATAATTACTTATCCAATATACCCCTAACCTGTTTGTCAAAGTCAGAATCTATCCGCTGTGTCTTATTAAAAATATCATATTCGCTTTCTGCCTTTGCTTTGGCTTGCGAGGCAGAAATACGCCCTTTGTCCGGTAAAATCTGATAACGGCGGAATGTGAGGAATTCATTGACACTTTCAGAAAATTGGGACATATTGAATGTATTCTCACGCTCGATAAGGTCTTCTATATAATCAAAGAAACCTGTTACAGCACGTTCCAACTGGCGGATTTCCTTTTCCTGCAAATAGTTCTTGGCTATTGATACATCAGACTTCAATATACGTCCATCGGGAGCATTCTTCCATGTGGTCAAACCCATGTGTTCTTTGCGATGGTCTGCCTTTGTGTAGATAATTTCGGCAGCTGTCTGTCCTGTAATGGCATAATGAAAACGGTTCTGTATCATAGCATAGAAATCACGTGTTGTGGGCGAGTTCTTGTCATAGTCAACACTACATTCTGCATATATATCAGTAATTTGCTGCCAAATACGGCGTTCACTGGCACGGATAGAGCGTACTCTTTCCAGTAATTCACGGAAATAGTCTTTCCCGAATACAGCCGTGCCTTGCTTCAAACGCTCATCGTCAAGTACAAATCCTTTCTTGATGTACTCATTGAGAATCTTGGTTGCCCATTGGCGAAACTTGGTTGCTTTAGGCGAAGAAACACGATAACCCACTGCAATAATCATATCCAAATTATAAAAGTCAACCAGTTCTTCAACCTCCCCTCTGATACCTCTATTTACGACGGTTGCAATTTTTGCAACTGTCGTGTCTTGCTGAAGTTCATCTTCCTTAAAAATATTGGATATGTGGCGACTAATACCGGATTTATCAATACCGAAAAGCTCTGCCATAGCCTTTTGCGTACACCAAATGGTTTCGTCTTTGATAACGACTTGCACCTTCCCTTGTTCATCTGGCAGGCTGTATAATAAAAACTGTATCTCGTTACTCATTGTTGCCTACATTTGCGTTGAACTGCAAAGCATCCAACTGTTTCATTATTTCCTCTTCCAAACGATGGCTCTCTGCAAATTGCTCGGAAAGGATTTGCTTGTAGTCCGCCATTCGGAAATTAAACTCTTCTTCCGTTATATCTACATAATCAATCTTGATGTCGAAATATTGCCCAGCAGAAAGAGAATATCCCTTTTCCTTTATCTCATCGTAAGAGACAGCCACAGAAAAATCTTCCACAGCCTCCTTTCGCTGGAATGTGCCGACAATCTTTTCTATCTCTTCATCGTTCAGACGCACCTTTTTCAATCCGTTAGCATCTTTATATTCCTCGCCCAATTTGCTGGCATCAATCAAAATTACTTTGTCGGCAGTTGCAGACCTGTCAAAGAACAGCACACTGACATTTGTACCTGTATTGGCAAACACGTTGCTTGGCATAGAAACACAGCCAAATACCACTTTGTCATCTACAATTTTATGAAGAATTTTGTTCTCAATGCCACTTTTGGCCGTGATAAAACCTGTCGGAATGACAATTGCACCCTTGCCTGTCTTTTTCAGTGAATTGATAACGTGCTGAATGAAACAGGTATATATAGCCATTGACTCTTTCTTTTTGGCGGGTACATTTGGAACTCCTGCCCAAAAACGGGCTGGCATGGCGGCAATCTTCTCTCTGGTATCAGAGAAATCCATCTTGAAAGGAGGATTGCTCACCACAAAATCAAACTGGCGTAACTGTTGTCCGTCATCGCTCTTATGGTAAGGGCTTACAAGTGTATCGCCTTGAATGGCATTATCAAGCGAAGACACAAGTCCGTTAAGTAGCAGATTAAGTTTCAACATTTTGTTGCTTCGCTGGGAAATATCTTGCGAAAATATGGTACAGCGTTCTTCTCCTATTTGATGACTAAGTGCCATCAGAAGCGTACCTGTTCCTGCCGAGGGGTCATAACATTCCATGCTATGCAAATCAACATTATCCCCCACTAACAGACGAGCCATAATCGTTGCTATGGCATGAGGCGTATAATACTCCGCATATTTTCCACCTCCAGCGGTATTATAATCCTTAATCAAATACTCAAAGATGCTGGAGAAGAAATCGTAATTCTGTGCAAACGCTTCTTCAAAGGAGAAATTCACGAGTTTATCCACCAGAGCACGGGCGAATGGCGCACGTTGTGCCGAATCGGTCACAAACGGTGTCAATGCCTCGAACAATGGAATCTTCGTGTTGGCTGTGGTCTGCGTGGAAAATATATCTGCATTTTGTTCCGCTATATCTGTCATAGTGGAATCGAAGATAGTATCAAAATCCCCTTTTCCCTGTTGATTCCAAAGATTGGCTATCAGATGATAAGGTTCAAGCATCGGAACATCTGGAGAGATGGCACTCTGAATAAGCATACGTTCATCATCAGAAAGATTCTCGTATGCTGTTTCCCATTTTACATCCCCGGTCAGTTTCTTGGCAATCTCACTTTTCGCATTTTTTAATTCATAACCGAATTTGTCATTCAGGAACTTATAGAGAAATACCTGAGTGATAATCTTATATTCGTTACCATCGTTTCCCATACCGTATGATTGGCAGGTGGCTTTAAGTCCGTCGATGAGCCTTAATGTTTTTTCTTTAATATCTGACATAATCTTTATGCAATGCCGTAAGTGGCGTTATATTGGTTGATATACTGTTGTGAAATGCGTGTCTGAATAAATTTGTAATCCTCCATTTCGGGCTTTATTTGTGGGAAATGGAACAAACATCCATTGATAAGAGCCATCACCGTGCGTCCGAAATAAGCATCCTTTTTCAGAATGTCGTTACGATCATACACTTTGGCATCCACATCCTCTTTTATAATATTGAGAATGGCAGCAATCTCTTCGTCAAGGAAAGAGAACATAGGCTTCTGTCCCTTATCTTCCCTCTGCTTATTCACTTCACGAATACGCTTGTGTACACGAGCAAATTTTTCATCGCCCTTGTACTTTTTCAACAAGACATTATTGCGCTTTTGTAAGTCTTGCAGACGACCGATGATTTCATCCAAAGCCTGTGTTTCTTCGTTGAACTTGGCTATCGTGTCAATCACAAAACCGTGTTCCTTGAAGCGTTCCATAAAGGCTTCACGCAACGAGATAAACTCCGGATCGTCTTGGTCGAAGTTTTGGGTAAATGAAGAAATGGTACGTTGCCATTTCTCTTTCAATTCCACACCACCGGATATAAGGCGCATTTCCTCTTGTCCTATTTTGGAGAAAGTGAACTCTATATCCATCATTGCCTCATTGATTAGAGTTTTCGTTTCCTCATTTGTATTGAAAGCCTCTTTCTGATTGATGATACTTATCCGTCTTTGCACCTCAGAGAGTAGTTGCGGCAACTTGGTGATTTCGAGTTTGGCAAATTGCTCTTTCATTTCATCATCACCAAATGTACGCACGATGTTCGCCATGTTCTTGGCTGATTCCAATGCCTGTTTGAGGTCGAGCAATACAGCTTTATCCTCTTCGGTGGAGATTTCAGAAGAAAATTCTTCCGCATTATCGTATGTGTAATTGAAAAGCGTTTGCCGAACTTTCTTCATCTGATTCAATATCTCTTCCTTGTCCTCAATGACTTGGGTAAAGGTATCGGCGGCAGCGGATTCGCCAGTCTCATCCACGTCATTAAAGCGGTTTAATTCTTGTAAATATGCTTCGTTGGTTTCCTTGAAGTTGCGCTTGATGTCGGCAAAGTCAATGACAAAACCGTAACGCATACCGGGATAAGGACGGTTTACACGTGTTATGGCTTGAAGCAGATTGTGGTCTTTCAGTTTGCGCCCGAAATACAGGCGTTTCAAGCGTGGCGCATCAAAACCAGTCAAAAGCATATTAAAGACAATGAGAATATCCACTGTCATATTTTTCTTGAAGTCTTTGACTATCTGCTTGCGAGTTTCCTTGTCATCCGTATCGTGAAGAATGATTCCAGCTTTCAGCGGTCTGTATTTTGATTTGTAATCCACTTCCGGTTCACCCACTACATACGAACCATCGGAAAGTTTTATCTTGATGGGCTTCGGCTGATACTTCTGCCATTCTTCTTGAAATACATCATAAAGCCGCCTTGCCTGTTCGCTGGTTTCACAAATGACCATACCGCCTAAAGTATCATCTCCTTGTATCTTGCGAAACTCTTTTAAGTCCGTCATAATGTAACGGGCTAACTCGCTTACATAACTTGGATGCTCTATGATTTCCGACTTACGAATGTCTTTCTTTTGCACAAGGGTTTCCAGTTTGTCGTACACATCAGACAAACGCTCTTTGTAGGAAGTTTCAATATCTTCACGAATAATTTTCAGCGTATAACCATCTGCAATGGATTTATCGTAATAATAAGTATGCAAATAGTTTCCGAACACTTTACAACTAGCACGTTCTTCCTTCAATAGCGGAGTACCAGTAAGAGCAATTTTTATTGCATCAGTGTCCGCATCAAACAGATTAGCAAGGAAACAGCCACCGGGTTTATACCCACGATGTGCCTCGTCAAGAATAAAGATACGCTGAAAGTTGGTTGCATAGTCGTTAATACGTACTTTTTCTTTATCCTCCGCAAAGCGTTGTATATTTACTACCGTTATTTCAGCCTGACCACTTACCCCCTGCTGTGCTTGATTACTACGGAATTGCGCCATCAATTCAGCTCTTGAATTGGCTGTTGATACCACCAAACCACGAGCTTCAAACTCTTGTGTAGCTTGTTCCAACAAATCAAGACGGTCAACTATGAAATAGAATTTGGCGACCTTATTCTGTTTGGAGTAGAAATCGTTAAGAATATAGGTCAGATAGTATGACAAGGCGGTTTTACCACTTCCTTGTGTATGCCAGACTACGCCAGATTTCACCCCCTCGGCCAGTTTCTTGCGAATAGCCAATGATGCAAACAATTGTTGGTAACGCATGATATGTTTTTGGTCGGTAGATTCAATCTTTCCATCTACCTCTCGTTCCATTCTAACGTATGCTATACCGTATTTAATAATATACAGCAAACGTTCCGGTGAACACATGGAAGTCAGTATCCTATTAGTAGGCGTATTGAAATCGAGATTGGTTTGATATTCTGGGCTTGTATGAATGACTTGGCAATTATAATCTGATAATATTTGCTTTTCCGCTGTCTTGTCAATGTCCTTATATGGATAATCACAATGGAAAGGTGCAATCTTTTGCGCAGACAGATTTTCTTCACGGAAACAGTTAAAGGGAGAATATGAGCGTGCTCCAGTACAATAGAAAGCCCCTTGTATGGGTACAATGCCACCAAGTGCATCATATTCCATATTGTTACTGAATATCATTAACTGTGTGATATTAATGAAACGACGGAACTTCTTATTTGGGAAACGTTCTTTGTTCATTCGTGCGCTCTCCGCCAACATTCCACCCTGATTGTTGGGCTTCTTCACTTCTACAAAGCAAAGTGGCAATCCGTTTACGAACAAAGTAATGTCAGGACGAAATTCGTCCTGTCCGTTCTTACAGGTAAATTCGGCTGTGAAATGGAACGTATTATTCCCAATGTTATCAAAGTCTATCAGCTTTACAGGCGAAACAGCTTTGAGACGGTTGTAAAAGCCTCGACCGAGGTCATCATCGTTCAGTTCCTTACGAATATCTTTCAAAATTTGAAGAAACTCTCCCTCATGTCCGGGATTCAGATTCTTAAACTGCTGTTCAAATACCTGCAAAAGAATATTCGTGTCACTGTCATAGACCGTGCCATTCTTATCTTCACTCAACTTGCCGAAGTAAGTATATCCTATTCGGGTGAGGTGAACCATTGCAGGCATCTGCACCCGTGTAGCTTCCGAAAACTGTTTCATATCACCTATCCTTTTTGTCGGTTATCAAATCCTTCAAATCGACCTGCAATATCTCTGCTATCTGTTGCAAGGTCTCTAAATTTGGTTGAATCCTATTACAAGCATAAGCATTTACCATACTGAAACTTTTATCAAGCTTCTTCGCCAACCATGTTTGAGAAATGCCTTTTTCCAAAAGGACAGCCTTTATTCTATTCAATTTCATTCTTTGATGTGATTTTGTAGTGCAAATATAGTGAATTATATTCAATAATCAGGATTATTTCGTATTTTTGCAAGCATAATTTTAAATAAACGATTTTATGGAAATTAGAGAAGCAATTATTCATGCATTAGATGGTGATGCCATATTATTTATTGGTTCTGGTTTTTCACTTGGAGCAATTAATGAGGGGAATAAAAAAATCGAGACAGCAACTCCACTTGCACATAAATTATTAGCGGAATGCGATTTTGAAGAAAAAGATTTCACAAATGATTTAGGAATAGCTTCACGAATTTATCAAAGCGCTAAAAGCGAAATCGATTTAATCGAGTTTTTGCGTAAAGAATATACAGCAATAGATGTTACTCCTGAACAGGAAATTATAGCACAAATTAATTGGCAACGCATCTATACAACTAATTATGATAATGTTTTTGAATTAGCCTGTGAGAAGAACAAAAAGAAAATACAATCTGTCACATTATCTGATAGACCAAATGATTTTAAAAACAAGTCAAATCTCTGTATACACATAAATGGAGACATTAAAAGACTTACCCAAGAAAAGCTTAATAGCGAATTCAAATTAACAAATGTCAGTTATTTAACTGAAGACTTTAATAAAAGCGAATGGTTAACCCTTTTTAGAAGCGATTTACAAACTGCAAAATCAATAATTTTCATTGGATATTCTATGCAGTATGATTTGGATTTACAACGTATAGTATATTTAACCCCGAAGTTAATAGATAAAACTTTTTTTATAATAAGCGAGCAAGCATCAAAAACTGAGCAAGCGCTTATCAAAACATTTGGGATGCCGTTTCCTATTGGCATTAAAAAACTCACAGAACATATAAATGAAATCAAGAAAAATCATGTACATATAACAAAATTGCCAGATAGCTATCTATGCTTTAGTAAACCTAAAATAAAAGATTTTCCTTCTTCAATATTGGACATAGATGAGTTTAACTTATTAGTTCGTGGGGAATACAACATTGATAATCTGTATTATTCAACTATCAATCCAACTGATTTTGTATATTCCATACATAGAAGCAAACATGAAGAAGTTATTAATTTAATCAAAACAGGAGAGCATAATATTCTTATACATTCGGACCTAGGTAATGGGAAAAGTATTTTCATGACAACATTAACCGCTTTCTTATCTAAAGAAGGATACAATGTATTGAGATTCAATAAATATTATACCACATACAATCGTGAAATAGAACAAATTTGCCAAAAGGAAGGCCAACATATACTTGTTTTTGATGACTATATGTCATACATAGACTGTTTGAAAGAATTAAAAATACATAGAACAAATCAAATTTTGATTCTTTCAGAACGCAGCGCAATGAATGATATTTATTACAACAGTCTGTGTGATTTATTTGGAGACTTTCACAATATAGACCTTAATAGACTTGACTCTAATGAAATTAAGCAATTTGTAAACATATTAGACCATTATGGATTTTGGAATAAATTCTCCGCTGAACGAATTGATAGAAAAGAGGATTATATTAAAACAGTATGTAAAGGGCAAATTAAAAATATCATTCTTAAATTACTCAATTCAAAAACTATCTTAGAGAGTTTTCAGAAATTAATCACGTCAATAAGAAAACGAAATGGCTATTATGAAGCCATACTTTTTATACTAATTGCTAGGGTATCAAAATTAGATCTTGATTTAGAGGATTTAGCATACAGTCTAAATATGTCTCAATTAAATAGTCCAAGTTTTCAAAAAGATCCTCATGTCAGAGAATTTGTTGATTTTAACACCTATTCAATAAAATCAAAATCTTCAATAATATCCCAAGTCTTATTACAACAAATATTTGATTCAACAATCGTTGTGGATGTTATGCTATCTATCTTCCGTAATCTTAATGCACATCGTCATGACGAAAAAATAAAAAGAATTTTAAAAAATATGATGATGTTTACCAACATACAACAAACCATAAACAAAGATGATGCAAACTATAAACATAATATATTGAGGTATTATGAAAACATCAAGCCACTTTCTTCGTGCAATAAGAATCCACATTTTTGGCTTCAATATGCCATTGTAAAATTATCTGAATATGATTATGAACAAGCACAAATATATTTTGATACAGCATATTCTTTTGCTAAAAAAATAGAGAATTTTGATACCTATCAAATAGATAATCACTATGCTCGTTTTATTATAGAAAATGAAATAAAGTTTGGAACAAAAGCAACATGCATGCAAGCATTTAGTTATGCACATTCTATACTAATGGATCCTAAACATAAAACAGAAGTTAGATACTACCCCTATCGTGTAGCACAAAATTATTATCCATTCTATGAGCGCTTTTATAAAGAATTAAGTCATAAAGAACAAGAAATATTTATACAGTCATGCTTTGAGATATTAAAACGATTAAAGTCATATTTAGAAACTACGACAACAGCTTCTGATCGTACAGACGTAAAGAAATCCGAGAAAAATTTACTGCGAATATTCAAAGAATTAAATATTACTTATGAAACCAAATGAATAAGATTATAAGATATTTTCTATTAGTAGATTTAAAACTTGTCATAATGTCCTGATAATAAGATTTACCCCTGTACAGATAACTGTGACAGGGGTATTTTTTCAAAAAGGGATTTTGCCACCCCTCGTAAGACATGATATTATATTAGAAAAGGTATAATTTATCTGTACCTTAAGAGATACTACCACATATATAATTCAACACTTTTTCATGTGAACAAATCAGATCTGTTACACTTTTTCCAACGAATTCACCTATTTCCCCACATTTTTTCAAGCGAATCATAAATATTCCACAAAAGATAGCCGGTCTTATGACCAATTTTCCACCATCCAACACCCTTCAAAGAATAAAAATCAACCGTAAACCACAGAAATCCCAAGAAAACCACTACCTTTGCATTTAACAAGCGTTCTGGAACATACCTGCGGAAATGCCCTATCATCCAATACATTGAATCTGATAGCGGACATTCCACAAAAGAGCTGAGAAGAGGCGGTACAACACGTATATGCAAAACCATGAAATACAATGGTTTGCATTTGTCCACACATTCTTTGTATTTGTCAAAACAGAGGTTGTACCGATTAAAATGAATAGTCGCTGATAATCAGTGATGTAAATATGCTGCATCGGCAAGTAAACAACCTAAGATTCATTGCCTTATACCCAATTTGAATACCTAAATATTACCTTAGATTTGCATCCGAGGATTACAGATAAAATAGAAAGTATGGCAGACAATTATATCGAAAGACAATACGAGCAATATGAAACCAGAAAAGCGGCTTGGGAAAAAGCACGCAAATATGGCAAAAAGAAAACGGGGATCACTCACCCTGCTAGAACAGAACAACCGGGCCAAACGACAACAGAGCCCCATCATTATAAAAGAGTATTTGTTACGGGAGGAGCCAATGGAATTGGTAAAGCCATTGTAGAAATATTCTGTAAAAGTGGGTATCGGGTGGCATTTTGCGACAAAGACGAAATAGCAGGAAAACGTACTGCAGAAGAAACAGGAGCCATTTTTCATCAAGTTGACATAAGCGACAAGGATATGCTTGAACACTGCATGCAATCCATCATTGAGGAATGGGATGACATTGATATTTTAATCAATAACGCAGGTATCAGTGACTTCTCTCCTATCACTGAAACAAGCATAGAAGATTTCGACAGGATTCTATCCATTAATCTACGCCCGGTATTTATTACTTCACGCTTCATAGCTATCCACCGTCAATCGCAAACAACATCCAATCCGTACGGAAGAATCATCAATATCTGCTCTACCAGGTATTTAATGAGTGAATCCGGCAGCGAGGGATATGCAGCTTCTAAAGGGGGAATCTATTCACTGACACACGCGTTAGCCTTGTCACTTGCCCAATTCCATATCACAGTCAATTCTATTGCGCCGGGCTGGATACAAACCCATGACTACGATCGTCTCCGTCCGGAGGACCATGCGCAACACCCTTCAAGAAGAGTCGGTAAACCGGAAGATATAGCCCGCATGTGTAGATTCCTTTGTGAAGAAGGAAATGACTTTATCAACGGTGAAAACATCACGATTGACGGAGGGATGACTAAAAAGATGATTTACACGGAATAATATAGTTCCGAACCAAACATACAGAAGTAAATGGAATATGGTATTATAACGTACTAAAACCATCTCCACTTTTCCACTCCATGATACATTTTACTTTAAAGTCCTTGTTTCTATTTAAATGATACTCCAAATAAAAAGCTGCCCGGAAAATTTCCGGGCAGCTTTTTATTTGCCTCCGTTCAAACAACGGAGTATTCTTTTACAGAAGTTTAAAACTTACGTGTGTTCAGGTTCTTGTCGACCAAAACGCCATCAATAGCTTTCAGATCAAACTTCACAGCGCGTTTCGCTTTCAGCTTCAGAATAAACAGATCGTTTGTTCCTTCGAGGGCTTCTTTAGCTCCGAGGTTAACAAATGTAGGATAGAGTGCTTTTGTACCATTGGTATGGAGTCTGTCATAAGTCAGATTTTCCATAGCTTTGAGGTTCAGAGGTTCTACACCCACGAATTCATAATCCTGCTGATTGTATGGCAACGCAAAACTCAACGCATTTACAGAGCGGAGGTTGACACCTTTTACAAGCACTTCAACAACATCACCCTTACTGTAATTCCGTTTAGCAGTACTGATTTCAATGGTACCATCCAGTTTCTCAATCGGCTCTTCACTTACACCATCTTCCAATTGTGTTGCCACTACAGAAATATCATAAGCGTCAATCAAACCATTCTGATCAATGTCGCCTACACTGATATAGCCTTCATAGTCGGAATCACCTTTTCTCAGACCGGTATAGTTGGTATACGAGGTTAAATCGTTATTGTCGATCTTACCATCGTTATTGATATCACCCTGCAAACGGCTCTCGGTTCCGGGAACTTTAAATACATACAATTCCCTACCCGAACCATAGTTGTTTACACCTTCTGTTACAGCCAGTTTGATATAGCGTGCAGTCGGACGTTCAGTAAATGTAAATACTTTCACATCACCATTACGTTTCCAGTCGATTGCTCCGGCCTCGGTCCAGTTTTCCTTATCCATACTATAATATACAGTACCTTTCAGGATCGTTCCGTTACCACCATCGGTACGTGGTAGGTATTCGAATTTATCCAGCTGGTTCACTGTTCTCAGATCGATAATCATATCATAAGGCAGTGCTTTTGCTCCATACTTCGTATGCCACATATCACCCAGCTCGGCAAAGTCGAACAAACGATCGATATCAAATCCTTCCTGATTCTTCGCAGTTGTTTCACCCTTGATTCCGTGAAGAGCAAATTCCAGCGGATTAGCTTTTGTCTTAGCACCGAATTCAGCCCAATCCGAATAGCCATCCTTGTTTACGGCACGAATCTTAAATGTATAGTCTGTTTCAGCAGCCAGTCCGTCAAACAGCAACTCAGTATCCTTTATTGTTGTATACAGCATGCCATTGAATTCTATTTCATAGAAATCAGCATTCGGCACTTTGTTCCATGTCGGCTTCAAGGTATAAGCCTCAATATCTTCGGCAGCAATTCGGGCAGCAGGAGCGGTCAACGAACCGGAGGTTACTCTGTAATTATCGGCAGGTGCATATTGGAAGCCTTCGATATCCATTACAACTTGATTTTTAGTAATATCGGTAGCGGCGAGTTTCACAAGAACTTGAGGATTCTTAGTAATAACCTTCTTCTCAAATTCACTGCCCTTTGTAGCAAACTTATTCAAATTAGGAGCAGCGTCATAGAAGTATACGTTTTCACCTTTCCGGAAATCATCCATAGAAGACACTTCGGTCAACTTCACTTTGCCTTTACCTATCTGAGCAGAAACCTTCTTCGGCTTAGCAGTAACATTTACTCTGAATTCTGTGGCTTTCTCTTTTACAAAGCCGTCGAAATCACCCTGTGTAGGACGAATAGAAATCTTCACATTATTCTTTGAATCAACATTCGATTCAATGAAAGTAGTGGTTCCTTTACCCTCTTTATATGCTTCAGATATACCGTCATCGTCATATTCAACGGTCATCATGTGCTTATACGGATAGATTTCGTAGATACGAAGTCCCTTATTAATTTCAGCAACGTTATTATTAGGATTGGTCATCGGGATGATAGCTCCGTTCTTTACGAATACCGGAAGCTTCCAGAGAGGAGCGGCAAAATTGTTGAGAACACAGTTACCCTGATATTTCTCTCCGGTAAAATAATCGATCCACTCTCCTTCGGGCAAATAAATGCCATCACGGATATCATTGCCTTCAGCATCTGCTTTGGTAGCTTTGTAAATGGGGGCTACTAAAAAATCGGTACCATACATAAACTGATACTGCGTAGCTGTTCCCAAGGTGTAAGCATTCGGATATTCCAGGAACATGGCACGGATAAGCGGCATACCGGTTACAGCCTCTTTTGCAAAACTATAAGTGTAAGGCAGTAATTCCGATTTCAGTTTCAGATACCAGCGATTGATAGAAGTGGCAGGTTCGCCCAGAGCGTGAGGATACTTTTCATTAGATCCCCATCCGTCCATATTCAACTGCATCGGAGTGAAAGTTTTCCACTGGAAGTCTCTGGTGTTGACAATCATATTCTTGCCGCCAAAGATGCCATCCATATCCGAAGAAATATTAGGTTGGCCTGACAGGCCTGAACCGATATAAGTCGGGATATGGAAACGGATGTACTCCCATACACCGCCTGTCTGGTCACCCGACCAGATTCCGGCATATCGTTGCGTACCGGCCCAACCGTCAAGTGAAATAATGAACGGACGTGCATCGTTACCGTAATAAGGCATAATGTGACCCACATCTGCCACTCCATTCAATCCGAACGAATATCCCCACCCGACCCATGCTACGTCTGTTTTCAACACACGCACACCGGCATCTCTAACTTCTTTCACGATATCTCTTTGCAGCAATGCACTGACGCCTTCTTTCGGATGTAAATCCGATTGTGTCCACAATCCAATTTCAACGCCATTCTTACGGGCATAGTCACCCAGACTTTTCAGATTCTGAATGTTTCCGTCGAGTGTCTCCGTCTGTCCGTATCCGGCACCATATCCATCATTCGGCAGGAGCCAGCCCAACGGCATATCGTGATTCTTGTAACGGTCAATCACTGCACGGGCCGAGAACTGATAATTATTCTTTTCACCGTTCAATGATTCTTTGATTCCGCCATTATCTTTCTGACTTTCTTTATAACGCTTTCCATCTTCGAACAAGATTCCTTTTTCGTCTTCTTTCCAATAGTCGCGATTGTAAGCATTCAAATGTCCCTGATAGAAACCGAACTTGGGCAGCAACACCGGATTACCGGTCAACTGATAGAAATCATTCAACACGCCCACAGCTCCGTCGCTAACCATATAAAAGAGATCGAGATATGGAGAATCATGTGTAAGTTTCACTTTTCCCTTCTCGTCTGCACCGAAATCATATTTACCCGGTTTGAAGGTATACCACATCATACCATAGCCATTGGTCGACCAATAGAATGGCGCAGGAGAAGCTACTCCACCGTCAGTCCAACTATTCTCGTTTACAATATTAATGGCTTTTCCTTTGTGTGAAAAACGTCCGTTCTGCACACCGCCACCATAAAAATATTCATTGGGATTTTCTTTCAGGGTTACAGTCACTTTTCCCTTATCGAACAGTACGGGTTCTACCTCTTCAAAGGCAACAGTATTCTTTTCCAAGTCAATCACTTTCATCAAAGAAGTATTCTTGTCGATTTCCACTTTGATTTTCCCCGTAGTGATAGAGATGAGATTGCTGCCATCATTCAAGTTGAGTGTAGAAACTGTGTTTCTGGGATTGTTTACCAGAATTTGTGCTTCAGGTTTTGCTTCCGGATCACGGATGATTCCTCCGGCATTGTCCTGAAATACTCTGAAGATGTTTTCCCCGTAGAAATCGAATGTCATTCTCTGATTATTAGAGAATAATACTTCAATCGTTGTCGGATTGATTTTCTTTGCACTAACGATCTTCAAGTTTTGTTGTGTCACTTCTCTAACGATTTCGGACCTGTGCATTGCCTGCGCAGGCGAACCGGAAAACATCAGAGGCAAAGCGAGGGCGAACAGCACTGCTTTTCGCTGCCTACAATTACCAATTGCGTTTTTCATGATTTTTACTATAAAATTTCAACTAAATATTACTCCATTCTGTCAATAGATTGAATACGCAAAAATAGGCAAAAGTATTCATAAAAGACATATTTTATGAAAATAAATACAAGTAAATACGCTTGCTTCCTATAATTCAGGAAGTACTTTCGCACCTTATGCCTCTTTCCTCCTAATCATCAATCTCAAAACATGGGGATGTTCTTATACTAAACATCCCCATGTTGTCCACCTAAACATCCCCATGTTTTGATAGTAAACATCCCCATGTTTTCCTATGTGGCATTAGAACATAAGACTATCCGGTCAGCAAGATAAAGCACTTGCCTTGTTACGTAAGCTAACAACCGGTTCGTGATATCGGTAGACTACTTCCTTAAACACACATTATTTATAGAGGAAATTAGCCAATCAGAATGAAAATCTTAACTTTGCAGAACAAAAATGAAATCATATATGGAAAAGCTAAAAATGGAATCTGTGAGCATCGCAGAGGACAGCCTGAATAAAATAGCCGAACTCTTCCCAAACGTAGTCACTGAATCGATGGGTAAGGACGGACAACTACATAAAGCTATCGACTTTGATAAACTGAAATTCCTGCTTACAGCCAACCAAGCAGAAATGGGAGTGGTATATGATGACGACGAACGTTACGAATTAACATGGGTGGGCAAGAAGCAGGCGATAAGAGAGGTGGCGCATCCTATCCGAAAAACATTGCGTCCCTGCCCGGAAGAGAGCAGGAATTGGGAACAGACCCAAAACCTATACATCGAGGGAGACAATCTGGACGCAATGAAACTCCTGAAAAAGAGTTACGCAGGAAAGGTAGACGTTATCTATATCGATCCGCCTTACAACACGGGTAAAGACTTTATCTTCAATGATACATTCGCTCTTTCACAGGAAGAGTCCGACGAGAAACAGGGAAGATATAATGAAGAAGGGCAACGATTGTTTCAGAATACGGAGGCTAACGGAAAGTTTCACTCCGATTGGTGTAGCATGATGTATGCCCGACTGATGCTTGCCCGCACTCTGTTAAATGATAATGGCATCATTTTCATTTCCATTGATGATCACGAATTGGCAAATCTGATCAAAATAGGAAATGAAGTATTCAATGCTTCTAATTTCATCGATGTATTTAATTGGGCCAAGACGGAAACTCCGGAAAATCTCTCAAAAAAAAGTAAGCAAATCATCGAATACATCGTCTGCTATCAGAAGAAGAAAAACGACATGAAATTCCAGGGTCTGAAGAAGGAATCGGTCAGTTCGAACGGTTTGTTGAATCAACCGAATTCCGTCGGTATCCTGACCTTCCCCGCCAACAAAGTAGTCACTTCCATCCCCGACGGAGTGATCAAAGCAGGCATGTACGGAACAGATGCTTATGATGTGGAATTACTGGAAGACACCACCGTACGTGGCGGACTGTTTACAGCCCCCGTCAAACTGAAAGCCAAATTCAAATGGAGCCAGGCGAATCTGGACAAAGAGATACAAAAAGGAACAACAATCAAAATACCGACTCTCAAGTTAAGTCCTTCATACGAAAAGCTGGAATATGATCCGGAAGTTCCGCCCAACCTGATCAATTACAAAGTAGGAGTCGAAACCAATGAACAGGCCGGTAACCATCAACTACAGTTCTTTGATAAGAAAGTGTTCAACTTTCCGAAACCTGTCAGCCTGATCCAATATTTATGTGAGTTTATCGACACCAAAAACAAAGATTGCATCGTGATGGATTTTTTCTCAGGAAGCGGTACGACCGCCGAAGCAGTTATGCGGATGAACATGAAACCACGTAAAAACAAGGTGAAATACATCCTCGTGCAACTGCCGGAAGATGTGACTGAAACAATAAAAAAGGCCAAAACTCCCAGTGAAAAAGAGATTATGCAGAATGCAATCGACTTCCTTACGGAAAACCATAAAGCATTGAACATCTGCGAACTGTCCAAAGAACGTATTCGACGTGCCGGAGACACAATTGAGGCGGAATGCAACCAGCGTAAATCAAAGGACCTCCCGGACATCGGTTTCCGTGTTTTTCGGATTGCCGACAGCAATATGAAGGACGTGTACTACAGTGCAAAGGAATATTCACAGAGTGATTTATTCTATTTCACTGATAATATCAAAGAAGACCGTACCGGACTCGATCTGCTTTATGGTTGCCTGACCAACCTGGGACTATCCCTGTCTCTACCACATGATGAAGAGGATATACATGGATATACGGTTTATTCTGTCGACAAGACCGAATTAATGGCATGTTTCGCAGAACAGATTCCCGAAAAAGTCTTCCGTGAAATAGCCGGCAGGCAACCACGCCGGGTTGTCTTCCGGGACGCCTCATTCCGTGACAGTTCCGATCGTATCAATATAGACGAGATATTCAAAACATTATCTCCCGGTACTACGATCGAGATTCTTTAAACAGAGAAGGAAGATACAGAAATGAAATTAAAATTCAAACATCAGAAGTTTCAGGAAGACGCAGCAAAAGCGGTATGTGATGTCTTTGGCGGGCAGCCATACAAGATATTCGACTATCAAGTAGAGACCCGGAAGAAAGACGGACAGACCAGCTTTGAAAAGTTTACAGGATTCCGTAACCACCCTATCGTACCTCAACTCACAGATGAGATCGTTCTGAAACACATCCGGGATATCCAGCGTGCCCAACAAATCAAACCGTCGGAAGCGCTGGAAGGGAAATACAATCTCACCATCGAAATGGAGACGGGTGTAGGTAAAACGTATACCTACATCAAAACCATCTTTGAACTGAACAAACGCTACGGTTGGTGCAAGTTCATCATTGTCGTACCCAGTGTTGCCATCCGCGAAGGAGTCCACAAAAGCCTGGAGATTATGAAGGAACACTTTGCCTCGGATTACAGCACCCCTCTGTCTTATTTCATCTACGACTCCAAACAGTTGGGTGAATTGAACGCATTTGTCACAGACAGCAAAATCCATGTAATGATCATCAATTCACAGAAGTTCAATGCAACGAACAAAGATGCCCGCCGCATCTACATGAAGCTGGATGATTTTGGCGGAAACTGTCCCATCGATGTGATTGCGCAGATGAATCCGATACTGATTATCGACGAACCTCAGTCAGTAGAAGGAGCCAAAACAAAAGAGGGATTGAAACGATTCAATCCCCTGTTCACACTGCGTTATTCGGCTACACACCGCGAACTCTATAATCTGGTCTATCGCCTGGACGCAATGGAAGCTTACAACCTGCAACTGGTTAAGAAGATCGCTGTCAAGGGTATCTCTATCAGTGGGACAACAGCTACTGAAGGATTCGTTTATCTGGAAGGTTTGAACCTGTATCCGGACAAAAACCCGACTGCCAATATCGGATTCGAAGTAAAAAGAACCAAAGCAGTGAATCAGGTAGTACGAGCTCTGAAGATAAATGATGACTTGTATGCTAAATCAAACCATCTGGAAGAATACCGGAACGACTATGTAATTACAGATATCAACGGCGTTGAAGACTCCGTCACCTTCCGGAACGGCATCAAACTTTATGCAGGTGACGTAGCGGGTAGCGTCAACGAAACCCAACTACGACGTATCCAGATACGGGAAACCATCTTGTCACACATAGAAAAAGAACAGGAACTGTTTGAGAAAGACATCAAAGTTCTCTCCCTTTTCTTCATCGATGAAGTAGCCAAATACCGCCGGTATAACCCGGACGGAAAGGGAGAATATGCCGAGATTTTCGAACAGGAATATACCGATATCATAAAACACCTGGATCCTTCGTTATTCAATCAGCCGGAATATATCGATTACCTGAAATCGACTGTGGCATCGAAAGCTCACAAAGGATACTTCTCCAAAGATAAAAAAGGAAAACTGATTGACAGTAAAACCGAGCGGGGAACCAAAGAATCGGCAGATGAAGATGCTTACGATTTGATTATGAAGAATAAAGAACGTCTGCTTGACCGGAAAGAGCCGATCCGCTTTATTTTCTCACATTCCGCTCTGCGGGAAGGATGGGACAACCCGAATGTCTTTCAGATCTGTACCCTGAAACAAAGTTCGGCAGAGGTACGCAAGCGTCAGGAAGTGGGACGAGGGCTGCGCCTCTGTGTAAACGGACAGGGAGATCGCATGGACGCCAACGTTTTAGGCGTAGAAGTGCATCGTGTCAACCTACTGACCGTGATAGCCAGTGAATCGTACGAATCGTTTGCCAAAGGCTTACAGACAGAAATGGCGGAAGCCATAGCCGACCGTCCACAGAAAGTAACCATCCAATTATTCAAGGACCAGTCGCTCCGATTACCTAACGGTGAAACCATCATAGCCACCGAAGATATAGCACAAAGTATCTACGACTCTTTACTTGAAAACAAGTACATCAAGAAAGGAGAACTGACAGACAAATTCTATGAAGACCGTAAACAGGGAGAAGTGATTTTCGACGACGAGCTCACCGATTATAAGGCGTCTATCATGACCATCCTGGCCTCTATCTATAATCCAAGAGAGATGCAGCCGAACGATGCAAGGAAAAGTAAGATAAATCTTCGGTTGTCAAAAGATAAACTTGAAAACAGCAAACTTCAGGAACTGTTAAAGCTGTTATGCAGTAAGTCAACCTACACCGTAAAGTTTGACGAAAAAGAATTGGTAGAGAGAGCGATCGAAAGTTTAAATGAAAAGTTAAGAGTATCCCAGCTCTATCTTTCTGTCATTACGGGCCAAATGGAAAAAATCAAGTCCAAAGCAGCTTTAATTTCGGGAGAGGCATTTAAGGTAGATGCCAATCAGGCGCACTATGAAAAGATAGATGCCATGGCAAACGATCAAGTAAAATATGACTTGCTCGGTAAACTCACAGACGCCACCAATCTGACCCGACAGGCAGTTGCTCAGATTCTCTCCCGGATAAAACCGAATGTATTCGGCCAATTCAAAAACAATCCCGAGGATTTTATTATCAAGGCTTCGGAACTGATTAACGAAGAAAAAGCATGTCTGATAGTAAAACATATCGAATATACCCCAATCGACCAGTACTATGATGTATCGGTCTTTACCCGGGCAACTATTCAGGGGCGTTTGGGAGTAAACACAATAAAAGCAGATAAACATCTGTACGATCATGTGAGATTCGACTCCCAAAATGAAAAAACATTCATGGAAAGACTGGAAGAAAATGACGAAATAGAAGCTTATGTAAAACTACCCGCCAATTTCTATATCCCTACTCCGATGGGAAAATACCATCCGGACTGGGCCATCGTCTTCAAACAAAAGTTATCGAAGTATCCTTATTTTATTGCCGAAACCAAAGCCAGCGATTCCTCCCTACAAGATCGGAGAATAGAAGAGGCAAAGATCGAATGTGCCAAAAAACATTTTGCGAAGACAAACGGTGGGAAGCTTAAATATAATAAAGTAAGCTCCTTCGAAGAACTCTTGAAAATCGTCACACAAGAATCCGTTTAAATCCAATAAAGTAGCATGTTTCATTCCTTCCAGACCTCCATTGCCGGCATCGAATTGCCCCGCTTGTTTACTTATCCCTTCCATTACACTCCTCATCCGTTATGTGTAATGGCAGCAGGAGAAGTACAGGCTTACATAAATAAGCAGACAAGATGGAAAGAAGAATTGGACAAAGGAAAAATGTTCGGCGTATTGATAGTCCGTACTTCTAACGGACAAACGGGATATTTGGCTGCTTTTTCGGGTAATTTGTGCGGAAGCAATTCACACTCTTTCTTTGTACCGCCGGTATACGATCTGTTGAAACCGGATGGTTTCTTCAAGATAGAAGAAGAACAAATCTCGGCTATCAATCACCAAATCGGACAGTTACAAAACTGTGACCGATATCTGGAACTCCAACAAAAGATGGAGAGAGAAACAGCTTCCTCACAGCAGGCATTGTCAGAGGCCAGAAAAGTTCTGAAAGCAGCAAAAGAAAAACGGGAACAGCGCAGACTTCACCGACCGAACGAAAATGAACAAGCTGCCATGATTCGCGAAAGCCAATACCAGAAAGCAGAATTCAAGCGTTTGGAAAGATACTGGAAAGAACAAATTTCCGAAATAAAGACAGAACTGGAAAGTTTCTCGTCACAGATAGAGGCTCTCAAAGCCGAACGCAGAAATCGTTCGGCAGCATTGCAACAAAAGCTATTCCAACAGTTCAACTTCCTGAATGCCAAGGGGGAAACTAAAAATTTGTGTGCTATCTTCGAAGAAACCGTTCAAAAAACACCACCAGCCGGAGCAGGTGAATGTGCTGCCCCGAAACTATTGCAATATGCTTATCTAAGCGGATTAAGCCCCATTGCCATGGCCGAATTCTGGTGGGGGGAATCTCCTAAGACAGAGATCAGACACCACGGTTATTATTATCCGTCTTGCAGAGGAAAATGCGAACCCATTTTGCGACACATGTTGCAAGGTCTCAATGTAGAGCCAGCACCTTCAGAAAGATACTCTTTGTCACAAAATATGCCGGAGATTCTTTTCGAAGACCAATGGCTTTTAGTTCTTCATAAACCCGAAGGAGTACTCTCCGTACCCGGAAAGTCAGAAGAACAATCGATCTACAGTCTGCTTAGAGCCCGCTATCCTGAAGCGACAGGTCCCCTCGTTGTACATCGATTGGATATGGCCACTTCAGGATTACTGCTGGCTGCCAAGACCCAAGAAGTACACCGGCACCTACAGGCCCAGTTTGAAAACCGAAGCATCAAAAAACGATATATAGCCCTATTGGATGGTATCCTTCTGGAAGAAGAAGGAGTTATCGATCTTCCCATCTGTCCGGATTATCTTGACAGACCCAGACAAATGGTGAACGAAGAGCTAGGAAAAACAGCTATCACCCGATATCGGGTGATGGATCGGAAAAACGGACAGACCCGTATTGCTTTCTTCCCGCTGACGGGACGGACACATCAGTTGCGTGTACATGCAGCTCATCCGTTGGGATTAAACTGCCCTATCGTAGGAGACGAGCTTTATGGACGGAAGGCAGAACGCCTTTATCTGCATGCCGAATATCTGGAATTCATCCACCCCGTATCCGGGCAAAGAATGGTCATCGAAAAGAAAGCTGAATTTTAATTGATAAGTCATGATAGAACAACCTTCCCCAAAAGTATATGATGAACTTCTTTCCATCTGGGAAGAAGCTGTCCGAAGCACACACCATTTCCTGACCGAAGCAGACATACAATTTTATAAGCCGCTGATCCGACATGAATATCTTGCCGCAGTCCGATTGTACATCATTCGCGAAGATTCAGGAACTATTGCAGCCTTCATGGGATTAAGTAATGATTGCATAGAAATGTTGTTTGTCCGTCCGAATGCCCATGGACATGGCTACGGTAGTCGGCTGGTTGAATTTGCCATTCGGAAAAAACGAATCTATAAAGTAGACGTAAACGAACAAAATGCAGCAGCACTGGGATTCTATTTACATATGGGATTTGAGACTGCCAGTCGCGATGCATTGGATGCAACAGGTAAGCCATTCCCCATTTTACACCTGCAAATTCCTCCCATCCGACTCCGAAAAGCAACTCTTGAAGATATAGATCTGCTTAGAGCCCTATTTACACAAAGCGTGCAGAATACCTGTTCGGCTGACTATAACAGGTTACAAATCCAAGCATGGACCGGACGGGGAACTCTACAACGTTGGCATGAACTGTTTCAAAGCGACCTATACTTTCTGTTGGCAGAAGACAGCAGAAAGTCTCAAGTGGCAGGATTCACATCTGTCAACTCTAAAGGATATCTGCATAGCATGTTCGTACATCCCGACTATCAACGCCAGGGAATAGCTTCGCGCCTATTGCTAAAAGCAGAAGAGTATGTCCGTATCCGTCAAGGCGTATCTGTCTATTCGGAAGTGAGCATCACTGCACGCCCATTTTTTGAGAAACACGGCTATAGTATCGAAAAAGAACAAACAGTATCTGTTGGTGACATAGAAATGACTAATTTCTTGATGTATAAACGAATTTAACAGAACGAACTGAGATTTTTTTATAGCTTTGCGATAGATTACCATTTAAAATCAGCTCATGTTAAAATCAAAATACCTGTTTCTTTCACTTATTTGCCTGCTGACATCGTTCCGACTCCATGCTCAATTTATGGATTACGGCTCGGATCCTGCTAAATTCAAATGGAATATCGCGAGATTACCCCACTACAATCTGGTTTATCCGCAAGGAAACGATTCCATGGCTTACCGTTATGCCCTCTTTCTCGAGAATGTTTATCCACACATGTCAAAGACCATTGGAAAACCGATCAAAGCTAAGTTTCCGGTCATTCTTCATCCGGGCAACATGCAATCCAACGGAATGGTATCCTGGGCTCCCCGACGAATGGAACTTATTACAACGCCTTCTTCGGATCTGAATAACCAAAGTTGGGATAAGCATCTGGTACTGCACGAGTCACGCCATGTTTTCCAGACAGGAAAGGTAATGCACGGCATTTTCAAACCGCTCTATTATATAATAGGTGAACAGGCAGCCGGAGTAGCCTCTTTTTTCTTGCCGGTATGGTTTCTTGAAGGAGATGCCGTAAGTACGGAGACTGCCATGTCTAACGGTGGTCGTGGACGACTACCGGAATTTAACATGGTTTACCGTGCCCAAATGTTAGGAGGAAAAAAGAACTATTCCTTCGACAAGTGGCTAATGGGATCTTACAAAAACTATACCGGTACCTACTATGCACTGGGGTTTGATATGACCTCTTATGCTCGTCAACGCTACGGAGCCGATATTTGGGATAAAAGCACCAGTAGATACATTCGGAACCTACTGTTCGAAGGTTCATTTAAGCATTATACGGGCAGTAGTTTTAAGCGTCTCCAACATGATACGTTCGACTTCCTGCGTGCAGAGTGGGAGAAACAGGATACTTGTACACAGTCCCCGCAATATCTATCACCTGCAAAAGAGACTTATACCTCCTATCGATACCCACAACCCATCAACGATTCTATAGTGATTGCCGTAAAGTCGGAATTGAAAGATATCAACTCTTTAGTGATCATCAATAATGGCAGAGAAAAACATCTGGACTATATAGGTAGTATTAATAGCCGTTTGAGCTATCGAAACGGCCGGGTTTACTGGAGCGAACTAGTACCCGGACTACGTTGGACACACCAGAATTACTCAATTATAAAGTACTATGATCTGGATAAGAAAAACATAAAAACCCTCACTCCCCGACAACGTTATTTATCCCCGGCCATTGACGAGCAAGGACAGCACATTGCCGTTTCACGTCCTACAGTCGAAGGTAAAAACCAACTCGTGCTGATACAAGCAGAAAAAGGTAATGAACTCGCTGCTTTCGACGTTCCCGATAATGCATTTATCAAAGAACTGACATTTGCAGGAGGCGACACAATTATCTCGATAGCTGTCGCAGATTCCGGTATCCGCCTGTTACAATTCAACTTCGGAAACGGAATATGGAAAGAACTGCTAAAAACAGCTTCCGCCAATATCACTTCTCCTGTTTGGAAAGATGGAAAAATCTTTTTCGAATCGGGAGCCAACGGCACCAACAACATCTACAGCCTCAATCCGGCAGACGGACAAGTCCGCCGAATGACAGCTGCCCGCTTCGGAGCTTTCGATCCTTCTTTTGGATCGTCAGACGGACGTTTGTTCTTCTCTGATTACCAAGCCGATGGATATCGCATTGCCTCACTCCCGACTGACAGTATGCTCTTTGAAAAGGCAGATCTCAACCGGCCGGCTTCCATGCCATTTGTTGAAACACTTGCCGCTCAAGAGCAATTCAACCTGGACTCGGCACGTCTGACATCAGTCGATTTCAATCCGAAACGTTATAGAAAAGCGGAACATACGTTCAAAATTCACAGCTGGGCCCCTTTCTATTATGATGTGGCTGAGGCAATGAACTCAGGTGCCAGTGATCTGAGTACAATAGTAAAACCCGGAGCAACCCTGATGTCCCAAAATACCCTGAACACAGCCATCATGCAGGCCGGATGGTATATAGACAAAGGCTATCATCATGGTAAACTGTCATTTATCTATCAAGGCTGGTTCCCCGTTATCAACCTGTCGGTAGACTATGGTGATAAAGCTTTCAATGTAGACTGGACACAGAATGACAAAGGGCAAGACATTACACAGGGCCATTATACCCAACGAAATCTGGTGGAAGCAGAAGCACGTGTCTATCTCCCTTTTAACTTAACACACAACCAACGAATACGAGGCATACAACCGGCTCTAACTTATTATTTTACCAATAATAAATATCAGGAATATCACAGTCGGAAATTCCATAACTTCCAATATATCCTACCGGAAATTCTATTCTATGATTACAGACGAAAAGCTCAGCGAGACATTCTCCCCCGCACAGGCTATCAATTACGTTTGCAATACCTGAAGACTCCATTCAATTCTGAAAATTACGGAAGCCTGTATGCCGCCCGCCTGACTACTTACTGGCCGGGAATCATCAGGAATCATGGGCTGATGATCCGTGTCGGCTATCAGTATCAGGATCTTGACAACAAAGCATTATACCTTCCCAAACATCTTTTGGAAAAACCCCGAGGATACCATTTCCAGTATCAAACCCGCCAACAATGGGCCTTCAAAGCAGATTATGCTTTACCCCTGCTGTCACCCGATTGGAGCATCGGCTCACTTATTTACATCCGTCGGTTGCGTGCAAACCTCTTTTATGATCTATCGCGCAATCAAGCCAGTTCTAAAAGTAGGTGGAGTAACCAAAGTTCATACGGAGGCGATCTGATTTTCGACTGGAATATACTACGAATGAGTTATCCGCTTACAACAGGCATACGCTTGATACAGCCGATCGATTATGGCAAATTTCAAGTAGAGGCACTGTTTTCAATCAGTTTCTGACATTGGGTGCAAGATGGTCTGTGCACTGATTTTCCCAACAGATATCATGTATACTTGCCTGGATCCAGTCAAACAAACACATAAAACTCCGTTCACGCCCTGACCATTCTTGCCCGGCTTTCCGGTTAAAACGGTTAAACTCAGGATACAATCTTCAACCGCGGGCTTTACATCTCGGTAGCCGAGATACAAAGCCTGGCACGCAAGATTTGTATCTAGACCGCTAAGACAAAGAATGAAAACCGTCAAAAGCAAGTTTACTCCCATCGCTCCGCCACTTTGCATAGAAGGTTCTCTATCTACCTATCAAGAAGGTGTGTCATCACTCTTCTTACCACGGCACACAGAGTATAACAGATTCTTTTTTTCAATGATAATCATCAACTTAAAAATCGCCTACGTGTTACTCTGTGTCCTTTGTGGTGAGTTTCGATTTATAAATAAGGTATAATCGTTATATAAATGCCTGTAATAATGGCCGAAGTGATTACTCCTGAAATGTTGGCTCCTAATGCATCACCCAAAATAAAAGAATTCGGATTATCTTTACTTACCAACTTTTGAGCCACTTTTGCCGTAGTGGGTACACAGCTTACGGCTGCAATGCCGATCACCGGATTATAGTTCCCTTTCTTAATGAAATACATAATGTACCCTCCCATGATGCCTCCGATACCCGACAGTAACAAAGCAAGCATACCTAATACTAACAGTTTAAGAATCTTCGGATCGAGTAACAAATGTGCGTCGCAAAGTACACCCAATAATAATCCTAACATAAAAGTAGAACCATAGAGCAACGGACCGCTCACAAAATCATATATATGCTTCATACCGGATTCACGTACTGCCACTCCCAGGAATAGCGAAAAGAACAATGGTGAAGCAACCGGAAACAAGAAACACAATACTGCACACAGGATTGCAGAAAAAGCCAGCTTCACTTTCGCATCATAATTTTTAGGAGCTTTCTTTTCTACCATCTTGATAGCACGCAGACGTTTAGGAATCAGTAATTTCACCAAATAAGGATATCCCCCGTAAGTCAATCCCAGATAAAGATAAGCCACCACCGTAATAGGTACAAACAGGTGTTTGGCCAAAGCAAGCGATGTAAACAAAACCATCGGACCATCAGCTCCGCCTACCATTGCCACTGAAGCACTTTCTTTTAAAGACAGTCCCAGACCGGAAGCAATAGGCACTGTCAAGAATGTACCCAATTCAGCACATAAAGCAAGAAAAATGCTGGCAAACGGTTTCTGCAATAGGAATCCCACATCAAGCAATGTACCGATTCCCATAAATACAAAGCAGGCTATCAATCCGTTACTAAAGGTCAATGTGTATACCGGTTGCAGAAAGTCAATCTGCATCGTGTTCATCAATGCGTCGGTATCCGACAGCATCGGATCTAAAAAAAGATTCCCCAATGTTCCGTCGGGCATAATCAGTGTTCCACAATTAATAGCTACCATTCCCAGGCCCATCGGAATCATCACCATTGGCTCGAGTACCCCTTTCCAGCCTAAATAAATGAGCAGAAACCCCAAAGCTATTAAAAACATACGGGCACTGGCCAGAAACCATCCGCTGGCTATCATTGTTCCAAATCCCTGAAACAGGGTTCCAAAGTCTATACTTTCCATACTATCAAGATTTATTGTTTTTTATTGGTTGAGGATGTCTTATTATTTTTTTTATCATGCTGTAACATCTGTTCTTCTTTCCGAAGAAACATCGTTCTTGTGTCTTCCGGATAAAAATAATCCATTAAACCTCTCTCCGATTCACCGGGACTGACACCATGATAAAACCCACGATTATCTCCGGGATGTTTTGTGACCCCCCTGCTGAAGTCTTCACGCCCATCACTGCCATACTCCTCATCACTCAGAGCACTTTCAGTTATTAACGTAGCTACTTTCTGATGCAGTTTCCGAATACGCTTCAGCCGGGCCAATTCTTCCTGGTGCGAACTATAAAAAGCCAACGAATCAGCTGCAGAGGCAATCAACTTTATCACCCCGGCAACGAAAAAACCAATGACGAAGGTAAGCCCCATCATGGCAAAAGTGGATAACAATAAGCTAAACATAACACAGTATGATTTTAGATTGAAAAATAAAATGCAATGTATACCGACCGCCGGAAAATACAAGACGCACCTTCCCGGCATTTATCGGAATGGATAAATGGGGTTACCCAATCACTTCAATACAGAAGTGTAGAATCGGAAAGCTAAATCAGGATATGCTCTAACGAGTATACATAATACCCGCTGGAATATTTAATGAAGTTATGATTGAAGTCCGGATAAGTATCTCCCCTCTCCGATTGATGGAAAAGTGAGGCATTGAGCAGCCGGATAGCAGTCTGCAATTTGAGTTTCAAAATTTTGGAAGAACTTAGTTCCCGTGAAAAAGAACTATGGGGAAGAATAGCATCACACACTTTGGATTCAGCCGTCTCATCATTAAATAAAGAATGGTCTCCGGCATATTGTGATACAAAGGTGGCAGTAACTTCGGCGGGAAGTTCTGCAGCTTCTTCTATAGAAGCGGTATAACCGGCTCCATACACAAAAAAGATACCTATCAATATGCAGAATATGTACTTTATCATAGTAGTTGCAAACGTAGCAATAAATTTGAGAAAAAATAGAATTCGTTGTCTAATTAACGAATATTTTATAATGATTGTTCCGGATATAAACGGATAAATGACAAAAAAAGCGGAGAATCATCCGATTCCCCGCTTCTTATTCATATAATATAGATTGTGTTTAATTACATGGTAACCTGCTTTGCAAGCAGTTTTTGAAGTTTGCCATTTAACAGCTGGCACATTGTTCCATTTCCCATTGCTTGGTAACGTTTGATACGATACTGCAACATCATAATTTCATTTGCATTCTTTTTCATAATTTTGGTCCTCTTTTTTTGCTCTCCACGTTTTGAAGAGCGGTTTTACATCTTGTTTTCTTTATTAACACTGCAAAGATACGAAATGTTTTCGAAAATATGTTCTAAAACATAAGAAAAGTGTATCGTTAGTTGATTTTTCTTTTTATAAGGCCTGATTTGGCAAGTGTATATTACAAATATATTGCATAACTTTGCGCTTTATCAAGAAAAACGACTATGCTCAAACGGATACCCCACACATACACCATCATTTCTTCGGTCATTCTACTCTGTGCAGTGCTTTCCTGGATCATTCCTGCCGGAGAATATATGCGAGAGACAATCGACGTAAACGGTATTTCCCGCACTGTCATTGTAGACCATTCTTTCCACCGGGTAGAACAGACGCCCCAGACCTGGCAAGTGTTCAGCTCCCTTCTTGAAGGCTTCGAACGTCAGGCAGGGATTATAGCTTTCTTACTGATTATGGGAGGTGCCTTTCAAATAATGAATAGCAGCCGTGCTATTGATACCGGCATTTTTTCATTTCTGAATTTCACGAAAGGACTTGAAAAACACCGACTGATCAAAATACTGGGAGTAAACAATGTAGTGATATCCTTAGTCATCATCCTTTTCAGCCTTTTCGGTTCCGTATTCGGTATGAGTGAAGAGACACTGGCCTTCGTCATCATCATTGTCCCACTTGCCATATCAATGGGATATGACTCCATCACCGGGCTGTGTATGGTATACGTAGCTGCCCATATCGGCTTTTCCGGTGCAGTACTGAATCCTTTTACGATCGGCATTGCGCAAGGTTTGTCTGATCTCCCGTTGTTCTCCGGATTTGAATACCGTATGTTTTGTTGGCTGGTACTGACCACCGCCCTGATTGTTTGCGTACTCAGATATGCCGCTGTCGTCAAAAAGCATCCGGAAAAATCACCTATGTATCATGCTGACGCTTATTGGCGGAAACGGGAAAAAGAAAGCTGTGGAGAGATATCCCATGTAACGACTCGCCAAGCATGGATCGTATACCTATTGTTACTCGTGTCCTTGGGGTTGTTCTCCATCATCTACCCGATCAGTACTTTTTCAGTAGGTGAAGCATCAGTCACCTGCTATGCAGTTCCCACCTTATCTATCTTGTTTGCAGTTTTCGGTTGGCTGGGTTTACGCAAATCCAACCAGTTCTTTATATTGACCTTACTCGCATTCACTATTCTTTTCCTGATTATCGGTGTCATGGGTCATGGCTGGTATTTACCGGAAATATCCGCCATCTTTCTGGCAATGGGCATTCTTTCGGGGTTTGCCAATAGTGAACATGCAGATGCTATCATCAAGCAATTCATGGATGGAGCCAAAGACATGTTGTCGGCCGCCATAGTTGTGGGACTGGCCGGAGGGATTATTCAAATACTGCAAGACGGACATATCATCGACCCCATTTTACATTCTTTGGCTTCACTGATGGGAGAAGCTGGAAAAATAGTATCTTTGGGGGTGATGTATCTGATACAGACACTCATTAACCTGATTATCCCTTCCGGGTCCGCCAAAGCAGCGTTAACCATGCCTATCATGGCACCCTTTTCCGATGTCATCGGACTTTCGCGGCAAGCTACGGTAATGGCTTATCAGTTTGGTGACGGATTTACCAATATGATCACCCCTACTTCTGCTGTATTGATGGGTGCCTTAGGCATTGCCCGCATACCTTATGAGATTTGGGTAAAATGGTTCTGGAAGATACTTCTTTTATTCATTATCCTAGGAATGGTACTACTGATTCCCACGGTACTTTTCCCATTGAATGGATTTTAGAGTTCCGTTCTCTTTCCTTCACCCGGAAAATGGAAAAGAGCCGGACTCCGAAGAATGTAAACCAGAATTTTCATAAATGACCATAAAGATACCGAAAGATTAAAGTAGAAAACAGTAATTCCGGAAAGATGAAACAAAAAGAGAAAGAAATCAAAACTAAATATATGAACCAAAAGCATTCACTCCCCCCTCTCCTTAAGAGAGGAACGGGGGTGAGGCCTTACTTAACAACAAATTGTATGAAAACCCTAACCCGCTTTCTAATCATTCCGATGTTGTCGGTTGCGTTCTTTTCATGCAGTGAGTCCCATTTCCTGAAAGATGTGGCTTACCGAAACCAAGTGACGCAAGATTTTGAAATGAAGAAGCAGCAACTTCCCAATGGAGAATTGTTTGCAGTGTTTAATGAAAAGCTCACCATTCCCGAACAAGAGGCTTTAATGTTCCTCTATGCCTACATGCCTACAGGTGACGTAACGGATTATACAGGCGACTACTATCTGGAAAATGTCAGACTCTCCGATCAGGCACGTCAGGAAATGCCTTGGGGAAAAGAAATCCCCGATGACGTATTCCGTCATTTTGTGCTCCCCATTCGGGTAAACAATGAAAACCTGGATGACTCACGCCGGGTGTTTTACAATGAACTGAAAGACCGTGTGAAGAATCTGTCATTGCACGACGCTGTACTCGAGGTAAACCACTGGTGCCACGAAAAGGTAATCTACACCCCAAGTGATGCCCGTACGAGTTCTCCACTCGCTTCCGTAAAAACCGCTTATGGTCGCTGTGGTGAAGAATCCACCTTCACCGTAGCAGCTCTTCGCTCGGTAGGTATTCCGGCACGACAGGTATATACTCCGCGTTGGGCACATACCGACGACAACCATGCATGGGTAGAAGCCTGGGTAGATGGCAAATGGTATTTCTTTGGTGCCTGTGAACCGGAACCGGTTTTGAACCTGGGTTGGTTTAATGCTCCCGCCAGTCGTGGTATGCTGATGCATACAAAGGTATTCGGACGCTATACCGGACAAGAAGAAATCATGTACGAAACTCCGAATTATACAGAGATCAACGTGATTGACAATTATGCTCCGACTGCCAAAGGTTCCGTACTCGTGACAGATGCCGAAGGTCAGCCGGTAGCCGATGCTACCGTAGAGTTCAAGGTCTATAACTACGCTGAATTTTATACGGTGGCCACCAAACATACAGACCAGAGCGGGCATGCATCATTGACTGCCGGCAAGGGTGATATGTTGGTATGGGCCTCCAAAGACGGACGGTTCGGTTATTCTAAACTATCATTCGGCAAAGACAATGAACTGAAGATCACACTGGACAAAAACGCCGGTGAAACCTATTCTCTTCCACTGGACATCGTTCCTCCTGCCGAAGGCGCCAACCTGCCCGAAGTGACTCCGGAACAACGTACTGAAAATGATCGGCGCATGGCACAGGAAGATTCTATCCGCAACGCATACGTAGCCACTTTCATTACCGAAGAGCAAGCTCGGACTTTTGCCAAAGAAAATAAGCTGGATGAAACCGAAACAGTACGCTTACTGATAGCTTCCAGAGGTAACCACCAGACTTTAACCGATTTCCTTTCTGATGCTGTAAAAGCCGATAAGGCCGGTCAGGCTATCAGCCTGTTGAAAGTAATCTCGGCCAAAGACCTGAGAGACGTAAGCCCGGAAGTATTGAACGACCATCTGAATAACTCCGGCCTGCCCGCTTCTGAAGATTTCTGTAGCAACGTACTGAACCCGCGTGTAGCCAATGAAATGATCACTCCTTACAAAGCATTCTTCCGGAAAGAGATTCCGGCAAGTGAAGCAGAAGCCTTCCGCAAAAATCCACAAGCTTTGGTAGAATGGTGTAAAAAAGAGATCACAATCAATAACGAATTAAACTCACAACGTATACCAATGTCACCAATGGGTGTATGGAAAGCCCGGGTAGCAGACGAGAAATCCCGTAACATTTTCTTTGTATCCATGGCCCGTAGCCTGGGTATTCCTGCCTGGATAGATGAAGTGACCGGCAAGATTCAATATCGGACTTTCAATGACAACAACCTCAAGAACGGCAAGGTCTATGATGTCGATTTTGAAGCCGCACAGCAAACGCAGGCACCAACCGGAACGCTCGTAGCCCGCTACCGGCCGATCCCTTCGTTGAGTGATCCAAAATACTATTCACACTTCACCCTCTCAAAGTTCCGCAATGGAACCTTCCAACTCCTCAACTACGACGAAGGTGACGTAGATATGGGTGGAGGAGCCACCTGGTCGAACTTGCTGAAGAATGGTACACGCCTGGACACAGGATACTATATGATGGTAACCGGTACTCGCATGGCAAGCGGAGCTGTATTGGCTAATGTGACTTTCTTCACCATTGAAGAGGGAAAGACAACAACTGTCGATCTGGTCATGCGCGAAAGCAAAGACCAGGTACAAGTAATTGGTAATTTTAATTCCGAATCGACTTATCTGCCTATAGGAACCTCCGAACCGCAAAGTATTCTTCAGACTTGTGGCCGGGGATACTACGTTGTAGCAGTGCTGGGAGCCGGACAAGAACCCACTAACCATGCCCTTCGGGATATTGCAGCTTTAAGCGGTGAATTTGAAAAATGGGGACGCAAAATGGTGTTGCTCTTCCCTAGTGAAGAACAGTACAAAAAGTTCCGCCCGTCAGAATTCCCCGGATTGCCTTCAACCATTACCTATGGTATCGACGTAGATGGAGCGATCCAGAAACAAATTGCCGAATCGATGAAGTTGCCAAACAGCACCATCCTGCCCATGTTTATTATCGGTGATACATTCAACCGGGTAGTCTTCGTGTCACAAGGTTATACCATCGGATTGGGCGAACAGTTAATGAAAGTAATCCATGGATTATAGAATAAAACGGGCACTTGCCTGAAACATATCCTCCATTAAAAAAGGAAGAAGTTCAGACTTCTTCCTTTTTTAATATATCATGAAATAGAAACAGACATCAAAGATTCCCTCCATACCGTTCACTATTCCCCAAACGTAAATATCCCTTTTATAGGTGTGTCGCCCGGAGAGTAACTTGTTATTCCCACTCTTCCCTCATAATAGGAGCTTTCAACAATAACCGTTACCTTTTCAGCATTATCCAATAACAAGGTTATATCTTCTTTTCCATCAGCAGATAGACGGATGTCAGGAGTTATTTCTTTCCCTTCATGATCCAGCACCCCGTCCGGAAGATAATGAAAGCCTACAATATCCATTGAATATATTCCATAATAGATATATACCTTAGCTTTATAATCCGTATGTATTCCGAAATCATCCTTATATTTCACAATAAAATCTGCGGTTCGCTCATCGGACTGTGGGATATCTCCTTTATCTTCATCATGGCAACTGCAGAGTAACGCCAATAATGCCAATAAAACAATCGAATATTTATGCAAGCTCATAGTTCCTTATAATTTATTAGTTCTCAATATGATATTACTTCCAAATATATAAAAATAATGCCGGACAAATACGATCATGCAACTATTTTTTTCTTAGGATTCCACCTTTAACTATTTTCCCCAATCACTAAATTCAAAACTCAGTTGTTCCCATACTCCCCGATGTTCATCCGCTTCTTCTCTCGGATTCGATACCGAAAGCCCGATCAAGCGAATGGGATGCTGCTCATACTCCACCTCTTTCAGCAATTGTTTGGCAAGGGGCAAGATTCTCTCAAGATTCGTAAGTTCCTGTGCCTGTGTCATGCTTCGTGTTATCTGGCTAAAATCATGAAACTTGATCTTCAGAGTTAGTGTATTTCCCCGGAACTCTTTCTGCTGCAATCGCTCTACAAGCTCCGTAGCTACGTGATAAAGCTCTATAATCACAGACGATCTTACATGGATGTCTTTCTCCAATGTATGCTCACATCCGATTGATTTACGTATTCTCACTGCTTCTACCGGTCGAAGATCGACTCCACGTGCAAAATCATAATAAAGCAGTCCCACTTTACCAAACTGACGTACCAGCATTTCAGACGAACACTCCCGTAACTGAAGTCCATTGTGTATCCCCAGTAAATGCATCTTCCGGGCAGTCACCGGCCCTACTCCCCAAAATGACTCAATAGGCAAACGGGCAATGAAATCGATTGCCTGATCAGGATGAATAGTACAAAGTCCGTCGGGTTTACGAAAGTCCGAAGCTATTTTAGCCAGAAATTTATTATACGACACGCCTGCCGATGCCACCAGGCTCAGTTCTTCACGGATACGTTGCTTGATAGCTTTAGCTATATCCACAGCCAGCAAGATCCCCTGCTTATTCTCCGTCACATCAAGAAACGCTTCATCCAATGACAGAGGTTCAATCAGATCGGTATACTCATGAAATATTTCGTGTACCTGACGGGAAACGGATTTATACACTTCCATCCGTCCGGGAACAAAAATCAATTGCGGACACAGACGTTTCGCCTTTTGTGACGACATAGCCGAACGAACTCCATAACGACGAGCTTCATAACTTGCTGCCGCTACTACTCCCCGCTCCTCGGCATGCCCCACGGCAAGCGGTTTACCACGCAATTCAGGATGATCCCTTTGCTCCACAGAAGCATAAAAGGCATCCATATCGATATGTATAATTTTACGTTCATTCATCTCTGCAATCCTTCTGCATCGCAGTTCTCCTTTCGGATAGCAAAGATAAGAGTAATTCTCTCAATCCAGTCGACCGGATTAGTTAATAAAATGAAGACCGGTAAGGTGGCTCCCTTACCGGTCTTCTGTCGGTCTATAAATTGTTTATATACTTCGTCGGTGAGCCCCCATAATATTTCTTAAACACGATCCCGAAGTATTTAGGATCACTGAAACCCGTCATATCCGCAACCTCAGCCACCGTATACTTTCTGCTCATTAACAAAACCAATGCTCTGTTGAGCCGCACATTACGCACATAGTCCGCAGGAGCATGCCCGGTTATCTCCTTAATCTTATTATAAAAACTCGAACGACTCATATTCATGCAGTCGCTCAGTTCACCAATCTTAAATCCGGAATCGGTCATCCTCTCTTCAATCAGACTTCTCACCTGACGGATAAACTCCCGATCACCTTCTGATGACTCTACCTCTTTATCGATAGGGTCCGAGGCCTCACCCCCCAAGGCCAAACGAATATACCTCTTACGGATCATTTCCCGGTTAGCAATCAAAGCTGCAATCTCAGTCTTTAAAGATGATATGGCAAAAGGCATCCACACATAAAGATCGGCATTCCGTTGAATGTACCGGTCATCTTCTCCCGGTTTCACTAACAATATTACCGGAATATGTGCTACTCTGTCATCCGATTTAATCCGAACGGCAAGTTCCTCACCCGAAATACGGGTAAGAACAGAAGAAGCCAGTACTGCATCCGGACATTGTTCACACACAGTCTCAAAGGCCGCCTCCGCATCACAAACAGACACAATCTTATACTCCTTCATCAGGATTTGCACAAGATAATTGCACAAATCCTTATTCCTTTCAACCAATACCAGAGAATGTTTCTCTTTTTTCTTATCCGGACGTTTCTGCTCAGAAGTTTTCACTGCCGGCAGCATTCCGGTAACCGACAACAACTCACTATTCCCTGTGGAGACCTCCGGTACGGATAATATCCCAGAGAATTCAGAAACTCTTTCCGATTGCCGGATGACAATAGGAAAAATTAAAATAAGCACCAGTTTTTGTTCTTCTTTATAAGCAAATTTGATTTTACCTTTATGCAAACAGATTAATTTACGTATAAATAACCAACTCATTGTCTCGGAAGAACCTCCCGAAACGAACCCTTTATAATTTAGAATTTTTTTTTAAGAAACCCGTTATCCTCAGATTCCAGCCTCAACTCCCACTTTTGATTGTTACACGAAGTACTCAGAAGAATTTCGCCACCTCGATCCATACTGTCTGTAAAAGCCATTAACAGGTTTCTAAGAATGGCAGACATCTTATCCTTATCGAGGCATACGGTAGCAAAGGCAGGCTCTTCCGTCCAACGGAGCATAATGTCCTTCTCGCTGATATAATCTCTAATTCGGGCTACTGTCTCTTTCAAGAATATGGATAACTCATAGTCGGCAAGCGACAGACGCCCCGGAGCAGCAGAAACACGACTGATATTTTCCAGCTCAGCCAATAAATTGTTCACTCCCTTTATCTGTTGCAATACGTTACTAACAAGTTCGGAAGATGACTTTTCATAAAGATATTCCAAAGGAACTTTTATCAGTGTAAGTGGCAGACAAAGGTTACGTGTCGTATTCACAAACAACCGTACTTGTTCTCTTGAAAGGTTTCTGTCTTGCCATACGAACCATGAACGTACGGCCAGAGAGCCCAATATAAGTGCCAAAAGACCGTAACAAAAGAAAGCTCCACCTGTCTTCCAAAGGGGTTGACGAATGATGATGTGCATATTTCTTTGCGCAAACGGCCGACCGTTATCAATGGATAACGCCCGCACAGAAAAGATATATTCACCCGGAGGAAGGTTCGAAAAACGAATTCTATTATCTACAGACGGAGTACTCCAATCCGTATGATCAAGTTTCCAACTGTAAGCTATGTCCTGCTTTTCAGTATAGCGAATGGCAGTAGCCGTAAACGAAAAAGTATTTTCATTGTGCTCCAACTGTAACGTAGCTGTACAGTTCAGAGCTTTCTTCAATGGAGAATTCTCCGTTTCGACGGTCACCTCTTTGTCCAAAACCCGAAGTTCGTCCAAGTAAAATCCCAAACAAGCTTTACGCAGCGGTCGAGCCTCTTGTTTATCATACTCAATTGCGCCTTGATAGGTGCCCAAAATGTATCTTCCATTACCTAAGAAAGTACCCGATGTAATCCGAATTCCTTTACTCAGAAACCTGTAATATGAATGTTGTACAAGATCGAGCGAGAAAGCAAACCCATCACTGCTTCCCATTAACCGCCTGCTATCATCCGACCAAACAGCATATACATTACCGGTTCCTAAAGCAGCAACCGTATCCATCTGCTCATGCTCCGGATGATAGACCATTAATCCGTTTCCTTCAGTCCCAATATAAAGACAATCATCGGACTGATGCAAAGCATGAATGTGTAAACCGGACAAGCGTTTTACCTCCACGATACTATCGTTTTCCGGACAATAAAAAAACACCCCTTCATCCGTTCCAATCCAAAAACCGTCTTTATCCTTACGACACAATGCGTTTACTCCCGAAATACGTACATACGGTGTAACCGAATAATTACTTTGCTTTCGGATGAAGAACAAACCGTGTACATAGTTCCCGGCACATATCTCTCCTGGCTTTACTTCACACAATGCAGTATACATCTGACAAGGAAGAGGCGTAACAATCCGGTTCCATAAGCCTGTCGACGGATGAAAACAACTGATACCGTGATCCGTTGCAAACCAGACATCCCCATCCGAATCATGCAGGACCGCATTTACCCGATTGTTGGTCAGTGAATGACTGTCCCCGGACCGTGCCCTGTACCATTTATAATCATCAGGAGATTCCACATCGATCATTGATACGCCTTCCGGATAATCCGCCACCCAGATAAGTTTCTGATCATCTACAAACACGTCAGCAATCCGGTTGGTACGAATTGAATTATCATTCTCAAAATCAGTTTGTATAAAAGATGTAATATCCGGATTAACGATATCCATACGAAATATTCCCTCACCATCTGTAGCTACCAAAACAGTCCGGTCATCCCATATCCTCAGACCACTGACCCGACTATTCAACAATCGGTTCCAAGTACCAACCAATTGCTCCGACTTCATATCCCATACCCCTAATCCTTCCGAATAATCAAACACAACCAATCTTTGGGTATAAGGATGAAAAAGTATTTCATGTATCCGGCTACATCTTTTACCGGACAATTCTCCGGTTTGCCTGTCGACGGCATAATTCTTTATTGTAATTCCGAACAGCCCTTCATCCGAACCTACAAAATACTCTCCCGGAGCCACCTCTACCATACAGGAAATCGTTGCCAGGCTATGATCCACCCGATGAAAAGTATTGGATAGTATTTGATAGGCTATCAACCGGTTTCCGACAGAAAACCAGATATGACTACTGTTATCTACGCAGAGAAAATGAAGGGAAACATCATTCGGAATAACCAGATGATTCCTGCATTCGAATTTATCCAATGATGGATTGTACATCCATAAATATCCATTACGGGTGACTACCCACAACCCATTCCGATTATCTGTAAGCAACCGGCAATTGCCCATATAATAATCCATGGTTCGCCCTTCGGCCGGCAGTTTATAGTGTTTTAGCTTGGTCCCATCAAACCGACTGATTCCGGCATGGTTCATAAACCACATATAACCCAGAGCATCCCTTTGGATCTGATACACTTTACGAGTATTCGTTTCACTTCTTTCTACAATGTGTTTGCAAACGATGGCATGACATAATGAACCATACAACATCATCATGAAGTATATAATATATTTCATTCTATTTGTTTGTTATAATTTAAATGGAGTAGTTTATAAAAAGCAAGAATCAAACAAGAGGTAGCGAGGGGGGGAAAAGAAATACTACCTTCTTCACGTCACGTAAGGAGGTGATCGGATTTGTAGCGCTCCTACACGCTTTAAATCCCTCTCAGTTATCGTAGTGGATATTAACAAAATAACAGCAATGAGATGTTCACATAGTTTATTTATTAGTAACAAGACATTGAGAGAGGTGACTTACATGAAAAATCAATCTGATCTACATTAGAACGGGATAATATTCAATTTGTTTTCCAAATATGGTTTCTAATAAAAAAAGACAGATTAACGGGGCATTTTCCAGAATATGAATTAGGAACAAATATGGGTAGACAATAATTTCCTTAACCAGACTTGGAATCAGATTGTTTTTCATTTGTCGATTCTCTATGACAAATTACTCCGAAGCCAAATGTAGAGTGTTTATTTTAAAAAACAAAATAAATTACCCGGACAAATAATTGGGGATAAAATGAAGTTAATCCAATATATTTCAACAACTTACGTTAGAGAAGAACTTTATAACCCGGACAATTGGGATCTTATTAACCCAAAAAGTCCCCCTGAATTTATAAGTTCAGGAGGACCTTTTTGTCATAAAGTGGAGCTGGAGGGATTCGAACCCTCGTCCAAACGAGGAAATCATAAGCTTTCTACATGCTTATCTTTGCCTAAATTTTCGTGCAGGAACAGAACCAAAGCCATCAATTCCCACCTTATCCTCTAAAGTTTCATCAAAAGTGCGAGGCCGCCTTTGACTATCCCCGACGTAACTGCACCACTGAACCGGAATGCTTCGGAGCAACAGCTTCCGAGTGATGTCTCGTCCTGGCACCTGGTGCCTGGATTAAGCTAATCTACTATGATTCGATTAAGCAGCAAGAGCGTAATTAGTTTCGCCAGATAAAATTTTGATAACTGAGATTAAAGTGCAAATCACCGACGCACTGCATGCTTACCCACCATTTCTGCCCGCTGTCAAAACCAGTCAACCCCTTTTGAAATGAGGAAGTGGTAACCACTTATGTAGGTGCAAAGATAGATAATATTCGTCATATAGAAAGAAAAAGAGGGTGGATTTTAGATATTTTATTCATTCCGGAAAGAAACACAGGAGATTATACTAACTTTGTATTTTCAGAATGTAACAAAGACAACCAACAAAATCTCAAAACAACATCTATTCATTATGGTCAAGAAAATCATTAGTATCTGTGCTGCCGGTATGATTGTAGCCAGTTGCTCCCCCAAAAAGACAACAGCTCAGCCGACAGATCCGTCAACCACTGACAGTGAATTAACAATGCTGGTCGGAACTTACACTTCCGGCAACAGCAAAGGCATCTATACTTTCCGATTCAACGAAGAAACCGGAGAATCGCTCCCACTGAGTGATGCGGAAGTAGCAAACCCTTCATACCTCATTCCATCAGCGGACGGAAAGTTTGTCTACTCCGTCAATGAATTTAGCAAAGACCAGGCCGCAGTCAGCGCCTTTGCCTTCGACAAAGAAAAAGGAACTCTACACTTATTGAATACACAAAAAACAATGGGAGCCGATCCGTGCTATCTGACCACCAACGGAAAGAACATCGTCACAGCCAATTATAGCGGTGGAAGTATTACCGTCTTTCCTATCGGACAAGACGGAGCATTGCTACCCGCCTCAGACGTAATCGAATTTAAAGGTTCCGGTCCGGACAAAGAACGGCAGACAATGCCTCACCTACACTGTGTACGTATTACCCCCGACGGTAAATATTTACTGGCAGACGACTTAGGTACCGATCAGATACATAAATTCAATATCAACCCTAATGCCAATGCCGATAACAAAGAGAAATTCCTCACAAAAGGTACCCCGGAAGCTTTTAAAGTTGCTCCCGGTTCCGGCCCCCGGCATCTGATATTCAATTCAGACGGTAAGTTTGCCTACCTTATTAATGAAATCGGAGGGACGGTAATCGCTTTTCGATATGCTGACGGAATGTTGGACGAAATTCAAACTGTTGCGGCTGACACTGTAAACGCACAGGGAAGCGGTGACATCCACCTTAGCCCGGACGGAAAATATCTCTATGCCAGCAACCGCTTGAAAGCAGACGGAGTAGCTATCTTTAAAGTTGATGAGACCAACGGTACCCTAACCAAGGTAGGTTATCAGTTAACGGGAATCCATCCACGCAACTTTATCATCACTCCCAACGGCAAATACTTATTGGTAGCTTGCCGCGACACCAATGTCATTCAAATATTTGAAAGAGATCAGGCTACCGGATTATTAACTGATATCAAGAAAGATATAAAAGTAGATAAACCTGTTTGCCTGAAATTTGTAGACTGATAGAAAAAGAAGGTAAAGGAGAAACAAACAGTTTTAGTTTTACCCTAGAATAACCGAAAGGAAGACGTTTTTTTATTATTTTTGCATCACTTTATTAACCCTAAGAGATTTCACAAATATGAAAAGACACGTCTTCCTTTTGGTAACCTTGTTTACCATGAGCACTGTTGCAGCTCAACAACAACCAATTATTTCCCCCAAAGACTCTATCCCCTCTGTGATCGAACGCGTCACCGGAAAAGAGAACAAAGGATTTTCCGCTCACATGAATCTCCAATTATATACTTCATGTGCTGCCTCTTTTACTGAAAATGAGTTAGATGAAGTTGCTTTCAAGTTAAACCGGTTTAAGCTGGAAATCATAGGAAATATCAACCGGAAGTTCTCTTACCATTTCCGGCAATCTTTTAATAAATACAGCAACCCCTTTGCTCTGGATAATCTGTCCTCTTCCGTAGAGTATGCTTATCTGACCTATCACCTTTCCGATCGCTTTTCCATCACGGCCGGAAAGCAATTTCTTATGCTGGGAGGCTATGAGTACTACGTCAATCCGATTAAAGTACGTGAATTCAGCGAGTTTAATAATTATGTAAACTGCTTTCTGGCGGGAGTATCTGCCACTTGGAATGTGACTCCGACTCAAGAACTCAATTTTCAGATAGTCAACAACCGTAACGGTGGAGACGCAGATACTTACCTTCACGGCCTGCCGACAGATGTCGAAGCTACCAAAGTACCTCTGATATCGACCATTAACTGGAACAGTTATTATCTGGACAAAGCCATTCAGTTGAGATACGCCGCTTCATGGGGACAGCAGGCCAAAGGAAGAAATATAATGTATCTTACCGCAGGCAATGTTTACGAAAAAGGTCCATGGATCGCTTATATGGATTTCATGTACTCCCGACAAGGAATCGATAATAAAGGCATTATCAGCGCCTTACCTCGCATAGACTTGGAAAACCCGCAGACAGCCCAACATACCGAGTATTTTACCACGATTGCCAATGTAGACTACCGCTTCCACCCTAATTGGAATGCTTACCTGAAAGGTATTTACGAATCCGGAAAAATTTATAAAGCTAACGGTATCTTTGAAAAAGGTACCTATCGCCGGACATGGTGCGGACAAGTTTGTGTGGAATACTATCCAATGAGGAACAGCGAACTATTGATCTTCTTGCACTATCAATACAAACGGAATAAACTATTGAAACCCGCCCGCAATTTAGATGCTATAGACCCGAATACGCAGCGGATCTCGCTAGGGCTGGTATATTCCATACCGGTTTTTTAATCCCGGGCAGCTCATATAGGAAAGGCGAAAGAGTTTTATATTTAGGAAGGACTTTTTCGCTTTTCAAAGCTTTAACAACAATTCCCTTACCTTTCTTCGTACATTGCAAATAATCAGTACGCAAGGTTCCCTTCTTCATATCAAAAATAAGACCGGGATTAAAGTGTTGTCCGTTAATCCGCGTCTCAAAATGCAGATGCTCGGTAGTAGCCCGTCCGGTACGTCCGGTCAGGCCAATAGCCATTCCGGCTTTCACCACATCCCCACTCTTTACCAGATTCTTCACATTATGACTGTATACCGTCTCCAGTCCATTGGGATGTCGTATCACAATCACATTGCCATACGCACCATAAGGTTTAGCCATACGTACCACCCCGTCAAAAGCTGCACGAATCGTATCGCGGGCACAAGTTTTTATGTCGTCACCGCTATGGCCTCCACGTGTTCCATAGCCCGAAATGACTTTGCCTCCCGGCAAAGGGAAAGAGTAATTCCGTGACAGGGACTTCAGATCCAGCATGACACAATTCTCCTTGGAAAAAAGTCCCGGTGTAGCCACCCGGACATGATTGACCTCCATATCCGAAAATTTGTTCTGTGCCCTACCCGATATGTTGGCACACAAAAAGCATACAGATAAAATCAGTAAAGTGAATATGTTTTTCATGGGGATATCCGTTATTCAAAGTAAGTAATTGTTCCTCCGTCCGAGTCAGCGTATTTTTTCAATAAAGTTTGTATCATTTCGGCAGCTTCCTGCAGTCCTTCTTTACCATTATAGCCATTAACGATAGCCAATATATGTGTTGTTTCCAGCCCCATCTTTGTCCGTTCGTTATCACTGGTCGGAGTCCCTATTCCCCCCACAGCATCCCGGTACACCGGCAGCCCTTCGATATTCAGCACACCACGCCCGATCCCTTCGAAAGGCTCGTTCATCTTACCGATCCCCAGTTCCAGACCAGTGCCCGCTATCTTATCAGCATCAAAACCACCTATCGAATGTCCGGTCCGGAGAGAAACCAGGTTAATCAAATCGACCAAAGTATCAATCTGATACAAAGCAATCCCCCGCATCAATCTGCGACGTAACGCTTCGGCCGACGGCCGATATCTCCCAGGATCTTTCCCGCAGCGTTTGTAGGCTTCACGTGTGGCAGCTATCACAGGTTGTTTCTTAATATCTTCCAACCGGGTTGTTGCAGTGAGCATTTCTGTGAAAGATTGAATCTCCTCCCAAAGCCCTTCACAATAAGAAGTGTTTTTCACTTCAGCATATATAGCAACCCCTGCAAAAACAGGACATGCTTCTTTTAACTCTTTCGATACAATAATGGTATACATAATAAATCAAAATTTTATCTATCAGCTATTTATCATAATGCCCGACAAAATACGTCCGGACTTTATGCCCAATCTTCGCGCTGAAAAGAAATCCTCATGCCGGATGTAAGTACAAATATCCGCTATTTCAATTTGTACTCCCGGTACTCCAAAATCCAAAAGCTGTTGCCGGTTGGCTTCCCATAAGTCAATATGGTACTTATGTGTAACCGAATGCCTGAAAGAGATACGCGACATATCAAAACCATTCAAACGAAAAGTTTCATAAACTTCATCCCCCACCTCGAATGATTGCAGAGAGATACCCGGACCGATACATGCGATTACATCTTGTCCTTCCGTTCCAAAAACAGCCCGCATCTTCTCAAGCGTATGTCCAACAATATACTCCACTGTCCCCCTCCACCCGGCATGCACAGCCGCTACAGCATGATGTACTCTATCATACAACAATACCGGAATACAGTCTGCCGTGGAAATACAAATGCAGCATCCCGGCTCAGTGGTAATCAACGCATCAATCCCGTTTAGCATTTCCTGTTGCTGCTGCCCAGAAGCTCCAAGAAATTTTTCATCGACCGGAAGTATTTTCGTTCCGTGTGTCTGAAAAGAAATAATCAAATGCCTAGGAGCTTGCGATAGTGATTGAAACAACAACGTCTGATTCTTCTCTACCCTTTCAAGTTCATCTCCCGAAAAAGGTGAACAATTAAAAGAAGCATACGCCCCCTCACTATAACCGCCGTGACGGGTCGTTACAAAATGAGAAATGTTGGGGTATGCGCCCAACAGCCCATACCCCAACATTTTTCTATCGTCAGTGAGTGAAATCATTTATCTTCCCAATCCTCTTCTTCGTATTCGTAATCCAAATCGTCCTCATCACCATCATCCTCATATTCATAGTCGAGTTCTTCATCCTCACCCATATCTTTGAGTTCCTGCTGCAATCGGCTGACATCCTTCGGACGATGCACAATAGCTTCTATTTTATTGCTTTCCTTATTCAACTCCGTCCATAAAATGTCCTTCAGCACCGAGATGCCCAAACCGGATACAGATGAAATGAATACATGAGGAATTCCCTCCGGCAATGTCGGTTCTATTTCATCCATCAGCTCCTGATCCAGCATATCACTCTTAGTGATGGCAAGTACCCGTTGTTTATCCAGCATTTCAGGATTAAATGTTTTCAGTTCGTTTAGCAGCACTTCATAATCTTTACGGATATCATCGCTATCCGCCGGTATCATGAAAAGTAACAAAGAGTTGCGCTCAATGTGACGCAAGAAACGCAATCCCAATCCCTTACCTTCACTGGCACCTTCGATAATTCCCGGAATATCAGCCATCACAAACGACTGTCCGTCACGATAAGATACAATACCCAGGTTAGGCTCCAATGTTGTAAACGGATAATCGGCAATCTTTGGTTTTGCAGCAGAAATAGCAGATAACAAGGTAGACTTACCTGCATTTGGGAAACCTACCAGACCTACATCAGCCAGCAACTTCAATTCAAGGATTACAGTCATCTCCTGCATCGGTTCGCCCGGCTGGGCAAAACGGGGAGCCTGACGGGTAGCCGTCTTGAAGTGCCAGTTTCCCAATCCGCCACGTCCGCCTTTTAAGAGAATGACCTCTTGTCCGTGTTCTGTTACATCACATACATATTCACCTGTTTCGGCATTGTAAACCACCGTACCACAGGGAACTTCAATAATCTTATCCGCTCCGTCTTTACCGAAACTACGGTTCTTACTGCCCGACTCCCCATGACCAGCCATTGCATGACGATCATATCTCAAGTGAAGCAATGTCCAGTAATTCCGGTTACCACGCAGGATAACATGGCCTCCTCTTCCGCCATCTCCTCCATCAGGTCCACCGTTAGGAGTATATTTTTCTCGCCTCATGTGCGTAGAGCCTCTTCCGCCTTTACCCGAGCGGCAGTATATCTTTACGTAATCAACAAAATTCGATTCAGCCATAACCAATTATTTTTTCGATGTAATCATGTGCCAATATGTCCATTGGCTATAAATAGCGCATGGAGCATATCAGCACACATATTTTATAATTATAATGTATCCACCGCTTTACAAATATCTTCGAAGATACCTTCCATGGTTCCAAGACCATTGATATGCTGGTATTTGCCTTCGCCTTTATAATATTCTTTCAACGGTGAAGTCTGTGTATTATATACAACCAAACGTTTTTTGATGGTCTCTTCATTATCATCTGCACGGCCCGATTCCTTACCACGTTTAATCAGACGAGTCATCAGTTCTTCTTCCGGAACATCCAGATCCAACATCACAGAGATGTCCTGACCACGTTCTTTCAACATCACTTTCAACGCCTCAGCCTGTGGAATAGTTCTTGGGAAACCGTCAAAAATAACCCCTTTGCTATCTTTGAAACTATCAAACACACTTGCCAGAATGTCTACCATCAATTCATCCGGAATCAACTGTCCCTGATCAATGTAGCCTTTAGCTGTTTTACCCAGTTCTGTGCCGTTTTTAATTTCTGCACGCAATACATCTCCTGTTGAAATGTGATTAATTCCGTATTTCTCAACAATACGTTCGCTTTGTGTTCCCTTTCCTGAACCGGGAGCACCGAAAATTACAATGTTCAGCATCTTGTTAATTTATAATTCTACATTTTACCATTACTGGTATACCTATTATTTTATGTTAGTCTACAACTGTATAAATATCCGGATAGTTACGGCCGAAACCATCATAATCGAGACCATATCCTACAATGAAATCATTGGGAATATTCATTGCCACATATTCAATATTCAAGTCCACCTTCAGTTTATCCGGTTTCACCAGCAACGAAGCAATATGAATTTCTTTTGGTCCGCGTGTTCCCAATGTTTCCAGCAGACGCTGCATAGTCAGTCCCGTATCCACAATATCTTCTACAATAACGATCGTACGTCCCGCTATGTCTTCATTAATACCGATCACTTCCTTAATGGAACCGGTAGATGATACTCCCTGATAAGAAGCCAGCTTCACAAAAGAGATCTCGCAAGGGATCGTAATGTGTTTCAGCAAGTCGGCAGTAAACATAAACGAGCCATTCAACACACTGAGGAACAACGGGTTCTTACCTGCCAAATCACGATTAATTTCGTTCGCCACGCGAATCACTTCTTTCTGAATCTCTTGTTCCCTGATAGAAACAGTGAATAGTTTATCTTTTATCTGAATGGTATCCATAACCGGTTATTTTAAAAAAGTTGGTTGCAAAAATACGATTTTTATTCCACTCCTTACACCATCTCCTGCAAATTCTTTAAGAGAAGTTACAGAATCCCTCCGATATGCAAGGTGTGAAAAGCCATTCGGAAGTTGAACTAATAATTTTAATGGAATTAGTACCAACCGGCATCCGTCTTTTACCTATTTTTAGGTATTTCACACTCTTTAAGGACCCTCTATCTTTGCTGTCTCAAAAACAAAGATTATGATGAAAGTAAAATTAGCATTACTACTTACTCTTATAGGAACACTTCCTTTAGCAGCACAGAATGTACGGCAAGAACAGGACACAGTCTCTTATATGAACGATGATCCTTTCAATCTTGAACAAATTGTGGTTACGGCAACCCGAACAGAAAAGAAGATTAAGAACACACCGGTCATCACTCAGATAATCACCTCTAAGCAAATAGAAGAAAGAGGAACCGGTAACATTCAGGACCTTCTGACTCAAGAGGTTCCCGGACTTAACTTTCAGGAGGTTGGCTATGGAACCAGCATCGATATACAGGGATTAGGTTCCAAACACATCCTTTTCCTGATAGACGGCGAACGTATAGCGGGCGAAAACGGTGGCAACATCGACTATTCGCGAATCAATCTTTATAATATCGACCATATCGAAATAGTCAAAGGAGCTTCTTCGGCCCTCTATGGTTCTCAAGCGATGGGCGGAGTTATCAACATCATTACGCGTAAAGCCAAAAAGAAATTCGAGGCTTCCGCAGGCATACGCTATGCAGGAAGAAACCAGCAAAACTATAAAGATACTCCCAAAGATCATTCGCAATACAAATATCGGATTCATCTGGATAAACCCAATCTGAACACCAATCTGTCTCTTGGATTGAACCTAGGCAAGTTCACCATGAACACCGACGTACTTTACAAAAGTTTCGATGGATACCAATTATTCGATAAAAAACCTCTCGTGAAATATTTTCCGGCCTATAACACCACAATTACCGAAGAACTCAGTAAAACCCCGACCAGTATATCGGGATACGAAGACGTACAAGTAGCCCATAAAATGGACTATCGTTTCAGCAAACGACTCAAAGTCCAGTTAAAAGGAAGCTATTATATGCTGAACAAATATGATTTTCAAGCAGATAATATATTCGAGAAATCAGAGGACTATACCTATGGCGGAAGCATAGATTACACGATTTCCGACAAATCCTCTTTGGTAGCCTCTGTTCATACCGATCACTACAACCGATATGATAAATACGAACTGAAGAGCGGTCGTCGTCTCGAATATAAAAACAATATTATCCAGCCCCGTATCGTATATAGCACTACGGCGCTCGATAAACAGACCATTACGGGAGGATTGGAATATTACAGAGAATCATTATTCAGTGATAAATTTGAAACCGGTGTGAAAGAAAACAAAAGTCAATGGTATGCCACCGCTTTCCTCCAGGATGACTGGAGCATCAACAAGCAATTCTCCGTAATAGCGGGACTCCGCTGCGACTATCACGAGAAATACGGTACCAACCTCACTCCCAAAGCTTCCGTGATGTATAAGATCTTTCCATTCACTGTCCGCTTTAACTATGCACGCGGCTACCGTTCACCCAGCATTAAAGAGTTGTACATGAACTGGGACCATCTGGGCATGTTCTGGATATATGGCAACAGTAAACTGAAACCCGAAACCAACAATTATATCTCTCTTTCGGGAGAATATGTGAACAGTTGGATCAATATCAATGCCAACGTTTATAGCAACTGGTTCCGAAACAAAATAGAAGGAATGTGGAGCAATGACCAAACGGAACTCCATTATATCAATATAGGAAAAAGCCGCCTGGCAGGAGTAGAGACCATGTGCAAAATACAAATAAACAGACATATCAATGTGCATGGAGCATACAATTATCTGTACACAAGCAAAGATGCTGATGGAGTCCGGTTGAGCTCTTCCAGTCCACATTCCGGTAATATTCGTGCTGAATATAACACACGCATCCCACGCTATGCCACCGTTGTCAACCTGTCCGGCAATATTATGGGGAAAAAGAAATTCGATGTGTTGGATGAACTGGAAATAGACGGAAAGAAGGTAGAAGCCTACTATCAGGCTAAAGTAAACCCTTATTGTCTTTGGGATCTGACAGTATCTCAATATATCATGCAGAATCTGAGAATCACAGCAGGAATAACCAATTTATTCGATTATACTTCAGATCGAGTGACTTTCAATACTTCCACTTCACCGGGAAGAAACTATTTTATCGCATGTAATTATACACTTTAATTAAACTAAAACAATAATGAACAACAAAAACAAATTCAGATTCGCCATTCTATTATTTGGCGTACTTTCAGCGTTTATCATCACCGCTTGCTCAGACAACAATAGTCCCGACGACCCTTCACAAGGAGAAAACACGTTGCCGGTAAAACAAGTAAGCCTGAGTCGGAAAACAGCATACGGAAACGACTGGATCTATTATTCACTTGAAAAAGGAAAAGAAGTAAGCGTCAGTGAAGAATCCCATGCCGAAAATACAGACTGGGACATCGCATTCAATCGTTACAATGTGCGTACCAACAGCGGTGCATCCGGCAAAGGAAAAGGTGGAGCATTACTCACTAACATTAAAGATTTGGCAGCCTGTACGACAGTTCCGCAGGGAACATTTACTGTCGACGCAGCCTATACCATCACTGCTCCCGGCACAGGTTTCCCTCCTCCTACCATGGAGTCCACCGCTAATGAGGTTCTCTGTAAAGCAATCACTTTTGCCGGCCCTCCTCCCACTTACACCCCAAGCGATTACGTATTTATCGTTCGCACAGCCAGTGGGAAATATGCCAAGTTGAAAGCCAAGAGTTTTTATGATGACGAAGGCAAAAGCGGTATTTATTCATTTGAATATGCCATTCAGCCGGATGGCAGTACAAATTTAAACTAAGCAAAAATCTCTAATGAAAAATTTCTGGAAGAAATACCATAAATGGGTAGGTTTATTCTTTAGCTTTTTTATCCTGATGTTCTGCTTTTCCGGTATTGTACTCAATCATCGTACACTCTTTTCAAAAGCTGAAGTCAGCAGAAACTGGATGCCGGAAAGCTATCACTACAAAAATTGGAATAATGGAATCATAAAGGGAACACTACGCCTACCCGATGGGAAAATTCTGGCATATGGTAATGCAGGAGTCTGGAAAACAGACTCCTGCTTTGCTACATTTGCCGATTTCAACCGAGGTCTGGCCGAAGGAATCGACAATCGTAAAATAAGTAATATCGTCCGTGTAGCCAATAACGATATCTGGTGTGCCGGATTATATTCTATCTATCTCCTGAACCATGACAGTTGGAAAGAATATCCGATAGCCGGCAATGACGAACGAATCTCAGATATCACTCAACGTGGGGATACCTTAGTCATATTGACACGCTCTTATCTTTATACGAGTGTTTCTCCTTATGACGAATTCCGGAAAACAGAATTGAAAACACCGGAAAACTATTCCCCAAAGACCTCTTTGTTCCGGACCATCTGGCTGCTGCATAGCGGAGAGTTATTCGGTACCCCCGGCAAACTGGCAGTCGATTTTCTGGGAGTAGTATTAATCGTTCTCAGTGCTACAGGAATCATATACACCCTTCTTCCCCCATTCATTCGCCGGAGACACAGAAAAAGGCTTCCTGTCAAGACACAGGCAAAGGCTCTGAAAACTTCACTGAACTGGCACAATAAATTGGGTACATGGTTGATCGGACTGACCCTATTGCTATCTGTCACAGGCATGTGTCTGCGACCTCCATTAATGATACCTTTTGTTCTGGTCAATACCCGGCCTGTCCCTGGGAGTACACTCGATTCGGATAATCCCTGGCACGACAAGCTTCGCAGTATTCGTTGGGACGCATCCCGGAATGTCTGGCTGTTATCTTCGTCAATGGGATTCTACCGGATAAACGATTTACAACTTCCACCGGTTAAGTTAAAACAAACTCCACCGGTAAGCCCTATGGGAGTAAATGTATTTCATCCCCAAAGTCCGGACGAATGGCTGATCGGATCTTTCAGTGGCCTCTTCGTCTGGAATCCTTCCACCGGCACCGTCCTCGATTATTATACGGGACAACCTCCTGCAGCCGTTCACGGACGACCACTCGGCGGCAGTCTCGTCAACGGATTCACTGACGATTTAGTTACCCGTGAAGTAATCTTCGAATACGACAACGGAGCACGCAATAAAGAGAACAATTTAGTATTACCGGCAATGCCGGACCTTATAAAACAGCAACCCATGTCGTTATGGAATTTCTGTTTGGAACTTCATGTCGGTCGTTGTTATTCTCCGTTCTTAGGTGTTTTTTCAGATCTATTCGTTTTTATTTCCGGACTTCTGCTAACGCTAATCCTCATTTCGGGATATATCGTATATAAAAGACACCATAAACGAAGCAAAAAAATAAGGATGCATTAATGCATCCTTATTTTTTTGCTTATAGAACCCCCAAAAGCTAGTTATAGTTTTTAGAAGGAATTAATAACGGTCATAACTAAAATTATTATAGATACAATAATTATCTTTTAGATAAAAGATGCAAGTGAAAATATTTGTGCATAAAAACAATATATATTCCACTCAGCAAGAGGATACAGCCCAATAAATACCAATAACCATAATTCCGGCAATATAAATATCCGATGATAATTATAATTTGCGCAATCATATACACCAACGATACTACTACGTGCGGTATTCTCAGTTCATTAGCCATTATCTGATATAAATGTTTCCGGTGAGGCAAACCAATATTTTCGTGAAGCATCAATCGATGAACGATCGTCAACACACTATCTACTCCATATACAGCAAGCAATATAAGCCAGCCAAAATTCTCTGTTTTGATAATTAAACTTCCGATCAGGAACAGGATTACAAAAGCTATACTGACCGAACCGACATCACCGGCAAAACATCTCGCTTGTTTGCGGAAATTAAAAAAATTAAAGACCAATACTGCGCAAAGCATAGTATAAATAAGGTCCGGTTCAACAAATGGGACATATATCCTATTTATGTAGGCCAATGCTATCAGAATGATCAATGAATATCCGCCTGTTATGCCATTAATGCCATCCATAAAGTTGTAAGCATTGATAATCCCAGTACAAATGATCAGGGCAACAAGGATCGTCCACCAAGGCAAGCTAAACAGCCCCCATTGATAAAACATCAAAGCCATTGCCGTAAAATGAAAGACCAGACGAAGTCCTTGTGAAGTAGAACGGATGTCATCTATAAAACTGATAAAGGTTATCAGACTCAAAGCCAGCATAAACCATGGATATTCAAAGTGGTTTGTCAGAAAATAAGCCAACGCCCCAAAATAAAAGATGATCCCTCCACCACGCAGTGTAATCCGGGTATGTGAACTACGTTCGTTAGGCTTATCGATAATGTTACACTTATCCGCAATACGGAAATAAAAAAGTTCTGCCAGGAATAGCAGAACTAAGATTATTAGATAGTACATAAGTTATTTAGTTTCTTCAAATGAACGAATGGTCTTCATCAATCCTTCTTTAGCCGTTACAGGTAATTTATCAATGCCCAAAGCGGCCTTGATCTTAGCGTTGCTTACCACATAATTTTCCGTCAGTTTACGAAGTCTTTCCGTATTCAAAGGTAAATGCATCAAAGTACCCAGGCCGGCACATCCTTCCATAACCCTTTTGTTCATTTTCCAGATATGCGGCTTTTTTCCCATTGCTTCACACATGATGCCAATCAGTTCATTCGTTGAAAGAGCTTCATCATCTCCCATATGGTAGATGCCCGTAGGCACATCCTGATTCAAAAGCCCCTCAATCACATAACAAAGGTTATCGATTGAAGTAAACGAACGGCGATTATCAAAATCGCCAAGAGGCCAAGGGATTCCTTTTTTCACTACATTATATAATAAATTCAGATTCCCTTTATTTCCCGGTCCGTGAATCATGCAGGGACGAAGAATATACACCTGTTTATTCTTGGGTATCCTCCCCTTCTCTTTTTCCAACCGCAAAGACCGATCCTCACTAATAGAAGAAGTTGGAAACATAAAATGATTTTTTATATATTCTTCCGCCTTAATCTTACTCTCCCCATAAGGACCAACCGGAGTAGGAATCACGTCTTCAGTAAGCACGTCTCCTACTACACTATCGGCAGCAGCTTTCACCGAACTAAAGAAAATGAATTTCTTGGCAGAAGACTCCAAAAAGAAGTCGAATATCTTTTGAGTCAGACCGGTATTGATGTCAAAATAGGACTGAGCGGCTGATTGGTTTTTCGTATCATGGGCCTTTCCGGCAAGATGAATAATGGCATCGAATTGGGGAAGAGTTTGAAAAGGAAAAGATGTGGGTTCGAAGTCTTGCCAAGAAAAAGTAGTTACGACTCCCTCTTTAGCAGGAGAAACAATATCAAGCCCATACAAAGTATGTTTATCTTTCAAAGCCCTAATAAAATTAGAGCCTACAAAACCATGAATTCCAGAAATAAGTATATTCATTTTTTTATAAAAATCAGTTCAAATACTTTTACTAAATATTTTAATAGAAGCAAAGGATAACAAGTCCATATTCCATTCTCCTTACAGGCTCTGACTATCTCTTTATTCAATAGGATATTACTTTTAATAGAAGCCGTACTCGCACCTCCTGTCCTCATTTTCATAAAATCCAAAGGTAAATATTTACTCTTTAACCGGTGTACATATAAAAAACGAACAAGCAACTCATAATCAGCAGCTATTTTATAATTTGTTTTATAATAGCCAAACTGATCAAAATATTTTCGATAAGTAAAAAAAGTTGGATGAGCAGGCATAAATCCAAATCGAAACAAGGATGGGACAAACCTTTTAGAGGAATAATAGCGAACTGTCCTATCCAAATTATCAGGATTTACAAAACGTACATCTCCATAAATAGCCTCTGTCTCACCAGCTTCAAACGACTCAGCAACTTTTTCTAAAACGTCTCCTCTATGATAAAAATCATCCGAGTTAATAATACCGACAATATCTCCGGTAGCCATCCGGATACCTTTATTCATGGCATCGTAAATACCATTATCCTTTTCACTTATCCAACACATACGACCATTGAACTGTGGTTCATATTCTTTGATAAGATCTAAAGTATCATCTTTAGACCGTCCGTCGACTATTATATATTCTATATCCGAATAAGATTGGAAAAGAACTGATTGAATAGTATAACGAAGAGTTTGAGCACTATTAAACGTTACAGTAACTAAAGAAATTTTCATCAAAAGAACGACAAAAATTATTTATCACGATTAATCCAATTCAAAGTATTTCTCACACCTTCAATACGAGTGTAAGGAGGATTTGGTGCTATATTATAAGTGTTAATCAAATCAATAATATTATCAGTAGTCATATTTTTCAGTCTAAACGACGACAAAGGAAATTTCAGACCTGCAAATTTGAAAACATCGCCCAATAATGCGACTACCTTCATTAATCCGTAGGGTACTTTCAAAATTTTATGCCCCAATTCTTCAGCAATTTCATTTCCCCATTCCTCTATGTTAGTCGCTGGACTATCACCAATATAGAAAACTTTTCTATTCTCATCCAATGTCTCATTAAACAATATCTGTTCTATTTGATAAACTGCATTTCCTACATAGCCATAAGTCTTTGTGCATCCCTTATTTCCAATATGAAAATATTGATTAGCAATAATCATATCGAAAAAGTTCTTATAAGGAATTCCAAACCATGGTCCCCAAATAGAGGTTGGCCTAATGATGGCCCAGTCACAATGAGGTCTATTTGCCCAAACTATTTTTTCTGTTTCTACTTTACTTTGACCGTACAAAGTAGTCGGAGCATAATCAAACTGATTTTTAGGGTAATATCCAGCGTGACACACTAGCATGGATGACGTAATCAATACTTTTTTTAAATGAGGAATTTCTTTCACTATCTTCATTAAATTTCCAACACCAACTGTATTAGCCAAATAATCTTCAATCCTCTTCCCCAACAAATCGGTTCGAGCGGCCAAATGTATAATATAATCAGGAGAAAAATCTAATACACATTTTCTAAATTGATAATAATCGGTTATATCAACTTTTTGATAATAGTTAAAACAATCTATAATAATTGGTTCTTTTATATCAATGTTTAAAAGAGAATACAATCCTATTGATTGTAAATGCAATAACAAATTTGTACCTATAAACCCGGAAGCTCCTGTAAGCAAGATTTTTGTTTTCATATCAAAGAGTGACAACTATTCATTCTATATTCAAAAGGAAATAACTACCGTCTATCAAGCGCCCTTGTTGACTCAAATACATATTAGGAGAAATATTCTGGGGATCGACAACTTTCAAATATAAATTTCCTCTTAAATGCGGTATAAATTCTTTAAACTCGGCAATCTTATCAAAACTATAATATCCATATTTCAAATTCGGATGAGGATATACAGTTCTTAAATCCAAACCAGATTGTTTGGACCAAATAACTTTCCCGGAATCATCTTTAATAAAAAAAACAATATACCACAAATCATATGTAGGAGTCAAACCAATATTACCCCAGTTTAGTATAAGCTCTAACCTCCTATCCAGAGGATGTATATCCTTTAGCACAAAAAAATATCTAAATCCTATCAAAGAATACATCCTATTAAATTCAAGAATTACCTTCTGCTGTTCCGCTGTGAGATTATCACCTTTCATTTTATCTAATGATGTATTAGAATTTCTAATTATACACGGATGCATATATTCCACTTGTTCTACAAGGTTTAAATAGGGAGTATATTTTTGAGTAAAATCAAGCCTAATAGGTTCTCCTATAACGGGGGCCTTTTGCCATTTATTCTTTATTAATTCATACATTTTATCGCCTTTATCAGAAGCTTTATTACCAGCATAAAACAATGTAGAATACAACAAATCATTATCTCCCCAATTATCACGAAACAGTCCAAACTCACCACGATCATTTTTAGATCTCAATAAATAAAAATTAAAATCGCGTAAAGCAGTATTAGAATTATATCTCATTCCATTTGTTGGAGCCAATATCCAAATGTCCGGAAAAGAAACAGCATACGCATCTACTATTTTCTTTAGATTTGCAAAATCAGAAGGAATTAGTGCAGTGGGATATGCACCCTCTCCCCACCAACCTAAAAACCTCATTTCAATAAACCTCACATAATCCTTTCGACAAATTTGAGATTTCTCTATTGATTGATAAGAATTTAAATAATCAGAAAATACCGACAGTAATTTAATATACCGTTCAATAAAAAAAAGATTATTGAAATTAGGTTCCCAATTGAGAACTCCATTAGCGTTCTTATATAAAACATCAGCATCATTACTTGATTTCATCCTTTGATGCAAATAGTTAGGATAAGAACAATACCCTCCATCGACCACATTTCCTATTTTAGATGCACCGTTAGTTATTACAAATGCACCAATACTCAACTTCTGATTATACTTATAGCAATTAACAAAAGCTTTATCCAATAATGAAAAATCATAATGATCCAAATCCTTCTCTATATCAGACCAACATAATCTAATCATAGAATTTAGCGGTTGCAATGGTATTTGAGATATAGGTTTCAATAACGAAATATTACCAGAGCTATTCACCCCAGACCATACCTCATACACAGATCCAGAATTAGGGAGACATCCATCTTCATGTTTCCAAATTTGATTTTGCGCATTTCCTATAATTGGAAAAACAGAACAAAAGAAGAGAATTTTTAAAACCATAATACTCACAAAAGAAGATTTAATTTCTTACTTATTTCAAAGATTAATCAGTGTGAAACATAAAGCTTCATATATTCTTCGGACATATGCTCTGAAGAAAAATGAGTTGTTCCTATCTTACTTAATACAGAGTTACATTCAGAAGAATCAATCATTAGTAATTGTTCTAAAACATTAAATAACGATGATTCATTCGAGTTATCAAACAACAAGCCATAGGACTGCGTCACAATAGTAGATATTTCCTGATGCGCAGGAATAGATGATAAAGCCATTGGTAATCCAACACAAATAGCTTCTAATACATTTAAGGGAAGTCCTTCTGAAAAAGAAGAACTTATCAAATAGTCCGATGCTTGTAAATATTTATAAGGTTCAGTAACGAATCCAACACATTTAATATATTTGTCTTGCGAACCTATCATATCAATACATTCCTTTTTTAAAAGACCATCACCAATAAATACCAGCATAATATCATTACGAATATTCAATAATTTTTTAAAAACAGAAATAGTAAATAAAGGATTTTTCAATTTTGAAAGACTACCGGAGACCAAAAAGATTTTCTTATCAAGTTCAAGTCCTAATTGATTTCGAATAGTCTTTTTTTCTGCTGGAGAAACAGGAGAATTTACTTTTACATTGATACCATTATATACCACATCTACATTTGTTTTAAGCAATTGCTGATAAAAAGTTTGCATTGAATAAGAAATAGCAATTTTTTTATCAAATTTTTTAATTGCATTCAAATATCTATGCACCATATAACTACCAAGAACATATCCTTTAGCATAGACAAAATCTTTCGTACAAACATTATGAAATGTAACAATTTTTTTCACGTTTTTCAAATTGGTACAAAGTAGTGCTGAATAATAACAATGTGTATGAACTATTTTAATATTATTATCATTAATAAAATTTTGAATTTTTTGTGACAAGGTCATTGTAAAAAACTCATTCCTTATAACGGAAGATTGCAAACAAAACACGCTTATACCCAAATCTAAAAAACTTTGTTTTAAAGATTTTCCTTCCACTTCCTCATAGAGAGTAATTATAAAACAATTACCTCTCCTTTCAATATTACTCACAATATCATAAAGGACTTTTACAGGGGCCTGATTTATCAAGCTAGAAACAACATATAATATATTCAACTTAGTATTTATTTTCAAATAAGAAAGATTCAATTTTCTGTCTTTCAATTGATTTTAGTTTTAAAATTTCCATTCGCCTTAAAGTCATAGTTTCCCTTACAAGATCAATTTTTTGATAGATTTCATTAGGACTCAATTCATTTATATTAGGTATAAAATTTGTATCAAGTAAACCAAAATCACTCAGCAAACTGGAATGCTTAGATTCCCCATTTGCATTTTGATAATACTGTGCAGTAGGAAATGTAATCACAGGAGTATCATTTTTTATAGAAAAAACAGTATCATGAAAACGATTCGTAAGTAATACATCAAAATATTTAAAAATCCCGGCAAACTCAAAAGGAGATAAATCATTTACTAATATATCAACATACCTTGCCGCACGTAAAGAAGCAATTGTATAACCGTGATTTTTCAACAATTTACAAAATTCATCTTTATGTTTCATGTCTCTAATCAAATGTAAACAAATCAATGGTCTTTTGACCAAATCTAACTTTTTAGATTTTACATATATATCAGCATAAGAGTAGTCAATATCGAATGCAAAAGTAGGATCAGAAAGTTTTACAATATTTTTATCAGTTCCTATAAGTGCATTCATTAATCGTTTAGTAGCTTCATCACGCACACTGATAGCATCGAAAGAGTTCAACGCATTGGTCAATTTATCTTTCTGAGAATTTGACAAGTCTTTAAAATCAGTTCCTCTTGCAGATGCAGCTATAAATATCTTTTTCGCTTGTACCTCCTCAGAAAGCCAAAATGGAGTTATTTCATCATCTGGAGCTCTGAATAATTCAAGAGTAGTATCACTTCCCACATAAATAACGTCATAATTCTGTTTAATAATAAATGATATAGCAGACTGATAATTACTGCTTAATAATTTATTTTTAGAAAGTGGTAGCTGAGACTCACATATATGATATTTTCTAATTTTACAAAAATCATTATATAATGAACGTAGAGAAGACGAAGAGAAACAAGGTCGTTTAGCGTCAACAAAGTATCTATAATTGATAATTTCTACAAAATCATTAGGATACACTTTCCGAACACTTCGATAAACAGACAATGCCTGAAGGTATGTCCCCGGATTAACACCACTAAAATAAGTCAAAATTCCAATTTTTTTCATCTTTATTTATTTATAGTCGTATATGTCGATACCGATTTTCTATGAGAAACCGCAACTTTGTAATTTTCTTTGTAATAACCAACTCCTATTAATACTATCGGCATTTCATTATCGGGTATATGAAACTGTTTCTTAAATTTATTCATCCGCGCAGGCTTCATTCCCATTGTCAAAGGAATACTCGCTAATCCGACAAAATGAAGAGAATACAACAAATTCATGGCATATAATCCACCATCAATATAAACTTGGTGAACTTCATTAATGAAATACGAGTTTATATCCGCTGTTATCAAAATAGCAGCCTTCATTTCTTTAGAGAAACCTTTATTACCTCCTTGGAAAGTAAAAATATCGGAACATAATGTTTTATCAGTGAAAATATGAACATGCTGCGACTGTCTATTACATGCAGATGGTGTTTTTTGTGCTATTTCTAATGCTTCATATAAAGTATCCATATTGATAGCTTTTTCATTTTGGGCAAAATCACGGATAGAGTATCTTGACTTTGAAAAATGTTTAAAATCAGAATGAATTTCTTTTAAAAGTTTCGTATGATTCATATATAAAACACCAGAATTATCAAAATCTTTTACATCTATTTTATATCGATATAAAAGATCACAAAATTTCTTTGTAATATCTTTATATTCAACTCCTATTGAAGAACTATAATCAATATAGCTCTTAAGGATACTCAATTGTCCAAGCATGAAATCATCATTTCCTACTCGTTCAATATAAACTGAAATATCATTCAATAACCCTATAGCCTTTTGATATCCAAAACCCTTCCTAGAATTACCAATTGCCATTCCTTTTTCTAAAGAATGCGATTTCATTGTGATAAATGCTTGCAACTTCGATTTATTATCATAAAGTCTTACATTACCAATATGTCTAGATAGTAAACAAATTTCGTGTATCTGCAAAAAGCACAACCGTCCTAAAACAACAAACCAATTATATTTTAAGAAGTTAACTATTTTCTCTTTCATTTCTATTTATTATTTTATGAAACATGTCTTTATATCCGTTAGATATCTTATTAATATCATAATTCTGTTCAATATAGATCGCACCTTTTTTCAACAATTTTCTATAGTCTGATTCCGATCTTTCAATAGAGGCAATTAAAGTATTTACCAAAGCAGTCAAATTACCTTCAGGAAAAATATAGCCATTAACACCATCTATTATTTCATCTTTAAATCCCTCTAAGTCAGATGCAATTACTGGCAGGTTATAATTAAATGCTATTTTCATCGGTCCACTTTGGCTAAGCGCTCGATAGGGTTGAACTAAATAATGAGAGCTATTAAACAAATTTGGAATATCTTCATTTGGTATCAACCGAACATTTGTTTCAAAGATTTCGGGATATTTAATTCGGGAAATATAAAAATCCCAATTCTCACAATATCCATTTATTGAAACCCTGAAATTCCTATAACCTTTTTCATATACAAGACATGCTGCATCAATAAGTAATTCTATATTTTTGGCATAATTTATACTACCAAAAACAAGAAAACGAATTATTGAATAATTTGGTCTATCGACAGAGGGTACTCCGAAGTCTTTCAAAGATAAGGGTATATAATTTATCATTGCTTTTGGAAAATTCAACGCAAATAAAGTCATTTGACTTTTAGAAAACATAACAACATATTTTACTTTTGAATAAGTTAGTTTCCTTATTACAATATCCATCCGGGGATATGTAAATCCAGCATGTACATTGCCTTGATGAACGGCAAATACAGTTTTTTTCTTATCAAAAAAATAAGAAATAAATGAAAAAAACAGAGTGGGAGTATAATTTATATATATTATGTCAAACCTACTCAGTTTAGAATATATTAAACATTTCAGATAAGAAAGAAATCTTAACGGATTTCTTTGCCTATACTTCGAATAAATAAACCGTATATTCAATCCTGAAAGATTCTTCAGCGAACTGAAAAAAGCTTCATTATACCTTTGTAATCGGTCTGGAAATACAATAACCCACTCAATATCAAAATCTAAAAGTATAGTTTTCAACATATTAGGATTAAAATCGCAGTCGATAAAACAATCAGCTGTCATCCAATATATCTTTTTTTTCCTCATATTATTCTATAATATTTCAGTTTACTTTTTCTAACAATATAATGATGCCACCTCAACATACAAGCAACAAAAATGAATACATCAATAAATTGAAAAGACCATTTAAAAACAGTCATTATCATAGCATAGAATAGAAAAAGACATAATACAAACATAGGAAATGTGGGATACCGTTGGAAAGTCAGAAAAGCTTTACGAACAAAAAAGCCTGATAGAAAAGGGCAAATAATCACACCTAGAAAGCCAAAATCAAATAAATAAGCCATTACACAAGTATAAGCGAAATTCATAGTTATGTCATTTCCCACAGGAATATAGTTTTCTTGTAAAAACATGGTAGTTATTTCACCCGCTGAAGTATAACTCCCACCCAAAAAGTGTATCACAATCTTCACTAATGCATCGACTCCTGCAAATGTCGAACGCCCCCATAATAAATCTGTCTTATCCAAATAATTTTGATCTAAGGCATAATCTAACGCCCTGAAAGGGCCAGTCATATACCAAACACACTGTTTGAAAAATTCCTCAAAACCAATAGCTAAAGTTTCGAATGAGAATCCTATTTCCCCTTTGCGTAATGCGGTGATATACGAAACGAACAGTACTACGGTACATCCCACGAGTAAAATATAAAGCCTGATCTTCATCTTTTTTAAAGTTGAAAACTTTACACCATAAAACAAAGGACTTTCAATAACATAGCTTTTTATCAAAAAAGCGAATCCTAACATCATCAGGACCGTTATATATGCACCACGCCCAGAACCGATATATGAATATAGCAGTAAAAAGACAATAGATAAAACAAGCAAGTATTTATTACTAAAATATATCAGTAAAACAGCAATTAAAACCGACAAAAAATAGAAGAAAGGTTTTACCGCCATATTATAAAGTAATATTTCATAATGGCTGGAAAATAATTCCCCTTCCTCAAACATCGTATTTCTCCCTTCCGCCGCATTATAGAGTGTAAGAACAAATAGATACTTGTGAAAATAATAATATACAATGCCTATAAAAACGAACAATATAATTTTAAATTTAATCGATTGACATATCAAAGGCTTAAAACTATATTTTAAAGATATAGGATATTTGGGAGGTATTCTTTGGGCCGAGATTGCGAAGCCTAACACAAAAAATAAAACATTTAAAATCAGCAATAAATAGGAATAAGTAGTTACCGGAAATAAATCATAAGGATCGAACGTAGACAGAAACAACCAAAATAACCACCATGATAAATAACAAAAAACACAAATAAAAGATAGTTTATCGCGAATTACAACTTTTATTAAACTAAAAAGCAAAAAAGATAATACAACAATTACTATTCTCATTTTTTGCTCATTTTACAATTTTACGGATAAAATGATTAAAACCTTGAGATATTAGTTCTGAAAAGATACGTAGTTTGCTTCTCAAGCTTACATTTACCTTCCCAATACACAATAGAGGAGTTATAGAACCTGTTTGTTTCAACATCATTATTATAATATTAGCAATCTTATACTTTAAGACTTCATCCAATGGATTTTTCTCACATAATTCTTTTATTACGTTAAAGTTAGCATTTAATTTACCCAACACGTTTAATCCAGATTGTACACCATTACCGTGAATATTGTATACTCCTCCATAGAAGTTCATGCATCCCCCATTACCTTTTTTAAGCAGAAAATAAAAAGTATTTATATCTCTAAAAAAACGATAAGATCTACTCTCATCAACTATATAAGCATACAGGTCTCTCCTTATTAAGGCAGTCAATGGTTGAGTCAACCAATATCTTTTAAATAAATTATTATCAATAACCAAAAATTCTTTTCCTAAAAACAGACCCGGATGCAAATCATCTTCAACAATATTACTAATCACAAAAAATCGTTTATATCTATGAACACAAAAGGTTAATTCATTATGGCTTTCTAAGAAATCAACCTGTTTTTGTAATTTCAAGGGATCAATCCAATAATCATCTCCCTCACACAAAGCAATATATTTACCTTTAGCCATAGGAAAGAGAATTTGCCGCAAAGGAGAAATACCTTTCGAATACTGATTTTCAATCTGATAAATAGGATTTATAAGTTCAGGATATCTATCTGCATACTCGCGAATAATTTCCTGTGTTCCGTCTGTAGAAGCATCATCATGTATCAATACCTCAAATAAAAAATTCGTTTTCTGCATCATAAATCCATCCAAACATTGCCGAATGTAGGAAGCATGATTATAAGCCATACAACAAACACTTACTAAAGGTTCTTTCATTTGAGTGTCTTCATAAACTTTGCAGGATTCCCCGCAACACATTCATAGGATGCCACACTTTTTGTTACCACAGCCCCTGCTCCCACAGACGCAAATGTTCCTATTAAATCAACTTTTCCACTAATTACAATTGCTCCAATTCCTAAAAAAACAAAATCTTCAACTACAGTATAGGCACCAACCATTACTCCAAATGCTAAATAGCAATTCTTTCCAATATGCGTACTATGAGTCACAGAGACATTATAACTTAATACAGTATTATCTCCAACTGTTACGTCCGGATGAACAACTGTATTCATATGAACGACAACCCCTCGCCCTAATTGAGCATACTTAGATACTTTTGCAGAAGGATGAATTAAAGTGGGCACATCCCCTTTCTTCTCTATTATTTTCTCAAAAATTGTTGCTCTGATTTTATTATCACCTTGACTCAATGCAAAATTCATTCCTTCCAATGAGTTTAATGAAAATAAATCATTAAAAGAGCCTAATATAGGATATCCATGATCTAATTCTCCCACCCTTTCGTCATTATAATGATACAAACCCTTAATAGTATATCCACAAGTTTCTACTAATTCCAGATACACAGAAGTGTTATGACCAACTCCCAATACGTAGATTTCTCTATTCATACCAGCATTATCCGTTTTTATTATTTTTTCATCATTTTACAATCAATCCTGCAACCCGAGTTGCATCTTCTTCATTCAAGTTATGATACATCGGCAGGCATATCACACTGTCCGCTATCTTCCTTGCAACCGGAAGATTCACAGGGTTGGCGGATTCCAATCCCCGATAAGTGGAAAATTCGCTTATCAGAGGGTAAAAATACCTCCGACATAAAACATTATTTTCTTTCATCTTGAAATACAATTCATCACGAGTTATACCATATTCCTCGGAATCAATGAATATGGGAAAGTAAGAATAATTATGACGGACACCAGGCATATCTTCCATTACACGAATACCTGGAACATCTCTCAATACCTGACGATATTTCATCGCTACCTGACGGCGCGCATCAATGGCAGTATTCACCTGCTTCAAGTTTAACAAACCATATGCAGAGCGCACTTCATCCATTTTACCATTGATACCGGGGGCCACAATAGTCGTTTCACCAGCAAAGCCAAAATTCTTCAGATAATCAATGCGTTTTTTGGTCTGTTCATCGTGGCAAATCAAAGCGCCTCCCTCTATCGTATTATAGACTTTTGTTGCATGAAAACTTAAAGTAGACATATCACCAGCTTCTAAAACAGACCGTCCGTTCACCTCTACCCCAAAAGCATGTGCTGCATCATAAATTATTTTTAAGCCATACTTATCGGCTATTTCCTGAATACGCTTCGTTGCACATGGCTTGCCGTATACATGCACCGGCATGATAGCAGTAGTTTTGGGAGTTATGGCAGCCTCGATTTTGTCAGGGTCAAGGTTGCAAGTCTCCGGATCGATATCTACAAATACAGGTTTTATACCATTCCACCAAAGTGAATGCGTAGTAGCTACAAAGCTATAAGGAGTCGTTATCACTTCACCTGTAATGCGCAAAGCCTGTAATGCACACATCAATGGTAATGTACCATTCGTAAACAAACTGATATAAGGTACTTTCAAATACTCGCACAAGGCTTTCTCCAACTCTTGATGGTAATGACCGTTATTGGTCAACCATTTACGATTCCAAATATCTTGTAGATAAGGTAAAAAATCATCTAGAGAAGGAAGAAGAGGAGAAGTTACGGTAATTAGTTTTTCATCCATCTTTACTTATTTTTATTTTCGTGTAATCAGCGCTTTTATTTCAAGATATTCTTCCGGCTTAAACAGTTCGTAGATAAGGACCGCCAACGATATGCCAGTCACACATTGCATAGGCAATATGACGTAAATGGAGATGTCTAATAAGGAAAGACTCCACATTACACTCGCCACAAATAAAGAAATGGCAAATGTGGGCAATATATCTTTTATCTGTTCTTTGGTGGAATAATGTATCAGTCCGGCAGAGTAGTAGCTGTTCAACAGATAGGCAATAAAAGAAATGAAAACGCTACCCCATAGCATATATTTTATACCGAACAGGATACCGATCAAAATAGGTCCTACAGCTATTATTTTCTTTATAATTTCCAATTTTAAAAACAAGTCGGAATGACCTTTCACTTGTAACATATTCAGATTGATAGCATGAAGGGGATAAAGCATCCCCGAAAAACAAATGATCTGAAGAAAAGATACAGCGGGTAACCACTTCTCGCCAATAAGAATAAGTATTAATGATTTTGCCGCTGCGGCGAGTCCCAGCATACAAGCAAAAGTTACCAACATAGTAGTTTTTATAATTCTACGATAAGCTTGCTTCAAACGTTCCGGTTCATCTTGGATAGAACTCAATACCGGATAGCTGACGCGTTGAATAACGGATGTCAGATTACTGGAAAATATTGTATTAAACTGCTCTGCACGAGTATATTGCCCCAACTGAACTGAACTATAAAAACGACCTATAATAATATAATAAGCATTATTATAAACAGTATTGATCAACCCTGATACTAATAGTTTTGAACCAAAACTAAACAACTCTTTAAAACTTCTTATAGAGAATTCCCAAGCAGGACGCCAACTACAATAAATCCATAAAAACAAGGAATTTAAAACTTGCCGGGCAAGTTGTTGTCCGACAAGGCTCCATACACCATAATCTAAAAGAGCCATACCAACACCAATCGCCCCACTGGAAATTGAAGCTACCAAAGATATTTTTGTTTGTATTTTAAAATTGACTTCTTTTACAAAAATAGTACGCTGAACAATAGATAATGCATTAACAATCAAAACTAAGCCAATGACCCGTGTTACTGAAACCAGAAGCGCTTCTTTGAAAAAACTGCTGATAACAGGTGAACTGAAAAATAAAATTATATATAGAAGAACTCCAACAACCAGATTAAAATAAAAAACAGTATTATAATCTTCCCGTTTAGCGTCTATTTTACGAATTAACGCATTTGAAAATCCACTGTCAATGATTGAATTTGAGAGTGCTATAAAAATGGAAATCATAGCCATGACACCATACTCTGCAGGAGTCAATAAACGTGCAAGCACTAAACCGACCAGAAAGGTAATACCCGTATTGGCTATATTATCAGCAAAGCTCCAACCAACACCTTTAATCGTCTTCTCCTTTAGGGATTCACTCATCCTTAAGTAAATATAATATATAAATATCTAAGGCTCGCTCGCATTCCATAATCCGAACCTTTCAGTTTCTAAACTTATACAAGCCAGACAAGCCATATACGAATTTGAAGCGTGAATGCCGGAAGTAATGTCTATAATTTCCGGTTCCTTTGCCGGTGATTCGTTGCTCTGAACGGAAAGAATGCCATGCATCCATTTTTTTCTATTCCTCAATATACTCCCACGGATAAGGATTGTCCGCCACATTCTGAAATTCGATAATGGCTTCCTGCTCTTCAGTAGTAAGCGACGCGGAATCCCACGAAGCGATGATGGCACGGGCTTCATCCGCCAAAGGCTCATCGAACACTTCACCATAGCAGGCGGTTAGCAGACGGAGTTTCAATAAGGAAGCGGGAAGGACATCAAGAAGACCCCAACAACGGTCCAGAACTTCCTGAATGTGTTGCTGCTTTTCACCGTAATCGATGAAGGAGGCATTGTAACCCATCAGGAGAGCTAAGCAGACATGGGCCTGTTCTTCAAGGGTGGAACCTTTGGCACCGGAGTCATACAAAGCGGTGGTCAAACGGTAAACCTCACTGTTACGACGGGACAAATCATCACTATAGATGGGAGTATCGTCCATGCCCAAATACATCAGTTCATGCGCAGCGCGCTGAAGGGAGGCTGCTTCTTCGGAAAGAGTCATACTATTTAAGGAATTTGAATTATTTAATTACTTCTATCAGATCCGGATGAATGGACGCCATGGCAACGGCGATGACACCCTGGATTTTTATGACCAGACGACGGTCACGGGCACCCTTCACTTTCAGAAAAATGCCTTCCTGACCCTCGAAGTCACCACCCGTGACACGGACTTTAGTGCCTTTGGACAAATTCAATTCATCAGGACGGAAGTAAAGGAGCTGCTCATGGTAAGTACCGGCCACGGCAATGAAACGTTGCATCTCTTGATCGGGGATGATTATCTTCTGACCGCTTCGGGTATCGGTGATGTACTGCAAATAAGCAACCATGGACTTGACACGTTTCACTTCGGAAGGACAGGCATGAACAAAAATCAAATTGTAGATGACGGGAACCAGGACACGGACTTTTTTCCCGTTTTTGATGCTTATTTTATATTGCATGGGAACGAAATAGTCGATATGTTCCTTCGCAAACAGTCGCATGGCATCAGGCTCTCTACGGTAGGTGGCACGCATGGCATACCAGACTTCGGTCTCTTTATCCGCTTCCATTTTTCTATGATTAGTTCAAAAAAGGATGTTCTTTCGGGGCTTTGAATATCTAATACACTATTGATATTCAATCACTTGCGACGCACTCGTGTAATATACAGCAATATTTGCATCTCTCTTTTCTAATAGTTTTCTGTAGTTGTTCATTAACTGACAGATAAAATACTATAAACGAGTCAGTTGAAAGCAAAAAGCGTTTCAATAGACGTTCGTTTAATGGCACAAAGTTAAAACGTATATCTGGAATAACAAAATATTCTTATAAATATTTTTTCGTTTTTGAAAGTTAAAGGTGCAGATTCTTTATATTCAGCGGTTTATGTAATTGATAAAATTAGTTATTTGATGCATTATTCTGTAAGAATGCCCAGCCGTAAATCTCCCCAAATTGGTGTTTCATTAAACGAACGTCTATTGAAACACTTTTATAATTTCATCGACACCACATTAGCATTTACGGATTCTCCCCCCTCTTTATACTATTTTCCCTATAATAATGTACGCACGTGCTACACGCGCACAGACGCGTATTTTCTTCTTTTTTTAAAAGAAAAATCCCCGTGTATTAAATAGAGGGTAGGGTACCCTACCCTCTATTTAATACACGGG
>OIWL01000296.1_pt1 | contig 71739 bp, 78 predicted proteins | sample 1587561 | NCBI WGS metagenome assembly OIWL01 (sample SAMEA3888903, study PRJEB22519) | human gut metagenome | biome: human gut; feature: human-associated habitat; material: faeces | place: Denmark | collected 2010 | reverse complement strand
TACAAGTCTATTTGACATTAATGATGTCTATATCCTGTTTTATTAAATGTGTCTTTTAATTAAAAAGCTATGTGTATAGAACAAGAAGATAAACGCAAAGATTTCAATAATGACAACCCCAAAGCCTAACATCTGCGTTAGTGTCATTGCCCCTAACATCTCATTTAAGTTTGGATTATTTGCCAAAGAAACAACCATATACAACATCATTGTCGTTAAGACACTCGTTAATATATAAGGAATGATGGTACGCGCATTCTTCTTCAAATTATCTACAGCTAAATTTAAATAGAAAGCTCTACTCATGATGCACAACACCTGTAGCTAGTAGTGTCAATGTATCACTAATACATTGGTACATCTGATCTAAATTTTTATTTCCTTTATAAATTTCATGGAAGATCTTTCCATCCTTAATAAATAGAACGCGAGACGCATGACTTGCAGCCTTTGTCGAATGAGTTACCATTACAATTGTTTGTTGATTCGCATTGATGGTTCCAAACAAATGTAAAAGTTCCTCTGTACTCTTTGAATCCAAAGCCCCCGTTGGCTCATCGGCCAGAATTAGATCTGGATTTGTGATGATGGCACGAGCAACAGCTACACGCTGCTTTTGTCCACCACTGATTTCATATGGAAACTTATCTAAAATATTCTCAATCCCTAATTGTTTTGCGATGGGTTCCAATCTTTTTTTCATTTCCGGATATTTTTTCTTACTTAAAACCAAAGGCAAGAAAATATTATCGCGATTATTAAAATTATCTAATAAATTAAAATCTTGGAATACAAAGCCTAAATGTTCTCTTCGAAAGTTCGCAATTTCCTTTTCTGAAATATGCGTAATATCTTTACCATGTAGTAAGACTTGTCCACTTGTTGGTTTATCTAAAGCAGCCAAGATATTTAATAAGGTTGTCTTACCAGATCCAGACTCACCCATGATAGCTACATATTCACCTTTATTCACGCTAAAATTAACGTTGGTCAATGCCTGTACTTGATTCTGTGTAAATCTTGTTGTATATACTTTTTTCAAATTTTTTACTTCTAATAATGCCATATTCATTACCTCCATGTACACCAAAATTCTACAAAGAATTCAAAAATGCAGCCATCGATTCAGCTAACACTATCCTTACAAGATTGTAAGATTACTCAATTCTTCCTTCAAAATGCGTAAGATCTAATATCACTCGAGTGCCTTTACCAACATTTGATTCAATTCTGATTTTATGATTCAACATATCCAAAATATTTTTACATAAATATAGACCTAGACCACTTGCGGTTTTATCACTACGCCCATTCATGCCTGTATATCCCTTTTCAAACACACGACTTAGATCACTTGCACTAATACCAATACCCGTATCTTCAATAACTAAAACATGTTTAGACTTCATATATATAGATATCAAACCATTTTCTTTTGTATATTTAAGACTATTTGAAAGGATTTGTTCCAACACAAACACAAGCCACTTTTCATCACTCAAAATCACATCTCCAGTTTCTTTAAAATGTAATTGAATGTGTTTACGAATAAATTCTGTAGAAAAGCAACGAATCGATTGTCGAATCAAATCATCCAATTCTAATTCTTTAAATAAAAAATCGGTATGCGTACTATGTAAGCGTAAATAGGCTAAAACCATATCTGTATATTGGTCCATACGTAAGAGTTGCAACTTAATTTCACTACGACTTAAGTTCTCATCTTCAAGTAGTAATTTCATAGCAGCAATAGGAAGTTTAGCCTGATGCACCCACATCGTAAAATAATCTTCTAAATCATGCATTTTATTTTCCGAAGAAATAACATACTCATCATGATACTCTTTCATAGCCACTAAGATTTTATGATAGTCTTCTCCCATCAATGAAGAATCTTGAAGATTACAAGACAAAGAAACATTACTATTGGATTGAAGTGTTACTAGTGTTTGGTGTTTCTTATAATATTTGTAGTAATCAAATAAGAAACAAACCACCAACAAAACACATAAAATCATAAAGGCATATGTAAAAGCTTCAAGTTCTAGATTATAGAGCTTAAATACACATAAACAGATCAAAACACTTACAACATAAATCATTATAAAAAACAATCGATCTTTTAAATAATGGCCAAACAACTTCATATCTTATATCCCAATCCTTTTTTAGTTTGAATAAAATCCACAACGCCAATACTCTCTAACTTTTTACGCAAACGATTCACATTCACACTTAATGCATTTTCATCCACATAAAAATCCGTCTTCCACAAATATTCCATTAAACGATCTCGAGATACAATCGTCCCCTTTTTTTCCATAAGTAAACGTAAGATCTTTGCCTCATTCTTACTCAGTTCCATTTGAGAAGATTGAAAACTTACTGTATTATCATCTAAATTAAAGCGTACACCTTGATATTCAAGAATATTATGATTGGATACAAAGTCATAGCTTCGTCTTAATATTGCCGTAATTTTAGCAGCCAGAACATTTAAATCAAATGGTTTACACACAAAATCATCTGCACCCTTAGAGATTGCCATCACAATACTCATATTGTCTGTAGCACTTGAAATAAAGATAATTGGAACTTTGGATTCTTCACGAATCTTTTCTGTCCACAAATATCCATTCAAATAAGGCAGTGTTATATCCATTAATACTAAGTCTGGATTAAAGGAATGAAATGCATCCATCACATTGTAAAAATCAACCACTCGATAAACATCATAGTTCCAAGATTTAAGAAATGATTCTAATTTTTTTGAGATAAGTTCATCATCTTCTACAATCATTATTTTATACATAATCTCACCCACTTTATTATACTGCAAAGCACAAAAATTCTTTCTAACAATAGTGTAAGATAAGACCAAAAGGAAGTGATAGTATGATCTATCTTCAAATGGGAATTCTCATTCTAGAAATCGGATTATGTATATTACAAAACAATCTATTAAAGAATAAATCCAATAAAAAAATACGATACGCCATGTGTATCGCATTACTATTAAATTGTTGAAATATGCGTACATATCAAGCTATGTGGGCTGTACATACACTATTTTGTTTACTTGTATTATTAATCGTATTCAAGAAAAGAAAACCAAATTTCTATCTACTTGGCAAAGACTTCGTGGATGAATCCACATCCAAAGATGATATGGAAATTCTATTTACTCAACTCGGAAGACTTACTAAAGTAGCCCCTGTTTATTGCAATCACGAAAACAAGATAAAATTCACAAAAAACAACATTATCATTCTAAATGATTAAGAAGTACAATTAAACAACATAACTCTAATCGGCAGAAAAGACTACACAAACAAAAATCGAAAGAAAACAAAAGGCTACAACATCGTCCTAGACCATCAACCACAAGGAACAAGAGAAAACATTAAAAACAATGTCAACCTCAACTCAGTGGTCACACCCACAACGGTCAAATGTTTCCACTATCTTTCTCTTACCACCTACAACCCAACTTTGCGGGTAATTACGGAAAAGAAACATTCATGCACTGCACAAATATCATTAGCTCAGGCCTTGTTGGTTGGGGGTTTTCCAATAAGAACAGAGGGTATATGTGAGTATGTGGTAGTCAATGTAGCACAAGATAAATAAGCAATATTTAATCACAAATCAATATTCTAACAAAAATCCTTATGGTAACAAAACGATAAGCACTGCATATTCAGTGAGCATTTAGTTCTGTTCTAGCAAAAATCCTTATGGTAACAAAACTGGATTTTTTGTTACCTGTAGATGGTGTAGGTTCTGTTCTAGCAAAAATCCTTATGGTAACAAAACAATCTGTAGTATTCACTGCGCTAAGCACGAGTTCTGTTCTAGCAAAAATCCTTATGGTAACAAAACAAAGTACGATACGAAGAAATTGTAAAGGCGGTTCTGTTCTAGCAAAAATCCTTATGGTAACAAAACACATTGGCAACATCGTTCCACTTTCAATCAGTTCTGTTCTAGCAAAAATCCTTATGGTAACAAAACACACCGCAACATGACCATATTTCCCATAACGTTCTGTTCTAGCAAAAATCCTTATGGTAACAAAACTGTAATCGCAAGACTGCCACCATTCTAGATGTTCTGTTCTAGCAAAAATCCTTATGGTAACAAAACTCCATGACTCATTGAATTGATTGATCGTTGGTTCTGTTCTAGCAAAAATCCTTATGGTAACAAAACATACGGCTTTGATACGTTCAGAGCCTTTTTGTTCTGTTCTAGCAAAAATCCTTATGGTAACAAAACCCTTTCTGACTCGAAAATCGTGAACATACGGTTCTGTTCTAGCAAAAATCCTTATGGTAACAAAACGTGGTATGAGTGTAACTATAAGCGATACGAGTTCTGTTCTAGCAAAAATCCTTATGGTAACAAAACTATGGATGATTTATTTATCGCAGGATCTAAGTTCTGTTCTAGCAAAAATCCTTATGGTAACAAAACTATAATCAACTATTTCAACTTCATCTTTATGTTCTGTTCTAGCAAAAATCCTTATGGTAACAAAACAATATCACTCCTATCAACCAGCGGTCATTTGTTCTGTTCTAGCAAAAATCCTTATGGTAACAAAACTAACTTGTTGCATTGCTACATCTTCATTCCGTTCTGTTCTAGCAAAAATCCTTATGGTAACAAAACTGGTCAATGTTTTAGTAGTCTTTTCAATCGGTTCTGTTCTAGCAAAAATCCTTATGGTAACAAAACTTGTTGTATCGGTTGATAGTTGTATAACAGGTTCTGTTCTAGCAAAAATCCTTATGGTAACAAAACTTTATAGATCAACTAAAACAACCATATGGGGTTCTGTTCTAGCAAAAATCCTTATGGTAACAAAACTATTAAACTGAATGTTCAGTAGGTTCTAAAGTTCTGTTCTAGCAAAAATCCTTATGGTAACAAAACCTCAAAAATATGGTAGCACATTTTTGAATGTAATAGAATACTAATTATTTAATTGAAAAATGGTCTAGTTCTTGAAAAATATCATGTGTTTTATGAGTGTATATTTGTTGTAAATAATTAATTGTCATTTGTTCTACCTCCTGTAACGTATATGTTTGAAGTGATTTTTGTGATAGATCGTAATAAATTTGTTCCATGTCTGCTAAATCTATTATTTTATCTTGAAATAAAGCTGTATTTTGTACATTCATTAAATCGTTGTAATAATTTGTAAAAATCATCAATATAACATTCTCAATTTTATTGATTTTCTGAAGAATTTTATCACTTAAATTATCTAGTTTGCCGAAAACAAAGGTATTATCATATTTTGAATTATGATTGGAAATATATTCAACTAAATCCAATTGAAACAAAATCAATTCATCTCTCGTTAAATCAAATTCATCTTTTTGTAATTCGTCTTCATAATATGGTGACAACATTTTTATCAATTGCTTATAATTAGCTCCATTAAACATAATTTTAAGCATTGATTCATCATTGACTTCTTCTGATAATGAATTCAACAATATGTCAATTGTACTGATAGTATCAAAATAATCTTGATTCTGAAGTTTCATTTCCAAATATTTTAACATCAATGACTTTGTAGTGAGCTTTTAATCCTCATTAAGAGAGTACATTTCTGATATTTCTATAAACATATTATTTTTAAATTCTATCTCTTTTTCGTTTATAAACATTTTCGTACTAATATTATTTTCTGTTCTGTTTTCACTTTTATCTTTTGAAGTAAACAATCGAATTGCTTGTAGCAATGTATAATTTGTACTTGAATCTGAAATTATATATTTTATGTGATTCATTTGAAGATTCCATTTATTTGTTCCATTCTTTATTGTTAATAAATTCATAATTTTATAAATGCATCGCTGTTCACGACTTGTTCTTGATTTGATTTACCACCAACTATTATTTCAATCTTTGCATACTGCTTTTCTGTAACCAATAAAATTCGTATTTGTCCCTTTTGAGGAACATTTCTTTGTAAGATATTCACGTGTTTTACTGCGGCTTCACGATTTGCAAATATTTTACAATACACTGAATATTGCATCATAATATATCCATTTTTAATTAGATATTTTCTGAATGTTGCATAAATTCTTCTATCTTCTTTGGATACTACGGGTAAATCAAAAAATAATATTAATCGCATAAAATCATAAATCATATATTACTGGTAATGGATACAAAATAGAATCGGCTTCACCATCTAAATAGTTAAATATAGAATCTAGATAAAAACTAATTGCATTTGCTATAGTTTGTTTTCTTCCATCGATCATAATTTTCTTGTTTGTCAATTGTATTAAAGCTTCCCTATGAGATTGTTTAAAAATAATATCATCCATCATATTGTTGAAAACATAATGGTCCACTATTGGTCTAAACACTTCTATAATATCATCACTCAAGTTAAACATATTTTGTTTACCCTTATGAAAAATGCCTATGTTAGCAATATAGCCCTTGGCTACAATAATCGATGTTATTAAAGATCTAAATATAGCATAACCATAATTTAATCCAGCATTTATCACATCTTCTTCAAAGCGAATAAAATCATGACCAAAAAGTTCTCTAAAATACATTTTTGCAGCCAAGCCTTCTCTGTTCGTTTTATCTCCAGAAACAACGCTATCTACAAATTCATACAACTTCTTTTCCACTTCAAAATCTTTATTATTAACCTTCAATATTTCAATTTGATTTAAAATCTTCATTTTGACAATCATAGCATGTAAATCATCTTTACGCTTTGAATCCCAGCATATTTGTTTTGAAATATTTCCACTACTTGAAAAATGTCCATTCATCGGTAATATATAGCTTTTCGGTAAATGATCCACCCCACAAATAATGGTACACACATTATTATCTGTTAATTTATTAATTAAAGGCACACTCAAATTAGACTGATAATTATCAATCACTAGAATTTGAATATCTGAAACCGGAATCAACAAAGTGTCATTTTTAATTTCCACTTTCAAATTATCTAAATACAGTCTCAAATATTCACATTTCTCAATATATATAACTCTATAACCCATAAAAAGAGTAAAAGAAAAGGCTCCGAAGAGCCGAATCCGGGATAAACCCTTGTTTTGTTAGGTCATAAAAATTTTTGCTAGAATATAACCACCTTTAGTATACTCTATTTAAATTCCAATTTCAACTTATTATCCTTCACTTCGTATATATTTCCTAATACATCCGTAGCATATTTTCTTATATCTTTTGCTGTAGTTAGTACTTTTTGTTGTCTTTTTTTATATGCAAAAATCGGATATAAATTAACTACATTTGTTTTATCGTTACCAGTTAATGCAAACAGCAAAATTTCTGGATTTACTCCGTCGTGAAGTATTTTTTTATCCGGTACCTCATCATACACATCGTAAAAATATGGTTGTCCTTGCTCTTTCACAACACCTAAAAGCTCATCCCTATGCATAGAAAATAGGAATTTATCTGTACTTTTAATTCTCTTCTTTTCTTTTTCACCATCGTACCATTTTCTATCAATTACATATGTACCTTTTGTTCTATTGAAAGATACATCTTTGAAATATATTGTTACAAATCTAAACTTTCCGTCTGCACACTTATAAAAATCTGTTCTATATGTCTTAATTTGTTTTAGAATAACTTTTTTATTATTTGTATGATAATTTGAAGAAATATCTAAATGATTACCAAGAACTTCACTTTTAAATTTCATTGTCACAATTTCAGGACCATTTCCCTTCTTAGAATATTTACGTATAGACCCATTTTCTTCTTTATATTTAGTTAATGGATTTTCCCCAACTAAAGTAATAATTTCTTTATCTTTTTTCTTAGTTACTTTATACATTTTTGAATCCGATTTAAACTGTTCGTAATGATATTTCACAATGTCTCTAATTAAATCGAATGTCTGTGGATCATGCTTTGACATTAAATATTTTGTGTCATTTCCATTTAAAATATCTTCTACAAGCCGTTTATCTTTTGAATCGTAAATATTAGGAATTCTTTCAATCAAGTAATCCGTTCCATCCACATTTCTTGTACTGTAGATAGTTTCATTCGCAATCTGACGATTTGGTTTTGTATTCACCTTATGAGAAATTTTAATTGGATTAAAATGCATATTTTCTTTGTCAATCACACGATTGTAATACTGATTACTTTCTTGATATAACGTTTTCAAATTCACAATATATTGAATATATCTTTCATCAAAGAATACCTTATCATCAGGAATTGTAATAATTTCTCCCGTTTCTTCATTATATAAATCATTGAAATCATGTTCTTGTTTTGCAAGGTATCCATTTAATAGATTCATTTTCTTTACAGAAGCCACAATCAGTGCATCCACTGCATGGTGCAAATAATCTTCATCACGATCTTTTCCTAAATGGATTTTCTTTCTAAACAAATCCGTAACTCGACCATTGATAGTATGAACTTTTGTATTAATCTCATTATCTTTAAAATAGTCTGATAACGTATTTAAAACAACACGGCAAGCATAACTTGTATCTACTAGATTTCGATTAATAAATTTTTTAGCCACTTCTTCCTTAGTGATATTTTCTTCATTTAATAAATTCAACTTCTTTTTGTATGGAATGTTTTTATTAGAAAGAACATTCGTTTTAAATTCTGGATAACTACATCCCATTCCGTTAAATTTATTAGCTGCATATGCCATAAAAGGAGTCAAATTACCTTTCACCTGATTTTCTGAATGTAATGCTAAAACTTTATTATTTTGAGAATCATCTAATGATATAGAAATTGGAATAATATGATCAATCTCTGTATATTTCGGATCTTTAATGACTCGATTTAAATCTAAAGGTTCAAAAGTATATGCACTCTTGCCTCCTTGTTGCAAATATAAACTAATTTTCATTCTTGTTTTTCCATTAATTTTTGTTGGATCATACCCCTTTTCATTCAAAAATTTATCCATTTCTTTAGATCCATTTTCTCGATTTTTTTGGTAGTTACTAATTCTCTTTTTCTTTTCATCTGAATTCTTATCACGAGTCATCTCAACAACAATGGAATCAAATTCTCCATATTTCTTTCTCAATGCATTTACAACTTTAAAAGTTTCATTCTGCGCTCTTTTGCTACTGGAGATAAAATAGCTTCTGGGTCTGATTCAATGTTCTTTTTTCCTTTATGAGAAACACGATTCTTGTCAAACAACTTCAATTCATGTAACAGCTGCATTTGATTCATTTCAGATTCAAACAATTCTTTATTTAATAAATTCAATGCTTTAAAAGATAATGAATGATAGCCTGTTATTCCTGTTGTATTTGCTAAAGTATCTACCACTGAATCAGAAAGTCTATACTCCAAATGATACAAGTAATCTTTTCTTTCTTGTATACCCTTTTTATTCGTAAGAATTTCAATAATTCTATCTAGCATTTCATAATCATTTAATGAAATTGAATATCCTTCTTTTTCTAAAATTGATTTAATTTTCTTATATCCCTTGAACTCAGTAAAAATAGCCTTCTGATTTTTGTCTATACGATAGCCTTTAATATCAACTTCATCCACATTTAATTCTTTTGCCAATTGACGTAAAGTAATATTCCCTTTCTGACTAACTATAGTTAAAATTCCCTTCTTCTCCTCTGGACTTAACTTATTACCATCTACTGTTAAGTTATTCATGTCATTTAAGAAATTAAATAAATCTGCAGTTACCGCCATTTTAGGAGCTCTTAGTTCATCAGGAAATACACTACATTTCCCACGCATTTTTTCAATCAAATCTATTTCTTTAATTTGCCCATCAACTTCTATAAATCGTCCATATGGTGTCGGTGATTTTTCACTTCCAGGTCCCTCATAATACGCTCTTCTTCGTGCAACAATATCAATTATTTTTTGAATTAATTGTTCATTCAATTCTTGATGATGTAATATCTCATTCAATTCATTTACATAATCTTTTGTCGAAAAATTATTTTCGTGACCGCGAATATGATCCTTATCATTTAAATTATCCAATTGAATTTGGCAAATATATTTCCCTTGTTTAATCAACTGCTCATTATGCTGCAAAGTAGCCTTTAAACTCAATTCGTCGTCACTTTTTTTTACATCTTCTTCAACCGTTTCTATAACACTACCTCTATGTTTTGTAATATGCAAAATAGCAGCCGTTAATTCATCATTTGTCAATTTTTCATTCAATCCTTTACAACGCAATTCATATACATTCTGCAAAGGATGATAGTCATCTGACATTATGCCGTTTTCCTTCAACAATTTTTGCATGTCCATAATTCGAGTATGACGTCTTGAAGTCAAACGTCTTCGGCTTCTAGCACCTCTACGCTTCTCATTCTCTTCTGCTGTACCTTCTTTAAAGAGACGTACTCCATAGTCTACGAATTTACCTGTTTCAAGATTTATAACTCCATACCCACAGCTCGTAATTCCTATATCTAATCCCAATACGTACTTATTATTCATTGTAATGCCCTCCATAAAGTAATTATGTTATATGCATTATATCACTTATGTAAGCCGTTTCCTATAAATTTCTATATAAAAAGCAAAAATGTATGCTATCAGCATACACTTTATATAAAGCAGATTTTATATGCGTAAGTTATATTTTACCTTTACATCGCAAAAGACATTATTTGACACCATCATAGGTTAATTTTAAGTTTTTTCAAAAAGTTTTGGGATTTAATGTCTTTTTCACATTGGACCTTTAGAATAGATATTGCTACTAGATATGGCAGGTGGTTTCCTCTGGATAAATCCTTGAGACTTTCGATCCCCGGGATTAAGGATACGGCGTATGCAAATTCAAATTAATATTGATGTAACTATTGTCTTAATAGCTATTTTACAACTCATACGAGTAATCATTATTATTCATGAAGAAAACAAAAAGCGCTAACCACCTCTCACAAAGGATTTAGCGCTCTCGCAACATCCAGAGTGACCACCATATCTAGTAATCTTTTCTGTATTTGTATTATAACGAGAAAGATGATAAATATCAACTTACCGATTTACACATGTATTTTAAAATATTTTGAAAAACTTTTGACTTTTAATAATCTTTTCACATTGGACCTTTATAATAGAAATGACTACTAGATATGTAGGGTGGTTTTCATGGATTAATCTACCTCCAAAGTCTTTTAATTCCAAAGACGTACGCGAATTCAAGTTTTTGTCTTAGGCACTCTAACATATCTAGTAGTCTTTACTGGTTTACACCTCGATATAGAGATGTCATTTCTGAATTCCCCTTTAATTCTGAAGCCATATATTTAACTAAGAATAGATTCTTATCAAAGTTAGAAGCCAATTCTTTCTGGTAAATCATCATGTCCTTATCTTTATAATAAGCACCCTTTTTATCTGTAATTAATACAACTCTAAGATTGGGATATTTATTTAATAGTAGTTCTAGAAGTCTTTGTTCATCCTGAATTCCATTTTCTAATTTACTCGCATATTCTTTATTCACAAATATTGTATTTACTTTAGTCAAATCAAGATGTCTTACTTCTTTATCCACCATATGTAAATATACCGTACTTGATTCATTTAAATAGTTTTCTAAATTTTCATCATTATTATCAATAAATACTGTCTTACAATTCTCATTATGTTCCACTTGAAACTGTTTAAATAAATCCTTCAACTTTTCTTCTCTTACATTTAATTCCATACAATTAGCCTCCTTTTCTTGTACAATATCACAAAATTCAAAAAAAAGATGAATACATTGTCTTGAATTTGTATAAAAGCGTATAATACATACAGGAGGAGTTTTAAAATATGCAACCATTTGATAAAGAATATGTTTGTGACATTGCCAAACAAATTTTGAACATTGATTCACCAACAGGATACACAAAAAGAGCCATTGATTTCATGGATGAAGAAGCCAAAAGATTAGGCTATACAACAGGACGTAACCAAAAAGGAAACTTATTGATCTATGTAGACGGAAAAGATTCTGAACACACTTTAGGATTGAGTGCTCACCTAGATACATTAGGACTTATGGTTCGTTCCATTAAAGACAATGGAAAACTTGCCATTACTAAAGTTGGAGGACCCTGCTTACCAACATTAGACGGAGAATATTGTAAGATATATACTCGTGATGGAAAGGTATATACAGGAACAATTCTTTCTTGTTCACCAAGCGTACACGTATATCCAGATGCTTCAACATTAGAAAGAAAAGAAGATACAATGGAAGTTCGCATTGATGAAGTTGTTCACTCAAAAGCAGATGTAGAAAAATTAGGTATCTGTAACGGAGACTTTATTTGTATTGATACAAAAACACAAATTACAGAAAGTGGATTCATTAAATCTAGATTCTTAGACGATAAGATTTCAGCTACCGCTTTAATGGGCGTACTAAAATACTTAAAAGACAACAACATTACACCTCAAAGAGACTTAGTCATTATGTTTAGTACATATGAAGAAGTGGGTCATGGAGCAAGTTGTTTACCAGAAGAAGTTGAAGAATTATTAGCCGTAGACATGGGATGCATCGGTACAGATCTTGCTTGTACTGAACAAGACGTTTCAATCTGTGCAAAAGATTCAAGCGGACCATACGACTACGAAATGATTACTCGTCTAGTCGAACTATCAAAAGAAAACAAGCTTAATTATGCCGTTGATATCTACCCACAATACGGATCTGATGTCAGTGCCGCATTACGCGGTGGTAATGACATCAAAGGAGCCTTAATTGGCCCAGGTGTTCATGCAAGCCACGGCATGGAAAGAACACACTATGATGGTGTAGAAAACACAATGAAGCTTATTGTTAGCTATATCACAAAATATTAAAATCCTTTAAAGCAGTCACAATACCCTGTTCCACATTGGACTTGGTCACATGAGCTGCTTTTTCTTTTACATAATCCATAGCCTGTCCCATCGCAAAACTATGTGTTACAACACCAAACATACTCACATCATTTTCACCATCTCCAAACGTGAAAACTTTATCTTTATCCCAACCAAACATATCCATCATACGAACTAAAGTTGCTCCTTTACTATATCCTTTAGGCAATACTTCAAGTTCTCTAGGACAAGTTCTAAATACTTCATATTGATCTTTAAATTCATTTTGAATATCCAAAGCCAATTGGGTAGTAACCTCTTCATCCTCAATAGTTTGAATCTTATTTACAGGATACTTGATTTCACTAAGATCCTTAATATACGCAATCTTAGGATAACCATCACGCATATCCGCAAGCCAAGACCAAGGACCACCCGTCCAAGGAAAATCTTCTGGATAATCCTTTGAATTTCTCAATTCTTTTTTCTTTTCCATAATATGATCAGGAATATAATCAAATAGACCATCACTAAATACAGCCATCGTTTCACAATTTTTATGCATCAAATACGCATATACAGGCTCAACATCTTCCTTATACATCTGTTTTAAAACATGACGCTCATCTTTCTTTACATCATAATACGCAATACCATCTACCTCCAACAAATAGCCACCATATACATCCATCTCTAACTCTTTAGCATAAGGAAGCAATCTTGTATAACTTCTACCGCTAGCAAGCACAAGCTTTGTCCCCTGCTTTTGACAAGCAATTAAAGCCTCTTTTGTTTCTGGCAAAATCTTATTATTTGGATCCAATAAAGTTCCATCCATATCCATTATAATCGCATCTAACATAATCCATTCCCCCATTTAGATAATAATATATTATAATTTTACAAAAAGTACTTGCATAATACAACATCTTTTGGTATTATATACAGGCATCAAGTGAAACACAAATGCCTGAATAGCTCAGTCGGTAGAGCATCCGGCTGTTAACCGGCAGGTCACAAGTTCGAGTCTTGTTTCAGGCGCCACTTGATTATAAAACCAGCTAAGCTGGTTTTTTTTATTATATATAAGGAGCATTTATGACAGAATCCGAATGGTTTGAACAACTTTTTAATCGTCTATCCCACTCCAAATTTAGGAGTAGTTTTCATCTGAAACAAAAAGATAAAGATTATATTCAAGCCAAAGGAATGGATACCATTGAAAAACATGCCATCGACTTTGTTGAAAAACGATTAGCTCCAGCCTATATACCCAATGATGGTAAACAAACACCATTCAAAGGACATCCTGTATTCATTGCCCAACATGCTACTGGCTGTTGTTGCAGACAATGTCTATACAAATGGCATAAGATCAAACCCAATCAGCCACTAGGCCCTAGACAAAAGGCCTACATCGTTAAAGTATTAATGACGTGGATTCATAAAGAAGTTGATTAAGAAATTGACTTCTTTTTTTTCTTGACTATACTATTCATGGAATTAAATATCGAATATATATTTATACTATGTATATTATATATAAATGATATAGGAGATGATCTTATGAACAACCATATGGACATTCCATGGCATGAATATACGAACAAAGATTCCAAAGTTAAGATTGAAAATGCAAGTCTTACAGAAAAATCCTCCGTTATCGGAAGAATTGGATTGATGCTTCTAGCCTGTGGTACAGGTGCCTGGCGAGTTAGAAGTTCAATGAACACCATTGCTAGTGAATTAAATATTACATGTATTGCCGACATTGGACTTACAAATATTTCCTACACATGCATTGATGGAATTGACTCTCACGCCCAATCCTTGTCTTTACATAATACAAGTGTCAACACATCCAAGCTTGCACGTATGGAAGACTTTGTCTATCACTTTAAAGACGAATGTAAAACATGCACATGCAATGAGATTCACAATCAATTAGACCAAATCGAAAGCATTCACTCTAGCTACTCCCCCATTATTCTAGGATTAGCTGCGGCCCTTGCCTGTAGTTGTTTTACCTTTCTACTTGGAGGCGGCCCCATTGAAATGCTTTGTGCCTTTGTTGGAGCAGGACTTGGAAATACACTTCGAATGAAACTCATCAAACATAACTACACCCTATTTTTAAATGTTGCAGCCAGCGTTTCTTTGGCCTGCCTAGCCTATGCCTTGTTATTTAATTTTTTAGAAACCTGTTTTGGCATAGCCACACAACATGAAGCCGGATACATCTGTTCTATGCTTTTCATAATTCCAGGCTTTCCCTTCATTACAAGTGGTATTGACTTAGCTAAATTAGATCTTCGTTCTGGTATTGAAAGACTTGCCTATGCCATTATCATTATTTTAGCTGCTACACTTACTGCATGGATCTGTGCTTTAGTCTTACATCTTCAACCTGTAGACTTTGTGAAACTACACATTTCAACATCCACCAAATTACTATTAAGACTATTAACCAGTTTTGGAGGCGTATTCGGATTCTCCATTATGTTTAACAGTTCAAAAAAAATAGCCGCCAGTGCCGGATGCATTGGAGCCATCGCAAACACATTACGACTAACACTTGTCGATTTATCTTTACCTGCTGCAGCCGCAGCCTTTATTGGCGCATTAACAGCCGGACTACTTGCCTCTATGATCAAAGGAAATACAGGATATCCTAGAATTGCCATAACCGTACCATCCATTGTGATTATGGTCCCAGGCCTATATATGTATAGAGCTATATATAATCTAGAACTTACATCCACCATGTCAATTGGTGCTAACTGGCTCATTCAATCCTTATTGATTGTTTTGGCCCTTCCAATGGGACTTATATTTGCCCGTATCTTAACCGATCCCTCATTTCGATATTGTACATAAAAATGCTGAACTTAATCGTTCAGCATTTTTTGTATACATTCATATAAGATACTATTTGAAACTTCAATATTCTTCTCTAAATTATGTTCAAAATGTGTAAATGGTAAGAATACACCTACACAATACTTTCCTTTAAAATCACCACAATAGAAGAATGCGTTATACAACAAATCTTCTAGCTTCATCATAGAATCCCACAAGTTTGAATAGATCTGTGCATCACTTAACTTTTCATGAACCTCTTCAGGCATTTCTTGAACAACTAGAATACCTAAATGCGATTCATTTTGAATAGTTTGAATGGACATGTCCTCTTTAAAGCTATGCTGCTCTAAAAAACCATACGCTAAATAACGATTCTTTTCTACAAGCTTTTTAAACATATGCTTCTTTAAATCTGGAACATGAATATCACTTTCTATAATATTTCCATTTTCATCACTTAAAAGAATCGGATTCTCTTTTCCTTTATCATTAAATCGTAATGGAATTAAGAATGCGTTTCTTAATAAGTCAAACATACTATTACCGCATACAGCCATTAAAAATGCCGATAGATCTTTGTTCTTATATGCTGTAAATAGGGCATTAGTAAATACTTGTTTATCTACAAGTACCCTTTCTTCTTCTACACCTGAATCCTCATCGCAGGCAACACCTTCATAAAAGGCATCCATTAATCGTTTACAAGCTCTAGGATCCTTGGCAATCTTATCAAATAAAGCCTCTGCCTTTTCTTCCCTTGGAAAAATTGTTGGCATACTTATCACTTCTTTTCTAGTCCTTTGGGCAAACAGATACAAGAAGTCTTCCTTTAACACACCTTTTGTATCTGTTTTGATGGCTTGCCTACTCAGACTAAAAGTATTATACTAACACTTATAAAATATGTGAAATGTATATTTTAAATATATATTATATAAAAATTATATGGAGGTTATACAATGACACTAGACTATTACCGCATCTTTTACTATGTAGCTAAATATAAAAGCTTTTCAAAAGCCGCAAAAATCCTACACAATAACCAACCCAACATCTCACGAACTATGAACAACATTGAAAGTGAATTTGGATGTAAGCTTTTAGTACGCTCCCATTCAGGAATTACTCTAACACCTGAAGGTGAACAACTCTATGAACATGTTGCGATAGCCATTGAACAACTTTACCAAGGAGAAAGCGAAATCCTTTCAAATAAAACCTTAGAACATGGCCACATCTCAATTGGCGTTAGTGAAACAGCTCTAAATATCTTTTTATTATCCAAACTTGAACAATTCCACAAAGCTTATCCCCACGTTAAAATCAAATTATCCAACCATTCCTCTATTCAAGCTGTTGACGCCTTAGAAAAAGGAATTGTCGATATTGCCGTAGTCACAAGTCCAATCAACATCAAAAAGCCATTACATACCACTTCGCTCTACTGCTTTGAAGAAATATTAATTGGTGGAAAAGAATATGAAAGCTTAAGCAATGAAATTCTAGACATCCAACAAATCTCGCATTATCCATTTATTACTTTAGGCAAAAACACAAGTACATATACCTATTATTCAAACTTGTTCTTAAATCACAAAATCCCTTTTCATACCGATTTAGAAGTTGCGACTGCCGATCAAATTCTTCCTTTAGTCAAACATAACCTAGGCATTGGATTCTATCCTAAAGAATTAATTTCTAAGGATTCTGATATTTTTGAAATTCAAACAAATATAAAAAATCCTGAACGAGAAATTCTTCTTGTCCAGGATGCAAGTCGTGCAACCAATATTGCCACACAAAAATTCATTGATACGCTTTCTTTATAATTCAAAGTTTACTAAAGTCCTACTCATTATTTTAATTTATGCAAATAATTCAGTGGGACTTTTTTTGTTAACCAGACTCCATTTACAGATCTATAAAACTCATACCCATCCTCATGCATTTGTTTTGAGTTAATCTGAAAAATCACTACTTTTCCATGCCTTGCACCAACTATTTTTGCAGTATCCATATCGTTTGATAAATGAACATATAATCTAGACATTGGAAGCAAACCCTCCTGTTCAATAGAATTCACATACTTTTCTGCAGTTCCATGCCAAAGAATATCAGGTGGAGTGACTTTTTTTAGTTCTACATCTACTGAAATCGAATGCCCCTGATTTGCCCTAATTAATGTTTTATCATCATTAAACGAATATCTTTGTTTATTATCAGTAGAAACAATTTCTTCCAAATCATCTTTAGAGAAACGATATTGCACGTTAATTCCTTTTATAAGTTCTTCAACATTAGCCCAACCGTGTTCATCCAATTTAATTCCAATTGTTTCAGGTTTATGCCTCAATATTAACGCTATATATTTACTAATTTCAGTTTTATTTTTCATACAATTACTCCATCTTCCCTTAGTCTAACACAACCTTGGCATTGGATTCTATCCAAAAGATTCTGATATTTTTGAAATTCACATAAATATTAAAAATCCTGAACGAGAAATTCTTCTTGTCCAGGATGCAAGTCGTGCAACCAATATTGCCACACAAATATTAATTAACACTCTTTCTTCATAATTGAATCTAATGCTAGAAAAGCAAGTCCGATTCCTAACATTCCAAATTCTGAGTAAACATCAATTTGATTCAATATAGAAAGAACGGAAACACCAATTCCCATCGCAAGTGCAACTGCCTTTAAAATAAGATGTGCCATTGCGTTCATATTCATCTTTTCTGCTTCACTTTGCATATTAACATAGCCTTGTTTTCTTGTATCATCTATTCTCAAGCTACCAAATATGCATCACATGCTGCATCACCAAACTTACAATTGTGATACCACACCAACATGTTGCACCAACCGCAATTGGCTTTCCACCCGTTTTGATCAACTGAATTACATTACTATTAAGTCCAATAGCTGCCATAGCCATAATGATCAAAAACTTAGATAATTCTTTAAGTGGTGCAAATACACTAGAGTCTACTCCTAAATTTACACATACAGTTGTAAAGATTGCTGCCAAAATAAAATAAAGTATAAACATTGGAAAGGCACGTTTCAAACTAAAGTTTGATGCTTGTCTTTCCTTTTTAGCACGAATAAAAGATAGTCCAAGTGTAATTGGAATAATCGCAAGTGTACGAGTTAATTTTACTGTTACTGCCTTATTTAATGTGGCACTACCAAGACCCCACATACTATCCCAAGTAGAAGCTGCAGCCGTTACACTTGATGTATCATTAATAGCTGTTCCTGCAAAAATACCAAAGGCATCGCCATGCATTGTATCAAAGCCAAGTGCCTTTCCTAACATTGGAAAGAAAATAGCGGCTAATACATTAAAGAAGAAAATGACTGCAATGGATTGAGCAATCTCATCATCATCCGCATCAATCACAGGGGCCGTTGCCGCAATGGCAGAACCCCCACAAATCGAAGAACCAACACCGACAAGAATCGAAGTATTTGTAGGCACTTTCAAAACTTTCTTCATGATCCACGCAAGAACAAGCGATGTCGTAATCGTACAAAGAATAATCGGTAAAGACTGCTTACCCGTTTCAAAAATTACACCTAAATTCATTCCAAATCCAAGTAATACAACAGCCGTCTGTAAAACTATCTTAGAAGTCCATTTAATACCAGCTTCTGCTTTTCCTTTATCATTCCAAAACATCGCGATAATCATTCCTGCAAGAATCGCAATGACAGCACCACCAATGACTGGAAACATCTTTCCAATAATCCATGATGGAATCGCAATCAAAAGACAAATTAAAATGCCTTTTCCATATTTATTTACAAAATTCATTCAATAATTCCCTCCATGAAGAGAATTGTAGCACTATACAACGATAAGGTAAAATTATATAATTCTATCGAACAATAATTATTTCTTATCAATAGAGGTACCTATGCTAGATTATCGAACAAAAACATTTCTTACTGTATGTAAGACTTTAAATTTTACAACAGCCGCCAAACAATTAAATATCACTCAACCTGCCGTATCGCAACACATCCATTTCTTAGAAAAACAATACAATACCACATTATTTGCATACAAAAATAAAGAGTTATCACTAACTCCTTCTGGTGAAATACTATATAAGCATCTATTAGCTATGAAAAATAATGAACAAGCCATAATGAATGAAATCAACAATATCACATCCTACATTGAAACTCTCTCCATTGGTGTAACTATGACCATCGGTGAATATGCGATTATTGATAAATTGGCAAACTTTATTCAAAACCACCCTGAAATCAATATTCACCTTCATTATGGAAACACATCTAAACTACTCGAATTACTCGATCAAGGTCAAATCAGTATGGCCATTGTCGAAGGTAATTATCCAAAAGAAAACTATTCCCACATAAAATATAGCACAGAAGACTATATTGCCGTCTGTGCTACATCCCACCAATTTATTAAAGAACCTCATACCATTCACGATCTAATATCTGAACATCTTTTAGTCCGCGAAAAAGGTTCTGGAACAAGAAATATTCTTGAACAAAGCCTAATTGCCCATGGTCTACATATTTCAAATTTCACACATTATACACAAGTTGAAAATATGCATACCATCATGAATCTATTGAAAAAGGATTGTGGAATTTCTTTCCTATATAAGATAGCCGTAGAAAAAGAATTAAAATCAAAAGAACTCAAAGAAATTACTTTAGATGATTTTAAACTACAACATGACTTTGACATCATCTGGCAAAAAGAAAGTATCTATGCCAATAAATATCTATCAATCAGTAAAGAATTTATTTAATAGTTCGATTCGCAAGTACTACACGATCTTCTTTTATTGGACAAAAGCCATTCTGAATCCAAAAGTATTCAGCTTGAAGATTTCCATTTATCCAGCCTAAGCGAACTTCCTTATATTCAAGTGTTGTTAAATAATCAATAAGTTCATTGACTATTGCGCTTCCAATCCCATTCTTTTGTAGTTTTCTAACATAATATTTCTTGGAAAATAGTAACTCATTCATAGTTTATTTCTTCTTTTTTGGATTTGGAAGCTCATCATACATCACTTGAAACAAGCCTTCCAAAAATTCCCGGTTATCCACTTCATCTACCAACAACATTTCTTTAGCTCCATAATATGGTAATTCATATCGAACTTTTGACATATAATGAATTGCGGATTCTACAGGCTTAACAAGTAATCGATCATCATATATACCACCAACAATTTTTCCTCGATAATAGAGGATATATTCTTTCATCATAGCTCGATACGTAATTTCTTCTAAATTGGATAATTGCCCCATTATAAAATCTAAATATTCTTTAGTTGATGCCATTTTGTCACCTCATATTGCCATAACATAGATTTGACAAGGATTATTTTCATCCCATAACGAATTCAGGACTTCAAATTCTTTAAATCCAAGTGAAATATAAAATTGATTTGTACGATCATAATCTTCATACATTCCCATCTTCACTGTTTTTACTTGGATAAACGAATATCCACTTTCTTTTATACTTTCCTTTGCATATTCGAATAGTGCTCTTCCAATACCTTTACGATGATATTCTTTTAATACACCCATTACAGCAAGTTCAACCGTATCTTTACCCGTTTGTTTAAGATACAAAAATCCAACGACCTTATCCTTTTCAATAGCACAAAAGAAATCTTTTCCTACACTATCAAGAATATATTCTTCTCTTGCTTCTACAATTCCAAACCACTCAGGCAACGCTTCTAATATAGCTCTTGTGATTTTCTTTTTATCTTCATCATTTATAACTTTAATAATCTTCATATTCATACTTCCTTTACTCATCGTTAAACGATTGTTGTAATATTTCTTTTTCATCATCGACTATACAATGAATTTATTTAACTTCCTTTAAAATTTCTTCAGCAGTGACTCCAAATAGCTTAGCTAAAGCCATTAGATTCGTTGTACTTGGATCCGATGCACCACTTTCCCATTTTGATACAGCCTGTCTTGTAACCCCTAAAGACTCTGCCACAAATTCTTGAGTCATTTTGCGTTGCGTACGATATCTTTTAATCACTTCTCCAAGTGATTTGGCACTTTCAGCCTTTTCCTTTCTTACAGGTTCAGATTTAATATATTTCTTTAATGCCCTAACAAGCAATACGAATAAGTATATAAATGCGACACCAACTACAAAATACATCAACAAAAAAATATAAGCTATAAATATAGTTGCCTTCATAATACATATTTCCTCCTTTTCAGCATCATTATACGGTAATTCATTGCGGTTGCTCTACCAACTATTTGTCAACTTTATTATTTTATCTTTTATCACAATACAAAAAGAAAAACACTACAAGTGTAGTGCTGCTATTTCTCATATTTATCTTTCTTACAAAAGCTTTTAAAAGGACATCTTTCACATTCTGGATTTCTTGAATGACAAAGATAGCGACCAAAAAATATAAAGTCATGATGACCTTGATTCCATCTTGAACGATCGATTTTTCGCTTTAGTTTTTCCTCAACCTTTTCAACCGAATCATTATATTTAGCTAAACCCAAACGCTTACTGACACGATTGACATGGGTATCTACCGCAAAGCTAGGAATATCGAAAGCTACACTACGAACGACATTCGCTGTCTTTCTTCCAACACCTGCTAAAGACATTAAATCCTTATATGTATAAGGTACTTGTCCATGATATCTTTCAACTAAATCTTTACTTAGATTTGAAATGGAGCGAGCCTTATTACGATACAAACCAATTCTTTTAATGTATGGCTCTAATTCAGAAACTGTAGCTTCTGCCATCTTTTCTGCCGTAGGATACGCCTTGAACAATGCAGGCGTCACTTTATTCACCATCGCATCCGTTGTTTGTGCACTAAGTACAACCGCAACAATCAATTGAAATGCAGATTCATGATACAATTCACACTTGGCATTCGGAAAGATTTTTTCCATTTCATCCAAAATTTCATTCGCATTCATCGTTTACCATTCTCTATATCCTCAGTTGACAAACCTTTTTGTTGCCAATTCTGTAGAATTCTTTCAATATAATTTAAATCACAAGCCTCATTACATACAGCTTCATTTAATGCACAAATCACACGACGCTCATCATACATACTTGCCATATCAATAATTCTTTGCATTTCCGTTGAAGATAGTGGACGTGCAAACTCCATCTCAAATTGTTCTAATAAAGAACGATCAATGGCTGTATTGTTTGTATTTGAAAGTTCAAAGATTCCTTCAATATTAAAAATCAAAGATCCATCCGCATAATCTAAAGTCAAATACCCTTTATCCGATAATTCCGTAAAAATATCTTCCACTTCATCCACACTGATCTTTAGTTTTTCACTAATCAATTCGTGATCAATTGAAATATGCTGCTGGTTGAAAAAATCAATCAACAATACGACTAATATCTCTTTTGGTTCTAGAATTAAATCTTGTAGATGATCAATGATCCAAGTTCTACGATCTACATAAGGTGCATTAAAATCAAAATCAGCCATTATTGTATCTTCCTTTCATAAACACGTTCAAAACTATCATAATCTAATAAAATCAATTTATTCGAACCACGAATCTCATATACCGGGTTGTTGTAGCCATATCCAAGTACAATGGATTCACATTTGATCTTATAATTCTTTTTCGCAATACGCTTTGCCTTTTTATAATTCAAAGTCTCAATATCTCTTGAAGTAATCAATTTAGACTTCGCATTATACCAATATAAAGTCGTATCATCATACCCCTGATACGTTGTGTAATCAAAGACATGCTCACTAATTCCTTTTATATGTTTATTTTGTTTCTCTATTTTCTCAACTCTTTGCGTATAAATCTGTTCCTTAACACGATTCGGTCCACTGATAAACTCAGACCAAATCACAAGTAATATAAGAACAAGAATGATAACTAATCCAAGTGTCGTTTTTGTTCCATGTTGTTTTTTATGTCTACGCCTTAGTTTCATCCTTATCCCTCCTTTTTTACTATATACGCATCAACCAGTTTTCAATTAATTTAGCCGATTGTGCACTTGCCTTAGAAACATATGTAGAAAATTCCATTGGATTTTCATTATGATGCACAACATCACTTAGGCAACGCACAATCACAAATGGAATATTAAATTTTGTGGCAACCGCACCAATCGCTCCTGCTTCCATTTCTGAACAAATCGAATCTGCAAAATTGTTCATCAACTTTTCAAAATCCTCATCTCTAGACATAAATAAGTCTTGAGAAGCAATCGTACCTACATGATAACGAATCTGCATAGCATTTGCAGCATCAATACAACTTTGAGACAATTTTTCATGACTATTATACACCAATCCAACACCGGAAGGACCATCTAATGGACTTGTATCATAATCGGCTTGCACAACCTTATCACTAATCACAACATCTAACACTTGTTCATCCTGTGTTAATCCACCAGCTGTACCTACATTGATAATGCTGTCAATATTTCCTTGCATACACAAAATTGTACAAGACATAGCCGCATAAGCCTTACCTACACCACTTTTACATAAGACTACATCTTTACCTTGCCATTTTCCATATGTTAATGTACATCCCGCAATTGTCTTTGTATGATCGACTACATCCATACGCTTTTCAAATTCATGGATTTCAGCATCCATTGCCGCTACAATACCAATCATTCTTGTACCTTCTTTCTACATACATAAAAATACTTTTCACCAGGCGCAATACCCTCAATGTCAAAGTCGGTTGTGACTTTTAAAATATCAAAATACTTCGATAAAATTTCATCCAACCATTTTGGATCATATACCCTTTGAATATGATGCTCCTGAATCACTTTGTCTTTCATATAAAACGCAAAATCCTGATATACATAATCATCCTCTGCCATAATTGACCATTGGTATTGACAACCATCTTCAAAAGCACCTGTCTCATTATATTCAGAATCAAACTCTTCTAAACGATCCAAAGAATGTGTATCAAAGAAGAAAAGTCCATTTGATTTTAAATGTTGACTGACTTCATGAAAGAACGCATCAATTTCTTCTTTTTCTAAAATATAGTTAAAACTATCACACAAACAAAAAATACCCGAATAAGATCCTAAATTATTTAAATGACGCATATCCTGACATAAAAACTCAATCGAACCCTCTAAGTTTTTACTTTTTGCCTGTTTCACCATTTCCTCACTTAAATCAAGAGCTGTCATAGTATAACCTTTTAAAGCAAGCATTTCAGTGATCTCACCACTACCACACGCAAGTTCTAAACAATCGCAAGGTACAAGTTCACTCTCAATCCAAGAAACCCATTCTCTAGATGCCTCTTCATCTTTTACTAAAGCATCATAATAATGTGCCAATGTATTATAAATCATATGTTTTTACTGGAACATCCGAATATAAACGGTCCAGATTATAAACCTGCCTTTCCTCATTCACAAATAAATGGACTACCACTTCTTTTAAATCAATTAAAAGCCATTTTGAACCCGAGTCACCCTCGATATGCATATCTCCCATATATCCAGCTTCTCTTAAACGATCCTTAATATTTTGTGCAATCGCATTATTCTGACGAATATTCGTAGTCGAACAAACAATCATTGAATCCATAAAAGGAGTCAAACTCGTTACATCATATACACGTACATCTTGTGCTTTCTTTTCACAGATCGCATGAACTACAATATCTAAAATCTCCATGTCTAACCTCTCTTTAAATACTCACGGTTTTGTTGAACCACCAGCTCAAATCCCTCTTTAATATCTTTGTTGCAAATTTCAATCAACTTACTAGAATCATATCCACGCAAAGGATCTAATTTATCTGCACAAAATACCATCATCGCATAAGGATCTTTACTCGTTCCTAATACATGATGATAGATCGCATTATAGATAATTGGATCATCAATCAAAAAAATATCTTTCGTGACAGCAGCCCCTACAAAGCCATGCCATACAGCTACAGGATATTCCATGTTTTCAGGACAAATACTATTCATCCATTTTATCATCTCATCCTTAGGCATATATTTAGCTATATCATGAAACAAACCAATATAATACGCAATATGCATATCATAACCATTGTTCAACGCAAAATCTTCACAAAGTTTGGCAACCGATAAAGAATGTTTATATCTTTTTTCCGTTAATCTAGCCGCCACAAAATCCTTCACATACAATCGGTTTCGATAGATATAACGCAAAACATCTTCAGGTAAATAATTCAATTTATTTCCCAAACGAATTTCTGAACTTGAAACTGGGACCGAGGGCATCCGCATACACATAATGTCATATTTTGATTCTGAAAGCTTTCCCTCTCTATCAAAACATACAAAATGAGCCATCTTTACAAGTTCATCCGCATGATACCACTTATCAAATTGTTCCAATTGATCATTACCAATAATCCAATAAAATTCATGTTCAGGATAGGTTTTAATCAATTTTTTAAGCGTATCATACGTATAGCTTTTACCAGCTCTTTCAAGCTCAAGCGTACATACTTTAAATCTTGGATTTTTCTGAACCACCAAATCAATCATAGCCAAACGCTCTTGATCCAATGTCAATTCACGATCTTTTAAGGGCGTACTTGAAGTAGGCATAAACCACACTTCATCAACTTGTAAAGCTTGTAAAGACTGATTGGCCATTTGAATATGTCCATTATGGATTGGATCAAAAGACCCTCCTACAATGGCAATTTTCATTTTTTAAGCCCCAATTTATTTTCTTTACTTCTTCTATACAACAAGAAAGTATGTCCAACAATATGAACCACTTCACTACCTGTTGCGCTTGCACATTCAATAGCTGCCTCACGAACATCGATTGGACATGTCTTTAATAAATTACATTTTACTAATTCATGCGCCTCTAATGAATCGGATAAAGTATCCATTAAATTATCACTCAAACCATCTTTTCCAATTTGGAATAATGATTTATAATTCATTCCTAATTTTCTTAAATATTTTTTATTTTGACTCGTTAACATTAAATCATCGCCTTTCTAAACGTTACTTGAATTCCCTTATGTACTTTTACATATACATCTTTTACTTGTCCACTAATACAGAACCATCCAATACCATGAATACAAACATCCATCTTTTCACCTTCAAGTTTAGGTGCATGGAACGTATGCATCGTTAGTAAGGAAGTGTCTACACATGGCACTAACATACCATTTAAATGTTTTTGCCACAAGGCATCCGCATTACTTAATTTTCCTCTATGAATCGATAAAGAACGAGAAAAATATCCAACTACTGTTGCCTTACCACTTACCACTACATCAAGTCTTGCCAAACCTGCAGCCGCAAATGACTGATCTTCAAAGATTTGTGAAACAAATGGTCGAATTGGCTTTGTCGGAATCACCGTCTTTAAATCTTTTGGTTGAAGATACGTTAATAAAGAATGTGTATTCTCAATGCCTGGCGTATCATAAATCGTATAATCCTCAAAAGGAATTGGAACTAAATCCAATGTTGTTCCTGGATTTTGAGAAGTAGTTAGATCTTTTGTTGCCAATAAATGATTCAACACAGTCGATTTACCAGCATTGGCAACACCCATAAAAATCACATTTCGATTTTTACGATATTTTAAGATCGCATTCACAATACGTGAAGAGTATTCTCTAGATTTATCATTTTCCTTTAACAGATAACCACAAATCACAATATCCTTCACAATAATATTTTCTTCATGAAGACGATGCTTCACAAAGTTGATGATTTTTTCATCGGTTAAAGTTGTCGGCAAAACATCACGCTTCGTTAATACCATGACAATATCTTTACCAGGAAGTTTCTGATTTAAACGCGAAATTAAGTTAGCCTCAAACGCAAATAAATCTACAACCCAGAACACAACCCCATCAATCTTATTGATTTTTTCTAATGTCGCGTTGGACTCAATCCCTTGCTGCATATTGATTGTCACATCACCATAATGACGAATACGATAACATCTTTGACAATAAGAAGCATCTAAAGTAGGAACATAGCCTAGTGCATTTTCATCTTCATTTTGCAGTAAAACACCGCAACCCTTACAATATTTAGTCATCAAATTCACCTCGCTTCAATAATTTTTTCTTTTCTAAATAACCATATATTAATTCTTCAAAGAAACGAAATACCTTTGTGATATTTCGATCCTTTATCGCAATTGGAGCTGTTAATATTGTATACAACCCCCAAATATTTCCACCTAATATATCTGTATACATTTGATCGCCCAAAATCGCAATCTGATTGGCCTTTAAACCATGATCTTTCATTGCCTTCTTAAAACAAAAAGGAAATGGTTTACATGAAAATGGATATGTTTTTGAAACCGGAAGATGCTTACCAAAATTTTTACCCCTTGAACTTGGAGAATTTGAACAAAGCGCAACTTCAATTCCATTCCTTTTTAACTTATGAATGAATTCAATCACATCCTGGTTTGGACACTCTTCATCATACGCCACTAATGTATTGTCAATATCACAAAGTAATAATTGAATTCCATGATCATGTAATCTTTGTATATTCAAAGTTTTAAAACTCTGAACATAATAATTCGGTGCAAAAATATTCATTAGAAATCCCCTTTGGCAAAGTATTCAATTAGATGCTCAGCACTACGAATACCATCAATAGCACTTGTCATAATACCACCTGCATATCCACTACCTTCACCACTCGGATATATGCCTTGAATATTTGAAATATAAGATTCTTTATCACGTACTAAACGCACACTACTGCTGCTTCTTGATTCCACTGCACTCAATATAGCACCACTCGAAACAAAGCCAGGCACCTTCTTTTCAAAATATTCTAAAGCTTCATGTAAGGCTAAATTGACTTCTTTTGAGAATAAATCATTCAAATCACAGAATGTTGTACCAATTGAATACGTTGGTAATACCGATTCAAATTGTTTAGACACTCTATTCTCTAAATAATCCTTGGCCAGCTGTACACAAGCTTTATAATCATGTCCCATATCAAAAGCTTTCTTTTCCAAGTCTTCCTGATATTTTAAGCCGGCAAACAACTCGTTACCATAATCCGAGTCATTGATCTGCACAAGTAAAGCACTATTGGCATTTTCACCATTACGACTTGCATAAGACATACCATTCACAACCAATTGTTCTTTTTGACATGAACTAGGAATGACATATCCTCCCGGACACATACAGAATGTATAAACACCTTTTGAATTGGAAGCTGTATATGTCAATTGATATCGTGCAGGAATCAATCTTTCGTCTTGACTATACTCATGAAGCATAGCTTCATTGATATATTTTTGTTTATGTTCAATACGAACACCTACCGCAAATGGTTTATTTTCAATATGAAGGCCATGTTGATGAAGCATTAAAATTGTATCACTTGCACTATGTCCAGTTGCCAAGATCAAAGCATTACAATCTACCCATTGTTCATTAAAATAGATTTGTTTTAAAGTGTCATTTTCTACTTTGATATCTTCTAGCTTTGTATCAAAATAGAAAGTTCCACCCAATTTTTTGATTTCTTCACGACAATTTTTAATAATGGACAAGAAGGCATCTGTACCAATATGAGGATGTTGATCAATCAATATATCTGATTTGGCCCCAAAAGATACCAGTTCTTCCAATATTTTACGACACAAAGAATCCTTTGATCTTGTCGTTAGTTTTCCATCACTAAAGGCACCAGCTCCACCTTCGCCAAATTGAACATTACACTCTTCATCTAATATTCCATTTTCCCAGAAAGTTTCTACCTTTTGTTTACGAACATCCACTTTAGATCCTCTTTCCAAAATAATAGGTTTGTACCCATATTGCGCAAGAATCAAAGCTGCAAACATGCCGGCTGGACCAAATCCAACTACAACAGGTCTAGCCGATAATGGATGTTTACCACTCTTTACTGGATGATATGTTTCATCGGGTGTTAATGAAACATCTTTTAATTTTAAAAGTTTCTTTTCATTTTTTACTTTACAATCTACGACATACGAAAACAAGACCCTCTGGTGGCGTGCGTCCACACTTTTTCTATGTACGTGCCACTGCAAAAGGTCTTCTTTACGGATTCGCAGTTTTTTTAAGATCTGTGCTTCAATATCATTTTCACTCGCACATTTCACTTGAAATAATCGAATCATAAGCTTACAGTAATTTTTTTAACATCGGATATTGATCCTGATAACGAGTCACAAAACCAGCTAAACATTGTGCACATGCCAAAGTTAAGAAATATACAACTAAATGTGCATGTGGCATCAAAGCTAAGAAGATTTTGGCAAACAAAATATGTGAAGTATAAATCATCAATGAATCGTGGCGTAAAATTGTAAACATTTTACGATATGGAATATTTACCTTCAATAAATAATTCACTAAGAAATATACAGCTGGAACTAAACAAATATACATACTTGTTAGATCACGCAAAATATTAAAATGACGATATAGAGCTACTTCACAAAACAATAATACAAAACTAATCAAGAAAGCAAGTAAGCTTACTTTTTTAGGTAAACGACGTGTTCTTGAAAGCAATAAACCCATAGCAATAAACATAGGGCCAAAGAAAATTCCATTTCTTGCGGTTGATAATGCTTTCGTAAAGAATCCAAATAAGAAAGAAATATAAGGTAAACTTTCCCATACTGGTGTATACACATTAATTAAATAACCCACAACATATAATGCGAATGTAATAATCAATGTAAACTTCAAGCCTTTTTTCTTATACAAATAATACACGATCACATCCGCCAACATTAAGGCTGGTAAAAACCACAAGTGATAATAACTTCCATTAAAGATAAAATCTCTAACGTATGTGAATAAATACGATATGCGAAAGCCATTGTGTGTATAATCAAAAATCGTATATGGCAAATAAATAATTGTCCATATCAAATAGATTCTAAAAAGACGAAGTAATGCTTTCTTTAAGCGAGCATCATTCACATCTTCATTTTCTGAATCATAATTTCTAAAGAAGAAAAACCCGCTTGTTGTAAAGAAAAATGGAACAGCCAAACGACATACAGTATGAATAAAGTACGTATTGAATGTTTCTGATATTTCTAAAAATGGAAATGTATGAATACATACAACTAATAATGCCGAAACATAACGCGCTATATCTATTGATGCATACTGTCTTTTCATGAGCGCACCTTTAATCTAGGTACACGAGAAGAAATAGAAGTCAAAGTTTCATTGTTGATTGTATTAGTCATACGACTAATCTGATCTACAGTAACCACTTCATTTCCTTGATGACCAACGATGCATACCTCATCGCCTTCTTTAACATCTTCTACTTCTGTAACATCGATCATACATTGATCCATACATAAGTTTCCAATCACCTTACATCTTTGACCATGTACTAATACTTCGAATCCTTGGTTGGATAATAAACGAGGCAATCCATCCGCATAACCAATGCTCATAGTCGCAACTTTTGTTGGTTTTTCAGCAATAAAATGACGCCCATAACTTACACTTTGGCCTGGATAGATCCATTTCACTAAACTTACATTAGCATACATAGACATGATTGGAATAAAATCAGGATTTGTCTTGATTTTAATATGATCATCGCTTGTAACACCCATATATAATAAACCAGGTCTACAATATTCATATTCAAGTTCTGGATAATTCAAAATACCATAACTATTTTGAAGATGACGAATCCCTGGGTCAATACCTTGTGATTTTAATAAATCAATCACTTCATCAAACAATTGAATTTGTTTTTTTGTAAATTCTGTACAATCCTCATCTAAACAATCACTCACTGGAAAATGTGAAAAGATTCCTTCTACACATAAGTTTTCTAAGCGATACTCTTCATAAATATCCTCAATATGTTTATCTTGTTCTTGATAAACAATACCCGTTCTGCACATGCCTGTATCTACTTTACAATGACAACGAATTTTTACATTGTTTTCTTTGGCATATGCATTTAATTCTCTAGCATATTCAATCGATACTAAAGATTGAACAATATTTTGTTCATGAAGATAATGAAAATGCATACTTGGTGTGTATCCTAAAATCAAGATGTTATCTTGGATTCCTGCATTTCTAAGATTCAAGGCTTCATCAATACTTGAAACTCCAAAATAATCCACTCCACATTTTTGTAGAGCTTTAGCACATGCGATATCACCTAAGCCATACGCGTTAGCTTTCACAATACCCATGATTTTTGTGTTTTTTACAAGCTTTCGAACCTCATTCACATTATGACGGATCGCATCATAATCAATTTCAGTCCAAGCACGACTATAAGCTTCTAGCATGCTCCAATCGTCCTTTGCATAGCTAGTTCAACTAGCTTATCAATTAAATCCGCAAATTCAACACCGGCTTCTTTCATCATAGAAGGATAACGAGAAGTCGCTGTTAATCCAGGAATTGTATTCAATTCATTCAAGATTACTTCTTTATCTTCTGTCACAAACATATCTACACGTGCCATTCCGCAGCAATTCATCGCAATATATGTTTTACGAGCTAATTCTTGAGCTTCTTTAAATGTTTTTTCATCAATACGAGCTGGACAATAAATAGCGGCTCCTTTCATTTCATATTTTCCTTCAAAATCGAAGAATCCACCAGTGATTTCAATTTCATCAACAGACCCAGTAAAGATTTCTTCATTTCCCATAACCGCACAACCAATTTCAAAGCCTTTAATCACTTTTTCTACTAAAATCTTACCTCGACCATCATAGAAGAATGCATCTTTACATGCACTTTCAAATTCTTCTTTATTATTAACAAAATGTACGCCATAGCTACTTCCTGCATTACATGGTTTAACAATCCATGGCAATGCGATTTGTTCTTGAATTTGTTCAAATGTTGGATTTTCTCTATTGGCATATAAACAAATATAGTCAGCACAAGGAATATTGGCTTCTTTACATAGAATATGCATAATTTCTTTGTCCATTGACATAGCACTCGACATTACATCACAACCTACATAATGAATGTTCATCAATTCAAGCAAACCTTGAATCAATCCATCCTCACCATTTTTACCATGTAATACAGGGAATACACAATCCAATTTAATCACTTTGTTTGAACCATCTAATGGCATAATTCCCCCATTTACCCATGCGCAAGATACACAAGATTTTTCATTTTCCCATGTATCATGTTCAATTGAATCAACTTCCCCATTATATAAATAGAAATGTCCATTTTTATTAATACCAATTAAAGTCATATCATAGTTATCTGCATGAATCTGACGTAAAAAGGAAGCAACAGAATGTAATGAAACTGAATATTCACTACTTTGTCCCCCAAATACGACACCTAAACGTAATTTACTCATTATTTTTCCCCCTAAAAGCATCCACTAATGTATCCATTTTCATAGCTCTTGAACCTTTGATCATAATAACACAATCTTCTTCTAACAAAGGTTTACAAGTCTTGTATATCTCATCTTTTGTTTCATACCATTTTCCAGAAAAACCAGCGGCCGTTTCTTTTGAAAGAGGACCTGTACAGTATAACTCGTCCACACCTTTTTCTTTGGCATAAACACCCACATCATAATGAAGTTGTTTTTCTTCACTACCAAGATCTAGCATATCCGATAAAATCGCAATATGTTTATTTGCCGGCAATTCCATTAATGTATCAATAGCGGCTTTAGCACTTTCTGGATTTGATTTATATGTATCATCCAGAATATAGGCGTTTTCAACCGGAATCAATTGTGTACGCATTTTTGTCATCTCTAGATTAGCCAATCCATTTAAAATCGATTCTTTCTTTAAATGCCAAGCCTTTACGATATAAATACACGGCAATGCGTTCATTGCTTGAAAATCACCAAATGCTCGTAAATGAACTGGTTCATCTAAAATATTACAGTTAAATACAATTCCGTCTGTATCATATGCAATATCACTAGTAATTGAAACATCTCCACCTTGACCAAATGAGACAATTTTTTTATTTTCTGTATCTAATGAAGGAAGTACTTCTTGAATTTCCTTGCTCTCACAATTATAAAGGAACAATCCATTTTCTTTTGTACCTTCTAAAATTTCACATTTAGCTTGTGCAATTTGTAGCTTTCCGCCTAAATTTTCCATGTGAGCCGAACCTACAGAAGTAATTACAGAAATGTCAGGCTGTGCAATAGAAGTTAATTGCGTAATTTCACCTTTATTTTCCATGCCCATTTCTAAAATCGCAACTTCTATGTCTTCATCAAAATCAAAAATCGTTAAAGGAAGTCCAATTTCACTATTACGATTTCCTTGCGTTTTTTGTGTTTTTTTCTCTTGTGAGAAAATACTATATAACATATCTTTGCAGCTTGTCTTTCCATTAGATCCAGTTACACCTATCACAAGAGGATGTAACTCTTCTAAATATGCTTTTGATAGATCTTGCATAGCTTGAAGTGTATCATCCACTAAAATAACAGGAAAATCTGGATATGGAAGATGGTCCTTTTGCCACAAACTAATTAAAGCTCCATCTTCAATTGTTTGTTTCGCAAATGTATGTCCATCCACTCTTTGACCAATAATTGGTACATATAAAGCATCTTTTGTCACTTGTCGTGAATCAATCACAACACCATGAATTTTTTTTGTATCATCAATATTACCATGCACACTTGCATGCATCATATTTGTTATTTCATGAATGGTTTTTACAATCATCTCAAAACCTCCGCTTAGTTTACATTATAGCATAAAACTAGTTGTCAATATTTATATTTCAAGAAAAAACCAAATTTTCCCATTTTTAACACTTGCAAACTCATACATTTTCATGAATTGAGACAAAAAATCATCAAAAGTGGGGACTAAACACTATATCGTTGAAATATCACATATTTTCCCACACTTTTCACATTTTATTTGACACAACTTATGGTATACTTCTTTACAAGCAAGGAGTTTGAAGACCTTGCCGGTATGAAATCAGTCTATGGTATTCATACTATTTTCTATCCCCTTATTGAAAAGCCAGACACCCCCTTAGTCTGGCTTTTCATTTTATCTAAAACGATGTATTATTTTTAATAAGGAGGACTTAAACCTATGTGTATTTTTTGTATGATTGCTAATGGCGAAATTCCAAGCAATAAAATTTATGAAGATGAAAGTGTCATCGCCTTTCTAGATATCAATCCAACTTCTTATGGACACACCCTTGTTGTTCCAAAAGAACATTGCGATTCATTTCTAGATTGTCCAGATGAAACCAGAAATCATGTTTTTGCAGTTGCAAGTAAACTTGCCAATAAATTAGAACAAACTTTACATTGTGATGGCATTAACATCTTAAGTAATGTTCATGAAGCGGCTGGACAAAGCGTAAATCATTTCCATGTTCATTTAATTCCACGCTATAAAGATAATGATCGTGTTACGATTGAATTTCATGAAATCGAAAAACCTGATTTTGAAGAATTAATGAATAAACTAAAATAAAGAAGTCGTCGACTTCTTTATTTTTTTTGCTCAATTTGATATTTTGACGAATAGACACGATCTACATACCCATTAAAATCTTTACCATCCAATTCATCCTGTGTTAAATATGCTTTTTCTCCATATATGTTGTGTGTATCAATTTCATTGGAATCATTGATATTTGGAATACACACCATATAATAAAGAACTTCTGAATCATAAGTCATTTGTACAATATACACAAAACGATCACTATTCTTTTTCTGGTTCGATTTTAAATATGCTGAATATACAATTTTCATTTTATCAAGACTTGGTGTCTTTTCTTCTTTTCCATCTAACTTATAGATTGCATCCTGATTTTCCTTTACGTAATCAAGTGCAGCATTTCTACCATCTTGAATCAATGTCTTAGGAATATCCTGCAAAGCCAAATAACGATTGGCAAGTCCTTCAACGACAACATTTGCCTCTATACTTTTAGGTTTGTAATGATATTGATTTGCTAAAGCCTCATCATAGGTTGCCGTAACATGAATTGTATCTCCATTGGATAAATCTGAACTTGGACTCACTTCATATTTGACTGAATTCAAAAAGTCCTGCATTCTTTGATTCAATTCCCCCTGCTTTGCACTTACCACAACACTTGCATTTCCATTTTCTCCAACATAGGTATATTGCGCATTATCCATAATATCCACTTCAACATTACGCAAAAAGAAGAAATAAGCAATCAATACAAGAATCATTACCATACCAAGTAAGCTGATAAAATATATGAATTTATTCTCTATCTTTTGTTTATCCATCATTAGTCTCCTAATCAAAATATTGTGCATTTTCAATCGCATTCGAAATATACAACAAGAGATCCACATCCACTTGATCTTGTATAATTTCTTTTGCATCCTGAATACACATTTCCATCATAGCCTGGTCTTTTTCAAAATCACCAAACACAAGACAAGGCATACCACTTTGTCTTATTCCTAAAATATCACCTGGACCGCGCATATGCAAATCATAATTTGATACTTCAAAGCCATCCTTCAATTCTTCCATCTTTTTTAAACGCTCAATCGCCTGCGGATCATTTGATGATGACAACAAGAAACAATATCCTTGTTTTTTATCACGAGCTACACGTCCTCTTAACTGATGTAATGTACTTAAGCCAAAGCGATGCGCATCATAAATGACCATCACACTCGCATTGGCTACATCAATCCCAACTTCGATAACTGTTGTAGAAACAAGAATATCGAATTCATGCTTAGAAAACTTGTCCATCGTCTCTTCCTTTTCTTGACTTGTCATTTTCCCATGCAACAAGCCAATTCGCACATCCTTTAATGTCTTTGTCATTCCCTCATAAATTTCAAACACATTACGCATCTTATACTCATCATTTTCTTCAATCGCAGGACATACGACATAACATTGTCTTCCTTCTTTAATAAAGTTTAAAACATCATTTAAACAAGGTGCCATACTTGCCGTTTTAAAGTATTTTGTGACAACACTCTTTCTTCCAATAGGCATCGTATGAATCGAACTAATATCCATATCTCCATATAAGAAATGTGCATATGTTCTAGGAATCGGTGTAGCTGACATCATTAAAAAATCAACACACTTTCCCTTTTCTAACAAAGACCTTCTTTGTTTCACCCCAAAACGCTGTTGTTCATCCGCAATCACAAGACCTAATTTATGAAATACAACATTTTCTTGAAACAAAGCATGTGTTCCCACTACATTAAAAATTTTGCCATTTTCAAGTTTCTCTAAAATTTCTTTCTTTTCCTTAGCCGCAAGACTTGAAACATATAAAGTCGCTTCAAGACCTAATTTATGCATATTCTTTACATGTTGTCTTGCCAAAATTTCAGTTGGTGCAAGTAAAGCCGATTGATAACCTGCAAGTTGATTGGCATACATACTAATTTGTGCCACAATCGTCTTGCCACAGCCAACATCCCCTTGAACAAGGCGAAACATCACATTTGTACTTTTTAAATCATATAGAATATCATCAATACTTGAAAGCTGATCTTTTGTCAATTCAAAAGGAAGATTTGAAATCCAATTTTTTACTGTAGAAACTGAAAAATCCTTTTTTGTTTTAATTTCTTTCTTTTCATGCATCGACTGCATTACACATTGAAAACACAAAAACTCTTCATATTTTAATGTGCGAATGGCTGCATGCAGCTGCTTTTCATTTTCCGGAAAATGAATCCACTTATAAGCGGTTGATATATCTAGTAACTTATACTTTTCAACATATCTTTGAGGTACTCTTTGAGGCAGAATATCCACATGTTTAAGCGCCTCTTTCATAATCGCTTGAATATCCGACTGTTTTAAACCTTCAATTAATGGATACACAGGATGTAACCCCAATTGTTGATCTAAAGGTTTGAAATTATAAGTGGAAGCTAATACATTATTATTTCCTTGGTATTGCCCATAAATCGTTATCGTCTTACCAAAACCAAACTGACTTGGCCATGGACGATTAAATAAAGTAATATTTAATTCTTCATTCCATGACATCACTTTAAATTTAGTCATCGAACGATTCTTAGATAAACGGATCACTCGTGCTGCCGAACAAATCAAGCCTTGAAAAACAACACTTTCTTTTTCATTCCACGAAGCATAAGGCAAAGTTTGTACCGTGTCATAACGCAAAGGATAATATTTCAATAAATCTTCAACCGTTAAGATATTCATCTTTACTAAAAGACCTAGTCTTCGACTGGTAATTTTTAATTCGTTAATCTGCATCTAAAAGACTTCCCACATAAGAAACATAGTTTAGTTCAAGAACGCAATAGAAAAAGCCCATCAAAAAATTCACAAATAAATAAGTAAACATCGATGCAAGACTGGATTGAAAGCTTACACCTAAAAATAAATACATCATCCAAGATATCATGGGATTGCCCATATACATAGATCCAACTAAAATGCTTTGGGCATTAAAGCCTTGGGCCGCACTAAACAAACCACCTGACATTGTATCCAATACAACGATTAAGATGAGTAGTGAACAATACCAGTTCAACATCTTTTTCTGATGTTTTTTTAATGCATAAGGAATAAATTCCTTTAAGTTTTTGTCATGAATCAAGCCATAATAGAAAATCAACTGGAATGGTACCATCACAACTAAACAGAATGCACTCATAAGCTGTAATACTAACATTAAGCTTGTATTATTTGCGCAAACATTTACAAGATTTGAAAGAATTCCACTCACAATCAAGATATAAATACCTTGTAGTACGAATACTTTTAAAATTGCAGAAGCCGAAAAGTTCTTTGTCTTCCAGATCTTTGTACAGATGAAGTAAAAGCCTAGACTTGATAATAAGCTTAGTACAACTTCTAGACTTTGTCTTATATAGACATTCATAGCAGATGCACTCATCATTAAATAGGCAATGTTATATACAAAGCATAAGATCAAAGTTAATACGATTGTTTTATATATACTTCTAAAATGTAGTTTTGACATTAATTTTTTCATTCAAAAATCTCCTTTTTGGTTAAGATACATGTATTCTAATCCTTTGTCCAAATACAATTTAATTCAAATGATTAGATTCACATCCACAAGTATGTATCTGTGCTATAATATTAACAAATTTATGGAGGAAATGTATATGAAATCAAAAATAAAACGAATTCTTGACTTCTCAACTGCCTTTGGACCAAGTGGCATGGAAGATGAAGTATCTAAATTGGCCATGGAAGATGTCAAAGACATTTGTGAAGTTCATGATGACACAATGCGTAATACATATATGCATTTTAAACAAGATAAAGAACATGAGACAACCATTCTTTTGGATGCACATGCAGATGAAGTTGGTTTTATTGTGCAAGCAATCAAGCCAAATGGTACAATCCGCTTTTTACCATTAGGTGGATGGGATCCAAAAAACATCGTATCTGGCGAAGTCTGGATTTTAAATGATAGAGGTGAAAAAGTATCTGGCATTGTTGCAAGTCAACCTGTTCATTTTTTATCAGAAGCAAAACGTAATGGAAAAGTAGATTTTGATGATTTAGTCATCGATGTAGGAGCTACAAGTGCTACAGAAGTTAAGGAAGATTTCCACATTTCTGTGGGTAATTTCATGTGTCCTGCCGTCACTTGTAAATATGATGAAGCACACAAGATCTTCTTAGGTAAAGCTTTTGATTGTCGTATTGGATGTGCAGCTGTAATGGATGTACTTCACCAATTAAAAGATGTAAATCACAACATTGAAGCCACATTAACTACGCAAGAAGAAGTGGGCGAAAGAGGAATGGACACAGCCATCAAAAATTTAAGTCCAAACATTGCGATTTGTTTTGAAGGATGTCCAAGTGATGATACTTTTGAACAAGACTATATGATTCAATCTGCCTTAAAAAAAGGTCCAATGTTACGTTGGTTTGACCGCTCTTATATCACAAGTCCTCGTTTTATGCGCTATGCGATCGACTTAGCTCACGAAAAAAACATTCCTGTACAAGAAAGTGTAAGAAAAGGTGGAGGAACCAATGCAGGTATCACGCACCGCTATAACATTCCAACCATTATCATTGGAATTCCTGTTCGTTTTGCGCATGCTTCATTTGGCATTTGTTCAGAAGAAGATTATGACAATGCTGTAAAACTTGCGGTTGAAATCATTAAAAATATCGATGTCGAAACAATTCGAGAATTCTAGAATGGAAAAAATCGCCGTTGTAACAGATACAGGTTCAAATTTATCTTTTGCGCAGGCAAAAGAATTAGGAATCTATCTACTCCCTTTACAAATTACGATTGATGAAACAACCTATCAAGATACATTAGAAATCTCTACTCAAGATATATATAAAGAATTAGCAAATGGTAAAATGCCCAAAACAAGTATGGCAGCTTACCAAAAAATTTATGATTTATTTGAAGAACTAAAAAAAGAATATGACACTGTATTTGCGATTCCTTTGACAAATGGATTATCCACAAATGCTAGCACCATGCAAAGTATCGCACGTGAACTCGAAATGAATGTTCATGTCATTGATATGTATGCAACATGCGCACTTGAAAAACATGTTGCGATTTGGATCAAGAAGTTAGTGGATGAACATAAATCTTCAGAAGAGATTTTAAAGATCATTCAACCTGCTATTGATGAATCCAACTCATTGATTCTTGTCAAAAATCTTCAACATTTAAAACGCGGTGGAAGATTAACACCTATGGCTGCTGCACTTGCGGGTTTATTAAAGATCTATCCTGTTTTACATATAAATAAAAGTACAGAAGGTAGAATTGATGTTTTAAATAAAGTTCGTACAGAAAAAAGAGCCGATGCCTATGCGATCGATAAAGTCATGGATGATATTGATATTCAACATACGCATATTTATATTATTCATTCTAATTTTTTAGAGGGTGCCAACCATTTTAAAAAATGTTTTATCGAAAAAGGTGTACCTGAACAAAATATTCATATAGACTATATTAGTTCTGTAATTGCCGTACATACTGGTCTTGGTTGTATCGCAATTCAATATATAAGAGAGGAAAACTAAAACATGGAAACAAAAAATATTTTAATCACAATGAAAAATGGAGATCAAATCAAAGCTGAACTATATCCTGAGATTGCTCCAGAAACGGTTGAAAACTTTTTGAATCTAATCGAAAAGAAATTCTATAATGGACTTACTTTCCACCGTGTTATCAAAGGATTTATGATTCAAGGTGGATGCCCTATCGGAAATGGTACTGGTGGTCCAGGTTATACAATTCATGGAGAATTCGCATCTAATGGATTTAAAAACGATTTAAAACACACTCGTGGAGTTTTATCTATGGCACGTGCTATGGATCCAAATAGTGCAGGAAGTCAATTCTTCATTATGCACCAAGATGCACCTCATTTAGATGGTGAATATGCTGCGTTTGGAAAAGTGATTGAAGGTATGGAAAATGTGGATAAAATTGCGAAGACCCCTACTACATTCAATGACCGCCCTAGAAATCCTCAAGTGATTGATACAATCACACTTGTTGACTAATGACGCTACAACAATTGCGCTACGTGATCCAGGTCGTTGAATCTGGATCTTTTAATTCCGCAGCTAAAGCCTTATTTATTTCACAACCATCTTTATCAAAAGCCATTCATGATTTAGAAGAAGAAATGTCCATCTGTTTATTTGTCCGTACAAACAAAGGTATTTTACTTTCTGAACAAGGTGAAAAATTTTTGGGATATGCTAGACAAGTCGTTGAACAAGCAAACTTACTTGAAGAACAATATAAAAACGCCGTTCCTGCAAGAACTGTATTTGCGATATCAAGTCAACATTATGCCTTTGTGGTCAATGCCTTTGTTGCCTTAGTCAAAGAGTATAATCAAAGTGAATATGAATTTTCTTTAAGAGAACAAAGAACATACGATATTATTGATGATGTTAAAAATCATCGCAGTCAATTGGGAATTCTTTATCTTTCTCATTTTAATCGTGAAGTTATTCAAAGTATTTTAAAGAAAGAACATTTAACATTCACAAAACTATTTGAGGCTAGACCTCATGTCTTTGTATCCAAGACAAATCCTTTATCCAATAAAAAATTAGTGAAAATGGAAGATTTAGAAAACTATCCTCGTTTAACTTATGAACAAGGAATCAACAATTCATTTTACTTTTCAGAAGAATTACACAGTACGCAACCATCTAAAAAGAGTATTGTTGTTTCCGATCGTGCTACCTTATTTAATTTATTGATTGGACTTGACGGATATACGATTTCTTCAGGTATCTTAAGCACGGATTTAAATGGAAACAATATTGTATCCATTCCACTAGATAGTGATGAAGTCATGGAAATAGGCTATATCAGTGATGGAGTCTTATCCAACATGGCAAGAAACTATCTAAATCATCTAATACAATATATTGAACAGACCAAGTGAAATTGGTCTTTTATTATAGCTTTTACCTATAACAGCATAAAGATTTTTTCAATTATTCTATACTCTACAAATATGATAGACTTAACACACACGAAAGTTGAGGAATTTAATTATGACAGTTCAAACACCTTATAGATATGATGTGGTCGGAAGTTTTTTAAGACCCTAAAAATTAAAACAAGCCCGTAAAGATTATGAAGCCAAAAAGATTTCAAAAGAAGAATTAACCAAAGTTGAAGATGCATGCATTACGGATTTAATTCAAAAAGAAAAGGCAGCCGGACTTCATGTCATTACAGATGGTGAATTCAGACGTGCTACTTGGCACTTAGATTTTATGTGGGGATTTGATGGCGTTTCTCATACACCAACAAAAACAGGTCTTCCTTTCCATGGTGAAGCAGCTATGATTGATGATACATATATTACTGGAAAAGTAGGCGTGAATGGTACGCATCCTTTCGTAGAACATTTTAAATTTGTGAAGCAGTTTGAAGATGAAAATACGATTGCCAAACAAACAATTCCAGCTCCAGCACAATTTTTAGAACAGATGATTCTTCCTTTTGCGCTAGAAAACACAAGAAAATATTACGAAGATACAGAAGAATTGGTACAAGATATTGCGAATGGATATAAGGTTGTCATCCAACAATTATATGAAGCAGGATGTCGATGCATTCAATTCGATGATTGTTCATGGGGTATGTTGGTAGATGAAAAAGCACCGTTGTTTTTCCAAACAGATCAAGAAGGTTTATTAAAAGTTCAAGAATTATTCTTGCGTATCAACAATCTTGCGATGGAAGATAAACCAGAAGATCTAACAATCAATACACATGTTTGTCGTGGTAATTTCCATTCAACATATGCTTCAAGTGGTGCATATGACGCCGTCGCAAAAACATTATTTGCGAAAGAAAATGTACATGCCTATTTCTTAGAATTTGATGATGCTCGTTCTGGTGGGTTTGAGCCTTTAAAAGAGGTAACACCTGATAAGAAAGTCGTACTTGGTTTGGTTACGACAAAATCAGCCAAATTAGAAGACAAAGAAACTGTAATTGCCCGTATTAAAGAAGCAAGTCAATATGTCCCATTAGAAAACTTGTGTCTAAGCCCACAATGTGGTTTCGCATCATGTGAAATTGGAAATAAATTAACTGAAGATGAACAATGGGCTAAAGTGAAATTGGTCAAAGAAATTGCTGAAGAAATCTGGGGTTAATTCCAGATTTCTTTTTATTATAGTTTTTACCTATAACAACATGAAGATTTTTTCAATTATTCTATATTCTACAAATATGATAGACTTAACACACGAAAGTTGAGGAATTAATTATGACAGTACAACCCCCTTTTAAATATGATGTAGTAGGAAGTTTTTTGCGTCCTGACTATCTAAAAAAAGCTAGAGAAGAATTTGCGAATAAAACAATTGATGCCAAGCAATTAAAAGCCATTGAAGACAAGGCCATCCAAGAGCTAGTCGCAAAAGAAAAAGAAGTTGGACTTCAAGCTGTTACAGATGGAGAATTCAGAAGAAGATATTGGCATTTAGATTTTCTAGCAGATCTAGATGGTGTTGAAGAAATCAAAGCTGATCATTGGTCTGTACATTTTAAAGGACATCAGCCAAAGGCAGCTACATTAAAAATTACAGATAAAATTGATTTTGGTAACCACCCATTTGTAGAACATTTCAAATATCTACAAAGCATTGGACAAGATACACTTTGTAAGATGACAATCCCCTCTCCATCTATGCTTCATTTGATTTGTTGCGTACGTAGTGAAGAATATACACCAATTGAACGTTATAAAGACGAAAAAGAGTTGTATCATGACATTGCGATTGCTTATCAAAAGGCGATTCGTGCATTTTATGATGCTGGGTGTAGATATTTACAATTGGATGATACTTCTTGGGGAGAATTCTGTGATGCCAATAAGCGAAAGGCCTATAATGAAAGAGGTCTTGATCTAGATAAAATCGCAAAATCGTATGTAGATATGATCAATCTTGCCTTAGAGGCAAAACCAGAAGATATGACAATCACTATGCATATTTGTAGAGGAAACTTCAGATCTACTTGGTTTTCATCAGGTGGTTATGAACCTGTTGCCGAAATTTTATTTGGTCATTGTAAAGTAGATGGATTTTTCCTAGAATACGATTCAGAAAGATCTGGTGATTTTAGTCCACTTCGCTTTATTAAAGATCAAAAAGTCGTTCTAGGATTGATTACTTCAAAATTTGCGAAACTTGAAGATAAAGAAGAGGTTAAGAAAAGAATTCAGGAAGCCGAAAAATATGTGGCAAAAGAACAATTATGTTTAAGCCCACAATGTGGATTCTCTTCTACGGAAGAAGGAAATATCATGACTGAAAATGAACAGTGGGCTAAAGTTAAACTAGTCAAAGAAATCGCTGAAGAGGTTTGGAGATAGAAAAAAGTTTGGATCATTTCCAAACTTTATTTTTTTGTTTCAAAAACAATTTTATCCAAGACGATACAACTGTTAAAATATGTGGAATGAGACAAATATTCAAAATCACATAGATAATTTCATACCATCTTAAATGGACGATGTAGAAAAAGTTTTGACATAAGATCATGGAACCTATAAAAATCATACACATGATAGTAACTAATATTTTTCTTAATGTTGTCATAGGCACACATACGCGTATCAATACCATAAGTGCATTGACTCCGGCAAGAATTGTACACATCGTTGAATATTCACTTGGCGAAATATAGATAAAATGACCTAGAATCGATACACCAATTACGCTACATATAACGCATATAGCTCCTGGCAATGCTTTTGAGATGACATTTTGTAGAAAGTTACCTTTCACTTTATTTCCATTGGGTTCTAATGTTAATACAAAACTAGGTATTCCTGTTGCCAAAGCGGAAATCAAAGTTAATTGAATAGGTTTGAATGGATAATTCTTTAAAAATATCAACGCTAACAAGGATAGTCCAATTGAAAATAGTGTTTTAACCAGAAACAAAGATGCCGTTCTTTGAATATTATTAATGACACATCGTCCTTGATACAAAATGGCAGGTAATGCATTCATTTGATCTTTCAATAAAACTAAACTTGCCACACTTTTACAAGCTTGTGAACCAGATCCCATCGCAATCGAACAATCCGCTTCCTTTAATGCCATGACATCATTGACGCCATCTCCTGTCATTGCGACTGTTTTATTTCTTTTCTTTAATGCCAAAACAAGTTCTTTCTTTTGTTCGGGAGTCACACGTCCAAAAATCGAATAAGAATCAACTACAGTTTCCACATCTTGTACTTTGGACATATCGATACTTTTAGATGTAAAGCCAGCTTTTCTAGCTAGAGCTTCAACTGTTTTTGGATCATCTCCTGAAATCAACTTAATATCCACGCCTTGTTTTTTAAAAAAGTTCAATGTATCTTTGGCATCGTCTCTTAACTCATCACGCAAACATATATAAGCTAAAACAACATCATCTTTCATCAACACAATAACGCGCATAGCTTGAGATGTATATTCTTCAATATGTTCTTCTACTTTTGAATCTATCTCTTTGGCAATATAAGAATAAGCACCGAGTTTATATTCTCCATTTTCAAATGTCACACTTGAATATTTTCTTTGACTTGAAAATGGCAGAAAAGATACGACTTTATTATGATTTCTTGTCTTAAAATGACTTCTTAATGCAAGTGCTGTCGCATTTTCATCAGGTAAAGTCTGCATCATATCGCCTAGAATTCCATCAATATTTTTAATTTCTTCTACATGACATACACTTAACTTTCCTTGTGTCAGTGTACCTGTTTTATCTAAACAAAGTGTATCCGTTCTTGCGAGTGTTTCAATACAATAGAGTTCTTGTACTAAAACGCTCTGTTTACCAAGTTTAAATGAACTGATGGCCAAGGCAACACTTGTTAAAAAGACAAGGCCTTCTGGTATCATACCAACAACGGCTGCTACTGTATTTAAAGTAGCTGTTGTATAATTGGTCTTGATGAATTGTTTAATAAACAAGGCACATCCAAGTGGAATTAGAATGTATGTACACCATTTAATAATGGTATCAATCGAATCTCGTAACTGGCTTGGATATCTTTTAAAGCGTTTCGCATGTTTTAAAATCGAATAGGCATATGTATCTTGTCCTACTTTATCTACTTTCATCAAACATTTTCCTGAAACCACAAAGCTTCCACTAAGCAATGATGAATTTTCTTGTTTATATACCGCATCACTTTCTCCTGTCAGCATGGATTCATCGCATTCAATACTTCCAGATACGATATGACCATCAAAACTGATTTCATCCCCAGAATATAATACAAGAATATCATTGACTTTCACTTCTTCAATACTTAATTCAAATTCAATATCCTTTCGAAGCACATGAATCTTTGGCTGATTTAATAAGGAAAGCTTATCTAGCATTCGTTTAGATCGTATTTCTTGAAAGAGCCCAATCAACATATTTAAAATAACGGTGATCATAAAAAGCATGTTGCGATAGGAACCCGTAAAAAATACGAATATAGCCAATATTACATTGATTCCATTAAATAAAGTAAATACATGTTGTTTAATGATTTCTTTATAACTTTTTGATAAATTTGATGAGTTTTGCATATACCTATTGTACTACCTTTAAGCATGCAAAATAATTAAGTTTTTATTAAAAATGATACGACTATAGCCGTATCATTCAACAGATTCAAGTGGAGTATTTGCAAGCGTAACGGCTTGGGCATAAGATGTAATTGCCAAGTTAGATTCAATCGCTTTTTGTAGACAGAACATCAATAATCTTGTATCAAATGCCTGTAAATCTTTATCGAAATTAATTGCTGGATATCTTGATAGATGATCCAATAATGTATCTACATCTTCTTTTATATGTTTAGTAGAAATACCTGTCACAACAACATTTTCTTGTTTAACAGCCTTTAAACCATTCAATAAAGCCACATAAGGCTTGTCCGGTCTTTGTACAAGCATCACCTTATTTTTAGGTGATGAAGCAAGTCTTAGTGTCCATACACTTTTACAACTTACAACAATTTGTGTGCAGTTTTCATCATTCGCAAACAAATCGATTGTTGCTAATAATTTATCATACGTATCTTCTACTTCTTTACAATCATCAAATACCAAAGCTGAATATTCCATCTTTATACCTATCCTTTCAAATCTTCAGGTAAAGTTATTTTTTTATTTGTGAAACTTGATAAAACAACCTTTACTTTTGTATCAGAAAACCATTCTACAAGTTGTGCATCATCTGTTGCCTGCACTTGTTTATCTCGTGCAAGCTTATGACACTCTTTAATCAAATCGGTTTTAAAGCATTGTGGTGTCTGCGCATGATATACAAGCTTTCTTTCTAACGATTCTTTCACATATCCATCCACAACAATTTTTGTAGTATCCACACTTGGAACCATTAATAAACAAGCCGATTCGGTTTCTAATGTTTGTTTCAAATCAAAAATCCAATTCTTTTCAACAAAAGGTCTAGCCCCATCATGAATCATAACATAATCTTGATCAACAACTTGTAAGCCATTATATACACTATCTTGTCGTGTTTTCCCTCCTGTTACAACTTGGATTCTTGAATCATATGTATAATGTTCATTCACATAGTCCTTTTCATAATCAGCACAAACTAAAACCACTTGTTTACATTCATCATCTGATAAAAAAACAGACAGACTCTTATTTAACACAGTTTGTCCGTTTTCAAAAGTATAAAATACTTTATTATAATCTAAATTTGTACGACTGCCTCTTCCAGCAGCCAAAACAATCACACTATAGTTCATGAAACCATTATATCAAATTTTCTTAACAATAGTTAAAAAAAATTGGAAGATTAAACTTCCAATTCTACAACCTCTTGTTCCTTCAAAGATTTCTTCATATCAATAACCCTTTGATTTCTTGAACCACGAAATGCCAAAGCGATATCTTTTTCTTCTTCCTTAAATGGACCATCCACTAATACATCTAATAAAGACAACATTTCATCTGTGACTTCACAATGTTTTCTTCCTCCATCCAACAAGTCTTGATCAAGAATAAATCCAGTAAACGACCAAATATTCTTTTCAGGTAATTCTTTACGTACACGACGAAGAAGTTTCACAAGTTCCCTTTGATTTTCTGGTTCAAACGGTTCACCACCAAGCAATGTCAATCCTGCAATATGACTTGGTTTTAAAGCTTCAATAATTTCATCTTCCGTTTCCTTTGTATAAGGCTTACCATAATCAAAGTTCCATGTTTCTGGTTGGAAACAATTCTTGCAATGATTTGTACAGCCTGATACAAATAGTGTTACACGTACACCTTTACCATTTGCGATATCATTCTTTTTTATATTTCCATAGTACATTTTGGGTTACCTCCTAAAAAAGAGCTAGAAAACTAGCTCTTATAAGTGTAGTACTCTTTCTTTGATCTCTTGTGTTCTTCCTTGGTTCCAGAACTGAGTTCCAATATATCCACAAGTACGTCGAGCCACATTCATTTTTTCTTGGTCACGATTACCACAATTTGGACATTCCCAAACTAATTTGTGGTTTTCATCCTCTACAATTTTGATTTCACCTGTATATCCACATACTTGGCAATAATCCGATTTTGTATTCAATTCCGCATACATAATGTGATTATAAATATGTTTCATAATTGCCAATACTGCATCAATATTATTTTCCATATTTGGAACTTCTACATAACTAATAGCTCCACCTGGAGAAAGTTTTTGGAATTGCGATTCAAATGATAATTTCGTAAATGCATCAATTTCTTCCGTTACATGCACATGATAACTATTTGTGATGTAGTTTTTATCTGTTACATGAGGAATAATTCCAAAACGTTCTTGTAGATGTTTCGAGAATTTAAATGTAGTTGACTCCATTGGAGTTCCATATAATGAGAAATCAATATTTTCTTCAGCCTTCCATTTAGCACATGCATCATTTAAATATTGCATAACTTTTAAACCAAATGAAGTTCCTGGCTCCTCAGTATGAGGGTGTCCAGTCATATAATATACACATTCACATAATCCGGCATAGCCTAATGAAATTGTAGAATATCCACCAAATAATAATTTATCGATTGGTTCACCTTTTTTCAAACGAGCCAATGCCCCATTTTGCCATAAAATAGGCGCTACATCACTCGGCGTTCCAAGTAATCTTTCATGACGGCACATCAATGCTTTTTTACATAAAGCTAATCTTTCGTCCATAATTCTCCAGAATGCTTCTTCATCCTGTTTACTTGAACAAGCCACATCCACTAAGTTCAATGTAACAACACCTTGGTTGAAACGACCGTAGTATTTTGGTTTTCCGTTTTCATCTAAATATGTAGTTAAGAATGAACGACATCCCATACATGGATAACAATGACCTTCACCATTCACATCCACTTTCAATTCCAACATTTTCTTTTCAGAAATATAATCTGGAACCATACGCTTAGCTGTACATCTTGCAGCTAATTCTGTTAAATACCAATATTTTGAACCTTCTTCAATATTATTTTCTTCAAGAACATAAATCAATTTAGGGAATGCTGGCGTGATCCAAATACCCTTTTCATTTTTAACACCCTTGATTCTTTGTTTCAACATCTCTTCAATAATGATAGCCAAATCATCACGAGTTTGTCCTTCAGGCACTTCATTCAAATACATAAATACAGTTACGAAAGGAGCTTGTCCATTTGTCGTCATCAATGTGATGACCTGATATTGAATCATCTGTACACCTTTTTCAATTTCTTTACGAACACGCATCTCTGCCATTTTATTTACTGTATCTTCAGAAGAATCTAGATTTAATGATTCCAATTCCTCTTTTACTTCACGACGTGCTTTTTCTCTGGAAACCTGTACAAAAGGAGCTAAATGAGAAAGCGTAATACTTTGTCCTCCATATTGAGAACTTGCGACTTGTGCAATAATTTGTGTAGCCACATTACATGCAGTTGAGAAACTATGTGGTTTTTCAATCATAGTTTCAGAGATAACTGTTCCATTTTGAAGCATATCCTCCAAATTTACCAAACAACAATTGTGCATATGTTGTGCAAAATAATCTGAATCATGGAAATGAATAATTCCTTGTTCATGAGCTTCCATAACATCTTGAGGCAACAAGAAACGTTTTGTGATATCCTTTGACACTTCACCCGCCATATAATCACGCTGAACACTATTCACCAATGGGTTTTTATTTGAGTTTTCCTGTTTCACTTCTTCATTATTACGCTCAAGTAAAGACATGATTTGTTTATCGGTTGAATTTGCCTTACGAACCAATGCACGCTCATAACGATACGTAATATAGTTGTGAGCCACCGCAAAACAACGATGCTCCATCAATTCACCCTCAACCATATCCTGAATTTCTTCAACATTTGGACTTCTCTTTAAATTTTCACATTTATCGATAACACTCTGTGTCACAGAACGAATTAATTCATCAGACATTTGATTATGTGTAGTTGCTTTATTGGCTTTTTTGATCGCATTTTCAATTTTCGATGCATCAAAAACGACTTCTTCTCCACTTCTTTTAATTACATTCATACTATTCCTCCTAAAATAGTTGAACCTTCAACTATTTTTAATGACTATCTTAAGTATACTTATATTTTTTTCTAAAACAAGACTTTACATTCCTACAAAATAATGCTTAAGCGATACATAAAGCAAACCGGTTTCTTTATTTTTTAAACTTGACTAATTTGTATAAATTTTTCATTTCCTTGACTATTTTGTGCAACCCTCCTTTATCCATAAGATACCTCTTATACAGACATCATTTATGTCAGTTTTATTTTTTTCAATATTTCATGTTAAATTCACATACACTTGATACAATAGAAGAAAGAAAAGGAGATCATTTTATGGATTACAAAATCAAAGGGGATTCCGACTGCCCTATCGTTGAAATCAATTTACAGAATAATGAAACGATAAAAATCGAAAGAGGCTCAATGGCCTACATGTCTAATGTTACAATCGAAGGTAAAATGAACAGCAACAAGAAAGGTCTAGGCGGTGTATTAGGAGCCATCGGACGAAGTCTTACAAGTGGTGAAAGTATGTTTATCACAGAAGCCACTGGTACAAGTCATGATGGTTTACTTGGTATTGCACCTTCCATTCCAGGAAAAATTGTATGTTTAGAAGTGAATTCACAAAATCACTACTATTTAAACAATGGAGCTTTTCTAGCCTGCGATAATAGTGTGAGCTATGAAATGAAAACGCAAAGCGTAGGAAAAGCATTGTTTGGTGGAACAGGTGGATTCTTTGTCATGCATACATTTGGTCAAGGAGATCTTTTAATCAATGCATATGGAGATATCATGGAAATCAATGTAGACGATGCACACCCAATCACAATCGACAATGAACATGTTGTCGCATGGGATGATTCTTTAGATTACGAAATCAAGATTGCTTCTGGAACATTTGGATTTACTACTGGTGAAGGTTTAGTCAATGTATTCCACGGCAACGGAAAAGTATACATTCAATCTCGTAACCTTCATTCACTTGCCGATGCATTGATTCCATTCATTCCTCAAAGCAAAGACTAAAAAAAGCGTGATTTTCACGCCTTTTTATTTGCAGCCATCACCCTTACAATCAATGCAAGATCGAACGCATTTATTGCCCTTCAATTTTTTAAAGCTTTCTTCACTAATTGTATGTTCCATACGACAAGCTTCTTCTTCTGCAAGAATCGGTTCTACACCCGCATGCAGCAATTGATTTTTAAAATAAACATGTCTTTCATACACTTGAGTTGCCTGCAGTTGACCTTGTTCTGTAAAAAAGATATATCCCGTTTTATCTGTATAAATCAATTCTTTTTCTTTCAAGTCCTTTAAAGCATGTGAAACACTCGGTTTAGAAAAACCTAAAGCCGCAGCTACATCAATAGCACGAACACGGTCTTGTTGAGACTTTAATACATATATTGTTTCTAAATAATCTTCCTGAGATTGTGTTAGTTGCATTTCTATCCCTCCGGTTAGCTTAAACTTACCATAAAAGTATAACAAAATTTCACATAAGATTCAAAACTTTTGCACAAAAATTAAAGTTAATATACACTTATAACGTATTAGAAAATAAAAGGAGAACAAAATATGTTTAAATGTAATAAATTATTAGGCGCATCCCTTGCAGTTGTAATGGGTGTTTCAGCTTGTGCCACAAATGTATTCGCAATCGATACATCTGTCATTGATGAAAAGTGGGGTAAGCCAACCGTTGTATATGGTGGTGGTTTAACGAATGATCAAATTCAAAGTACACGTGATCTATTCGATATCGAAGATACAAATAACGTATATGAAACAAGCGTTGATGCCAATGACTTATACAACTATCTAGGAATTGCAGATGGTGATACATCTAGCTTGATTTCAAGTGTTATGGTACAAAAACAAGATGCTGGAAAAGGCGTCAAAGTTAAAATCATCACAGAAGATAACATCACAAAAATCACTTCAAACCAATATGCCAATGCCGCCATCACAGCTGGTGTTAGCGATGTTGAAATTGATGTAGCTTCTGTTTCAAAAGTAACGGGTGAATCTGCATTAACTGGTGTTTATAAAGCTTTAGAAGCCAATGGCGAAACATTAGATTTAGACCGTACTCAAGTTGCCCAAGATGAACTTGAAACGACAAATGAAATTGCCGAAAATAATGCAGATAATTCAAATTTTGATTCTGGACGCTTAGATCAAGCTATGGTTGAAATCAAACAAGAACTTGCCGAAATCAAAAAAAATCAAGGAAGTGCTGCAACAGCTGAACAAGTCGAACAAGTTGTAACAGACGCTTTAAAGAAATTTAATTTAAGTGACATCATCTCACAAGATGATATTGATAAATTAATTGCGTTTGCCAAGAAATACCAAAATACTTCAGCCATCGATTCACAAGAAGTATTGGAACAATTAAACAAATTGTCTGGTAATTTAAAAAATCAATTATCTGGACTTATCAACAAAGCACAATCTGAAGGTTGGTTCGATAAAATCATCAACTTTATCAAAAGTCTGTTTAACTAAAACAAGGAAGTCTTAAGCGACTTCCTTTTCATTTGCCATACGATAAATTTCAAGCATATCTGTTTCATCCAATTCTTTAAATTTTCCGATTGTACGCGTATGCTCAAAACTACACTTATATGTTAATTCGTACAATTCTTGTTCCGTACATTTACGTTTTAATAATTCCTGAATACTTGTAGGCATGCCAATCAATTTAAAGAACTCTTCCATCTTTTCAATTGTATTCAAAGCACAAGACAAAGTATCTGAATCATCCAAGCCAAACACACGATGTCCAAGTTTGGCAAATCGTGTTGGATTTTCCATATATACATGGTTTGCCCAACTATCCCAAATTGCAGCAAGTCCTGCTCCATGTGCCACATTAAACATACCACTCAATTCATGTTCCAATTGATGGCAAGCCCAATCCCCTAAAGAACGATCTCCTGTCATATCATTATGCGATACACTGCCTGCCCACATAATTTCAGCTCGAGCCTTTTCATTTGTAGGATCTTCCAAAAGAATCTTTGCGTTTTTGATTACTGTACGAACAACACTTTCTGCCATTTGATCCACCAAATCTAAAGTATCATAAGGCGTAAAATATCTTTCAAACGTATGCATAATAATATCTGTACATCCACACATTATTTGATACTTAGATACTGTATATGTTAATTCTGGATTTAAAATAGAAAATTTAAAGTACCCATATTCACTACTCAATCCACGCTTCAGATTTCCATCCTCATTTGTGATGACACTCGAATTACTCATTTCACTACCTGTTGCTGATAATGTTAAGATACATCCCATCGGCAAAGCACCCTTTACCTTTTTCTTTCTTGCATAATAATCCCAGACATTACCATCATTATAAACACCATACGCAATGCCCTTACTTGAATCTAATACACTTCCACCACCAACAGCTAAAATGAAGTCAACACCTTCTTCTTTACAAATTTGAATGCCTTCATTTACCTTTGAAAGTAATGGATTGGCAACTACACCACCACATAAACAATACGCAATATTTTCTTCATCTAACGCCTTTTTTACTCGATCCAAAAGACCAGATTTAATAGCACTTTGTCCACCATAATGAATCAACACTTTCTTTGGATGAAATTCCTTTAAAATCTTTCCAACCCTTTTTTCTTCATCTTTACCAAAATACACTTTTGTAGGTGCATAAAACTTAAAATTTTCCATAATTACCCCTTAAATTCTTTTCATTGAAACAACTTCAATCAACAAGCTAATACCTGCCACAATGAGATAGGCAGCTAAAATATAATTGATGACTAAAGCACTTTGGAAAGGCATTACCATAAAGATAATACCCAATAGCAAATTGACCCAACCTGTTAAACTTAAATAATTGGTATTGATCACTCTAAAAAAACTTAACCGAGAACCCCAAGTGATTTTTTGAATTCCATTCACCAATAAAACAAACGCAAACAAGAACGTCAAAGTACTTACTGTAATCGTGACTGGCATCGTACATAATAAACAACCTAACAAGATGTTTAAGATTCCACTAGCCAACCACATCGCATCTCTAAAGAAGAAAGTTGTTGTGATATACGAATAGATTTCGCAAGCACCCCAAACAATCAATCCAATAGCTGCAATAATTTGAATCGTTGTGAATACTTTTTCTGGAAATGCAAAACATAAAATACCAATTAAAATCAAAACCACACTTAATATTATACCTATTCTTTTAATCTTTTTATACCTTTCATTCCATTGTGTTGTGAATTCATCAATATAATCATAATCAGAATCGAACCATTTCATATGTAACATCTCCTTTATGACTTCAGTATATCACCATTTTTAGCACTTTCAACATAACAGTGCTAGACATATTACAATATCTGTCTAATATTGTAAATTTATGTCATCAATGATACACTTTTACTTGTCGAAAAAAGGAGACTTGTATGTTAAAAAAATACTTAATTGTGTTTTTGGTATCAATGGTACCACTCATTGAACTTCGTGGAGCCATTCCTATTGCCGCCGGAATGGGATTGCCATTTGTACAATATTATATTATTGCGATTATTGGAAATATGATTCCTGTTCCATTTATCTATTTCTTTGCCAGAAAGATTCTTGTTTGGGGAGCTGACAAACCTGTTATTGGAAACTTTTTTACTTGGTGTTTAGAAAAGGGTGAAAAAGGTGGAAAAAAACTACAAGAAACTGCCGGAAAAGGGTTATTTGTTGCCCTACTATTATTTGTAGGTATTCCATTACCTGGAACAGGTGCTTGGACTGGAACACTTGCCGCAAGTATTTTAGATATGGATTTTAAATCAAGCATACTCGCTGTTATGTTAGGCGTCATTCTTGCAGGTGTTATTATGGCTTTAGCAAGTATGGGCTTATTTGGAGCACTTGGAGCACTATTTTAAGTAGTGCTTTTTTCTTTTGTCTAAAAGAAAAAGGTTTGAAAAAAAATCAAACCCTACTTAAACATATTATGTCTAAAAAAGTATACGGTCGCAACCACACAGGCCAAAATAGCCACAAAGCTTGGGAACCATACAAATGGAAATGGCAACTGCACATTCATTCCGTAGAAACCGAAAATAATATTTGGGATGGCCATTACAATTGTGATTACAGTTAATTTGTTCATGACAATATTCATATTGTTAGAAATGATACTTGCGAATGTATCCATAGTTCCTGCCATTGTATTTGAATAAATATTACACATCTCAATGGCCTGATGAATTTCAATCATGACGTCTTCTAACAAATCCTCATCTTCTTCATACAATTGAATTTGTTTTCCACGCATAATTTTATTTAATGTTACTTCATCCGATTTTAACGAAGTCGAAAAATAAACCAATGATTTTTCTAAACCTAACATTTCAATCAACTCATCATTTTCTACCGATTGATGTAAACGCGTCTCAGCACGACTTGATAAACGATCAATTTGGCGTAGACAAATCAAAAATCTTTGTGAAATACGCAAAGCTAAAAGTAAGAAGAACCTCGTTTTTAAACGCGTATCCATACCTTTGATTCTTCCTTGTGACATTTCTAAAATACTCCAGTTTTCATACAAACTAATTGTGACTACATATCCTTTTAAAATCACAATACCAATTGGCAATGTGGAATAAGTTGAATCAATCGAATCATCATCTTCATTTTCCGCACTTGGATAGTCAAAAATAATCAACAACTGTCTAAAATCATCGTCATAGTCCATATGCGAGCTTTCTTCTTCATCCAGTGAAGATTTGACAAATTCAGGTAAAACACCAATTTGTTCAATCAAATAATTTCTTTCTTCTTCTGTAGGTGCAATCGCATTAATCCAACAGCCTGGTTCTGGTTCTTGAATTTTGCGTGTTCCATCTTCAAATGTTTTATAAAACTCTAACACAATTTGTCCTCCTTATATCTTAAACGAAGACAAATCCCATGTCTCCGAACATATATACATTTTTATTATTAAAATAACTCGGGTCTGGAGACATGTTTCCACCTACTTTCTACTAGAGAATATTGTATCATATTCATGTCATTTTCTTGTAAATTTTCACAAAAAAAGACTAGCAAAAACTAGTCATAAGGTTTATATTCCACTGTTTCTTTGTCAAAATCAATAAACAATTGGAATGCATTACGATCTTTGTCTTCATCCCAGATTTCAACAAACTTAGGTGTAACTTCAATTAGAATTTCTGTATCTACATGTGAATATGCATTGTAGCTTTGCCACAAGAATTCTTTGTATTTCTTTTCAAAAATACGACCAGGTTCATCAATAACCAATCCTAAATTTTTAGCTGTACCTTCTACTTGCACACCATTAAAGCACATAGCTACTCTATCATTTTTGAATAATTGTTGTGTTTTTCTAAAGTTTTTATCTGTCTTAAAATAAATCTTATCATTGTAGAAAACACAACTTACATTTCTTACCATAGGATAATCATCTACACAGCTTGCCAAAGCCATGATTTTATAATCTCCTAATTTTTCATCCATAATTTTTTTTGCTTCTAAAAGTTCCATTTTTCTTTTAACCTTTCATTACTAATATTAAAACAACAATTGACACAATAATAAATGCACTCACAATTCCAACATCTTTTGTAAGAGTTTCATTTGTATTCGATTGAGGAACAAACTGTGTATTTCTCAATGCGTTTACAAGTGGTTTGTAGATCAACATTGCACATGCAGCATTCAATGTACACTTAATAATATTGAATGGAACAATACCTGGAAGTAACATACCAACGACTGCACTTCTTGGCATTTGATAATAAATTGGAGTAATAATATAGTTCCATAAAGTCATACTCAATGTGCAACATACAGTTCCTAATACCAAACCTGCAATGGCTCCTTTTTTAGAATGTTTATATTTGTAGATGCAAGCAGCCACACAAGCGAATGTACAAGTAGAAATCACATTCATCAAAACATCTAATAAGTTTCCTCCACGGAATACAATTTCTAAAAATGAACACAATAGACTCATAATAAAGGATGTCATAGGACCATAGATAAAGCCTGCAATCACAATAATGATATCTTTTGGATCATAGCTTAGAAAAGATACGGCTGGTACAATTGGAAATTGTATCAATAAATTTAAAACCATTGCCATCGCACTTAAGATTGCAATTGTTGTTAGTTTCTTTGTTGAACTCATAAATCATCAATCCCTTCATATATCAACTAAAAAACGTGCCTAAAGAAAATCCTCTAGGCGCGTTTAAATATACAAAAGAATATATAAAAACATCTTCTTCCATCCAGACTATACTGTCGCCACTGGAATTTCACCAGTTCCTGCAAAATGCTCGCGGGGTTTACCGCCGATAGGGAATTTCACCCAACCCTGAAGATTTAATTTATGCAAATTAAGTATACACTTGTTTTAGATAAAAAAAAAGAGCAAACTTTTTTGCTCTTTATGGTTTCTTAAATCATAAGCCATGTTCTGTTCCACTTACGTGGTGACAGTCATTTATCTATAGCAATGCTATCCAGCCTTCCTTTCGTTTCATTCCAGCCGGTTCCCCTACCAAATTTGGGTTTCTCGCTTGTGGGGTTTACCCGTTCCACCCTATACGTTTCCATATAGATTCGTCTCTGTGGCACTTTTAAAGTTTGTTTACATAGTTTCCCTTAGCAAACAAAACAGCCGTCAAGTAAAAACTTGCCTAGACTTATTTATTCATCTAGCACAAACACTACAATCATCACAGATTGTGCGAGCATGGACTTTCCTCTAACTATCTAAGTAGCCAGCGACTGTCGATTTAATACCTATTCTTCACTTTGATTGAATACAGCTTTTTCCAAACGTGCAATACGTTTTAAGATATCCACTGTGTTGCTACTTCCATTCACAAAATCAGAATTTACTTTTTCATTCAAGTTTTCATTCTCACTTTGTAGTGCAAACAATTGTTGCTGCAACTCTTTAATTTTTTCTTCATAACGAGTCACTGCAGCACCTAATTCTTCTACTTTTTCATCGTATTTCTGATAGTCTTCAATAACCATATCTAGAAATTCATCTACTTCAGCAGGGGCATATCCCTTCAAGTCTACATGAAATTCTTTTTCATAAATTTCTTGCGCTGTCAAATTCATATCTGTTGCCATATATATAGTCCCCCTATATCTACTTAGATATTATGAAGGTTTTAACAGAAAAAATCAACTCTGAGTTTTGAGTTTCATTGAATGTTCACTCTTTTTCATATATAATGTTCCTGATGAGCACTATTAAATATCCGAATGGAATTTCGACCATAAATACAATGCAATCAAAGAGTTATAGTTCAAGAGGTATGCGCCTTGAGAATGATATAAATGACTCCAATAAATATTATCGGGAGCTTGATAAAGCTTTGATTTATAAAAAGCCTACGCCGGTTCAAGTTGTTCATGTTGATTATCCGAAAAGGCAACGTGCAAAAATTACTGAGGCTTATTATAAAACGCCATCCACAACCGATTATAATGGTGTATATCGAGGTAAATATATTGATTTTGAAGCAAAGGAAACCAAAAACAAAACGAGTTTCCCACTCTTTATGATTCATCCTCACCAAATCAAACACCTAAAAAAAGTTGTATTTCATGGAGGTATTGGTTTTTTTATCATTCGATTCAATTACCATAATGAAACCTATCTTGTAGATTCAAAGATGCTCATAGATAAAATCGAAAATATAGATAAAAGTTCCATACCTTATACTTGGTTTCAAAATCATGGAACTCTTATTCAAGAAGGATTATATCCTAGGTTAGCGTATTTAAAAGTTGTAGATGAACTCTATTTTAAGGAGGATAAGTAAATGGCCCAACCACAAAATGAACAAAAAAAGCCAACAGCACCAAAGACAAACAGAAGAAAATTAGATATTTGGAATAAACTTGCCGTAAGTATTCTATCTATATTCTTAGTTGGATGTATATCTGTATTCTTTGTACTTGTGAATATTATTAATGATCCAGATGGCATGCGTTTTTCACAAGACGGCTTAACAACATTGTCCAATTCAAGATTATATGACTCTTCAGGAAATTTATTTTATGAACTCGGTGATGAAATCCGTGAAGACGTTACATATTCACAGATTCCACAATCGGTAGTGGATGCCTTCCTTTCTATTGAAGATTCACGTTTCTTTGATCACAACGGATTTGACTTGCCACGATTCTTAAAATCCGCAATGGCAAACTTAAAATCTGGTAGTTTTTCACAAGGTGGTTCAACCCTAACGATGCAGATGATTGATAATGCATTTACGAAAAACCAAGAAAAAAAGATTGAAACAGAACAAGGCTCTGTTTCAACAGTTCAAAAGTTAAAATTAAAAGTACAAGAAATCTACTTATCTTTAATTGCTGAACAAAGTATCAACAAAGAACAAATATTTGAATATTATGTAAACCGAATTTGGTTTGGTTCCGGAAACAATACGCGTGGTATTCAAAAAGCAGCACAATACTTCTTTAATAAAGACGTATCCCAATTAAACTTAGGTGAAGCTGCATTCTTAGCTGGTTGTATCAATGCGCCAGACACATATAACCCATTAAACAATTTAAACGAAGCCAATACGACAACAGATCACTTGAAAGCAGCTCAAAATCGACGTAATGTGACTTTGGAATTAATGATGCAACATGGATATATTACAGAAGAAGAATATAATCTTGCTTCAAATCAAGACATATCTTTCTCTTTACAATATATTGAAAGAACAAGTGATGATCCAAACCAAGCTTATATTACCCAAACACTTAGTGAAGTTATGGAATTGACCGGACAAGATCCTGCCATTATTCCAATGGATATCTATACCGCATTAAATCAAGATGCTCAAAAACAAGCCGATGAAATCTGTAATGGTAATATCGTACAATATCCAGATGAAGCATTTGATGTAGGTTTCTCAATGATTGAAAATGATACAGGAGAAATCATTGCGGTAGGACCTGGACGCCGTTACCACTCTGACTCTGTTAAAATTGATAACTCAACAGATTCAAAACAACCTGGTTCAACAATGAAACCATTACTTGCCTATTCAAGTACATTTGATATTCTTGGCTGGTCTACAGTTCACCAGGTAAACGATAAGAAAAAGGATTATTGGAAGAATGGTTCTTATGCACCAGTAAACTCAGATGGTAAATACAATGGTAAAATGAGTTTACAAGACGCATTAGGCGTATCAAAAAATACAACAGCCGCGCAAGCTATGATTGATTTAGTAACAGCCAAAGGCTATGATTACTGGATCGATTTCTGTAAGAAGCTTGGTTACGATGAAGACGTAGCTAATGCATTTAATGAACAATATGCGATTGGTGGTTCTGGAATGTATGCGAGCACTGTCCAACAAGCAAGTGCCTACTCTATGCTTGCCAATGGTGGTAAACGTGTAGATGCCCATAGAATTCGTAAAGTTATTCGTAGATCTGATAAAAAAGAATTTGAAACAAAAGCTCAAACACATGAATTAATTAGTGAACAAGCCGCTTGGATGATGTCGCAATTGCTTGAAAAAGTTGTTAGTGGTGGCTACAACAACTACAACAACATCTTAATGAGTAATTATACAGTTTATGGTAAATCAGGAACTTCCGATTGGCAAAATGAAGGTGCTCAATATGGTATTCCTGCTGGTACCGCAAAAGATGAATGGTCTTTAGGTTATACAAACAAATATACGATTGCTTGCTGGAGTGGATATACAACAGAATATATTCAACAAGGCTACTACATTACAATCTATGATTTAAATGTTGCGACTGCATTCCATATTTCTCACTATATGTTAGATTACATGCAAAAATATGCGACATATTCAGCTATTGAAAGACCAAGTGGTATTTCCGATTATAAGAACGGATATATCAAAGATGAATTCAAATCAAAAGGTGATACAGCTTCTGAAAACGTAGACGTACAAGAAGCTTGTGAAGCCGATGGTGGTGAATGGGATGAAGAAGCTGGAACTTGTAAGAAAGCTGACGATGAAGAAAAAGAAGCATGTGTTGCCGATGGCGGAACATGGGATGGAACTACTTGTAAAAAAGAAGATACAGAAACCAACGATGCAGAAACAACATGTGTAAATAATGGTGGTACTTGGGATGGAAGTGCTTGTACATATCCAACTACACCAGATCCTGAACCAACACCAACACCAGATCCTGAACCAACACCAACACCAGATCCTGAAAATCCAACAGGATATGTCTGGTATGATCGAAGAAGTTTATATAACATATTTGATAGACTTTAGTAAAAGTGCTCAATTGAGCACTTTTTTTGTATACAAAAAAACAGGGATAATCATTTCCCTGTTTCAAGTATCGTATTCGCAATTTGAAGTTGTTGATTGCTTGGCGTTGGTATTCCTTCTAAAGGATATTCTAAACCTAATTCTTTCCATTTGTAAGCTCCTAACGTATGGTATGGAAGGACTTCCACTCTTTCTACATTTTTTAATTGAGCAACAAATTGATGTAATCTTTTTAAATATACTTCATCCGTATTAATAGTTGGCACTAACACATGACGAATCCATACAGGTTTTTGAATGTCTGATAAATATTTAGCGAATTCTAAAATATTTTGATTGGTATGCCCAGTTAATTCTTTATGCGCCTTTTCATCAATATGCTTAATATCTAAGAGAACTAAATCTGTAACTTTCATAAGTTGTTTAAATTTAGAAAAGAAAGGTTCTTCAAAAGTAAAGGGTTGTCCACAAGTATCTAAAGTTGTATGGACCCCTTCTTTTTTGGCCTGTGTAAAAAGCTCAATCAAAAAATCAATTTGAAGAAGTGGTTCTCCACCACTGACAGTAATACCTCCATTTTCTTTCCAGTAAGGACGATATCGCAAAGCTTTCTTTAAAACAGCCTCAGCACTTTGATCGGGTTCTTTTACTTTCCAAGTATCCGCATTGTGACAAAACTTACAACGCATATGACACCCTTGCATGAAAATGACATATCTTACGCCTGGCCCATCTACAAGGCCAAATGTTTCAATTGAATGAATGGCTCCTAACATCCTGTCCTCCTAACTAGAAAGAGCCTTATTAAAGGCTCTTATGACATGTACGACTAATAACATCTAATTGTTGTTCACGAGTTAAATCAATAAATTTAACAGCATAACCAGAAACACGAATTGTAAAGTTAGCATATTCCTCTTTTTCTGGATGTTCCATCGCATCTTTTAATTTTTCTACACCAAATACATTCACATTCAAGTGGTGAGCACCCTGATCAAAGTATCCATCTAATACATTGACTAAGTTATTCACTCTTTCCTCTTCACTATGACCCAACGCATCCGGATTGATTGTTTGCGTATTACTAATTCCGTCTAATGCATATTCATAAGGAAGTTTTGCGACAGAATTTAATGAAGCAAGCAATCCATTTTGTTCTGCACCATAAGCAGGGTTAGCCCCTGGTGATAATGGCTCTCCAGCTTTTCTTCCATCAGGCAAAGCACCAGTAGCTTTACCATATACAACATTTGAAGTAATTGTAAGAATTGAAGTTGTTGGTTCACTATCACGATATGTGTGATGCTTTTCAATCTTACGCATAAATGTCTTTAATAACCATACGGCAATTTCATCCGCACGATCATCATCATTTCCGTAGCGAGGGAAATCTCCTTCAATTTCATAATCAACAACCAATCCATCTTCATCACGAATTGTCTTAACCTTTGCATATTTAATGGCACTCAATGAATCCACTACATGAGAGAATCCGGCAATACCTGTTGCGAAAGTTCTACGAACATCTGTATCAATTAAAGCCATTTGACTTGCTTCATAATAATATTTATCATGCATATACTGAATTAAGTTCAAGATATTTACATATAAACCTGATAACCAATCCATCATGATATCGTACTTATGCATAACTTCATCATAATCCAAATATTCACTTGTGATTGGTTTATATTCTGGACCCACTTGAACTTTTGTCTTTTCATCTACACCACCATTGATCGCATATAATAAACATTTAGCTAAGTTTGCACGAGCCCCAAAGAACTGCATTTCTTTACCCGTTTGCGTTGCACTTACACAGCAACAAACCGCATAATCATCACCCCATACAGGACGCATCACATCATCGTTTTCGTATTGAACACTACTTGTATCAATACTTACTTTTGAAGCATATTTCTTGAATGGTTCTGGTAAATTTGAAGAATATAGTACAGTCAAGTTTGGTTCTGGACTCGGTCCCATATTTTCAAGTGTATGCAAGAAACGGAAACATGTTTTAGTAACCATGCTTCTTCCATCCATGCCTAAACCACCAACATCAAGTGTTGCCCAAACTGGATCTCCTGAGAATAATTGGTTGTAGCTTGGAATTCTGGCAAATTTTACCATTCTAAATTTCATAGTTATATGGTCAACGATTTCTTGGATTTCACTTTCTGTAAAGACACCATTTTCTAAATCTCTTTCAAAATAAATGTCTAAGAAAGTCGAAATACGACCAACAGACATAGCAGCACCATTTTGTGTTTTAATAGCTGCTAAATATCCAAAATATAGCCATTGTACAGCTTCTAAAGAGTTCTTAGCAGGTTGAGAAATATCATATCCATAGCTTGCTGCCATGACTTTCATTTCTTTTAACGCCTTGATTTGTTCCGCCAATTCTTCACGCTGACGAATCACATCATCGCTCATTGTTCCATCGCCACAATATGCGAAATCTTTTTGTTTCTGCTCAATTAAATAATCAATACCATAAAGTGCAACACGACGATAATCACCAACGATACGTCCACGACCATATGTATCTGGTAAACCAGTCACAATCTTATTACGACGTGCTAAACGCATTTCTGGTGTGTATGCACTAAATACAGCATCATTGTGAGTTTTATGATATTTTGTGAAGATTTCATGTAATTTTTCACTTGGCTTATACCCATAAGTTTCGCATGCCTCTTCACTCATACGAATACCCCCATAAGGCATAAATGCACGTTTTAATGGTTTATCTGTTTGTAAACCAACAACCTTCTCTAAATCTTTATCTAAATATCCAGGGCCATAAGCTGTAAGACTTGAAACCACTTCTGTTTCCATATCCAATACGCCACCTTTGGCACGCTCTTCTTTTTGTAGTTTTTGAAGTTTTCCCCACAAAGTATTTGTCGATTCTGTTGGACCTTCTAAAAAGCTTTCATCCCCATCATAAGGCTTGTAGTTGTTTTGAATAAAGTCACGAACATCTACTTCGTCTTGCCATTTACTGCCTTTAAATCCTTGCCATTGTTCTTTCATGATTGCCTCCTTCAAATGACAGTTAGTTCTAACTAACAATTGATTAAAGTTTACTATGATTCCTTCGAGTAGTCAATTAAAAAGACCCACCGAAAAGACAAAGTAAACTTGCCCAGACGGTCGGCCTATAACATCATACTTCATGTGGTAACTCCACTTCCGTCAGTCATATGATATTCAAATCATAACAAAGAATTATCCATTACGCAAGCGTTTTCATCATGGACATGAATTTAGCTTTGTGCTTCTCCGATATTTGTCATTTTAAAACCCTCTCCATGCACTTCATGCGATTCGACAACCACAAAGAAAGATTCAGGATCCGCTTCTTGAACAGCCTTTCGAACTTGATACATTTCTTTACTATTACATGCACACATTACCACTTGCATATCATCTTGTTTATATCCACCTTGTGCATTTAAAATCGTACTTCCCCTTTGACTTGTTTCATCAATGACCTGGCATATCTCTTTTCCATGTTTTGTAACAATAAAAGCAACTTTACCTGAATTTAAGCCATAAATCATTTTATCGACTACAACCGCAAATAACAAATTAACAATCATACCATAAATCATTCCATCTACATCTTTAAATAGAATACCACCCACTAAAATAATGCCCACATCCGATAAAAAGGCGATATTTCCTAAAGATAAATGAGGTTTCAATGCCTTTACAGCCATGATGATAAAATCAGATCCTCCTGTAGATGAATTTCTTGTATAGATTATCGCATAGCCAATTCCACCAAAAACTCCCGTACATAGGGCAGCTAATAATCGATCTCCTTGATAGACTGGAAATAATGGAGCTACATAGTCAATAATCAATGAAGATAAAATCATACAGCGAATCGAACTGATAAAAAACTTCTTTCCTAATAATTTGTAACAAAGTATCGCAACAGGTATATTCAATAGAATCGTTGAAAAACCAATGGGGATATTAAACAAACGATACAAGATAATTGAAATTCCTGAAAATCCTGTCATAGGAAACTTAGCTTGTACAGCAAAGTTATAGATACCAATCGCAACAAAGATACTGCCAACTAATTCCCACATCATTTGTACCAATAATTCTTTTGTCTTATTCATAAATACCTCCAAAAAAAGAAGCGCCTAAGACCAAATCTTACAGTGAAATCACTGCACCTACGATTTGATCCTAGACGCTTTAACCACTCATCCGGTGAAGAGTGAACGTTATTTTTAATGCACCAATCTATTGTATGGAACATGATCATTTAAGTCAAGAAGAATCAGCTAATTCGTCATTTGTGGTATGTTCAATCTATACTAGAAATAGTAAGATTTTAGATGAAAGGAGGCTAATTATGGACACTAAAAAGATAGGAGCCTTTATCGCAATGAATCGCAAGAAAAAAGGATATACACAAGAGCAGTTAGCTGAAAAATTAGGCGTGACAAATAAAACCATTTCACGATGGGAAAATGGAGTTTCCCAAACAAAAGGATATTAAGAAATAACCTGTGTTTACCTGCTTGCAAATTATTGTATTTGGATAAACGAGAAAAAAACTTTTTATTGACAGATATAATATCAGATATTATAATTGTCCGTAATTGAATAACTATCTTCAGGGCAGGGTGTAATTCCCTACCGGTGGTATAGCCCACGAGCCGAAAGGCATGATTTGGTGAAATTCCAAAGCCGACAGTATGGTCTGGATGAAAGAAGATGAAAGTAAGTTTATGCTTTTTTTGCGTGCTCTGGAATGATTTTATATTGTTTCAGAGCATTTTCTTTAATCGCATAAATCCTCTTTTGCATGTCTTGGATAGATTTTATTCAAGGCATGTATTTTTTTGGAGGTGTAAAAATGAGCGATACAGAATACATGAAATTAGCAATAAAACTGGCAAAAAAAGGTGCTGGCTATGTCAATCCTAATCCTATGGTTGGGGCAGTAATTGTAAAAGATAATCGAATTATAGGACAGGGATACCATGAAATCTTTGGTGGATTGCATGCAGAGAGAAATGCATTAAAAAATTGTAGGGAGTCACCTGTAGGAGCAACACTTTATGTAACACTTGAACCATGCTGTCACTATGGTAAGACACCACCTTGCACAGAAGCAATTATTAAAAGTGGCATTACAAGAGTAGTCGTCGGAACTTTAGACTGTAATCCTATTGTGTCTGGAAAAGGTGTAAAGGTACTTGAGGAAAACAACATTCAAGTTGTGATAGGAATTTTAGAAATGGAGTGTCAACAGTTAATCAAAGTTTTTAGAAAATATGTTACAAGGCATATTCCTTATGTTTTTATGAAATATGCAATGACAATGGACGGGAAAATAGCAACTTATACAAATCAATCAAAATGGATAAGTGGCGAAAAAGCGAGAAAACAAGTACATCAATTCAGGCATAAGGTTACTGCGATCATGGTAGGAGTGAATACCGTTATTCAAGATGACCCTTTACTGACATGCCGATTAGAAAACGGGGAAAATCCTATTCGTATCGTATGTGATACAGATTTAAGAACACCCATTACATCAAAAATTATCAAAACAGCGAATGACATTAAAACATATATCGCTACTTCTTCTATTGATGAAAGTAAGATTGCTCTTTACAGAAAATGTGGTTGTGAAATTATTTATACGAAGAAAAAAGGTAATCATATTGACTTAATGAATTTAATGCAATGTTTAGGAAATATGCAGATAGACAGTCTACTTTTAGAGGGTGGAAGTGCAATGAATTGGAGTGCTCTTGAGCAACAGATTGTTGATGAGGTGCAAATTTATATAGCACCTAAAATATTTGGTGGGAGTGCAAAAAGCCCTGTAAGTGGTCAAGGTGTTGCTTTTCCTAATGACGCCATTATGCTTAAACCATATGCTTTTTCTCAAGTGGGAAATGATTATTTCATAGAAAGCGAAGTGATTTATCCATGTTTACAGGAATAATAGAAGAAATCGGTAAAGTAGAAAGAATACAGAAAGATACTTGTAACTGTAAACTATCCATTAAAGCTTCAAAAATATTAGAGGATATACATTTAGGCGACAGCATAGCAGTCAATGGTATCTGCCTTACAGTTACTTGTTTCACTCGACAATCTTTTACAGTTGATGTGATGAATGAAACATGGAACAGAACGGCTCTTAGCCTGTTAAGACATGGAAGCCTTGTGAATTTAGAAAGAGCTATGCCTATGAATGGCAGGTTGGGCGGTCACATTGTTACGGGGCATATTGATGGGACAGGCAGAATATCGTCTGTGCGTAGAGACAAAAATGCGGTGTGGTATCAAATCAATACGCAAAGAGAAATCTTAAATCTAATTGTTGAAAAAGGTTCGATTGCTATTGACGGTATTAGTCTTACTGTCGCAAAAGTATCGAAAGCAGATTTTTCGGTATCCGTTATCCCTCATACTTTGGAGCAAACAATTCTCAAGAATAAACAAGTCGGGGATATGGTAAACCTTGAAAATGATATATTAGGGAAATATGTGCAGAAACTCATAGACAACAGCAATGAAACAGAGTTGTCGAAAGAGTTGTTATGCCGATACGGATTTTAGCAGAAAGGATAAAGGAATTATGAAATATCAAAAAATAAAAGAGGCATTGCAGGCGTTACAAGAGGGAAAACTTGTTTTGGTTATGGACGATAAAGAGAGAGAAAATGAGGGGGATTTAATTTGTTCGGCACAATTTGCGACAACAGAAAATGTTAATTTTATGGCGACTTATGCAAAAGGCTTAATCTGTATGCCTATGAGTGAAAGTCTGGCTAACAGGCTCATGCTTTCCCCTATGGTTGAAGATAATACAGATAACCATGAAACTGCCTTTACAGTTTCTATTGATTATAAGGATACTACAACAGGTATTTCTGCCGAAGAAAGAGGATTAACGGCTCGTATGTGTGTGACTGAGAATGTAAATCCCTTTGACTTTCGTAGACCGGGGCACATGTTTCCTCTGATTGCAAAGAACGGAGGTGCTTTGGAAAGAAATGGACATACAGAAGCAACGGTTGACCTATTGAGGTTGGCTGGCTTAAAAGAATGTGGCTTATGTTGCGAAATTATGAATGAAAACGGGAAAATGATGAGAACACCTGATTTAATTCAGTTTTCTCAAACACACCATATACCTACCCTCACAATTAAAGAATTACAGGAATACAGAAAAGTATATGATTTGCTTGTAGAATGTGTTTCGGTTGTAGAAATGCCTACAAAATATGGGAATTTCAAAGCACATTGTTATATCAATAAATTGAATGGAGAACATCATGTTGCATTGGTTATGGGAGATTTGAATAATGGAAACGATGTGCTATGTCGTGTCCACTCAGAGTGCTTAACAGGAGATGCCTTTGGCTCTTTACGCTGTGATTGTGGACAGCAGTTAGATAAAGCAATGAAAATGATTGCAGAAAATGGTTCTGGTGTATTGCTTTATATGCGACAAGAGGGACGAGGTATCGGGCTTGTCAATAAACTAAAAGCCTATCATTTACAGGATAACGGTATGGATACACTTGACGCCAACCTTGCATTAGGATTTCAAGGCGATTTAAGAGAATATTATATCGGTGCACAGATTTTAAGAGATTTGGGAATAAAATCATTGCATTTACTTACAAATAATCCTGATAAAGTTTATCAGTTAGAAGATTATGGAATGAAAATTTCAAGCAGAGTACCGATTGAAATAGAAGCAAATCCTTATGATAGTTTTTATCTAAAGACAAAGAAAGACCGAATGGGACACATTTTGAATATGGAGGAAAAATAAATGAACACTTTTGAAGGAAATTTAGTAGCAGAAAATATAAAAATCGGTATTGTTGTAGCAAGATTTAATGAGTTTATAACTTCTAAGCTATTAGCAGGTGCATTAGATAATTTGAAAAGAGAAAATGTTGGTGAAAAGGACATAGAGGTAGCTTGGGTTCCGGGAGCATTTGAAATACCTTTGATAGCGTCTAAAATGGCAAAAAGTAAAAAATATGATGCGATTATTTGTTTGGGAGCAGTTATTCGAGGTAGTACAAGCCATTATGATTATGTGTGTAGTGAGGTATCAAAAGGAATTGCTCAAATCAGTTTAAATACCGAAACACCAGTTATGTTTGGTGTTCTTACGACAGATACGATTGAACAGGCGATAGAACGAGCTGGTAGCAAAGCAGGAAATAAAGGCTCTGAATGTGCACAGGGAGCTATTGAAATGGTAAATCTAATTCGTGCATTAGAGGTATAATATGATTGGGGATTAAAAGGTAAAGCGAAAAAGCATAATAGGCGGAGTGATCCAGACACGGCGGTGGGAAAATCTCTTAGATTTTTCCACCGTTTTTAGTGGCTGGTTCACTCCGGCAGTTGAGCGAGCTTGCGAGCGAACAGTAAGCTCCCGTTATCTAACAAGGGGGGCACAAAAAACAAGAAACAATATACACTACTAAGCGGAAAACGCTGTATTTACAAGGTAAAATCGCTTTTAATAGGGTGTTAACTAAAAAGCACTCATTTAATACATAAAAATTGAATAAGACATAGGAAAGACAGTTGATTTCAAACGAGAAATTGATTGTCTTTTCTTTTGCGGAAATTTAAGTATAGGCAATTATCAAATATGGTAGTTGCCTTTTTTGATTGGAGGAATTGAAGAATGAATGATAAAAACTTTATAGAAGAATTAAGACAAAAGCGTGAAGAATATGGAGTAACACAAAGAAAACTTGCTGTTGCCTGTGGTATCAGTCGTACATATTTTAACCAGATAGAGAATGGGACTGTTGTTCCCTCTGCTGAACTAAAACAAACGATAGAAAAACAGATTGAGCGTTTCAATCCGCAAGAACCACTATTTCTGTTGATTGATTACTTCCGTGTCCGCTTTCCTACGACAGACGCATTAAAGATTATTCGTGAAGTATTACAACTAAAAGCCGATTATATGCTTTATGAAGATTTTGGAAAATACGGATATGAAAGCAAATATGTTTTAGGCGACATCAACATCATGTGTTCCATGCAAGAGCATTTAGGTGTTTTATTAGAACTAAAAGGCAGAGGGTGTCGGCAAATGGAAAGTTATCTATTGGCACAGGAACGCTCATGGTATGACTTTATGCTGGATTGTTTAACGGCAGGTGGTAAGATGAAACGACTTGACTTGGCAATCAATGATAAAGCAGGAATATTAGATATTCCAAAGTTAAAGGAAAAATACAAGGCTGGCGAATGTATCTCCTACTTTCGTATGCAGAAAGATTACAGCGGTACGGAAAAATGTGGTAGCGATTTACCAAAGAATACAGGAGAAACCTTATATCTCGGTTCAACCAGTAGTGAGTTATATATGTGTGCCTATCAGAAAAATTACGAGCAGTATGTCAAAAATGGCATAGAAGTTGAAGATACAGAAATCAAGAACCGTTTTGAAATACGCATGAAGAATGAACGAGCCTATTATGCGGTTGTAG
>OIWL01000284.1_pt1 | contig 73100 bp, 61 predicted proteins | sample 1587561 | NCBI WGS metagenome assembly OIWL01 (sample SAMEA3888903, study PRJEB22519) | human gut metagenome | biome: human gut; feature: human-associated habitat; material: faeces | place: Denmark | collected 2010 | reverse complement strand
TACAATCTTCGCCAAACACATACTTAAAGGCGAAATCATTTAATAAATTTGCACTCCTCATGAGCACCTCTTTTCTAGTAGGCATTTCATTTAAATCATTCATCTAAAATATTTGAATGTGTATTCGTATATTTACTTGTAGTTTGAACACTTTTTGTAACAATGATTCGTTAGATAAATGAACTATTATCACTCACATGTCAAAGACCAAAAAAAAATTATACCTTCATTTTTAACATCAAAGCAGGATTTAACGATCGAATCAACTAAGTGTATTAAACACCAAATGTCAGATTGCCTACATACTCTTATACGAAAAAAAAGACACTTTTTCGAAAAAAATTTAACTTTTTGCATAAAAAAACTAGAATCAATAGACTCTAGTTTTACTTTTTATTCAAAATATCCGTTAATACCACAAACAAATCTTCAATATTAATTGGTTTTGAGATATGACCATCCATACCAACATCTATCGCTTTTTTCTTGTCTTCCTCAAACGCATTGGCCGTTATTGCCACAATAGGTATGCATGCTTTTGCCTTATCTTGTAAGTTTCTAATTTCACACGTAGCTTTATATCCATCCATTTTAGGCATTTGAATATCCATTAAAATGACATCATATGTACCAACCGGATTTTCTATGACCCTATTCACACACTCAATACCATTCTTTACACGATCTACAAAAAGTCCTGCACGCTCTAATATGGTTTGTGCAATCTCGGCATTTAAATCATTATCCTCAGCCAAAAGAATATGTTTACCATTAAAAATTGCATTATCAACTTCACAATTCTCTTCTTGTTTATCCAAATAATATTTTTCATCCGCCATTTTATATTTCAACGTGACAATAAACGTACTCCCCTTACCAAGAACACTCTTCACATCAATCGTACCACCAAGAAGATCCACATATTTCTTAACAATGGCCATACCAAGACCTGTACCACTAATTTTACTAGATGTCATTCTTTCTCTTGAAAAAGATTCAAAAATCTTCTCCAAATACTCCTGACTCATACCAATACCCGTATCCATAATGCTTGTACGAACAATCATATATCCAGGCTCATCGCATGAAAGCTCATCCACATTCACTTCAACAGAACCATTTGAAGGCGTATACTTAAGGGCATTACTTAAAATATTCACAAAAATTTCTTCAACCTTAGTCACATCAGCCATGACATGTTTATGCTCCACATTAAAAGTGTACCTCACATGAATATTCTTTTTCTTCGCCTCATCCTCAAACATCTCAATCAATCTTTGTCTTATATCCTCAATATTCGCATAGTTTTCATCCAATTCCATATGACCACTTTCTATGCGAGCCATATCTAACACGTTATTAATAATTGATAGAAGAATATTCCCCGCCTTTTGAAGTTTATTTAAATGCTCGAAAACCTTAGGCAAATCATTATCCTTCAACTCATTCTTCATAAGTTCAGAATAGCCCAAAATCGCATTCATAGGCGTACGAATATCATGCGATACATTATGAAGAAACTGTGTCTTAGCTAAGCTTGCATCCTCAGCACTCTTTAATGCAACCTTAGCACTCGCCTCTGCTCGTCTTGCCTTTTGTAAAAGTAGAAGAATTACAATAATAATACTAAAGCCTAGAACAAGAACAACAACCAAATGATCTTTTAAAAAACTGTAAAAAGTCGTTTTATAAGCCGTACTATCATACATCGCAATTGCACTTGTCAACATATCCGAAGGCATAGCCTTTATCGTCTTATTCAATATGGATAATAGTGTTGCCTGCCCATCTTTAACCGCAAAACAAGCCTCCATTGTCTTAGTCAAAGGAATAATTTTAAAATTCTTTTTGCCATCAAAACTCAACACCTGACTCGATCCCATGATAAAACAATCTACTTTACCATCATCAACCATATTCGCCCCATCCTCAATCGAATCACAATCCACGAGTTTCCAATGCGGATAATTATACGCAATATGTTGTTTTAAAGCTACTTTGTTTTTCGGTACAGCTACCACATATGAATCATTCTCATTAAAGCCTTCCTTATTTGTAACGGCAATCAAATTATACGTCCAAGCTGTATTCGAAAGTGCATACCCCTTCTTTTCGGCAACATTTGAATTTCGGCTCGCATAATAAATCACATCAATCTCATTATTCTGTAAAGCCTCAATCATTTTGTCATAATCATCAAAAGTCTCTATATCAAATTTTAAAGTATGATTTCCTAAACAATCTTTGGCATACGAAATATATTCAGAAAGTGTACCACGAATCTCTCCACTTTTTTTGTCCATAGAAAACACAACAGAATCATTATCTAAAAAACCAATTCGAATACCACCATGCTCTTTGATATATGACTTTTCAACACCTGTTAAAAATTGCGTATAATCCAAAGTAAAATACTTCTTATACAAATCCGCCTTGAAAAAAGGACTATCACTATCCAATTGACGCATCGCATAATCCAATTCTTGTTTAATATCACTACGCTCTTTATTGAACACAAAATATATATCAGACTTTCCAATTGTAGTTACACTAGAAATCCCTCTTTCAGACCAAATTGACTCTTCTAAAGACACGAAACAATCAATCTCATTATTCGCTAGTTTCTTTTTTACATCCTCATTACCACTTACATTCACATGCTCAGTATGAATACCATACTTATTCTCCCAATTTGTAAGCATATATTCAGAATTTGTACCTTTAAGCACACCTATACGCTTTCCATCCAAAGACTTAAAATCCGAAGACACAATATCCATATCCGATAAATCCGCATACAAAACATACTTTTCTTCACCCATCGTTTCCTCAGAATAAAGCATTTCTTTAGCACGATCATCCGTATACGCAATATCACCCATGATATCAATCTCACCATTTTCAAGCTTATCAAAACAGTTTGACCAATCACACTTCACATACTCAAATTTCCAACCCGTATACCCAGCCAAAGCCTGCATTAATTCATAACCATAACCACGCCTTACACCATGTTCATCCACATAATTAAATGTATCTTCAAAAGATCCAACACGAATCGTCTTCTGCGTCTCATCCGCCAAACAAGGCATGCACATAGATAAAACCACAAAAATGATTGTGCATAACGCAGCTAACCTTTTCCCTTTTTTAAACATATAATTTCTCCATATCCATTTGTTAATAGTATATTTTATTTCACAAGATTCAGTCAATAAAAAAACTAGAATCATAAAGACTCTAGCTCTTTGTTTCTATTGGACCACTATAAAATTCTCTTTCAATATCTGGACTATATAGTTTACTCCACTCTTTTTTACCCAATATCTTCTTTGCCTCACTATTTAAATTAAAAAATATAGCATTTGGCACATAACAAGAAATTTCCAAATTATACTTAAACAATTCAAGTTCAGTGTCCGTGATTGTTTTCTTTAAAATCTTAATATATAAAGCAACCATCTCTTCAAATTTTAGTATTGTAATAACATCCATATCCATTTAATCCACACTCTCTACTAATCTGTCAGGAATTAATTCATTACCTTCATATTTGAAGACATATTGTTTGTTTAAATCTTTATTCTTTAATGAAAACCACACTTCTGCATCCGACTGTTGAATTATTGAATCCACATAATATGCTTCATCCTCAATTTGATCATTTGCACTTTCAATCAATTCCTCATCTGAATAAGGGATTGAAGTTTGAACTTCTTTTGTTTCCCTAAGCTCAGGTTGAGCTTGTGTACAACCCGTTAATAATAGTAAAACCAAAACTAATATTTTCATACAATTCTATACGTGTTCTCCTTTGTGTTGATTTCAACTGTGATGTTATTACTAAAAGTGGTCTGTTGAACATGATCATTGATGATTTTATGTTCTACCATCTCTTCATTTTTAATTCTTTGATAAAAATCTAGAACAATATTTGCACGTTTAATTCGATCTTCTATGGATAAGCCATCAGAACCAAAATTACCATCCACATTATCATACGGTGCATTTCTTATGACATATGGAATACCACCATTTAGTAACGCATACAACATGTAGTCTTCTTGTCTTTTTTCCATTGGCCAAGGCAAAATGAAACAATCATGATACACAAGATTAAATAATGGTACAGGTATACCCATTCTTTTCTCATTTTCATCTTTCATCATAAACTCATAAGGCCCATAATGCGAAAATACAAGTTCGCGCATTGCCCAATCACTACACTCCTCACTTGAAGGAATGATTCCTTTTGAGATCATATATTGAAAACAAGCCCTTCTGTATTCCATACACTCTTTTCTTGTCATCAAATGTTCTAAATTAAAACACTCATCCATTTCATTACAAGAAAATACATCTAAGTAAACGCAATCTAAATTAATATGTTTTAAAATTTCAGTGTAGTTTCTCTTTACATACTTTGGTGCAAGACTAGCACACAAATAGTTTTGTCTTCCTCCAGCCCAATTGGCATGTTCAAACACACTACCATCCTCTAATTGAATCGCTTCATTTTCATTATGTGTTTTAGCCGTATAGTAATAATCACGATACTGATCATGTAAGCCAAATAAATCATTTTGCGAACTTAAACTATCCTGCAAATTCTTTAAACCAGCCCATCCACCCGCTTCAATACATGCCGGCAAATAATCCGGGTGGCAATTATCGTAGCCAGGATTTCCCCAGCCATCCAAATGAAGATAGAGTTTAGAAGAACCCAAACTATGAAGCTTTTGAATCATTTCCTTTACCGAATCAAAAGAATGAATCACATCCTCTTGCCCATTATAAAAACGTGAATCCTTTTCTGTATGCGCCTTAATACCCGTATGTACAACAGCACATTGTTGAAGTTCTGAGATTTTAGGAAGTGTGACTTCTTTTTCTTTTAAAGACTTAAATAAACCAGTTTCTTTAACATACTCTCGATAAATCTTAGCAGCACGATTATAATCCATATTACTTTCAAAAGAATAGCGAACAACACGCTTATATCGCATCTTACCTAAACTTGTTAACCATACAAATTGAAGCCTTGTTCCCTTGTCATCATGATCAATTGTATATTTAGAATCCCAAGGCGTTTCATTGATTGCGATATACCCTTTTCCATTATTGGTTTGACTAAGCCAAGGCATATAAGCAGCACAACTTGTAAACTGACCATCAAAGGCAATATGACTATAATCATACTCATATCGATTGGGAATCAGTAAACCTTGCATATAAGGAATTGTCGAATAGCCATCCTTGTCTTCACATATAAAACTATCGGGAAAATGTACCTCTTTAATATTCTCATCCACTTTTGGAATCCACTCAAAATAATAATGATTCGTACTATCTTCTTTCCAAATGTATGTATCAAAATATCTATACGTACTATAAATACCTTTACCTAAGCCAGTCACTCTTTCTTCTGACGTGATGAAATCATCACTAAAATATATCTTCTGATCATCTTTCGTTATATAAAACGAATCCTGATTATGAATCCAATTTTCCATACACAAATACCTCTTCTAAATTATACCATATGAAAAAAAGTATCCATTACGATACTTTCTTTAATATTCTTACCTCATAAGGCTTAAACTCAAGTGCATTATTAACAGGAAGTTCCTCATTTGTTTCAATGTCAATGAAGTTACCTTGTCCATTAAAACCTAATGTTTGAACTTCATTTTTCATATTCATACAGATCCATAGACATTCCTTTTCATCTTGTCTTTGATAGATACAAGCTGTATTTGTGATACCAATCTGTGTATAGTCTCCATAAGATAAAGCAGAATGATTATGTTTCAGGTTAATTAACTTTTGAATGGTATCCGTTAATTCATTCCATTCAAATACTTTGATTTCTGGTCTAAGATCAGTATCATTCCAATTCTTTTTACCTTCTATACCCCATTCACTACCATAATAGATACATGGAATACCTGGCATTGTAAATAACATCGTATAAATTAATGGCAATTGATTTTTATCCTCTAGAATAGATGCGACCCTTTCAACATCATGATTATCCACAAAGTTAAATAAATGTTTACCCGTATATAAGCACCATGGATCTTTGCCAAATTGACGATTTAATGAATATAAGATTTCATAGAAATTCGCTGAATTAAAACTTGAATACAATCCCTTATAACACTCATAATTTGTAACTGAATCCAACATAGTCTCATTCATCCATTGATTATAGTCTCCATGTAAAGTTTCTCCTAAAAGGAAAAAATCTCTACTTACATGATTGTGTAATGTTTGAAGGAAGTTTTTATCCAAACAATATGCGACATCCAATCTTAAGCCATCAATCTTGAATTCTTCTTGCCAAAAATCCACTACGCTTAGAATATAATTTACGACCTCTTGATTTTGAAGATTTAACTTCACCAAGATATCATTGCCTTCCCAATCCTGATACCAGAATCCATCATTGTAGTGATTGTTTCCATTAAAATCAATATAGAACCAATCCTTATAAGGTGAATCCCACTTCTTTTCTAATACATCTTGAAACGCAAAGAAATCACGACCCACATGATTAAATACAGCATCTAATATAATTTTAATGTTGTTGTTGTGGAATTTTTCTATGACTTCTTTTAAGTCTTCATTTGTACCAAGACGCGTATCTAACGTTTTAAAATCCGTTGTATCATAGCCATGCGTACGACTTTCAAAAATCGGATTTAACATGATACAGTCTATTTTTAATTTCTTTAAATGCGGAATAAATTCCTCTAACTTATGAATTCTATGTTCTAGAACATGATCATTCTCAAATGGCGCTCCACAAGCTCCAAAAGGATAGATTTGATAAAATACACTCTCACTTGCCCACATGCTATATTACTCCTTTATGATATCTACAGCTTGCACATGAATTAAATCCACTAATACTTTAGGATCCATCTCAATCTGCATGCCAATCTTACCGGCACTAAAATAGATTGTGTCTTGATTTAAACTGTCCTCATACATAAATGTACGAAACTGCTTTTTCATACCTAACGGAGAACATCCACCACGAATATATCCCGTGATCTTATTAATATCTTTCACATGAATCATTTCACAAGATTTAACCCCTGCTACTTTGGCACACTTCTTTAGATCCAATTCCTTTTCAACTGGAATCATATACACTAAATATTCCTTTGTGTTTGATACAGTTACCAATGTCTTATATACCTTTTCAACAGGCTGATTTAACATATTCGCAACATGCACACCATCTACAGGATCATTTTCCTTATGTTCATACGTATGCGCTTTGTATTCCACCTTATGCTGATCTAAAAAACGCATCGCATTCGTTTTTTGAATCTTTTTCATTTTGAAAACTCCTCTAATAATTCTTTAGCCACAAGAAACTTCGTTTTTTGCTGCTCCATCGCTATCTGTTCAATATAGTGATGCGCCTTTTCTTCACTCCAATGATAATTTGAAATCAAAACCAACTTACAATGATCCACCATCTTAAGCTCTAAATATTTCTGTTCAAGCTTATTGATCTTCTTTTCATACATCAAAATCTTCGTCTTTAAACTCTTCATCATTTGGAAAGTTTCATACAAAACTTGTTTCTTAATGGGATACGACAAAAGTATTATACCACTATCTTTACATTGATATAAAACTTGATCATAGATTTCCTGCTTACACACCATAAGGACTTGCGCATTTAAACTCTTCGCAAAATTCAAAAGACCACTTTGCGTTTGCGAATATAAGATCACCACAATATCAAATTGAGTATTCCTTAACTTGCTAAAGGCATCATTATATGTTTTTGAAAGTACATATTGATAATTGGCCGTATTTTTTAATAAAGCTAAGAAATTCTCATTTCCTATTACTAATACTTTACTTGCCTCCATACGCACTTACCCAACATAAATATCCACTATATCGTTCCCTAATATTTCTTTTAACCAAGATGCATTTGAAGCTATTAATTTTGCCTCTTTTAAACTTTGAGGAAGCCTTTTTGTATCAACACTAACTACATCCGTACAAGGATCTGGAATCATATTCTTTTCAATACCCTCTAAACCAGCATAAATCAATAAGGCATACGCAAGATATATGTTACAACTACAATCCGGACTTCTTAACTCCATACGATTCGAACTATGCGTAGCCGGAATACGAATCAATTGATTGCGATTTTGGTAGGACCAAGAAATGAAACTAGGCGCCTTATCCTTACCCATACGTTTATATGAATCTTTTGATGGATTTAAAAATAAAGTCATCTCCTCAATATGATGTAAGATTCCAGCCATAAAAGGCATCAACAACTCCTCATGACTTTGTACACTCATATTAATATGCATACCATTACCTGGAGCATCCTCTATTGGTTTTGGTGAAAAGTCCGCCACTAAACCTTGCATATTCGCTAAAGCCTCTACAACCCACTTAAAAGTAGCCGCATTATCGGCTGCCTGTAAAGCTTGTGAATAACGAAAATCAATTTCATTTTGACCCGGACCCATCTCATGATGTGAAACCTCCGGATCAATACCCATCTCAGATAAGGTTAAACAAATTTCACGACGAATATTTTCACCCTTATCTAAAGGGGCAATATCCATATATCCACCTTGATCTAAAGGAACAAAGGTATTGTTGCCATTTTCATCTTGTTTAAATAAATAAAATTCAAATTCCGAACCAAAATTAATTGTGATTCCCTTTTCCTTTGCCTTTTTAACTGCCTTTCTTAGTATATACCTTACATCCCTTTCAAAAGGCGTTCCATCCGGATATTGAATATCACAATACATACGAATTACACTGCCATCCATACTTCGCCAAGGAAGAATACTCATCGTATTTGGATCTGGAAATAAGAATAAATCACTATGCACTTCATCTAAAAAGCCATCAATGGCACTGGCATCAAAACTAATACCTTCCGTAAAAGCTCTTTTTAATTCGGTTGGTAAAACCGAAACATTTTTCTGCCTACCATAAATATCAAAATAAGAAAGACGAATAAAACGAACGTCTTGTTCTTCACAAAAACTCAATACATCTTCATAAGTCATAATTTTCACCTCGATTAATTAATACACTATTTTCATAATGTTTTCAAATCTTTTTACATTTTTTCATTGACAACACAAAATATCCGTTTATAATGAATGCATACATGGCAAGGACGCCAAAAAAAGCAGAGGTTTATCCCTCATGTTTTTCGTGTCCTTGCCCTTTTTTTATGTAAAGGAGAGCCATTATGAAATCAAACGTAGAAGAAATTTTTGGAAGCAAAGTTTTCGATGAATCTGTTATGCGAGAAAAACTCGCAAAAGATACTTTCCGCGAATTAGAAAAAACCATTCGCGAAGGGAAACAGTTAAATATCAAAATCGCAAATGCGGTAGCCCACGCCATGAAAGAATGGGCTTTAGAACAAGGTGCAACACACTATACACACTGGTTCCAACCAATGACAGGAGTTACAGCTGAAAAGCATGATGGCTTTATTAATCCCGATAAAGATGGCAAAGTCATTATGGAATTTAGTGGTAAAGAATTAATCAAAGGAGAACCCGACGCCTCAAGTTTTCCAAATGGTGGACTAAGAGCCACATTTGAAGCAAGAGGCTATACAGCTTGGGATCCAACAAGTTATGCCTTTATTAAAAATGGCGTACTTTGTATTCCAACCGCATTCTGTTCTTACTCAGGACATGCCCTAGACAAGAAAACCCCACTACTTAGAAGTATGCAAGCCATTAATAAACAAGCCTTACGTATTGTGAAACTATTTGACAATGACGATGTTCAAACCATTAAAACAACCGTAGGGCCTGAACAAGAATATTTCTTAGTTGACCAAAAATATTATGAACAAAGAAAAGACTTGATCTATACAGGACGTACACTATTTGGTGCACCATGCCCTAAAGGACAAGAATTGGAAGATCACTATTTTGGAACAATTAAATCGCGTGTACAAGAATTCATGTCGGATTTAAATCAAGAATTGTGGAAACTTGGCATCTTAGCTAAAACAGAACATAACGAAGTAGCCCCTGCTCAACATGAATTAGCCCCAATTTTTACAACAACAAATATCGCAACAGACCATAACCAATTGACAATGGAATTGATTCAGCGAGTTGCCAAAAAACATGGATTGGTTGCCCTACTTCATGAAAAACCATTTGAAGGCATCAACGGAAGTGGTAAACACAATAACTTCTCTTTATCTACAGATACAGGAATCAACCTACTAGAACCAGGCGATACGCCACATGAAAATGCACAATTCTTAGTATTCTTAGCTGCCATTATCAAAGCTGTAGATGAACACCAAGACTTATTGAGATTAAGCGTAGCTACTGCAGGAAACGATCACCGATTAGGTGCAAATGAAGCTCCTCCAGCTATCATCTCCATTTTCTTAGGTGATGAACTAACTGCTGTATTAAAGGCCATTGAAGAAGATAAGCCATATGATGGAAAAGAAAAAGAATTGATGAAGATTGGTGCTACTGTTCTTCCTAAATTCCCTAAAGATTCGACTGATCGCAACCGTACTTCTCCATTCGCATTTACAGGAAATAAATTCGAATTTAGAATGCCAGGATCAAACGCAAGTATTGCCGGTTGCAACATTGTATTAAATACAGTGATTGCGGATGAAATCGAAAAATTTGCGAATATCTTAGAAGCTGCGGATGATTTTGACACAACATTACACGCATTGATCAAAGATACAATCAAGAACCACAAACGCATCATCTTCAATGGCAATGGCTATGATGATTCTTGGATTAAAGAAGCTGAATCAAGAGGTCTATTAAATCTTAAGACAACGCCTGATGCTTTACCATATTTCAAAACAGAAGAAAACATTGAATTATTTGAAAGACAGAAAGTCTTATCAAAAGAAGAAGTCCAATCTCGTTATGAAATCTTAATGGATGAATATGAAAAACAAATCAACATTGAAGCTTTGACTATGTTAGACATCGCCAAAAAAGACATTTTACCAGCCGCAAGTAAGTTCTCTAAAGAATTGACAGATACCATCACAAACAAAAAAGCCATTGGCATTGACTTAACATATGAACTTGAAACAGCTAAAAAGATCAGTGAATATTTAACCGAAGCTTATCAAGCCATGGTTACACTTGAAAATGATGTTAATAAACTACATGAAATCGATGATTTTGAAAAATCAGCCTTCTATGTAAGAGACTTCATCATTCAAGATATGGATGCTTTAAGAAAACCATGTGACAAATTAGAAGTCGTAACATCAAATGAAGATTGGCCATTCCCAACCTATGGAAAATTATTATTCGGAATACTATAAACCGGCAATTGCCGGCTTTTCCGTTCTAAGGAGATATTATTTATGTGTACAATTTTAGGATATAAATCATTAAAAATAAGCGAAAACACAATTCATAAAGCATTAGAAAGCACCTATTCTAGAGGACCTGATGATGAAAGAATTCAACAAGTAGGATGTGGCTATTTAGGCTTTCAAAGACTATCCATTATGGGACTCAGTCCAGAGGGCATGCAGCCATTTGTTAGAAATAATAACCTAGTTGTGTGTAATGGTGAAATCTATGGCTTTCGAAAATTAAAAGAAGAACTCGAAAAAGATGGCTACACATTTATTTCGCAAAGTGATTGTGAAATTCTTTTACCACTCTATGAAAAATATGGTTTAGACATGTTTAAAAAGCTAGATGCCGAATACGCATGCATTATTTATGATGCCAAGAAAAATGACTTTGTTGCTGCCCGTGACCCCATTGGTATTCGTCCCTTGTTCTATGGCTATGATAAAAACCATAATATCGTATTCGCTTCCGAAGCTAAAAATCTTGTTTCAATTGTTGAACAAATCTTTCCCTTCCCTCCGGGATTCTATTATGCCGATGGAAAATTCACTTGTTACTTAGATGTTACTAAAGTGGATAAAGTAATCACTTCAGATCTTGAAACCATCTGTACAAACATCCACGATAAATTAGTGGAAGGTGTTAAGAAAAGATTAGATGCCGATGCTCCACTAGGATTCTTATTAAGTGGAGGATTGGATTCAAGTCTAGTATGTGCCATCAGCCAAAAATTACTAAACAAACCCATCGAAACCTATGCGATTGGAATGGAAGAAGATGCGATTGATTTAAAATACGCCAAAGAAGTCGCTGACTTTATTGGTAGCAACCACCATGAAATTATAATTAATAAAGATGATGTTTTACATGCCATTAAACCTGTCATCAAAACTTTAGCAACTTTTGACATCACCACAATTCGCGCAAGCATTGGTATGTATCTCATCTGTAAAGCCATTCATGAACAAAGTAACATTCGCGTATTACTTACCGGAGAAATCAGTGATGAATTATTCGGTTATAAATATACCGACTTTGCCCCAAGTGCAGATGCATTTCAAGAAGAAAGTATAAAACGAGTACATGAACTTTACATGTATGATGTATTAAGAGCTGATCGTTGTATTTCCACAAACTCCATCGAGGCTCGTGTTCCTTTTGGAGATTTAGACTTTGTCAAATACGTCATGTCCATAGATTCTGAAAAGAAACTGAATACATATCATAAAGGAAAATATCTGCTTCGTCATGCATTTGAAAAAGATGAAATTCTTCCTTATGACATTTTGATGCGTGAAAAAGCCGCCTTCTCGGATGCGGTAGGACACTCTTTAAGTGATGACATCAAAGAATATGCTCAAAGCTATTACACAGATGAAGAATTTAAAGAAAAAGTAAAAAAATACAAATACTGTACTCCATTCACAAAGGAATCCCTATTATATCGAGAGATTTTTGAATCCTACTATCCAAACCAAGCGAGTATGATCAAAGATTTCTGGATGCCAAATAAGAACTGGGAAGGATGTAACGTCAATGACCCAAGCGCTCGATATTTATCAAACTATGGAGACAGCGGAAAATAGGAAGGATTGTGTAAACTATGAATTTTGAAATTGAACATGATGCCTGCGGTATTGGTACCGTAGTCCAGATCGATGGCAAACAAAGCTATGACGTTGTCGATAAGGCATTACACATTGTAGAAAAATTAGAACATAGAGCCGGTAAAGATGCGAGTGGTAAAGTTGGTGATGGTGTTGGAATCTTACTTCAAATTAGTGATGATTTTTTTAAAAAGACATTAAAGAAAGACAACATCAAATTACCAGAACACTATGGAATCGGTATGTTTTTCTTGCCAAGAAATAAACTGCTTTTAAATCAACATAAAAAGATGTTTGAAAAATTTGTAGAACAAGAAGGTTGCAAATTTATCACATGGCGAAAAGTTCCTTGTAACGAATCTATCTTAGGTCAAAAGGCCAAGGACTGCATGCCAAATATCTATCAAGCTTTTATTGAAAGACCTCAAAATATTTCGAGTGATGTAGATTTTGACAAAGTCTTATATGTCATTCGTCGTGAATTTGAAAAGAGTTGTAAAGAAACCTATATCGCAAGCTTAAGTAGTCGTACTATTGTCTATAAAGGCATGTTTCTAGTATCCCAATTAAGAAACTTTTACCTAGATCTTCAAGATAAAAATTATAAATCTGCCATTGCGATCGTACACTCCCGTTTCTCTACCAATACCACACCATCTTGGCAAAGAGCGCATCCAAACCGTTTTATTGCGCACAATGGTGAAATCAATACCATTCGTGCAAACGTCAATAAAATGTTAGCGCGTGAAGAAAGTATGCACTCTGAATTCTTAGACAAAAATTCAAGTAAGATCCTACCTATCATCAATACTTCAGGATCGGATTCTGCCATGCTAGATAATGCCCTTGAGTTTTTAGTTATGAATGGCATGCCACTAGAAAAAGCCGTTATGATCTTAATTCCAGAACCATGGAAACACCAAGACATGGACCAAAAGAAAAAAGATTTCTACCACTACTATGCCACAATGATGGAACCATGGGATGGTCCAGCCGCTATTTTATTTAGTGATGGACAAAAAGTCGGAGCTGTCCTTGATCGTAACGGACTAAGACCTAGTCGTTATTATCTAACAAGCGACAACATGTTGATTTTATCAAGTGAAGTCGGTGTTTTAGATATTGATGAAAAGAAAATCGTAAAAAAATCAAGACTTGAACCAGGCAAAATGTTGCTTGTGGATACAAAGAAAAAAGAATTGATTGAAGACTACGATTTAAAGAATGAATACGCAAAGTCAAATCCATATGGAGAATGGCTAGATACCTATCTATTACACCTTAAAGACTTGCCTGCTCCAGACAAAAAAACACATATCCATACACAACATGAAAGAGATATTCTTTATAAAGTCTTCGGATACACTTATGAAGATGTAAAAGACATTATTTTACCAATGGCACGCGTCAAACTTGAACCAACAAGTGCGATGGGTACAGATATCCCTTTGGCAATTTATTCAAAAAATCATTTAAGTTTATTCCATTATTTTAAACAACTCTTCGCCCAAGTAACCAATCCACCAATTGATTCTTTACGTGAAGAAGTTGTTACAGATACAACCATCTATATTGGAAGTGATGGAAACTTATTAAAAGACAAATCCGACAACTGTACAGTCTTAGAGGTTAATAATCCAATTCTAACATCAAGAGATATGGATAAGATTCGTCAATTAAATCAGACAGGATTTAAAAACGAAACCATTTCTCTATTGTTCTATCGTGGTACTTCATTAAAAGAAGCTTTAGACAACTTATTTATTGAATGTGATAAAGCCTATAGAAATGGAGCGAACATCTTGATTCTTTCTGATAAAGGTGTAGACGAAGGTCATATGGCTATTCCTAGTCTTTTAGCTGTATCTGCCTTAGAACAACACTTAGTAAAAACAAAAAAGAAAACGGATATATCCATTATTCTCGAAAGTGGTGAACCTAGAGATGTTCATCAATTCGCTACATTACTTGGCTATGGTGCTACAGCTATCTATCCATATTTAGCCCATGAATGCATTGAAGAAATGATTCAATTAAATATGTTGGATAAAGAAGTCAATATCGCAATTGATGACTATAATGAAGCCATTTTAAAAGGTATTGTCAAAATTGCTGCAAAAATGGGTATTTCAACTTTACAATCTTATCAAGGTGCCCAAATCTTTGAAGCCATCGGAATTTCAAAAGATGTCATCGATACCTATTTCACAAACACCATTAGTGAAGTGGAAGGTATCACTTTAGAAGATATTGAAAAAGATTTGATCTACCATCATGATCGTGCTTATGATCCATTAGGACTTACAACCGATACAAGTCTAGATTCCATTGGATTCCATAAACTAAGAAAGGGAGATGGAAAAGAAGATCACTTATATTCTCCAGAAACAATTGTGAAACTTCAAAGAGCTACACAAACCAACGATTATGATTTATTTAAGGAATATTCCAACGAATTAAATTCAAACCGTCAAAAACATCATTTAAGAAGTCAATTGCACTTTAAAAAGACAAGAGACTCAATTCCATTATCACAAGTAGAGAGTGAATATGAAATCGTAAAACGCTTTAAAACAGGTGCTATGAGCTATGGTTCTATCTCTGAAGAAGCGCATACTTGCATGGCGATTGCGATGAACCGTTTGGGTGGTAAATCCAATTCGGGTGAAGGTGGTGAAAAACCAGAACGTTTAGGTACAGAAAAGAACTCCGCTATTAAGCAAGTGGCAAGTGGTCGTTTTGGTGTCACCGAAGAATACTTAGTCAGTGCCAAAGAAATTCAAATCAAAATGGCACAAGGCGCAAAACCAGGTGAAGGTGGACACTTGCCAGGAAAGAAAGTCTATCCATGGATTGCAAAAACTCGTTATTCAACGCCAGGCGTATCTTTGATTTCCCCTCCTCCTCACCACGACATCTACTCCATTGAAGACTTAGCGCAATTGATCTACGACTTAAAAAATGCCAATCCACAAGCTCGAATCAGTGTCAAATTAGTTAGTGAAGCAGGTGTTGGTACGATTGCCTCAGGTGTTGCCAAAGCCGGTGCTACCGTCGTCTTAATTTCTGGGTATGATGGAGGTACAGGGGCGGCTGCACAAAGTAGTATTCACCATGCAGGTCTTCCTTGGGAATTAGGTTTAGCACAAGCCCACCAAAACTTAGTGGAAAATGGCTTAAGAAGTCGTGTTTTAATTGAAACCGACGGAAAATTAATGACCGGAAAAGATGTAGCCATTGCCTGCTTATTAGGCGCTGAAGAATTTGGCTTTGCGACTGCCCCATTAGTTACAATGGGATGTATGATGATGCGTGTATGTAATCTAGATACTTGTCCTTTTGGTGTGGCAACACAAAATCAAAAATTAAGAAAGCGTTTTAAAGGAAAGCCAGAATATGTCATGAACTTCATGTTGTTTATTGCCCGTGAATTAAGAGAAATTATGGCTGATCTTGGCTATCACACAATTGATGAAATGGTTGGTCATACAGATAATCTTGAGGTTGATGAAGATGCGAATATGGATTACTCAAACATTTTAATGACTCCATACAACATTCATTATGAACCTAAAGATACATATAACTTTGAACTTGAAAAAACGGTGGATATGAAAACATTACTTCCTAAGTTTGAACCTTATTTCAATGAGAAAAAGCCTCATGCTGAAACAATCTCAATTTCAAGTACGGATCGTACCGTAGGAACTATTTTATCCAATGCCATCACTAAACAATTTAACAACACATTAGAAGATGATACATATACAGTCCATTGTAATGGTGGAGCTGGTCAATCTTTTGGTGCCTTTGCACAAAAAGGAATCACTTTAGATGTTCATGGCGATGCTAATGACTACTTTGGCAAGGGTTTGTCTGGTGGTAAATTGATTATTCAGCCTAAAAAGGAAGCTCAATTTAAGCCAAATGAAAATGTCATTATTGGAAATGTTGCCTTATATGGGGCTACTAGTGGTGAAGCCTATATTCGTGGTATGGCTGGTGAGCGTTTTGCGGTTCGTAATTCTGGTGCAAGTGCAGTTGTAGAAGGTGTTGGAGATCATGGACTTGAATATATGACAGGTGGTACTGTTGTCATTTTGGGTCAAACTGGTAAAAACTTAGCTGCCGGTATGTCTGGTGGTGTTGCATATGTATATGATCCAAATCATGATCTATATATGCGTTTAAATAAACAGTTAGTCAATACATATGAAGTAACTGGAAAAGCGGATAAAGAAGTATTAGAAGAGCTTTTAAACAAGCATTATACATATACAGATTCAGATGTAGCTAAAAAGATTCTTTCAAATCTAGATGAAGAATTATCAAACTTTAAAAAGATCGTTCCTAAGGATTATGAAAAGATCACAACATTGATTCAAGAATTAAAGACAAAAGGCTATCACGAAGATGAAGCCAGTCTTATGGCTTTTGAACAAGTACACGCATAGGAAAGGATGAAGGATTATGGGAAAACCAACAGGATTTTTAGATTACAAACGACAAGAAAATGAAGCGATTGAGCCACTTAGTCGAATCACAAATTTTAATGAATTTCATCCTTTTTTAGATGAAGAAACACGACGCAAACAAGGTGCACGCTGCATGAATTGTGGCGTTCCCTTTTGTCAGTCCGCTATCAAATTAAAAAACATGGTGACAGGCTGTCCTTTACATAACTTGATTCCGGAATGGAATAATGAAATCTATAATGGCAATGATAAACGTGCTTTATCAAGATTATTGAAAACTAATCCATTTCCTGAATTTACAGGTCGTGTATGCCCTGCCCTTTGTGAGAAGGCATGTTTAAATGGTTTAGATCAAGATCCAGTCACAATTAAAGAAAATGAATTGTATACGATTGAAACAGCCTATACTAACAATTGGATGAAAGCTTTTATTCCTAGTGTTCGCTCCGATAAAAAAGTAGCCATCATTGGTTCAGGACCTGCAGGTCTTGCCCTTGCGCATGACTTGAATCGTAGAGGACATGCTGTTACAGTCTTTGAAAAAGAAGATCGTATTGGTGGTTTATTGATGTATGGTATTCCGAATATGAAACTAGAAAAGAAAGTGATTCAAAGAAGATTAGACATACTTACCGAAGAAGGAATCGTTTTTAAAACCAATGTCAATGTTGGAAAAGACATAACAAAAAAAGAATTGGAAAAAGAATTTGATGCGATCATCTTTGCGACGGGATCCAAAAAAGCACGTGATTTAAATGTAAAGAATCGTGATTGTACAGGTATTTATTTTGCGGTGGACTATCTTACAAAGGCAACGAAACATTTGTTGGATAATACCGAAGAAATCTCTGCCAAATATAAACATGTCGTGATTGTTGGTGGTGGTGATACGGGAAATGATTGTGTTGGAACAAGTATTCGTCAAGGATGTGCAAGTGTAGTTCAAATTGAAATGATGCCAAAAAGCCCGGATGAAAGACTTGAAAGTAATCCTTGGCCCGAATGGCCTAAGATCTGTAAAACAGATTATGGTCAAGAAGAAGCAATAGCTGTCTTTAAAAAGGATCCTCGTATTTATGAAACAACTATTAAAGAATGTATTTTAGATGAAAAGAAAAACCTTAAACAAATCAAAACGGTAAAAGTACAATTTAAAGATGGAAAGCTTGAAGAAGTGAAAGGTACAGAACAAATTTTAGATTGCGATTTATTATTGATTGCGGCTGGTTTTATTGGTGTTGAAGATGATTTAAAGAAGAGTTTTAAATTGGAAACAACACAAAGAAATACGATTGTGACACAACCAAATTCTTATCAAGTCAAAGACAAATACTTTACAGCTGGTGATTGCCATAGAGGTCAGTCTTTGGTTGTTTGGGCAATTCATGAAGGAAAAGAATGTGCCAAAGAAGTGGATGCGTATTTAATGGGTTATACAAATATGGAATAATTTAAACTTGTTTTAAGCTTATAGCTTTATCCTTGTATTGTAAACAAGGAGGTATAAGGACATGAAACAAGAAATGCCAAGAATTCCAAATTCTAACTATAATTTATTCAAGAAAGGATCAAAATTAATTTTAAGTGCCGCTACATTTGGTGTGGTTGCGGCCGGAAGTTTTCAAGGGGTCAACTATGTGGTTGATAACTATAATAAACAAAACACAACACTTCAAAGTACAAATGTAGTCAATACTTCAAGTTCATCAACTTCAAATGTAAGTAAAGTCGCTCAAAATTGTATGCCTAGTATTGTATCGATTACCAATGTTTCCGTATCGGATGTACAAAATTATTTCAGTATGTATGGAAATAACTCAAGAAGCAATCCATTTACACAACAAGAAAGTACAAGTGTTGGTAGTGGTGTCATTATCAATAAACAGAATGGTGAAATTGATATTTTGACAAACTATCATGTTATTGAAAATGCCAAGACCTTGACTTGTACATTAGCGGATAATACAAATGTAAAAGCCACAGTAAAAGGTGTAGATGAAAATCGTGATTTAGCTGTAATTTCCATTAAAACAAGTGATTTAAGTGAAGATACTTTAAAACAAATTGCGATTGCGACAATTGGAGATAGTGACAAACTACAAGTCGGTGAACAAGTCGTTGCGATTGGTAATGCGTTAGGCTATGGTCAAAGTGTTACAACAGGTATTGTATCGGCGACAAATCGTAGTGTTTCAACAAGTTCAGATACAGACAAATCGCAGTCTTATATTCAAACCGATGCTGCAATCAATCCAGGAAACTCAGGTGGTGCCCTACTAAATATGAATGGTGAGCTTATTGGCATCAATTCCGCCAAATTAAGTGATACAGATGTAGAAGGTATGGGCTATGCGATTGCGATCAGCGATGTGAAAGATTCAATCAACACAATGCTTCAAGGAAAAGATGTAAGTAAATCATCGACGCAATCTTCTTATTATTCACAGTACAACAATAATGAAGACGATGACTCCTCTAGTCCATTTGACTTTTGGAACTAAAACATAAAATCAAAAAGAACTAGACTGTTTAGATTATATTCTAGTCTGAATCTTTTTTCCTTATGTAAAGGTAAAAAGATTCTTTTATAAAAGTCGACATCCGTTTTTCATACTATAGAATCTGTAATTTGCTTAGTTGTTTTTTTTAGAAACTGTGGTATATTGAAGGTGACGAAGGAGTGCACTGTGGCGCTCAGCCTGGAGGGATACGTCCTTCCAGTTTTTTATTCATCAGAAAGAATCGAAATTATTAATTTTATGATTTTAATTTTTTTAGTGTTGTAATCATTTTCATCTATTGATGGTATATTAAATATTTTATCATGTATCAAACATATTATGATATAGAACAATGATTATAATTCCTCTTCTCCATTCAACATTGGGAACTAAAACAGGGACTTGATTCCTGTTTTTTTTTATTGTAAACTATTGATGATGTTTTTTTTGTGGATATGGATCGCATGACCATAATCTATGTATGAAGACATCTATTTGATTAGTTACATCGTATTCTTAAAAAGAAACGAAAGTAGGAGGAAATATGAACAAATCAAAACTATCAGTACGCCAGATGTGCGTTTTGGCTTTATTTTTAGCCATCGAAATCATCATGTATCTAACACCAATTGGATACTTACGTATCAACGCATTAAGTGTTACATTGATGCACGTGCCTGTAATTATTTTGGCTAGTACAATGGGACCAGCAGCCGGTGCTTTCTTAGGATTCGTATTTGGTTGTACTTCTGTAATTGGAGCTACAATGACACCTGGAATCACAAGCTTTGTCTTCTCTCCATTTATCACAGTTGGTGGAATTTCTGGTAACTTCTTTAGTTTAGTTATAGCTTTAGTACCGCGTATTTTGTTGGGTGTAATTGCTGGTTATGTATTTAAATTTGCGAAAAAATACGCAAAAAATACGCCAGTCGCTGCAGGTATTGCAGCCGCTGTTGCGACAGTATGCCACACAATCATGGTATTAGGATTGATCGTTATCTTATTCGGCCCTCAATACTCACAAGCATTAGGTATTAGCCAAGCTGCATTGAACGGTGTTATGGCTGGTGTCATTGGAACAAATATGATTCCTGAAGTCATCGTAGCTGTTGTTTCAAATATGGCTTTAGCTACTGCATTAAGTTCAAGATACGTTGGTATTGCACAACAAGCATAGTCAATGAATAGTGTAACTTTGGTTGCACTATTTTTTTAATTGGGATTATAATTACCTGGGTGATAAAAATGGATTTAAATTGGAAATTAAATAAAACAGAACATATTGTACAAGATGAATGGATCGACTTTCGTAAAGAATCTTTTATTCTTCCAGACGGAAAGGAATTCTCCCCTTTCTATAACTATTCAAGAAGAAACTTCGTTGTGATTATCGCAAGAACAAAAGATGATAAATATATAACCATCAAACAATTCAGACATGGTCTAAAAAAAGTAACCACTGAATTTTGTGCTGGTGGCATTGAAGGAAGTGAACATGAAAGTGCCTTATTAGCAGCTAAACGTGAACTTGAAGAAGAAACAGGATATGTATCTAATGATTGGAAACACATTTATACGATTCCTAGCAATCCTACAATAGCGGATAATTATGCATTTTTATATTATGCTGACAATTGTGAAAAGGCATGTGATCAACATCTAGATTCGACAGAATTTTTAGAAGTCAAAGAATATACAGAAGATGAAATCAATGATTTAATTAAAAACAATGAATTTGTCCAACCAATTCATCTAATGGGTTGGCTAATGTTGAAAAAAGGCGTATTATAGGGATGTAAAGGAGACTTATAAACATGGAAAAATTAACTAAAAAGGACATCATTTCTAACATTGCCGAAGATTCTCATTTAACTAAAAAAGACATCACTGAAGTTGTTGACTTGGCACTTACACAAATCTTTGAAGGTTTAAGTGAAGGAAAAACAGTCGATCTTGCAGGATTTGGAAAATTTGAAATCACAGAAAGAAAAGCTAGAGAAGGAATTAATCCTCTAACGAAAGAAAAGATTCAAATTGAAGCTAGCAAATCTGTTAAGTTCAAAATTGCCAAAGCATTAAAAGAAGCCGTAAATAAATAATATAAAAACCGCGTTTAAAAAACGCGGTTTTCTCTGCGGCTATAAGCCTTTACTGCCAGCTCGCGTCTCAAGGCGCTGCTTTCACTTCGTTCAAGCTATCGCTTTTGACTCTCGCCAGCCCTCAAAGGGCTTTATTTTTTACTTATTCTTTCTCCTCGCTTTTTCTTGTTTATACGCCTGTTGCTCTGCTTCTGAGAATGGATTTGCGTACTCTTTTACACTCATTTTATCCATTGCGATATCGTGCATTTCCTGCTCCCGAATATATTTTGCAACCGTTGCATCATTCAACCCTACAGTACTTACATAATATCCTTCACTCCAAAAATGTCTGTTTCCAAACTTATATTTCAGATTTGCATGTCTGTCAAACATCATTAATGCTGACTTTCCTTTCAGATATCCCATAAATGCTGATACAGATAATGATGGAGGTATCATAACCAGCATGTGTACATGGTCTCTCATCAAATGTCCTTCTATTATTTCTACATGCTTGTATCTACATAATTCTCTCAATATTTCACCTAAATCTTTTCGATATTGATTGTATATCACTTTTCGTCTATACTTTGGAGTGAAAATGATGTGATACTTACACATCCATTTTGTATGTGCTAAAGAGTTTGCTTTATTAGCCATTATAATCACCATTCTTTCTTATTTTGATAGCTTGAACACCTTCATTATAGAAAGAATGGTGATTATTTTGTATAACTTTATTTGACACCACCCGCATAGCAGGTGGTTTTGTTGTTTCGTACTTCGTACTCAACTGGCTAAAGCCAAAAGCATAAAATCAAAACAAAAAGCATCCCTAGAGATGCTTTTTAATTACCTTCTTCGATCATTACCACTTATATTATAATACTCAGATTTTCTCTTATACATTCTTTCATCCGCTAATTTAGAAACAGAATGAATTGAATCAAAATCTTGTTCAGAAGACTTGACGACACCATATGATACAGATATTGAATTGGAATACTTACCATGCCAATCATGAATAGTCGTATCAAACACTTGTAATATAGAATCTATATTCGATACGGATTCTTGAATCAGTACAACAAATTCATCTCCACCAATACGATATATTTTTCCATAAGAGGCAAACGCAAACTTCATGCAGTTACTAGCCGCACAAATAAGTTCATCCCCTGCACTATGTCCAAGTGTATCATTGGCTTTTTTTAAACCATTTAAATCCAAAGATATATAAATCCATTCCGTATTTAAATCTAAATTTTCCATATCCGAATCATAGGCACGTCGATTGTAACATTTCGTCAATTCATCCGTATTTGAAGTATAGATATACTTTTCTTTTTCATACTTCTCCTTTAATACTCTAGAAAGCATTAAAACTAGTAAGCATGAAGCTAAAGTTAAATAAATACCCACTATCAAGATCGCAACAATATTAGTTTGAGCATTCATTGACTCCAACATACATACAGCTACAATATAATCTCCATGTTTACGTTTTACAAATCGATAGCCTTTATGATTGAAATGAGCCGTATTTCCAACCCACGATGCATCTGTTGCTCCTAAAATCTTTTTTGTCTTTGCGTCCACCACATAGATTTCCATACCCTTATAAACTGGCGTGTCGGCTACAACATTTGAAATTTGGTTTCGCTTCAATTCCTTTAATAGACGCTTTGGCGTAATCCCCACTTGCACCATATGCGTTTTCGCTTCATTCCAAGTAATCGCATACATCATCTCTTTAGCTTCTGCTGTATTTGGCGTGACATCCTGGCATAATGTTAAATCATAATTGTTTAACATCTGTTTAAAGAAAGCCATTTGTTCACCTGAATCAAAACTATATCCAAAATATTTAGGTAACGAACCCGAATAGATCGTTCCCGTATCATCAATAAAATGAATTTCATCAACAGACATTAATCCTGCAATCTTTTGAAGTTCATCGACATCATATTCCACTTCTGGCTTAGCATCCACAATATAAGATATGGCCTTTGCACGAACAATATAATCATCTTTTAAAGATTTTACGAATTCACTTTCAATCGACTCATTCTTATCTATAACCGCAATCACTCGATCTAATAATACATTAGATGTTGTTTGTGCATTCTTATCATTCACATACTGCAATATGCAAGTTTCTAGAATCAGGGCCACCACAACAATGGTGATTGAAAGTATTAAAATTTTTCTTTTCCTCATAATTACTATTGTAGGTTATATTTTCCAAAGTCACATTTAACAAAAAAGGATATAGACACCTTTAATGTCAAATAGGCTTGTACACTTAAATAGGCTTGTACACTTTACCTGTAAGTAAGGTAATGAAACATATGTACAGAAATCAATTTATACAAGACGCTGTATAATTGTTAATTTCAGCTTTATATCCTAATTTATTAAATGTGTCTATTTTCCAAAAATAAAAGTGGCATTTGTTATGCCACAATCTTTTGAATCGATTTTTTAAGCTCTTCAGCCGCCTTTTTTGTATCCTCTTGATCCATAATAGCCGATACAACACAAACACCTTGAATAGGACTCTTTTCTAAAACAGAAAGATTATCTTTATTTAATCCTCCAATCGCACAAACCGGAATATTAACAGCTGCACAAATATCATTTAGTGTTTCAACACTCGTAATCTTTGTCTTAACATGCGTCTTTGTCGGATAAATGGCACCACAACCCAAATAGTCAGCACCATCAGCCTCTGCTTTTTTCGCAACTTCTACTGTTTTTGCGGTAGCTCCAATAATACAATCTTCACCCATAATTTTACGAGCTTGTGAAATTGGCATATCTTCATTTCCTAAATGAACACCACATCCTACAGCCATGGCGATATCAATTCGATCATCAATAATTAATGGGATATTATAGGCATCCGTTATATTTTTTACCTTTAATGCCAATTCATAATATTCCAATGTTGATTTATTCTTTTCACGAAGCTGGACAATGGTTGCTCCACCCATACATGCTCCTTTTACTTTACGTAAAAATGTTTCTTCATCATACCCATCTGAATTGGTAATAAAATATAATGTATAATCGACTTTTTTCATCCTAACACCTCAATTTTAAACAAAGATTCATCAAAACTAGTAAGCTTATAGATTTCATCCATAAAATGCATATGGAAAGTTCCAGGACCAGAACATTCTGTTTTTTCAGCAGCTACCTCATAATAACAAGTTGCCTTAACACAAGCCAATAATGGAGAATAACTAGCTAAAAAAGTCGCAATCGCAACATTTAACATGCATCCCGTTCCTGTGATTCGTGAAAGCATGTCACAACCATTTGAAATGAGATTGACCTCTTTACCATCTGTAATGACATCGATTTTGCCGCTACAAACAACTACACAACCTAGATTTAAAGCCATATCTTTTAGCCACTTACAACTTTCATAGATATCCTCTTCATCTTGAATATCCGCATCTACACCATGCGCATGACTTGTCATTCCATAAAAAGCCTTACACTCACTAATATTACCCTTAATAACGGTTGGACAATATAAAGAAACAAGTTCTTTAGCATAATTCAATCGAAGTGTTGAACAAGCCACTCCAACCAAATCTAAAATAAATGGAATTTTATTTTCTTTGGCACACTTAGCACTAATCATCATAGACTTAGCTCTCATATCATCAAAGTTACCTAAATTTAATGCCAAAGACGCAGAATGGCAAGTGATATCATCAACTTCATCGGGATGACAAGCCATAATCGGCTTCGCCCCCAAAGCTAATATAAGATTTGCACAATCATTGATTGAAATCGGATTTGTGATACAGTGAATCAAATTATTCGTTTGTTTCAACAAATTTTTGCACTCCTAACTTTCTTTGAATATTTTCTAGGATTCCACTACGAGACATTGACTTCAATAAAACATACGCAATACTTCCACCAATAATTGTACCCATTAAAAAGCTAGGTACATAGAACATCCAAGTAAGTCCCGTTCTACCCCATAAATATGTCATTACTGGATATGAAAGAACAGAACCAATTAAACCTGTACCAATGACTTCACCAAGTACAGCAGCCCAAATCTTTCCTTTACTTACACGATATAAGATTCCAGATAATGTAGCTCCAAAAATAGCGCCCGTTAAAGCCAATGGTGGAATTCCCATAACTGTCATACGAATTAAACCAATAGCTAAAGCACAAAGAAATGAATACCAAGGCCCCATAAAAACAGCCATTGTGATATTAATAAGGTGTGCCATAGGACACATTCCTTCCACACGTAAAATGGGTGAAATGACCACTCCAACAGCTACCATCATTGAAAAAAAGACTAAGCTTAATAAGTAATTGTGTTTATTCATAATACTACCTCCTACAGATACAGATGGCCTAGAAAACACGCAAAAAACCATCTGTGGTTTCGGTATTAGACAAACAGTCCTCTCTCATCCTGTCAATTCAGGCTCCCTCGCTTGTTTTCTATACTCTAGGCGCTCCCCTACAGTAAGGCAATAAAATAAAAAGACCTGCAACGTAAAAAGGCAGGTCAAAAAAACATCTATACTTCCTACGCCGGCATTATCCGTCAGGTTTAATGGGTCGAAGTCGAACTTCCTCTCAGCAATAGCTCCCCAGATTTATTTACTACATCTAGAATTCTAGTACAAAACACACTAAAGTGCAAGCCAAATATGCTAATTTGAAATCAAGGAGGAATTTACCAATGAAACAATACAAAAATCATTTCTTAGTCATTTTAGCTATCTATTTTCTGATCTTTTTAGCTATGCAATATCTCCATATGTCATTGTTAGTGAAGAAGAAAATTCCTTATCCCACATTCTATTTTTTGCAAGCCTTATTAGTACCAATCTGATTGTTCCATTTGCACTAAATACAATCTACTTGATATATCTATTATTTAAAACCATCATGCCTCCAGATAATTAGTGCCTATTTTAGCTTCTCAACTAACTTTAAAAACTTCTTCTCATTCATCACATCATTCGTTACATATTCACCATTGTAAAATAAGGCATATGTTGTGATGGGTGTTGGCGCATTTTGCGCCTTTTCTTTTGTATCTATATGAATCGCTTTAAATTCTATATTTTGTTCTTTTGAAACATTCTCGATAATCGGAACATACTTCGCATTAAAAGGACATTGGCTTGTATAATACAAGACAAAACCAAACTCTTCGATATGACATTCTTTCGCACAAGATTTAAATTTAGGTGCATCCGAATCATTAAAAGCTAAATACCACAGTTGTATTCCATTCCTCGCTTCATCAGAGATTTTAAAACCTTTATAGGTTAAAAACTTAGGATCTGCAAGATACGGCATTTTCTTTTTACTAGATAAGATACAAATTCCATCCATTCCTTTCTTCTTACTATCCTCAATACACGTATTTAATAATTGACTTGAATAGCCATGACCCTTTAAAGATCCAGACACCCATAAACAATCTATATACATATAATTCTTGGCATCGATTGGAATCCATGCATTCTTTGCAGGAATATATTCAATAAAGCATTTTCCTCTTACACTCGATTTAATAAAGACAAGCCCATCATCAAAACGATCACACAACCAGTCTTTCTTTGATCTTACTTGAACATCTGAATTACTACTAATAGCACAACAAATGTGTTCTTGTTCTATATTTTCTTTTGTGACATATACATAATCCATGATTCAACACCTCAAAATCAGTATACTAAAAGAAGTTGAAATCAATCAATTCAAAATTACTGTTTATATCAGTTTCATCTTAATGATTCATTATCAGATATTCCTGTAGTTTAGAGTAAAAAAAACGATAAAAATGCACTGAAAATTACACGAATATTTTGTAAATAATCACACTATATGACACGTACTAAGAAAAAGGAGTTGAAATCCATCAACTCCTAAGTGTTTTATTTATCGAATTTAATAGCAGCCTGTGCAGCAGCAAGTCTAGCGATTGGTACACGATATGGTGAACAAGAAACGTAGTTCAATCCAACTCTATGACAGAATTCAATACTTGCTGGATCACCACCATGTTCTCCACAAATACCTAATTTAATATTTGGACGAGTACTTCTACCAAGTTCTGTAGCCATCTTAACAAGTTTTCCAACACCTCTTTGATCTAAGTGTGCAAATGGATCTTGTTCGAAAATCTTCTTGTCATAGTAATCTTGTAAGAATCCTCCCGCATCATCTCTTGAGAAACCAAATGTCATCTGCGTCAAGTCATTTGTACCAAATGAGAAGAATTCAGCTTCTTTTGCGATTTCATCTGCCAATAATGCAGCACGAGGAATTTCAATCATTGTACCAACATGATATTTCATGTCGAATTCTGATTCTTGAATCAATTTGTCAGCTACATCACATACAACCTTTTTAACATAACGAAGCTCTGCAACATCACCAACTAATGGGATCATGATTTCTGGTTCAATCTTCCAGTCTGGGTGTCTTTCATTAACAGCTAAAGCAGCTTGGATAACTGCCGTTGTCTGCATTTCAGCAATTTCTGGATAAGAAATAGCCAAACGACATCCACGATGACCCATCATAGGGTTGAATTCGTGTAAGCTAGAAATAACAGATTTCAATTCATCCAAACCAATGTGCATATCTTTAGCTAATTGTGTAATATCATAAGAGTTTGTTGGCAAGAATTCATGTAAAGGTGGATCCAAGTAACGAATTGTCACTGGTAATCCTTGCATAGCTTCATAGATTCCTTCAAAGTCACTTCTTTGCATAGGCAAGATTTTTTCTAATGCAACACGTCTTTGAGCTGCAGTTTTACTAACAATCATTTCACGAACCGCTTTAATACGATCTCCTTCAAAGAACATATGTTCCGTACGAACTAAACCAATACCTTGCGCACCAAATTCATGTGCTTGTTTTGCGTCATGTGGTGTATCTGCATTTGTACGAACTTTTAATGTACGTCTTTCATCTGCCCAGTTCATAAAACGTTCAAAGTCGCCTGAAATACTTGCAGGAACTGTTTTAATCGCACTACCATAAATATTTCCTGTTGACCCATCTAAACTGATCCAATCTCCACGGTGATATTTCACACCATCAATTTCAAAATATCCTTCATCATCATGCATATTGATATCACCACAACCACTTACGCAGCAAGTACCCATACCACGAGCTACTACGGCCGCATGACTTGTCATACCACCACGTACCGTTAAGATACCTTGAGATACGTGCATACCTTCAATATCTTCTGGACTTGTTTCTAAACGAACTAAGATTACTTTGTGGTTACGACTTGCTTCTTGAATGGCTTCTTCGGCACTAAATACGATTTGTCCACAAGCAGCACCAGGACTTGCTGGAAGTGCAGTCGCAATTGGTTCAGCTTTCTTTAATTCATCCGCATCAAACATTGGGTGAAGTAATGAATCCAATTGTTTTGGTTCTACCATCATTAAGGCTTCATCCGTAGTAATCATACCTTCATCCACCATGTCACACGCAATCTTTAATGCAGCTTGTGCTGTACGTTTACCATTACGTGTTTGCAACATGAACAATTTACCTTTTTCAATTGTAAATTCCATATCTTGCATATTACGATAGTGAGTTTCCAATTTCTTAGTGATTGCGACAAAATCATCATATGCTCCAGGAGCTACTTCTTTTAATTGGTCGATCTTTTGAGGTGTACGAATACCCGCAACAACATCTTCACCTTGTGCATTCATTAAGAATTCACCATATAATTTATTCTCACCAGTACTTGGATTACGCGTAAAGGCAACACCCGTACCACAATCATTACCCATATTACCAAATACCATCATCTGTACGTTAACTGCAGTTCCCCAGCTTGATGGAATATCATTCATCTTACGATAATAGATAGCACGAGGATTGTTCCAAGAACGGAATACAGCCTCAATAGCACCCATCAATTGTTCTTTAGGTTCTTCAGGGAATTCTGATTTTAATTCATTTTTGTAGAATGCCTTAAACAATTCTACCAATTTTTTCATATCCTCTGCATTTAAATCTAAATCATCCGTAATGCCTCTTTCAGCCTTTACTTCATCAATGATCTCTTCAAAACGCTTTTTACTCAACCCCATTACAACATCTGAATACATTTGAATAAAACGACGATATGAATCATATGCGAAACGCTCATTATTAGTTAAGTTAGCCACAGTTTCTGCAACTGTTTTATTCATACCTAAATTTAAAATAGTATCCATCATACCAGGCATACTCGCACGTGCCCCTGAACGAACAGATACTAATAAAGGATTGGCTTCATCCCCTAATTTCTTTCCAGATTTCTTTTCTAATAAATCTAGATACTCCATAATTTGAGTTTTAATACCATCATTGATAGTTTCATTATCTTCATAATATTGGTTACAAGCTTCTGTAGTAATTGTGAATCCATAAGGTACAGGCATTCCAAGTTTAGACATTCCAGCTAAATTGGCACCTTTTCCACCCAACAATTCACGCATTGTTTCATCGCCTTCATTAAATTCATAGACATATTTTTTATCCATAATACTTTACCTCCTTTTGTAACCGTTTACATGTGTAAACTATTATAACATACAAAATTACAAAGTGATAGTTTTTTTTAAAATTTCACAAACAAATACTCAAACATTAAAAAATTCAAAAGAAATATTTTTCTTCTCAACGAAATCATCGGCATCGAAACGAAATAGAATGTTCCTAATTTCGTTTGTGTTTCGTTTGAAAACAAAAAAAAGAACTAGACTCATCTAGTTCACATTTGCACGCTCTCTACACTTACCACAAACTGAATAATTTGGACAAGCATCTGTACACGCATTGTCGACAACCGTTCTTAATTGAGCTGGCATCATTGTCGTGATCTCATCATCATCATATCCAACCACAAGACTTTTTTCAGATAAAAGAATCGGTCTTTTTAAAATCGACGGATTTTCCTGAATCAAAGATACAAGTTCTTTCATCGAATAATCATCAATATCCTTTTTTAAAGCCTGAAATGCTTTTGAACGAACCGAAATAATATCTTCCGTTCCATTTTCACATCGCGACAATAAATATTTAATTTCACTTTCCTTCAATAATGAAGTAAAAATATTTTTTTCAATAAATTCAATTTGGTTGTCTTTTAACCATTGTTTTGCCTTACGGCAACTCGCACAACCTGGAGAAGTATATAAAATCACCATAATAATTACCTCCTTCAAGTAATTATATCATATCACTAGGTTTAAAAGAAATAGTTGTATCTATTATTTATATGTGCTATATTCTTTTCTAGTGAGGTCAAAAAATGGAAAAAGCTATTCTATCTAGAATTAATTTAAAAACATTGGATACAAATATCGCATATGATTATTTTGAAACAATTTCAGATTTAATTGATACAAAAGAAGTTCAAGATTTAAAAAAATGCAGCCAACACTTAGCTACATCTCGCTTTCAACATTCATTGAATGTTTCCTATTATTCATTTTTGATTTGTAGAAAATTCGGACTCGACGCCTATAGTGCAGCCCGTGCCGGTTTATTACATGACCTATATTACTATGATTGGAAAACCAATGACAAGCGTCCCTTAGAAGGAAATCACGCCAAGATTCATCCAATCATTGCTCTAGAAAACGCAAAAAATATTACAGCAACCAATCCAACCATTGATGATGCCATTTTACATCATATGTGGCCACTAAAGACAAGTCATCCAAACACAAGTGTTGGATGGATCATTCAAGCTGTAGATAAATTTTGTGCCATTACAGAAATGGGACACCAATCCCTATTTAGAGCAAGTCGTTCAAACAATCTATTAAGCTATTGCATTCTATTTACATTCTTATTAACAATTTAGGCAACTAGATTATCTAGCTGCCTTTAATTTTCCCTTAAATTGTTCTAACCATAAAGAACCATCTGAATTTAAACCATACTCACCCATTTGAATACTTGGCTTTTTCTCCCCATGAAAGTCACTTCCACAAGTAATCAATAAATGATGTTTTTTGGCAAGATTTTCATAATATACATTCTGTTCTGGCGTATGATAATTACTATAGGCTTCAATACCATCCACTCCCGAATCCAATAAAATTTTCAACATCTCATCGTTTTTATAAAACGTTGTAAAAGGATGTGCAACAATAGCGAGTCCACCAGCCTCATGAATCTTTTGAACCGACTCTAAAAAATCAGGCATAGGTACATATACAAACAAGTCCGATCCATATTGACATTTATCCCAAAAGAAATTCACAGGCGCCGGATCACTTCTTTTACCGCCAGGAATATAATCCTTAAAATCTGGAATATCTTGATAACGAGGATCATTAAACATATGTGTACACATCACAAACCATGGATTTTTACCATTCGCCTCTTTTAATATCGCCTCTTCATCAATTTCAACCCCATATTTTGCACGTAATCGATCACAACGAGTTGAAAATGCATTTCTAGACTTTACTTGCGTTTTTTCTAATAAATTTTGAAAATAATCATTATCTAAATCAATACCATAACCAAGTAAATGCACGTCTGTATATCCAATGCTTGTTGAACACTCAATAGCTGGAATCACTTCAATTCCAACTTCATTTCCTAAGCGAATCATTTCTTTTACACCACTAATACAATCATGATCACTAAGCGCAATGGTCTTTAAACCTTTATCTTTAGCGATTTCAATCAATTCTTTTGGTGTGAATTGTCCATCGCTCGAATAACAAGAATGCATATGCAAATCAAATCTATTCATACTTACCTCTTATAATATATAGAAAAATAAAATCACAAAAATACCAAGAATAATGCGATACCATCCAAAAACAGTAAAATCATGATTCTTTACATAATTTAATAAAGCCTTTATCGCAAATAAGCTGACCACAAAAGCTACAAAAGTACCTAATACCAATAAGAATAATTGTCCAAAACTAAACAATCCAACCTTCATCAAATATTTGATGACTTTTAATAGACTCGCACCAAACATAACAGGAATGGCTAAAAAGAAGGAAAATTCACTAGCGACCGTTCTTGAACAACCACAATATAAACCGCCCAAAATCGTGGCTCCAGATCTTGATGTACCTGGAATTAAAGCCAAACATTGAAAACAACCAATCTTTAAAGCCGATTTGTAATCCAAACGCTCAATGGTTTGAACCTTTTCTTTCTTTGGATGTTTTTCTACGAATATAAAGATCATTCCATATAGAATCAAAGTGATCGCAATCACAATATTCTTCGATAAATAATCCTCAATGATATTATCCAATAATAAACCAATGATGGCAGCGGGAATTACTCCCACAATCACCTTTGACCACAGTTGCAATGTCTGTTTCTTCTTCTTTGCTGATTTTCTTGAATCAAACGGATTCAATTTTTGCTCATACAAAACTAAAACTGCCAGTATACTACCAAATTGAATGACAACTTTGAACACTTCAAAAAATTTAGCCGGCTCTAAAGGCCATATACTCGAGAACAAAATCAAATGTCCTGTTGAAGAAATAGGTAACCATTCGGTAATTCCTTGAATGATACCTAAAAAGATTGTTTTAATAATATCTATCATTCTTCATTCCTTTTTGATGCATAATCATGAACCATCTCTTTAAAGATTTCTCCACGAATCTCATAATTTTTAAATTGATCAAAACTAGAACATGCAGGACACAACAAGACAATATCACCAGGTTTCGCAAACAAGACAGCCTTTTCAAACGCATCCTTCATTGTTTCTACACTTACTTGATTCGAAAAAATATCTTTAAATTTATCTTTTGTTTGACCAAAAGAGATACATTTCTTAACAACCGCATCATATTGTTTCAAATCATCAAAAGAAATATGTTTATCTTTACCACCACATAGTAAGATCACATTCTTTTCAAAAGCGGATAATCCAGCACAAGCCGCATGCGTATTTGTTGCCTTTGAATCATTATAGAAACGCACATTATCGATTGTATCCACATATTCAATACGATGTTCTACACCACTAAATTCACGAATTACTTCTTGAATATTAAATAGGGAAACACCCATTAAGTAAGCCATACAACTTGCCATCATCGCATTACCACAATTGAATTCTCCAACAATTTTTAAATCGGATAATTTAAACAATTGTGTATCTTTATAATAGGCATATTTATCATCTTTATATAAATCCACATCTTTTCTTTTTAAAGAAAAATCAATCACATGACAAGGAATATTTTGCGCATACTTCACAACATTTTCATCATCCACATTACGAATAAAATAATCATCCGCATTTGTGTTTTCATAAATACGCATCTTACTTTCATAATAAGCCTCTAGACTATCCATATAATCTAAGTGATCTGGCGCTAGATTTGTGACAGTCGATACATGTGGTCTAAATGTTTCAATTCCTAACAATTGAAAATTACTCAATTCCAAGGCTACATTATAATTTGTATCCGTATATTCTAAAGCCAATTCACACAAAGGCGTACCAATGTTTCCGGCAACTAAACTCTTTCTTTGACGATTCAACATCTCAAATAATAAAGTTGTTACCGTTGTCTTTCCATCCGTACCTGTAACAGCCGCATAATCAAAGTTTTTCGCATAACGATATGCCACTTCAATTTCCGTATAGATTTTTGCGTTTTGTTCCACAAAATAATGAACGAAAGGCACACGATAAGGAATTCCAGGATTCTTTACAATAAACGCATATTTTTTTTCTTTTAAACAATCTGGATGCACTTCATCATATACTTCAATACCCAATGATTCTAATTCACTCTTTTCATTCACTTTATTAGAATCTGTTAAAATCACATGATACCCATTTTTTAATAATAGTTTACTTACCGCAATACCACTACGAGCCGCACCAATAACCAATACAGTTTCCATTCTACATTACCCCCAAAACAAGCCCAAGAATAGCTAAGATCACACCTACAAGTCTAAAGCGAGTTACAACCTTTTCTTCAGACCAGCCACACATTTCAAAATGGTGATGTAAAGGCGCCATCTTAAAGATTCTTCTATGTGTTTTTTTATAATACGTAACCTGTATAATTACACTTAAAACCTCTGCCACAAACACAAATCCAATCACAACCAAAAGGATTTCTTGTTTTAAAACCATTGCGATGGCCGCTATAAAGCCACCTAGTGCTAAAGATCCAGTATCGCCCATAAAGATCTTAGCTGGATGCTTATTGAATTTTAAATAACCTAGTAACGCAAAGATGACCATACAAATCAAGCATGCCACATTATTTAAGTCTTGAATGAATGCGAAAATCGCAAAAGGAACTAATGCGATCACCATTTGACCTGCACATAATCCATCCAAACCATCCGTTAAGTTAACGGCATTGGTTTCTGCTGTAAACATTAAGAAAACTAAAATAAAGTAGAACCATGATAAATTGATAGTGACATCAAAAATAGGAATCCAAATATCTGTAGTTGAATTTGTTCGGTACAAGAAGAAAAATACAACGGCTAAAATAGATTGAAGTAAAAACTTATGCGCTGGTTTTAATCCTTCATTGTTCTTTTGAACTACAATAATATAATCATCAATAAATCCAACAACGCCATATCCTACAAAGGCCAATAAAATAATCATTGTGTTCATATCTAATTTGAATGGTGTAAAGAAAGAACCAATCACATACACAAGTGTAGGCACAATAATAAAGGCTAATCCACCCATAGTCGGCGTACCATTTTTCTTTTTATGACTTGCCAAGCCCTCTTCTCTTTCCGTCTGTCCAAATTTGATTTTATGTAAATAATCAATCAATCCAGGCATGATGACCAACATAATAACGAGTGTGATTAAACACATTCCAATAATCCATATATAATTCGAATTCAACATTCTATCTACTCCTCTTTTCAAAACACTATCATTATAACATTCTATTGAATTCCTAACAAATTTTAATTCAGGACTTGAAATACAGGCTTGTTAATGGTATTATAGTTAAGCGATTGCGTAAATGAAAGAAAAAGGAGGACATTAAGATGTCAAGAGTATGTGCAGTATCTGGAAAAGGTCCTTTATCTGGAAATAAACGTTCTCACTCAATGCGTGCTTCTCGCCGTAAATGGAACGTGAATCTTCAAAAAGTTCGTGTTGTAGTTGACGGAAAACCTCAAACTATCCGTGTTTCAGCTAGAACATTAAAAACATTGAAGAAACAAAACGCTATTTAATTTTAGATAATTAGGATCCTTAAAAAAATTATGCATAAGATAAAAAAGAAGAGATACACTCTTCTTTTTTTCTATTTATAGAATTCTTTTAATTTTTCATTCAAACATTTGGCAACCTTCAAGTCTTGTTTGAATTGAAAATTATGTTGAATAACTGGAGACTTCGAGATATATACATATACCTTATTTCCGTTTAATAATTGAATTTCAATACCCACATATACTTTTTTCATTTCAATGAAAATACTATGATTAAAAGTGCTCACTAATACCCTATGAGAAAACATAGGTGATTTATCTTTATACTTTGCATCTTCATATACAATTTGACTTGATGCGACATCATTAAATTGATAGTTTCCTAAACTTCCACGAAGTATAGTAAACACTTTATTCTTCTCATCAAAAATAATACTATCCATAAAATTTATCACCCTTACAATCCTATTATACCATCCACAATAAGATAAAAGTGCAGATTTCTCTGCACTTTCAGCTTGGCTCTATTTACTTTTACAGGATATTATTATATTTCAAACCATTGAATTTCGCATTCTGCTAATTCAACTTCAAAACTAGAACCATCACCCTTATAAATTGTTGTAGTTTGAGGTTCATATGTATTATTTACAACACAGAAACTATTTGTAGAAGGATATACATTGACATCTACATTATAGTTCTCTGAATACCAACGCTTCATCTCATCTTCCTTATGTGCCGCAAAGAAGATGGCACGATATAAGAGTCGTACATTTTCAAAACTAAAAGGAAGACCATTCATATACACACCGCGCCCTTTTCCATATTCATTCACGGCTAGATTTACATGCAGATCTTTTTCAGCCAAGATTTCTGTACCAGGTAATGCATATACATTATTGATGCATTCTCCCCAGTCTTCATGCTCTAATTGTTCCGTAATAAAATGATTTGGATGCACTTCCCAATTATACTTATCTGTATGCATAGTGAAACCTAATTCTTTATCGACACCTAATACATCATATAATGTAAAATATTTACCATTACGATTTATAGCTGTTGGCTCACCGACACCGATGAATCCACCACCTTGATCAACATAGCGACGAAGTGCTGTAATGATTGTTTCGTCAAATTCTGCACCACCACTAAAACTTGTATAGGCAGAACCAATATTCATCACAACATCCATATCCTCTAAAATGGATGGATCTTTGCGAATATCATCAAAACTAATAAAGCGAACATCAAACGGAAATCCACTCAATGCTTCCATAACACCTGTGTATGAATAAATTTGTTTATACCAAATCGCATGATGAACTAAATGCGTTCCCCAACGACGAAGTTCACCCCAACTATTGATAACACCCACTTTTAATAAGTTATGTGGAACTTGTTGATTTACATGTGAATATAAAGTACGGAATTCATCACAAACCTTTTCAATATAATCAATAAATTCTGGGAAATCCAACGCTAATTTTAAATATCCACCATAACCAATACGATCTACAGGACTTCTTAAAATAGCTCTACGAGCCGTTACCCAATTGACCTTAGCTTCTTTTAATGGATCTCCATTTTCATGAAAAACATCTGGGAAGAAATAAGGTAAGAATCTTCCTTCTGTATATTTAACACCTTTAATATCTGAAATCAAACGAAGTGTAGTACCAGAACCAACCGATCCTACAACGGCATCTAATCCAATCGATTCAAAATATTTACCAAATGGTTCTGTACCAATCCAGTGATCACCTAAAAACATCATGGCTTCTTTTCCATATTCATGACAAATATCGACAAATTTTTTAGCCAGCTTACTCACTTCACGCTGTTGGAAATCCATAAAGTCACGATATTCCTTTGTAGGAACACAGAATGTAGAGTTATTGAATCCTTTGTTGATAATATATTCCGCTCTGAATGGATAGCCTACTTCTTTTTCAAATTGTTCCAAGATATATGGAGATACAGAAGCACTATATCCAAACCAATCTACAAATTTTTCTCGAGCAAACTCATCAAATTGTAAAGTAAACTGGTGGAAGAATGTTGTAAAACGAACAACATCCACATCATCTCTTTCCTCACAGAACTTTCTAAATTTATCCAAAACATACTTTTGTGTTTTTGGCTGTCTAACATCATACGTCATCTGATGCTCTTCATCTTTCCAATCATTTGTTAGGGCATTATACATATGTACTGGGTCCCAGATCACAAAAGCTAAAAAGCTTACAGTATACGCATGATATGGAATAGTTTCATGAATAGTCACTTCCATTGTTTCTTCATCATAATCCCAATTTGTGACAACTTCATCTGTAGTACGATCAATCACTTCCCACCATCTATGATTGTCTTTAGTGTTTGGTTTTAATTGATCTGAATAGAAATGCTGCATGATTTGAATCTTTAATTCCGTATCACGAGCCGTCACAAAATCACTCATCAAATACATTTGTTGAATTTCATCTGGATTTGCTTTTGCCCAAGCATTATCTTTTCTTGTCGTATAATACGTTGCATATTGTTTGATGTCCATTTTACGCAATTCTTCCGGCATATCCGTTCCATCACAGTCACGAATCGCATCGGCTTTCCATCGATGAATGATTTCAATTGTCGCATCAATCACATCAACATCTGTTGGTACAGTTACTCTGCCTGTTTCAATCATTTTTATTTTCTCCTAAACTAGTCAATTCTATTTTCTGTTTCTAAATCAAAGAAATGCACTTTTGATAAATCCATAGTCAATTTAATTGTTGTATGTGCTTCTGGTTCTAAACGAGAATTTACTTTCGCACACATTTTTTGCCCATTTAAAGAACCATGTAAAATATATTCATGTCCCAATAATTCAGCCACTTCAATTTCAAAATCAAAGTTTGCACTTGGATACGTATCGGCAACAATGCCTTCCCCATGTAGATCTTCTGGACGAATACCCATAATGATTTCTTTTCCTTGGTAACTAGAAAGTTTTTCGTGATACATCAAAGGAATATCAATCTTCATATCATCTACATAAAAGAATCCATTTTTGTAAACACCCTTAATAAAGTTTGTAGCTGGAGCCCCCAAGAATCCTGCAACAAATAGATTTGCGGGATTATTATAAATTTCTTTAGGTGAACCAATCTGTTGAATATATCCACCCTTCATAACAACAATACGATCCGCCATTGTCATAGCTTCTGTTTGATCATGTGTAACATAAATTGTAGTAGCACCAATTCTTTCATGTAGCTGAATGATTTCAGAACGCATTTGAACACGCAATTTAGCATCTAGGTTTGAAAGTGGTTCATCCATCAAGAATACTTTCGCATTACGTACAATCGCACGTCCTAATGCAACACGTTGTCTTTGTCCACCCGATAATGCCTTTGGTTTACGATCCAAATAAGGCTCGATTTCCAAAATACGTGCCGCTTCATGTACACGTTTATCTATTTCTTCCTTGCTGAACTTACGAAGTTTTAAACCAAAAGCCATATTCTCATACACACTCATATGTGGATATAAAGCATAGGATTGGAATACCATCGCAATATCACGATCTTTTGGTTCCACATCATTCATTCTTTTTCCATCAATATAGAAATCACCGGCACTAATCTCTTCTAAACCAGCAATCATACGAAGTGTTGTAGACTTACCACATCCACTAGGTCCTACAAACACAATAAATTCTTTATCTTTTACATCTAAATTAAAGTCAAATACAGCCTGAACATTGTTGTCATATATTTTATCAACATGCTGCAAAGATAATTCTGCCATACTTCATCCTCCTATTTATGTTTCTTGTTGTATAAAAACAACAATGTAAGTAAACCCGTCAATCCAACAATTTCAATCATTAAATTACGAACACTAACTGTCTTTTGTGCCCAAATGATTAGTCCTAAAAACACAAAGAATAAAATAATCATAACTATATTCATTACTTTATTATCATCTCTCATACTAGACACCTCTTACTCTTTCATTCCACCAATGCTCATACCTTGTGTAATCTTCTTTTGAACACAAATATAAAGAATCAGTGTTGGAATCATAACAATTACCAATCCAGCATACATAACACCAAAATTTGCTTGTGATTTTGCATCGGCCATCAAATATTTAACACCAACTGCCAAAGTCGCATTTTCTTTATCCATAAATGTAAATGCGATAATATATTCGTTCCAGAATGCTAAAAACTGAAATAAAATTACAGTAATAATACTAGGTCTAGCCATTGGAATCATAATTTTAGTCATAGTCTTGAAATAGCCACAACCATCAATACGTGCTGCTTCTTCATAAGCTTTTGGCAACGTTTTGAAATAACCTGTCAACAAATAAATCGTAAATGGCAAGGCTGTTGCTGCATAAACGACAGATAGCCAGAATTTACTATTCAAGAAAAAGTCGACGCCAAGCTTGATATCGGCATTAAATAACATCAAGAAAATAGGTAATACGATGTAATTCACGTTGACAAATAGTCCGGCCATAAACAATCCGTTAAAGAATTTCTTTCCAACAAAATCAAAGCGAGCTAATACATACGATGCTGGAAGAGCAACCACCAACAAGATAACTAAGGATAACGCGGTTACGATGATCGTATTCACCAAATAATCACCCATTCTTGCCTTCACAAAGGCATCCGCAAAGTTTGACCATAACATTTGTTTTGGAAAATCAAATGGATTGCCACTTACCAATTCGAGTTGCGATTTTAAAGATGCAAGGAAAACCCATGCGATCGGTACAATAATCGAAATAGCTAACGTAATCAATGCTACATAAACAAAGATTTTATATAAAGGAAAATTACGCTTCTTCATATTTCATCCTCCTAATACTGCAATACATCACGTTCTGTGACTTTATTTATAATAGCGGATAACGCAAATGAGAATACGAAGATACAAACTCCGATTGCCATACCAAATCCATATTTACCCGCAAACGCATTGTTATACATATAGTTCAATGCCACTTCACTTCCTAAGTTTCCTTCACTTGTCAACTGCACAAACATGAAGGATAAGTTAATTGTAGAAATAACGAAGAAAGTCAAAGTTGTACGAATGTTATCCCAAATCAATGGTAAAGTAATCATAAAAAATTGCTTTACTTTACTTGCCCCTTCTAAACTTGCCGCTTCATAAAGATTTTCTGGAATACTTGTCATACTCGACATATACATAACCATATAATATCCAATGGCCTGCCAAACTAATGCACCAATAATAGAATAGTTAATAACATCTGGATTTCCCATCCATTGTCTTTGTAAAGATTCTAGACCAATCATACCTAAGAATGAATTCAAAATACCATTGGTTGGTTGATAAATGGCTGAGAAAATACCTGCGATAACTACAATACTCAAAATATTTGGAATATAGAAAATCACGCGGAAGAAATTCTTTCCTACAAATTCTTCACGAGTTAATAAGGTCGCAAATAAGACTGCCAACACCAAAGTGATGATTGTGATCAATACAACATATAAAATTGTATTTTGCATAGCCTCAATAAAACGCATATCGTTAAAAAGAACCTTAAAGTTGAATAAACCTGCAAAAGTGGCATCACTTACGAAATTGCTCTTTTTAAAGAATGCCGTCTTAAATACATCAATCGTTGGAATGACCATAAAAATGACAACTAAAATAACGGCTGGTGCAAGACACGCAAATACGAAACGATTTTGTGCTTTCTTTTTATTCATGAGTTACCTCCCATCTTTTAAAAAGCGACGAGCAATAATATGCTCATCGCTTTATGTTAAAATATACTTTTTTAATTATTCAGCTACGGCTTTATTTTTTGCTAATTTAGCCCAAGCGTCTGATAATTTAGCTTGATAATCTTTTGCACTTAATTCACCTGTTGCTAAAGAGTCGATTGAACCAAATACTGTAGCAGCACGATCGAAATCTGGTAAGTTATCTGTGTTATAAGGAGCAAATGCACCTAAAGCTGCAGAAGCATTATCATATACTGAGAAGAATTCTTTTGTATATCCATCTTCCATAGCTGCAATCGTATCAGACATAGTATCTGTTGGAACAATGTTTCCACCTTCAGCCATGATCTTAACGCCTTCTTCAGAATAGATAAACTTCAAGAATGCTTTTGCATCATCTACATTTTTAGCTTGAGCAGGAATCCATACTTGTTCAGTCATAGATCCAACGAAACGTTCACCATCTTTTTCTAATGCAGGCAATGGAAGTAATCCCCAGTGATAATCTTCAGGCGTTGTATCTGCCATTTCATTCACTACCCAGTCACCATTAGGCATGAATAATGCTTTTCCATCAATAACTGCCTGTTGGTTCATTGTGAATCCATCTTTCGCATTGGCATTAGATACTGTATCAGAATATAAATAATCAGGACTTACTAATTTAGTTAAAATATCGATAGTTTGTTTAGCACCATCTGTATTCCAAGCATCCTTATCATAATTTAATACGTTAGATAATAATTCTTCTCCACCTGTTTCTTTCAACAATGCATTTAATGTATTATCAAAATAACCGTTTGTTGGATATGTAAATAATGAAATACCATCTTGTTTAGCTTGATCACCTAAAGCCCAGAATTCATCCCAAGTTGTTGGAAGATCATATTTCTTTCCTTCTCCAACTAATTCTGTATTATAGAAGAATCCAGCAGGTGTTGTTTTAAGTGGCATTAAATAAGATTTTCCATCCCCATAATATTGTACGATACTACTATTCGCATAGTTTTCATCCATACCTACTTCTTTAACAACATCAGAGATATCTAATACTTCGTGTGTATTTAATTGAGTTTCCGTATATCCAGAAGGCTGTCCTAAATTATAATAAACAACATCTGAATATTCACCCTTCGCATTTTCTTTATTTAATACATCTGGCAATTCTTTTTCAAAGCGCAATTGCACATCTACATCTGGATTTGCTTTTTCGAAAGCCTTTGCTAACTTTGTAAATACTTCTTCACCATTTCCACCAGAGAACGAATCAAATTTTAATACTCGTTTATCTCCAGAATCAGAATTTTCAGCTGGTTTACTTGAACATCCTGCTAACATTGAAGCAGCCATCGCAAATGACAACCCAGCAGTTATAACTTTTTTCATACTTTACCTCCTCATAAAATTCGTATGAACCTCTTTTGACAATCAAAGTATAGCTTATTTGTAAGCGCTTTATCATAAAAATATAGCTCGATATTTTAGATATATTGCGATTCGATGAATTTATGAACAAAATTGATAAATAAATGAAAACATTATATAATTATACAAAAAGAGGTGTTTATATGAGTACGCAACGCTTTCAAATCGATCAAGTCGATTTCAACAAAGCACGCCCAAAGCTTTTATATATAACAGAATCTAAATTTGATCATGAATGGAATTCCACTCTGCATACACACTTATATACAGAAATGTTCTATGTGACAAAAGGCCATGGACTTTTAAGTCTAGATAATAAAAACTATCCTGTCAAAGAAGATGATTTAGTTATAGTCAATCCTCTTGTTTCCCATACAGAACGTGGTATTGAAAATGTAAACTTCGAATATATTGTCATGGGAATTGAAGGTGTCACTTACTTTTCAAAAGAAGAAGATGAAGAACAAGGTTGTAGTATTGCCAATTATTGTGAATATAAACATGAAGTTTTATTTTATTTGAAAACAATCCTATTTGAAGTAAAGACAAAAGATACAGAATACCAATCTCTTTGTCAAAACCTACTTGAAGTTTTATTGATCAACCTCATGCGACGTGCAAACATCAACTTAAAATCTTCACCAATCAATAAAGCCAATAAAGATTGTGTCTTAATTGAAAAATATATTGATGCACACTTCAAAGAAGACATCACACTCGATACATTAAGTGAACTCACATTCTTAAACAAATACCATATTGTACATGCCTTTAAACAATATAAAGGCATTTCTCCCATTAACTATATGATTCAAAAACGTTTGGAAGAAGCTAAACTTTTGTTATCTACAACCAACCTACAAATTTCAGAAATCGCATATATTGTTGGTTTTACAAGCCAATCCTATTTTGCACAAGCCTTTAAAAAGGCCACCCTTACTTCTCCATTGCAATATCGTAAAGATAATAGCCATTCATAAGAGGTAAAGAAAATGAACAAACAAGATAAGGATGAATTACTGAATCAAGGCCTAACTCAAAAAGAAATAGAAGATTTAACACAAAAGGGTTTTTCAAAAGAAGAAATAATACAATCCCATCAATATGGCAACGAAATTAAGAAAGGATCTACTTTCATCGCATGGATCGTGGATTTGATCACTTGGTTTCTACCTTAAAACAGCAGCGATTATCAAATCACTGCTGTTCTTTTTTTCGCTTTTTATTTAAATACATATTTTGATCTGCCAAATCCTTAACACTCACAATATCTCCCGTCAGCAACAAAGCCGATCCGTAAGATACCGAAGGTAAATATTTATATTTTCTTTGTTTGGATTTCATCAAATGATCAAATTGTATAGAACACGATTCTTCATTACGACTATTTTTTAATAATACACAAAACTCATCGCCACCAATTCTGTAACAATATCCATATTTGGCATAGGCTTTCTTAATACAATTGGCAATGATACTTAGACAAAGATCTCCTTTGACATGTCCATACACATCATTAACATGTTTAAAATCATCCACATCAAACACGATCAACATTCCATTTGTATAATTCATTTCATGACTACGATTCAAGAAACTATTCTGATTCAACAATCCTGTTAAACTATCCAATTGATTCCACATTTCACTACAATAAATAAAATAAAGTACAGAAAGTAAAGTGACACAAAGCCAGCTCACATGAAGATTAGGAACGATGATTTGAATAATGGTTTCTGCAGCCAAGAAGATAATCAATGGATAAATCAATGCTTTACTGCGATTTTGAAACTGCTTCGAAACTAAGATTGTGGATAAAGATAAATAGAATATAGATATAAAATACACAAAGATGTAAATAAAGAAATAAGGCCCACGAGAATATATATTTTCTTGACTTACTGAAAATACAAGTCCAGACGGAATCGATATCGCAAGAACCAAAAGATAGATAATTTCGCATAAAATTGCCAATTTAAATTCCCACCTAAGCCTTGTTTTTTTATCCAATACATACACAAGACAGATACAAACAGATGGTGTAAGTCCAAAACCAAGATAATTCGATATAATATTGATCCAACGATAACGAACTGGTAAACCATCCACTTTTAAGGTAATGACTTCTAATATAGAAATAAACGCAATCAATATAAACGCAAAGAAAAACCCTCGCTTTTGTTTTTTATTTAATGATTCGCTTAATCGCGTCAACACGCACATGAAACAAAGAACGAAAATATCAATTGTCGTTAATACATAAAAATATCCATTCATCTATTGTTCCACCGTTTCTTTTGTATATATACACCTAGATACAATTGGACTATTTTTCTTTAAATATTCTTTTTGAAGCCAATCCAAATACGTTCCAGGACTAATGATCCCACGTATGCTTAATACATCTGCGCCAAGTGTTCCTAAAACTAAATCTGTAAAAGAAGCACAATTATCACCTAAAGCCCAATAAATATGAAATTTACCACTCTTTACCTTATATAATTTAGCTCCCGTACGATAATGAAGACGACTCGGATAATCCATTTCATACTTACTAAAATGATCATAGCCATCTTCTTTTTCTATTTTAGTATACCAACGATACCCATTTAAACGAATCTTTTCAATTTCCTTTTCTATGAATGCATTTTGTTTTGGCGTTGTCAAAATACCATACTCAAAAATCGAATTATTTTCAGCCGAAATCATATTTGGAATATATTTCTCTAAAGGCACTGTAAAAAAGATACCATCTCCAATTGTTTGATTCAAACGAAAGGAATCACTATCATAATTGCCATAACTATATACAATATTGTCATATGAAAAACAAATGTGACCTACCTTTTGAAAACCTTTAGGCCCCACATGTACAATCACTTTTAAACGAACAGAATCCTCCATTTTATACGTATTTAAATCTTCTGGTTTGCCTTCTTCTAAATAACGGTTAATACTCGCCAATGCAGCATCGGGCACTAAAGCACACAAAAAAGCAGGAAGCGTGATTCTTACTTTACGTTTCCACTTATATTTTGTAAGAGGATTGATTCCCACATATCCATCGCCTAAATAACGCAAGCCTAGAATCATAAAATAGATTCCAAATGCTTGCATTAAAAGATCCGTATGAAAATTTGGATTCAAAAGAAGATAAAAACCAAATAAAATATAAATAATGGTAAACACAAAGTTAAAAAACTTCCCTTTAAAATGATTGATTTTATCAATCACAAGTTGAATAAAACAAGCCGAACCACAAAGAATACAATACCCACCAAAATTCACTCGCAAGATCCATTGTGGAATATAACGAAAGTTCATCAAGAAAAACATAAACGCAAACGATAAGATTGAAAAGAAAAAGTTTTTGTTTTTTTTATTTTTAAAAAATCGAATAAATAAAGTAACTCCGTTCGCAAATAAAAACAGAATGGAAACAACTAAGATCCATGTGAAAACTCGATTTGGAATACATATCATGATAGCTCCAGCCACCATTAAAATAGTTCCAATCACAAAGTTCATAGCTACATCATAAAACATAGACTACCTCCAATTGGATTCTACACAAAGAAAGCGCCCCTCTTCTATACGAACAATGCCTTTATCTTCAACCAAAGAATTACTTGTTGTATATATTTCCTCAATATGAATACGTCTAGATTGTAGTGGATATAAAAATCCAGATAAAGAAAGTACACCTTCTAAAATTGGATAGAATGAAATATGCCGATACGTATTATCAATTTCATACTCCCCTACATTCATAACAGATATCTTTTGATGTTCATCCATCAAAACCAAATTATTAAAACGATACATTGCCAAACGAATATTGGCAATTGTATGATCAATTCTGCCCTGCATTCCACCATACAAATAGATCGTATCATAATCTTTACATAGTCGAATCGCAAGTTCTGAATCCGTTTCATCTTTCATGATTGGATGTCTTTCAATCGGACACGTAATTCGTTTTAAATCTTCTTCGTTTAAAGAATCAAAGTCTCCAACAGCCATTTTGATAGGAAGACCTTGATCTATAATTTTTAATGCCCCCGCATCTACGCCAATATAATCACAACCTTCAATAATAGGTACGACATCAACGAGTGGGGTAATCAAAACAGCACAAGTCATATTTATGCAAGCATACCTTCAATGGTTTTGGTAATATCATTTTTAAATACGTAGCTACCCGCAACCAATGTATCACAACCTGCATCCAATGCAGATTTATACGTATCTTGATTAATACCACCATCTATTTCAATACGATAGGACAGATTCAATTCTTGACGTTTCTCTTTTAACCACTCTACCTTTTTAAGCATGTCTGCCATGAATTTTTGGCCACCAAAACCAGGCTCTACACTCATAACTAAAACTAAATCACAAGATTTTAATACACTTTCAAAAGGTTCAATCGCTGTATTTGGCTTAACCACAATACCGCCTTTTGCCCCCAAATTATGAATTTCATCCAATAAGCCTTGAATACGATTTAAATCATTATCTAAAGCTTCTGTATGGAATGTGACTAAATCCGCTCCATTTTGAATGAAAATTGGTGCATACGTTTTGGGATCTTCAACCATCAAATGCACATCCATAAATAATGGACAAGCCTTTTTAAAGCCTTTTAAAATATCAGGTCCAAAAGTTAAGTTTGGTACAAAATGACCATCCATCACATCAAAGTGTAACCATTTTGCCTTGGATGCCTTTAACTCTTCAAGTTGCGCACTCACATTGGAATAATCCAAAGATAAAATTGAAGGTGCAATTACAATTTCATTCATAGTTTCTTACCTCTTTCTTCCATAATATTTTTATAATCCTCATAGATTGACGCGTTGATTTCACCCTTATTGAGTGCCTCTTTAATGCTACAATCCGGTTCATTTAAATGCTTACAGTCTTTAAATCGACACGTATGAATATAAGGTTTAAAATCAAGAATACACGCATCTAAATGGGATGTATCTAATCTAGTAAAATCTAAACTTGAAAAACCTGGCGTATCCGCCACTAATCCATCACATACAGGATGTAATTGGCAATAGCGTGTTGTATGTTTACCACGCCCTAAAGCTTTTGAGATAGCTTGTGTCTGCAATTCAAAATCCGGATTCAAGCGATTCAATAAACTACTCTTACCCGCTCCAGATTGACCACATAATACGGATACCTTACCATTTAAGATTTCCTGCAATTCTCTATCATCACTACCTGGATTTGAGAATACCACATCATATCCAGCCTTTTTGTATTTTTCTAAATCCGCCAAGATTTCTTCAGAATCCTCTAACAAATCCAGTTTTGTCACACAAATCACCGGTTTTACTCCAGCCAGACCTACCAAGAAAATCAAACGATTTAAAAGATGACATGAATAATCTGGATCTTTTAAACTTGTGACAATCAATGCCTGATCGACATTGGCAATGGCCGGTCTTAAAAGACGATTTGTTCGTGGCAACACTTTATGAATGCGATACGAATCTTCAATCTTTTCATATTCTACAAAATCCCCTACAACAGGCGTTTGTTGCTGGCGCATTTTACCTCTTGGTTTGGCAATAATTTCTTCTTTTTCATTTTGAATCGTATATTGATTCGAAATAATTTTTATAATTCTTCCCTGCTGCATATTAATCATAATACAGTGTAACAACACTGTTTGTTCCTTCCTGTACATATTCTGTCCCTACATCTGGTGAGACACTAATTACTTTATTACTTCCTGAACCATCTGTAATTTTACTTAAAACAGCCGCAATACCTAGATCATTCAATTCATCTTTGGCATCTAATACATCTTTTCCAATCAAATCCGACGGAATCACAATAGAAGGATATGTACTTACGACAAATGTTATTGTTTTTTTACTGTCCGGATCCATTCGAGTTCCTGGAGTTAAGCCCTTTTGTTTCAACACAATACCCGGATCCAAATCTTTCTTACCCTTGTATTCCACGACAATATTTACATTGGGACAATTCTTTTCCAATTCATATTCAGCATCCACATACGTTCCATCTGTAAAATCAGGTACTAAATAGGTTGCACCTTTAGATACAGTTAAAACGATCTTAGTATCATTTAAAATAACTTCACCCTTTTTATGGGAAGACTTAATGATTTTTCCCTTTTCATATTTATCATTTGCCCTATAGACATATGTGACTTTGGAAGTATTAAAATGCGCATCCTGCAATGTATCGATCGCATCTTCTTGGCTTTGTCCAATCACATCTGGCATCGTTTGATAGCCTAAAAATCCACTAATTCGAATGATTCCTGTAATACTTGCGACAAGCACTAATACAACGATTCCAATAATTACTGCAGCTGAAATCATTAAAGCAGGAATCCAATTTCTTTGTTTCTTTTCCACTTTTACAGGCTCTTCATCCTCAAAATCAAGATGTCCATTATCAAATTTCAACAATTCACTTGTTTGATCTTGATCCACTTTAATACGTTTCATATTCCGATATTCATCATCCATGCAATGAATCAAATCATAAAGCATTTCTTTACAAGAAACATAACGATCAGATAGATTTTTAGCCGTCGCCTTTAAAATAATATTCTCTACCGATTGCGGAATGTTCGGATTAAAATCACGAACATATGGCATTGGCTTACGCAAATGCTTAATTGCGATTTCTGTTGGTGTTTTTCCTGTAAAAGGAACTTTGCCTGTTAATAATTCATAGAATACAATACCCAAAGAATATATATCGACTTGTTCATTGGGTTCTTTTCCCTGTGTTGTTTCAGGAGCTAAGTAGTGTGCTGAACCCATGACTGTATTGTTAAAAGTTAATTGTACAGATCCATTAGCTACCGCAATCCCAAAATCAGTGATTTTTATGGTTCCATCATCTTTAACTAAAACATTTTGTGGTTTTATGTCACGATGAATAATTTTATGTTCATGCGCATGATTTATAGCACTCACCAATTGTTTCATAATGCCTATGGCCTCATCGACATCTAAGGCACCACGCTGCGCAATCAATTCTTTCAATGTTCTTCCACGAATAAATTCCATAACAATATAGTGCATACCTTCATATTCACCAACATCATATATATCCACTACATTGGGGTGGGATAGTCGACTTGCTGCACTTGCCTCACGTTGAAAACGAACAAGTGCCATCGCATCTTGACTTAATTTATCACGTAGAACTTTGATTGCGACAATACGATTTAAAATTGTATCTTTTGCCTTATAGACATCCGCCATACCACCTTGTCCAATCAAAGACAAGATTTCATAACGATTCGCTATCTGTTCCATCATCATATTATTGTTCTCCATCATTCTCCATTAAGATAATTGAACAATTGTCATAACCACCCGATTGGTTGGCTCTTGCGATCAATGTATCCACTTTTTCCTGTAAAGAAAGGCTTTCATCATGCACAATATCTGAAATTACCTTCTTTTCCACATATCCATGAAGCCCATCACTTGAGATCAATAAATAGTTATATGTATTTTCAATCTTATTGATATCAATACGGAACACATGCCATACACCAAGTGCATTTGTCAATGTATTTTTTTTAGGATGTGTTTTTGCCTCTTCACTTGTGATTTTGCCTTCCTTTAAAAGTTGGGCAATTACACTATGATCTTCACTCATTTGAATCAACTCCCCATTATAATCGGCATAGATTCTTGAATCTCCTACATTGAAAATAAAGGTTCCAATGCTAGCTACAATAACACCCACAGCGGTTGTTCCCATACCTCTCTCGTTTGGGTTTTTTAAACTTTTTGAATAAATAAAATCATTCGCCTGATTTAAATTTTCACGAATCCAATTATCCACCTGTCGATCTTTATTAAATTTAGGAGCCTTCATAAATGCCTCATACATTGTCATGACCGCTGTATGACTTGCCACTTCTCCGGCTTTTGCCCCGCCAATACCATCACAGACGATGGCCATCCATTCATCATTGTCATTGTGGGCAATACAATAATCATCTTCATTTAATTTTCTTACAAGACCTACATTCGTATTCGCAAAAACTTTCATCGACTTAAATTCCTTCCTTTTTTATTTCCTTAATTCTTAACTGACCACAAGCTGCATCAATATCATTACCATGCTCTTTTCGAATTGTGCAACGCACATGATTTTTCATCAACAAATCATAGAATACCATCGCCTCATCATGTGTAACCGATTTGAAGCCTTTTTCATCAACCGCATTATATGGAATCAAATTTACATAGGCATTCATTCCATGTAAAAGCTTCGATAATTGTTTGGCATGTTCAGGATGATCATTGACACCATTTAATAAAATATATTCAAATGTCAAACGACGATTATTTTCCTTACCATAATACTGAATTGCTTCCATCAATTCCTTTAACGGATATGCATGGTTGACTGGCATCAATTGATCACGCAATTCATCATTTGGTGCATGTAAACTGATGGCCAAATTGTATTGGGTATGCTCATTGGCAAAATCCAAGATTCTAGGCACAATTCCACAAGTCGAAATTGTGATATGTCTTGAGCCAATACCTAAGCCACGATCATGATTCACCGTAGCTAAAAAATTCATAACATTATCATAGTTATCAAATGGCTCGCCTGTTCCCATGACAACAATATGCGATAGGCGTAAGTTATCTTTATCCAATTCTTTTTGAACATACATAACTTGGGCAACCATTTCTCCACTTGTCAAATCTCTTTTTTTCTTTGTAAGCCCACTTGCACAAAATGCACAACCCATATTACATCCAACTTGACTTGAAACACATACACTTCTTCCATAGTCAAAGACCATCATAACACTTTCTAATAGGGCTCCATCACTTGTCTTAAACAAGAATTTTGTCGTTCCATCATGTGAAACTTGTTTTTTTATTAATTCTAAAGGATTCACAATAAAATCTTTCTTCAAGATTTCTCTTGTTTCCTTTGATACATTTGTCATTTCATCAATATCAAATACGCGGTTACGATATAACCATTGAAAAATTTGATGTCCACGATAAGATTTCCATCCATGATCCAATGCATATTCGCACATTTGATCATAATTTAAATTGTATAAACTTTCCAAAATAGCACCTCAATTTCTACCGTTCATTATATCATTTACGCACTAGTTTTGCCATATAGAAGCCATCTTGTGTAGCGTTACTAAAGATTGTTTTTTCTTCTACTAAACTAAATTCTTTATGCGCCTTCAAAAACTTCTCAATCTGTTTTTCATTCTCTTTTTTATTCATTGTACAAGTTGAATAAACTAAAGTTCCTTCAACCTTTACATATTGACATACATTATTCAGAATAGAATATTGTAAAGGAATCAATGTATCCATATCTTCAGGTACCATATGTAATTTAATATCTGGTTTTCTAGATAGTACACCATAACCTGAACAAGGAACATCACATAAGATACGATCATACATATTAGAGCTTTTAAATTCAGTCGCATCTTGAACACCGGCATGTATAATATCAATTCCTAATCGTTTGGCATCATTTTCAATCAAATCTTTACGATGTGCATGTAAATCGTACGCATCAATATGCCCTTTATTATGCATCATTTCAGCCATGGCCATACTTTTTGTCCCTGGAGCCGCACAACAATCTAAAATTCTTTCATTTTCTTGCGGATCTACAAACTTCACAATTTCAAAACTCCCCTCATCTTGTGCGCTCATATAGCCTTTTTGATAGTAGTCATGATGAAAATAATCATTTCCTTTATAGATGTACAATGGATCTTGAACACGAACAAACATATCCAAATCAAAATCAGATTCGTTTGTATTCAACACATTTCGGCGAACGTACATTGGCAAAATATTCACACTTGCTTTTGCCATAACAAGCGCTTTTTCTTGACCATATTGACTCGTCCACATCTTGTATAGCCAATCTGGCAAAGAATATTTTAAAGCCATATTATCCGTTTCAATCGGCCGCACTTTATGTAATACAGCATTTGTCAAACCAGCATATTTAACGTTGATTTTTTTTGCGATATTGACCGCATCATTGACAATCGCATAGCTTGGTACTTTATCCAAAAATAACAATTGATATGTACTCATTGTAAGTAATACATCCATTTTTGGATTTAATTTATTCTTCACATACTTTGACCAACACGCTTTACAATATCGATAATTTTGAATCGTACCATAAAAGATTCTTGTTGCCAAAGCGCGATCTTTTTCATCCACTTCATGCAAGTGATTTCTTAAGTATAAATTGGAGTATACTTCTTTATTTACCACTTCATCCAAAGCTTTCCATATCCACTTTCGCATTCTATTCCTCCATCATAATCGGATGCATATTCACATCCACAATCTGTTTTGTTTCATCTAAATAATTCTGAACAAGTTCATGTAGTAACTTGTCATCCTTTGATTTTAAAATCAAACGAACACGATGTTTTTTTTGTTGCATACGAATTTCAATGGGCCCTAAAACACGCAAAGAAGAAAAATATTCTTTTGCAGCACTTGCCTGTTTATAAGCTTCATTAAAATCGAAATGTGTAAAGATTAAAGTACATAAATATACATAAGGTGGATACATACCTAGGTGGCGATATTGCATTTCTTGATTAAAGAACCTCTTATAATCATGCATCTTTACACATTGCATCACAAAATGATTGGGATCAAAAGTCTGAATCATAACTTCACCTTTTAATTTTCCTCGACCACTTCTTCCACTTGCCTGTTCTAACATTTCATAAGCCGTTTCACTTGCTCTATAGTCATTACGACAAAGCGTGGCATCTGCATTTAAAATCCCAACTAAAGTCACTCTTTCAAAATCAAGTCCTTTTGCGACCATTTGCGTACCAATTAATAGATCGCCAGACTCTTCAAATTCTTGTAACAACTTTTCATGCGCATTCTTTTTTCGCGTACTATCCGCATCCATACGAACGACATGATGATCTTTAAAAATTTCAACAATCTGTTCTTCCAATCGCTCTGTACCCATACCGGCCTTAAAATAGTTCTTAGAATGACAACTTGGACATTCTTCCATAAATTTAAATTGTCTTCCACAACAATGACAAACTAAGGCGTTTTGATTTTTATGATACGTTAAGGCTACTCCACAATCTGGACATATACGAACGTGTCCGCAATCGCTACAACGAACAACAGGAAGATACCCTCTTCGATTTAAAAGTAAGATCACTTGTTCATTTTTAGAAAGCCGCTTGTGAATGGCTTGAAGTAAAGTTTCAGATAGGCCATTTGTGATTCTTTCCTTTTTCATATCCACCAAACAAATTTCCGGCATTTCATGAATACGATTTTTCAGTTCAATCAATTCATATACATTCTTATAAGCTCTTGCGTACGATTCTAAAGAAGGCGTCGCACTTGCCAAGATGACTTTACACTTATGATAAGCCGCACGAAATAAAACAATATCTCGCGTATGATAGCGTGGTGTATTGTCTTGTTTGTAGCTTGAATCATGTTCTTCATCCATTAAAATCAAACCTAAAGAAGAAAACGGCATAAAACAAGCACTACGCGTTCCAACCACAATATCGACTTTATGATCTTTTACTAAATTATATTGTTCTAATTTTTCCTGTGCATTCAACCCTGAATGATAGATTGCAATTTTTTGTTTAAAACGCGCCTGCACTCTTTGTATCATCATCGGTGTCAAACCAATTTCAGGAACAAGAAATAGAACTTGTTTTCCACAAGACAATACATTTTCAGCTAAACGCAAAAAGACTTCGGTTTTACCAGATCCCGTTACACCATGAAGCAGTGATACCATCTTTTCTGTACTTGTGATCTTAGAAATCGCATCTTTTTGTTCGATAGTCAATTCATGTTGTACATCTGAAATACTCGTTACATGCGTATTTGAATCTTTAATTCTTTTTTCAATCCCTATATAGCCCTTTTCTAGTAAAACCTTTGTGATGGATGGACTTACTTTTCTAAGTTCACTCATCTTACATGGATAATTAAACATTTCAAGCACTTCTTTTTGACGAGAAGTCAATGTTTCATTCGACTCTTTTAAAACCGCATAATCTTCATAGATGATTTTTGAATGCTTACTAGAAGGACGCAAAGCTGGTGGAAGCATTGTTTTATAACAAGTCACTTTCGAACTCGCATAAAAATCAGCCATATAATTTGCCAATAACTTTAATTCGTTATTCAATAAAGGCTTATCATCTATGACTTCAATAACAGGTTTAATATTTTTAAAATCGCTTTCTACCTCAATTTCTTCGACAAATCCTACAAGCGTTCGATTGTTGAATTCAACACGGACTCTACATCCAACTTCAACATCTTGGTCGCAAGAATAAGTAAAAGTATTGCGTAGGCGATTGTATTCTACATATACATTAATCAGCATGCATCTATTATAACATCATTCTTGATTTGACATTTATATTTATTTTAGTATATTTGGACATAAGAAGATAGGTATATATATTTTTATTGCATTCGACAATCAAATATTGAATATTTGTATATCCTTCCATACGAATTTCAACACTAAATGAAGTTCGTGGTAAGATTGGTTATCCAAAAAAATATGCAAAAAAGATCAACAATCATTTAATGGAATATAATTGGCAGAAAAAGAATTATGGCATCATCATTGTTGATTTTGCCAATCAAGAATTAGCACACAAAATTTATTCTACAAATTAAAAGAGTCAAAGCATTTTATCTTGCTTTGACTTTCTTTTGTCTTAATATCTCAAAACTAAATACAGCAGCAGCACTAGCTGAATCTAAGGCATTTCTAAAATCTCTTCCATATTCTACGACTATATTTTGTTTGGAAGCTGAAGTAATGGTTGAACTAAGTCCTCTTAAAGCTCCGCCTAGGCATAAACAAAAATCCGATTCAAAAGTATAGTCATAGAGTCCTACGGCATCTTTTCTGTGGGCACAAAGAATTGGAAGGTTATTCTTTTTACAATTGTTTACTAATTCTTCATCCGCATCCACAAAATAAATAGGTAACTTTTCATAAGCACCGGCACTTGCTTTTAGAATGGTTTGTTCGGCAAAGCTCCAGTCTCTTTTTGGAAGAATCATCGCATCACAACCAGATGCATATAAAGTTCTTGAAATACTTCCTAAATTATATGGATCTTCTACACCGTCGATGTAACAAAGAAATCCATGGACATGTGTTTCAATAAGTTGAGGAATCTGTTTTTCTTCAGCTATAAGTAACACTCCACCATGTGTTTTACCTGTTGCCAATTCATTAATTTCCTCACGCGAACAAAATACAACTTCGCACCCACGACTTTTCGCAATTTTAGCCAAATATCTTGTATCTTTCGTATTCTTTTTCTTATCAATATATAGTTTTTTACAATTACGAGAACCTGCTTCTAATAGGGCTTTGCAGGAAATAGCCCCTTCAAATATTTTTTCCATAGGACTATTATAATGGCTTTTATAATTTTTTTCTAGATGGTATTATATAAGGTATGGAAGGAGTCTTACTTAATGCATTTTAAAATAACCCAGGAAATGAAACAAAGAATCATCGTTTATTCTGCTTCATTGATTATTGCGATTCTTTTCTTCACAATATTAAATCGATTTAAGGATATAACACGATCCATTCAGTTCATAATAACAATTCTATTCCCTTTCCTTCTTGGAATTGGTTTAGCGTTTATATTGAACAATCCGCAAAAATGGGTTGAAAACAAATTATTAGCTAATGCACCTATGCAAAATAAACATAAAAGAATTTTATCGACAGGTATTGTGTTTATTCTAACTATTGGATTTCTAATCTTGTTTTTCTCTATTATCATCCCGAATACGATTGATTCTGTACGACAATTTTCTAAAAATATTGCGATCTATTCTGACACTTTAATTGGATACACAAAAGATTTTGCGTATAAATTAAACATTTCAGAAAAACAAGTGGAACAATTGTTGATCAATTTTGACATCACAAAGAAAATCACAAGCGTTTTAACGGAATCCATTCCTAAAATCGCATCTTACTCATACAGCTTTGTGAAAGGATTTATCAATATTATTTTAGCATTAGTTTCTGCATTCTATATTTTATTAGACCGCGAAACATTAGTAAAAGGAATCAAAAAATTAAATTATTCTTTATTTGACAAAAACTTTGCGAACTATTTAACACTATGGACAAATGATGCGAAAACTGTATTTGAACAATATATTGTTGGAAACATCATTGACTCATTTATTGTCGGTGTCATCTGTTACTTTGGAGCCCTAGTATTAAAGCTTCCATATGCAAGTATGATTGCCCTTATTATTGGTGTCACAAATGTAATCCCTGTATTTGGACCATTCTTAGGAGCCATTCCCGTCATCATTATCTTATGTTTGATTGTCCCATTCTCAGCCTTAATTTTTACAATCTTCATCTTCATTCTTCAACAATGCGATGGAAACATCATAAAACCGATTGTTCTTGGAGATAAACTGGGAATGTCAGGCTTCTGGATTCTATTCTCTGTTACTGTTGGTGGCGCATTATTTGGCGTTGTTGGAATGTTCTTAGGTGTTCCTATATTTGCACTTATTTATGCAGGTGTACATGATTATATTCAAGTTCGATTAAGAAACAAAAAAATTACAATTAACGATAAAGCAGGAACAATTGATTAGTTTCCTGCTTTTTACGTGCAATTTTTGAAAAAATGTGTATACTTATGTAAGTTAGGAGGAACTACCTTTGAATATTATAGACATTATTTTAGATACAATACACGATACATGGGCTATGCTACCATTATTGTATATTACTTATTGTATATTAGAAGTTTTTGAAAGAAAGAATACGCAAGACGATAAACTCTTCTTTGGACTACAAAGACTTGGACCCATTCTAGGCGCAATAGTCGGATTGATTCCCCAATGTGGATTTAGTATTCTAGCCGCTATGTTGTTTGTTCAAAATAACATTACCCTAGGAACTTTAGTCAGTGTTATGATTGCGACAAGCGATGAAGCCATTCCAATCCTTATTAGTAATCCGAAGATGTATTCATCATTGCTTGGTATTTTAGGATTAAAATTAGTTATCGCAATTCTTGTTGGATTATTTACCGATCATGTATTATTTCGCAAACAAAAAATCCTCCGCTTCGAAGATATGGAAGAAGAGGATTATGATGAAGACGAATATGAGGAAGAAGAAAATTCAGGATCAAGCTGTCCATGTTGTTATCCTGAATATCCATTATGGATCAGTGCCTTATTAAGATCTTTAAAAATCTATGTATTCATCTTTATTACTAGTTTTGTATTAACATTATTAATGGAATGTATTGGAGAAAAAACATTATCTATGATCTTACTTCAAGATAATTTATTCCAACCAATCATCGCCGCACTATTCGGCTTTATTCCAAATTGCGCAGCTACAGTTGTTCTAACACAACTCTATACAGCTGGTGAATTATCCTTTGGATCCTTACTTGCAGGACTTGTCACAAATGCAGGACTAGGTTTAATCGTGATGATTCGTTACGAAGCAAGAAAGAAAGATATTTTAAGAACCATTTCCATCCTATTTATAACAGGTGTTATCGTAGGCATTGGATTTATGCTATTATAGCCACTATTGTGGCTATTTTTTTATCTTTGTGGGAAAATCCAGATTTCAAAATGTTCAATGTCATACCAAAACAAAAGAATAAGTATGGCAACCGCAAATAACAAAATATAAAAGATAATAGAATTCAGCTTTTGCGAATAATTCTGTTCATTCAATTCTGGATGCTCCTCTAATTCAGCCAATCGCTTCTTCGCTATTTTATCAAGCCAACTCATAGTTACCTCTACTTAAACTAATATTGGAAAATGAAATGGAAATATATCAATTTCCGGATGATTCCATTCATACCAAAGCGCTAAAACTAATGCAGCTAGTAAGATAACAAGTACATAGAATTTAATATCTTTCATCATTTTATTTCCTTTTTCTTCAAAATCATGCGAATTCAATTCTGGATATTCATCCAATTCTTTGATTCTTTTTTTCGTTGTTTTTTCAATCCAGCTCATAGAATGTACCCCTTTTTAATTATATTTTAATCATTAAATTTATATAAAAATATGGTAAACTTGGTTATTATGCTGGCCAAATAAGCACGAAAAAAGCTAGAAACGAAAGTTTCTAGCTACTTTTCCAAAAAATGGTGGGGACGGTGGGACTTGAACCCACACGGGATTTCTCCCAACGGATTTTAAGTCCGTTGCGTCTGCCTATTCCGCCACGACCCCATGTAATTGGAGGTTCCGATCAGATTTGAACTGATGATCACAGAGTTGCAGTCTATTGCCTTACCACTTGGCTACGGAACCGTTTCGTTGACTGCCCATATATAATACCTCAACGCAAAATAAAAAGCAAGAAAAAAATTAATTTTTTTTACATTTTTTTAAAAACCATACATTTTTCATTTTTGGTTGAACTTATTTGACAAATGACCTATTATAATGTGGTCAACAAACAAGAGGTATTTTATATTATGCAACACATTATTCACCAGCTTCAAAAAGAAAAGAAGCTAAGACTATTAACGTCGACCATAATGATTGTATTTAGCGCTTTTATGCAATGTTATATCATGAATGTATTTATGGCGCCGTGCAATTTGATCTCAGGAGGATTTACAGGACTTGCCCTATTAATCAATAAAGTCTGTGCTCTAGTAAACTTTAACTTTCCTACTCAAGTTGGAATCATCGCATTAAATGTTCCTGCAGCAATTTTATGCTACAAACACATCTCACCCAGATTCACATTTTTGAGTTGTGTACAATTCTTTCTAGTATCCTTCTTTATTTCTATCTTCCATTTTGAACCTTTCTTTAAAGATCAAATCTTAAATGTTCTTTTTGGAGGATTCTTATGGGGCTTCTCCATTTCCCTAGCCCTAAGAGCTGGAGGATCTACAGGAGGAACAGATTTCATTGCCCAATACGTCTCTAGTAAGATTCACAGGGGAATCTGGGACTATGTATTCTTCTATAACTGCGCAATGATCATTGTCTTTGGATACTTATGCGGATGGATCTATGCAGGATATTCCATCCTATTCCAATTCTTGTCTACAAAAACAATTTCTTCTTTATATCAACGCTACGCACAGATTACCGTTGAATTTACGACAAACGATCCTGACCCACTAATCGATGCCTTTATGGCCACTTGTCGCCATGGAATGAGCGTATTTGAATGTTATGGAGCATACAGCCATCGTAAATATTATGTATGTAAAGCCGTTATTTCTACTTATGAATTAAGAGACGTTGTCGATAATGTAAGAAAGGTCGATCCTAAAGTGTTGATCAATACATACAATACCGTAAACTTCTACGGAAACTTCTATCAAAAACCTTTGGAGTAGTATTACACTACTCCATTTTTATTTTCATTGAACACATAATAAAAGGAAATGTATCATTAAAACACATTTCCTTTTCATTTACTTATTATTACGATTTCCCATTCCAATCAATTGTAAGATTCTTAAGAAGATATTCAAGAAATCCAAATACAATTGTAATGCCATGAAGATGGCAATCTTATCTTGTGCTACGACTGAACCATCCGATTGAATCAACAATCGATTCATTCTTTGAACATCCCAAACGGTGATGCCTGTAAAAATTAATAGAGTAAGGATAGAAAGTAAGCGAACATCCATACTGACTCTAAATAGCATCATAAAGCATTGTGTAATAATCAACACAAAGAGTCCAATCATACATAATGAGCCAAAGCTTGTAAAATCTTTTTTAGATGTTGTACCAATAACAGCTAAACTAATAAAGTAAACTGCACTGACTAGAAAAGCAGTACCAATTGTAGCTACATCATATACATAGCCAATCGAAGTAAGTGAAACACCCATACAGATGGCATAAAGCACTAACATAACCTTCATACCTGTACTTGATGTAGATCTTGCCATAGATACACCAAAGGCAATGGACAAGATAAATGGTGCAATCACAAATAACATAAATAGAAATGGCATTGTACTCAATAAAATCATTAAAGCATTTGTAGCATATAGACCATAAGATACAACTGCTGTAATGGATAAGGCAACAGCCATCCATGCATAAGACTTCAACAAAGCACTTTTTAAAGTGCTTGTTGAATAATAATTCATTGAATCGTTGTTAAACATATTAATCCTTTTTCTGGATAAATTCTAATAATTGCTGAGCTGCAATATTTAAACCTTTACGGTTTGATTTATCGAATCCTAAGTGCGTGTAGATTTCACCCACAAATACTCCGTTGTCTTCTAGAGCCTGGAACATTTTGTCGATGATTGGTTCGCAAAGTTCTTGTTTTTGCATAGGACCAAATGGGTTTGCGAAATATGTAGTTGAAATACCAACTTCTTGTGTTGTACCCAAAGCCATACGTTTACCTAACTTACAAGTATCTTTTACTTCTTGAACAGTTAATTTCTTTAGACCAAATTCATTAGTGTAGTTGTTTGCGTATGCAAATAAGTCAATTTTATGGTTGTGAACAACAACACGATATGGAGCTGCTGGCTGAATCATACGTGCATTTGGATTTTCTGGAGCCATGAAAATTGAACGGTCCATATCACGATATGGAGTACCTGGATCCAAATCATCTAGACGAATGAAGGCACCAATTTCAGTACCCTGACCATATGGAACACCATCTTCTAAGTGAATTGTTCCCATATCATCAAATACAACTTCAACTTCACGAATCATATCGCCAGCTGCCGCTTTTAATGCTTCAATCGATTCAGATTTACCAGCACCACTATCACCCATCAACATGATACCTTTCTTTGTTCCATCCTTTAAATAGATGTTTACGAAAGCACCATGGATTGGTAACCATCCCTTTTTCATTTGTGCCAAGTTGTGTAATGTTAAACACATTTTCTTTAAATATCCAAAGTATTCGATACGAGGATTATCACTGATACATCCAACCCAAATATCATTGGCTTCATCATAATAGAAGTTTGTATCGTCATTTCCATCATCGTTACCAAAAATAACAACTAAATCTGGTTTTTGCGCACTTTCTTCTTTTGTAGCTAATTCAAATAAGTTAGCCATACTCAATGCACTAGACATATATTTTGAGTTGAAGTATACGAAACATAATAAAGCTCCAACTTTACAAGGATAACAGAACCAGTTTGATTCTCCCTTATTGAAATATGTCATAGGCTGTGTATCAATTTCAGTAAACATACCCGTACGTTTACTTGATTTTGGATGCAAAATCATTGGAGTTCTTAACATTACAGTATCGATCATTGGAATATCTTGTAATGCAGCATATTCATCAGCCCATACTTTATCCAAAGCATGAATAGAGAAACATGCATTTGTCCCAGCTTGAACCTGACGATACACTAAGTTTGGTCTTCCCATTAATTTTTCTTCAAACAAACGATATGTACGAAGGAATATATCATTTGAAGCTGAGTCAAATGCCACTAATGTATTAATACCAAAATCCGTTGAATTATCACTCTTCATATATCCAAAACGTTGTAAAGAACGCCAAGTACGATACATCTCTTCAATAACATCTAAAGTTGCATCTTTATCTGAAAGATAATATTCATCTTTTAATTCTTCACAAGTAAAGATTGACAATAAACGTAAGAAATGACAGAAATCATAGGCTGCTTCTTTAGAAGATAATTCACCATTTTTTGTCAAATAAGCATACATATTCGCATTATCTGTTTCCTGATATTCAATGAAATATTGAACGAATTTTGCGAATGTATGAGACTTTAATAAAACCTCACGACTCTTTGGATACGCCAAATTGTAGTTGATAATAACCTGATTGTTAAAAATTTCAATTTTATTCTGCATAATTACACTCCTTTAACTATGACTAATATACATGAAAAACCTTTGAAAGTAAATGTGATTCTAAATTTTTTGTTTATATTTCAAGTACAAGCGTTTACACGGCAAATACTTTTTCGATTTCAGAATATACATCCTCAATCGCAATTTCACTCTTTTCACCTGTATAACGATCTGTCCACTCTAATTTTCCTTCTTTGACACCACGACCTACCGTAATACGATAAGGAATACCAATCAATTCCATATCTTTGAATTTAACACCTGGACGCTCATTACGATCATCTAAAATTACATCAAACTTATGTTCTTTACAGAATTCATATAGATCATTGGCAATCTTAACTTGTTCTTCATCCTTTAAAGATACTGGAACAATCGCAAGTCTAAATGGTGCAATTTCAATTGGCCATTTAATACCAAAATCATCATGATGCTGATCTGCAACGGCAGCCATACATCTTTCTAGACCAATACCATAACTTCCCATCCAAACTGGCTGTAATTGGTTGTTGGCATCTGTATAGTAAAGATTCATACTCTTCGAATATTTCGTACCCAATTTAAATAAGTTACCAACTTCAATACCGTGTTGGAAAGTTAATTTCTTACCACACTTAGGACAAATATCCCCTTCTTTTACCTGACAAAGATCTGCCACTTCAACAGGTGTAAAATCTTTACAATTTACATTCTTAATATGACGATCCGATTGGTTTGCCCCTACAATGAAGTTTTTCATATGCTTGATTTGACGATCCATATAAACTGGACAATCAATACCGACTGGACCTGCAAAACCAACACGAGCATGTGTTACTTGTTCTACTTGTTCAAAGCTAGCAAGCTCCATTTCGTTCGCACCCAATAACTTCAATGCCTTTGTCTCATTCAATTCACGATCACCAGGAATACAGAATGCGATGACTTTTCCATCTACGTTATATAGTAATGTTTTAACGAAATCACTTTCCTTCTTACCAAAGAAAGCAGCCACTTCTTCAATTGTTTTTGCGTTTGGCGTATCCACAACTTCCATTGAAAGTTCTTCTTCACAAGAATCTTCCATTGTGTCTACTACTTCTGTGATTTCTAAGTTGCTCGAATAGTCACAACCAACACAGCCAACGACAACATCTTCACCAATACTTGATAGAGCCTGATATTCTTCCGATAATAAACCACCCATAGCTCCCGTATCCGCTTTAACGATTTTATATTCCAATCCTAAACGATCCATGATACGGCAATATGCATCGTACATTTTGTTGTAAGCCACATCCAATCCAGCTTCATCCACATCAAATGTATACGCATCCTTCATGATAAATTCACGAACACGAATCAATCCATAACGAGGACGAGTTTCATCACGATATTTCGTTTGAATCTGATATAAGTTATATGGGAAATCCTTATAAGATTTTCCATCCATACTACTAGCTACCGCAAACAATTCTTCATGAGTAGGACCTAACACATAACGCTTATTATAACGATCACTCAATGAAAACATATTTGAGCCAAATGCTTCACGACGACCCGATTGTACATATACATCTTCCGGAATCAATGCAGGCATCAATAACTCTTGCGCATCTTTCGCATCCATTTCTTCACGAATAATATTTTCGACTTTAGAAAGAACCTTCTTTCCCATAGGCATAATCATATAAATTCCATTTGAACATTTCTTGATCATTCCAGCACGCACCAATAAATTACTTGATACGCTATCTTCATCTTTCGCATTTTCTCTTAATGTATAAAAGAAACTCTGACTTAATTTCATCTTTTCTTACCTCTTCCACTATCTAATCTTACGAATCATTGCATCGACTTCAATAGGCCCTGACCACTTCGTATATACGATCTGCATCGGCTTATTACAAGCCTCTAATACATTCTTGTCACTATCATATACATCTGAAACATGTATAATCGTACTTTGAATGTGAGGACCAAATATTTCTAAATCTTGATTTGGCATAAAATGATTCTTCACCTGTAAAGTTGCCATCTGACTTTCCTTGTCATAATCTAGTACAATGGCTACATATTCCTGTGTTACCGTTTCATCATGATCTTGATACAACTGCACCTTATATCCAGGAAGCCCATTATAGAAGCCCGGCCCAGTCGGTCGATTTTCTGCCTTTGCGATTTCCTTTTTTACACGCTCAATGATTTTTTCATCTGCATGCCCATGCTCATAAATATAATCAATCAACATACGATAGCTTGATACAACCGTAGCTAAATAATAAGCACTTTTCATACGCCCTTCAATTTTCAAAGACGCTACACCCATATGGATGAAATCCTCAATATAATCCACTGCCTGCAAATCCTTTGAAGACATAGAAAATAAATTTGTAGGATCACTAAGTTCCGTATCACCATCCATTAAATGATATTTCCAACGACAACTTTGTGCACATCCACCACGGTTTGCATCACGAAGCGTCATATGATTACTCAATACACATCGTCCTGAAAAAGAAATACACATGCCTCCATGAATAAAGACTTCAATTGGTAATATATTCTCTTCGCAAATCGAACGAATATCATTCATTTGACATTCTCTAGCAAGAACAACACGGTCCATGCCTTTTTCTTTCCAAAATCTTACAGCACTTGAATTTGTAGAAGAATGCTGCGTAGATACATGCACTTCAAACTTGCAACCAAGCTTTTTAGCCAACATCATAATGGATGGACTTGCCACAATAATCGCATGCACGCCAATCGAATCCAACGTTTTTAAATAATCTTCAATACCATCAAGATCCGACTCATGCGGAAGCATATTTACAGTTACATGCACATGACTATTATGTGCATTCGCAAATTTGACTAATTCTGCGATCTCATCAATGGAAAAATTACTAGCACGAGAACGCAAACTAAATTGTTTTCCACCAATATATACGGCATCCGCTCCATATAAAATCGCAATCTTTGCTTTTTCTAAATTTCCAGCAGGAGCTAATAATTCAATTTTATTCATTTACTTGCTCCTCCTTTTTCTTAATTGTCTCTTCCAAATACCAACGATTACTTGATTCATCATCCGTAATTTTGATACCTTGTAAAGCCAAATCATATAAATCCAAGATTTCAACCGTCCAATCATCATCAAAGAACAAAGAATCAATGCGGAATCGATGCATTCCTACATCGGTAAAATCCCACATTTCCTGTAATGAATTGATTGGCATTTCACTAAAGATATGCGTACCCGTTTCATCTTGTACAATTGGCATGCGCTCTTGTCTAGTTTGTTCAATCAAATCATAATGACATGGTAATGAACATACCGGTTTATTCACTGCTTCTAAATAGTTAGTGACCAAAGGTCTTCTTGAGTAAAGAATTGAGAAATAGCCATGCACTAAAATTTCAATATTCGGATTGTGTTTTCCAATACTTACCACTTCTTCAAGACTTAATTCATGTGCTAAAGATACAGATTGAATCCCCAAAGACATATAGAAATCAACATCTGCACTTGAAGCTACCAATGTTTCAGGTTGATAAATCAATTTCGATTCAATCCCCAATTGTTTTGCCTCATAATATAGACCTTCATCCGCATAATAAATACCATCCACATCTAATTCTTTAAAAATAGAAAAGTATTCACGAACACCCGATAGATCTTCATCCATACATAATCTTAAGAAGTTGATATATAATTTTAGGCCAAGCTTTTTACACTTCTTCTTCCAAAGCTGTAAATCCTCTTTTTTTACCGTAATACACGAACGAATGGAATAATGTTCAACACCAATGATTACGGCATCGGCCTTCGCCCTTTTTAATTTTTCTAATGAATCAATAGAATGAATTGTTGTTATAAACATAATTACTCCTTATTAAAACATACAGATTTATTTTACCACAAATGTGATTTTATGCCTACTTAACCTCCTATTTAAATCAGACTTAATTTCATATATACTTTAAATATGAACAAACAAACACTTAATGAGAGATTTGAAGATCTCAATGAACCCACAGAGCAAGAAGAAATATGATCTGATGAAATCATTGGTGAGGAAGAATTGTAAAAAAAAAGAATGCCATTACGACATTCTTAACATGGCTAGTTCAATCTAGTCTTTTTTAATGAATTCAACCAATTCTTCAGCCGAATATACGACATGATCTGCCAAAGGACCACTTATTTGATGGTGACGATTAAAATGAATCGTCTTCATGCCTGCACTTTTAGCCCCCTGCATATCATTGATATAGTTATCCCCCACATAATACCATTCATGAATATCTTCCTGCATCGCTTCCATACACTTTTTAAATGCATTCACATCCGGTTTTGCGACACCCAACTGTCCACTTGTAAAGACATGAGAGGCTTTAAAATAATCAAAGACATGAAGTACTTCTAATTTCATTCTTTGATGCGCATCCTCTCCATTTGTTAGAATCGCAAGTTCATCTTCACAATTTGAGAAATAATCAATCAATGGTGCATCCATTTCAATATGATGCTGATAATATTTATAGCGAGACTGAAACTCTACAGCTTTTGAATGAGAAAATTCAATATCATACTTTTCACAAGCTTTTTCGATACGATAAACGCCAGATTCATCAATCGTAATCTTTCCTTGTTGAAGTTTGTCAAAGATCCTGTCTCCAAACTTACGATAATCCGCATAAAATTGATTCATATCCACATCTACATCGGGAAGAAATTCTTCCATGCATTTGCGAAATGGCCAAGATAAATCATAAAGTGTATCATCACAATCAAACATTAATTTCTTCATATAATCACCCAAAAAAATATAACATAAAAAAGAAGATTTCACTATGAAATCTTCACTTGATTTAAACACTTACGAACATGTCCAGACTGTCCAATTACCTCTTCATTTTCAATCAAAGATACATGCACAGCTTCTTTACAAGATTCAATGGCTGCATCAAATACTACATTGATCTTGTTGTCATTGATTTGTTTTAAAGTATGGATTTCATCAGATCCAAAACGATTTGCGGTACTAAACGCAATCGCAATATCACCAGAACCATTGCCCATATGCGATCCTGTTAAAGCTAAACCGACTGGCATTCTGTTACAAACTCTATGAAGCTGACGATCACTTAATGGAGCATCCGTCGCAATAATCATCATAATCGAACCTTTTTCTTGTTCTAAAGGCAATTGATTCCCCTCTACTTTATCTAACAAATATTGTTCTCTTAAGCCAAAATTAGAAAGTACAAGTACACCTAGAGTATATGTATTTCCATCAATCTCAAAGACTCTTGAACTTGATCCAATACCACCTGACATTTCAAAACAAGACATGCCTCGACCTGCTCCAACACTGCCAAGTTCAAACTCTTTTTTACAATCACTATATGCATCATAAACATCTTCTTTTGTAACAACACAATCACGAATCGAATTTAGATATCCATCGTTACATTCTCCAACGACAACATTTACACTTGTTAAGTCCTCATTTTCTTTAACCATGATATCCACCAAGGCTTGTTGAACAACCCCCACATTTAAAGTGTTTGTCAAACAAATATAGCTTTCTAGTGTTCCTAGCTCCATAATTTGTGGTAAGCCTGTCGTCTTTCCAAAACCATTAAGAATGCTGCATCCACAAGCTAACTTTTGATGAAATACATCTTCAGCCGTACGAATAAATGTTACACCTGTTTGATGCGTTCCTGAACTAATTGTCTTATGTCCAACCAATACACCTTCTACATCTGTAATCCGATTTAATTTTCCTTTTTCCATAATTAAACACCTCTTAAAACCATTATAGTGAAATTCCACAAAAAAAGAAGCCGAAATCAATCAGCTTCTTCATTTATTATCTTACTTGTAAAGTTCTACTAAACGTTGTAAGTGTTCGTAACGTTCTTTAGCTACTTCTTCTGATTTAGCAAATAATTTTTCTGCTCTTTCAGGGAATGGTTTCACTAAACGAGTGTAACGAGATTCGTTGTGTAAGAAGTCTTGGTAAGTTCCATCTCCTTCTTTAGAAGTTAATGTGAATGGGTTCTTTCCTGCTTCTTTCTTAGCTGGATCAAATGAGAATAAGTTCCAGTATCCAGATTTAACGGCTTTCTTCATTTCATCTTGACAGTGGTTCATTCCACCCTTAGCAATACCGTGTAATTCACATGGTGCATAACCGATGATTAAAGATGGTCCTGGATAAGCTTCTGCTTCAGCAATACATTTAACTGCTTGTGCAGGGTTAGCTCCAAGAGCGATTTGTGCTACATAAACGTATCCGTAGCTCATTGCGATTTCTGCTAAAGATTTTTTCTTCATTTCTTTACCAGCTGCAGCGAACTGACAAACTTCACCGATGTTAGAAGCTTTAGAAGCCTGTCCACCAGTGTTTGAATACATTTCTGTATCGAATACCATAACGTTTACGTTTTCACCTGATGCAAGAACGTGGTCTAATCCACCGAATCCGATATCATAAGCCCATCCGTCTCCACCAAAGATCCAAACAGATTTTTTAGCTAAGTATTCTTTCTTGTCTAATACAGCTTTAGCATCTGGACATCCAGCTTCAGCAGCTTTTTCTACTTCAACTAATAATGCTTTTGTTGCTTCTGTGTTAGTACGAGTATTTTCTTTAGTTTCCATGAATTTTTCGAATGCAGCCTTGAATTCAGGAGTTGCTTTTTCGCTTTCGTTCATAGCACCTAATTTTTCGATAGCTTGTTCACGTAATACTTTTTGTCCTAATTGCATACCGAATCCGTGTTCAGCATTGTCTTCGAACAATGAGTTAGCCCATGCTGGTCCTTGTAAGCTATCTTTGTTTACTGTATATGGAGATACAGATGCTGGACCACCCCAGATTGAAGAACATCCAGTCGCATTTGATACATACATGTGTTCACCGAATAATTGAGTAATTAAACGAGCATATGATGTTTCAGCACATCCAGCACATGATCCTGAGAACTCTAACAATGGTTGGTTGTATTGAGAACCCTTAACAGTATCATCAGCGAATCCAGAATCTTTCTTAGAAACGTTAGCTACTAAGTAATCGAATACTGGTTGTTGTTCAGCTTGAGATTCTTGAGGTACCATCTTAATAGCTTGTGTTGGACATACAGTGATACATTCACCACATCCCATACAATCTAATGGAGATACGCTCATTGTATATTTAAATTCTGTAGCTTTTGGTTTAACATCAGCTAATTTGATTTGTGCAGGAGCAGCCTTCACTTCTTCTTCGCTCAATAAGAATGGACGAATAGTAGCGTGAGAACATACGAATGCACATTGGTTACATTGAATACATTTTTCAGCATCCCATTCAGGAACTGTAACAGCTGTACCACGTTTTTCGTAAGCACTAGCACCAGTTTCCCATTGACCATCGATGTTTCCAGTAAATGCAGATACAGGTAATGAATCTCCATCCATTTTGTTAACTGGTTCCATGATGTCTTTAACCATCTTAACTGTTGCAGGACGTCCTGATAATTCAGGTCTTGGTGCATCAGCTTCTGGGTTAGCCCAAGATGCAGGGATTTCAACTTTGTGAGTTGCACCTACACCAGCATCGATAGCTTTGTAGTTCATTTCTACAACTGCATCACCCTTCTTAGAGTAAGATTTCTTAGCAGCTGCTTTCATGTAATCTACGGCTTCATCAATTGGCATAATGTTAGCTAGTTTGAAGAATGCTGATTGTAAGATTGTGTTTGTACGTTTACCCATACCGATTTCGATAGCTTTATCGATGGCATTGATTGTGTACAATTGAATATTGTTGTCTGCGATATATTTTTTAGATTCAGCAGGCATGTGTTTGTCTAATTCTTCGTCTGACCATTGGCAGTTGATCATGAATACACCACCAGGTTTAACGTCTTGAACCATCTTGTATCCATTTACTACATATGAAGGGTTGTGACAAGCTACAAAGTCAGCTTGGTTAATGTAGTATGGGCTACGGATTGGCTTGTCTCCAAAACGCAAGTGAGAAATTGTGATACCACCTGTTTTCTTAGAGTCATATTGGAAGTAAGCCTGAATGTATTTGTCAGTGTGGTCACCGATGATCTTAGTAGAGTTCTTGTTAGCACCTACAGTACCGTCTCCACCAAGACCCCAGAATTTACATTCAACAGTTCCTGGAGTTGAAGTGTTAGGAGCTGGTTTAACTTCTGGTAATGATAAATTTGTAACGTCATCCACGATACCAATTGTAAAACGAGGTTTTGGTTCGTCTTTTAACAATTCTGTGTAAACAGCGAATACACTTGAAGGTGGAGTATCCTTAGATCCTAAACCATAACGTCCACCGCAAAGAGTGATGTCATTTAATCCTGCTTCACGAAGTGTTGTAGCTACATCTAAGTATAATGGATCAGCTAGAGCACCTGGTTCTTTAGTACGGTCAAGTACTGCAACTTTCTTAGCTGTCTTAGGAAGAACTTTTAATAAGTGTTTGCTTGACCAAGGACGATATAAACGAACCTTAACTAAACCAACTTTTTCTCCTTTTGCAGTTAAGTAATCGATAACTTCTTCAGCAACATCATTGATAGAACCCATAGCGATGATTACACGATCAGCTTCTGGATCTCCATAGTAGTTGAACAAGTCATAGTTTGTTCCTAATTTTTCGTTGATTTTACCCATGTATTTTTCAACTACAGCAGGTAATTCATCATATGCAGTGTTACATGCTTCACGGTGTTGGAAGAAAATATCTCCATTTTCGTGAGAACCACGCATAGTTGGACGTTCTGGATTTAAAGCGTGTTTACGGAATTCCTCAACTGCTTCCATTGGACACATTTCTTTTAAATCTTCGTAGTCCCATTTTTCAATTTTTTGAATTTCGTGAGAAGTACGGAATCCATCAAAGAAGTTAATGAATGGTACTTTACCTTCTAAAGCAGCTAAGTGAGCTACAGGAGATAAGTCCATAACTTCCTGAGGGTTAGTTTCACATAACATTGCGAAACCTGTTTGACGACAAGCATAAACGTCTGAGTGATCACCAAAGATATTCAATGCATGAGTTGCAACTGTACGTGCAGAAACGTCGAATACACAAGGTAATTGTTCAGCAGCGATCTTGTACATATTTGGAATCATCAATAATAAACCTTGAGATGCAGTGAAAGTATTAGTCAATGCACCAGCAGCTAATGATCCATGAACTGCACCAGCAGCACCTGCTTCTGATTGTAATTCACTTACAACTACTTGATTTCCAAAAATATTTTTTTGTCCAGCTGCAGACCATTGGTCAATAGAGTCTGCCATTGGACTAGATGGAGTAATAGGATAAATTGCAGCAACGTCTGTAAAAGCATACGCAACGTGAGCCGCAGCCGTATTTCCATCCATAGACTGTTTTGCTCTAGGCATTTAAAATTTCCTCCTTTATAGATATTCAATACCATAGTTTATTATACGAGCTTCATGTCAAATTTTAAAGATTAAATTCACTATAGAGGTTAGTCATATCTAATTTGTAAGCGTATAAAAAAGAGACGTAAACACTTGCTTACATCTCTATTTTCATCATTTCCTCCATTTCCCCGCGACTAAAGTCGCGCGGACACAAATACTTTATTAATAAATTCTTTTTCCACGCCTTAT